>JAEEGG010010650.1_pt1 | contig 20260 bp, 14 predicted proteins | sample 9134161 | NCBI WGS metagenome assembly JAEEGG01 (sample SAMN16246543, study PRJNA631951) | gut metagenome | biome: gut microbiome; feature: rumen; material: CR-attached | host: Bos | place: Iran: Karaj | collected 2018-10 | reverse complement strand
TGTTCACGCGGCGACGATTGTGCGGCTGAAATGTTCTTTTCATTGTTTTATCTTATTTTTATTATTGTGATTCGTCAATTCGGGCTGCAAAATTACATAATTATTTCTAATTGTGCAAGTTTTGAGCGATTTTTTCTCAATATTTTATTCATTTTTCACGGAAAAGTTGTACCTTTGCACCCGCAAAAGAGATAATTACATTATTAAATAGCATATTTTATGATTAACTCACAAGACATTAAGAAGGGTACCGCAATCCGTATGGACGGTGCTATTTGGGTTTGCATCGATTTCCAGCATCGTAAGCCCGGTAAGGGAAACACTATCATGAACATCAAGATGAAGAACGTTACCGACGGTCGTGTGCTGGAGCGTCGTTACAACATCGGTGAAAAGCTGGAGGACGTTGTCATCGAGCACCGCGACTACCAGTACCTCTATGAGGACCAGGAAGGTCGTATCTTCATGAATCAGGAGACTTTCGAGCAGATTCCCATCGCTAACGACCTCGTTATCGGTCATGAGTACATGAAGGAAGGCGACGTTGTATCAGTTGTCAGCGATACTACCGATGGTACTATTCTCTATGCTGAGATGCCTGTTAAGACCGTTCTGAAGGTTACTCACTCTGAGCCTGGTATTAAGGGCGACACCGCTACCAACACTCTGAAGCCCGCTACGCTGGAGACTGGTGTTGAGGTTCGCGTTCCTCTGTTCATCAACGAGGGCGACCTGATTCAGGTTGACACTCGCGATGGTTCTTACCTGGCTCGCGCTAAGGAGTAATTGCGGGCTTTGCCCTAATTGACAATTGATAATTGACAATTGAAGTATTCAATTATTGTTCCTGTCTTCAATCGCCCTGACGAAGTGGACGAGTTGCTTGAGAGCCTTTGCTCCCAAACGCTTAAGGACTTTGAGGTCATAATTGTTGAGGACGGTTCACAGAAACCTTGCAAGGATGTTTGCGACAAGTATGCAAGCATCCTTGCTTTGCATTATTATTATAAGGAGAATAGCGGTCCTGGCCAGAGTCGCAACTATGGTGTGGAGCGTGCCAAGGGTGAGTACGCCATTATCCTCGATAGTGATGTGGTGCTACCTACAGACTATTTAGCTGCTGTCGACTCAGCCCTCAGCCCTCAGCCCTCAGCCACTGTCGCCTTTGGTGGTCCTGATGCTGCTCATCCATCGTTCACCCCGATACAGAAGGCCATCAGCTATTCTATGACGTCGTTCTTTACGACGGGTGGCATTCGTGGTGGCAAGAAGAAGTTGGATAAGTTCTTCCCCCGTTCGTTCAATATGGGCATCCGTCGCGATGTCTATCTGCAGTTGGGAGGTTTCTCAAAGATGCGCTTTGGCGAGGATGTTGACTTCTCGTATCGCATCGTTGAGGCTGGCTATCAGCCACAGCTCTTTCCTGATGCATGGGTGTGGCACAAGCGTCGCACGGACTTTCGCAAGTTCTTCCGTCAGGTATATAATAGCGGTATAGCGCGTATCAATTTGGAAAAGCGTCATCCAGGAACGATGAAGCTTGTCCACCTGTTGCCAATGGTGTTTACTGTTGGTGTCATTGGTTGCTTGTTGCTTGCTCCGTTCTGTTATGGCTTGACGCTATTGCCCTTGCTGCTTTACTGTCTGCTCATCCTTGTTGACTCTACCCTGCAGAACAAGAGCCTGTGGGTAGGATGGCTAAGCATTCCTGCAGCCTTTACCCAACTGATGGGCTATGGCTTTGGCTTTATTGAGTCGTGGTGGAAGCGTTGTGTTTTGAAACAGGACGAGTTTACCGCTTTCGAGAAGAATTTCTATAAATGAACGAACGACTGACGATAGCTCATTGGTCAGAAGATGACCAGCCTCGTGAAAAACTGCGCGACAATGGTCCGCAGGCGTTGAGCGATGCAGAGCTACTTGCTATTCTCATTGGTTCTGGAACGCCTGGGGTTAGTGCTGTCGACCTGATGCAGGATATTCTGCACGACTGTCGTAATAACCTTAACACGTTGGGTAAGATGACTATCCGCCAGTTGTGTGAATACAAAGGAATAGGTGAGGCTAAAGCCATTACTATTCTTGCAGCCTGCGAACTAGGCAAGCGTCGTCAGATGGAGAAGCCTGAGGAACGTCCTGACCTGGGGACAGCCACCAAGATTTACAACCACATGCATCCTATCCTGCAGGATTCGGACGTTGAGGAGTTCTGGCTTCTGCTGATGAACCAGAACCACCGACTGATTAAGAAACTACGCATCTCGCATGGGGGCATCACTGAGGTTAGTGTCGATATCCGCATCATCATGCGTGAGGCCGTCCTTGCCAATGCTACCATCCTTGCCGTTTGCCACAACCACCCTTCTGGTAACCTGCGTCCCAGTACTGCTGACAACGACCTGACCAATCAACTGCAACGCGCTTGCCAACTGATGCGTATCCACTTCATGGATCACGTTATCATCACCGATGGCAACTATTTCAGCTACAACGAGACAGGACGCTTATAGGAATTATACGAGCATGTTTAGCAAGTTGCTATTCCCGATAAGAGAAACGTCGTTTCTCGATGAGTAACTCGTCGTTTCTCTCTTAGAGATAAGCCTAGTTGCTATCAGAGATAAGTCTTGTTGCTATCAGAGATAAGCCTAGTTGCTCATAGAGATAAGGCTTGTTGCTAAAAAGTAAAAATTGAACGGGCTGCACTCTGACTCATCAGATGGGCAGCCCGTTCTCCGTTAGTATGTTATGAAAAATTTGAGAGAAATGAAACTTCACAGTTTCGGTGTTTTAACTAAACATGATTTGTAAATATAGAGAAAGCATAGAAAATTATCAATTCTTTGGCCTATCCATGAGGATACTGGTGCTGTCAGCAGACCAGTCGCTCATGTTCTCGGCTTGGATGGGACTGACGGCAGCTACGCTGTCGAGGTCTTGCTGGATGCGTGCATAGTCTTGCGGTGTGTTCCAGCTGTTGTCCCAGGGTGCTTGCAGAGCACCACCGATGGTGAGGATGATGGCAATGACGGCTGCAGCCTTGAAGAGTGGCACCAGACGGCGTGTCAGTGAGATCTCACGAGCCTTGACAGTCTTGGGAGCCTCTTCCTCACGAATCATCTCAAGCATACGGGCATCGAAGTCATCGCCTAACTGCTGGCTGCTTGCCTCATCAGCAAAGAGGGCGCGCAGGGGCTCCATCTCCGCAGGGATGTTCTCCTGGCGGAAGAAAGAACGAAGGATGCTCTCCTCTTCGAGAGTAGTCTCAGCGTTCCAGTAGCGCTCCATGAGTTGTTCGATGTACTTGTAGTCCATACTTTTTTGCCTTTTTCTATATTAAAGACGTTTGTTAAAACAAAAAGTTACAGGAATTTCTTAAATTTTTCACGAATTGTTTGTCGAGCCCTGAAAATATTGACTTTTACCTGCTCTTCTGTAATGTCGAGGATGGTGGCAATATCCTTGTAGCTCTTGCCTTCCATATCGCGTAGTTGCATGCAGCTACGTTGTTTTTCAGGGAGCTGACTAATCATTTGATGCACCAGTCGGATGCGGTCGCTTTGTATGGCTTGCTCTTCAGGGTTAGAACTGACGCCCAGGTCTTTGGGGTCGTAAGCAGCATCCAGCGACTGCGTCTGGTTGTCCATGCGTCGTACCTTATCTAATGAGAGGTTACGACAAATAGTCAAGCAAAAAGCCTCAATAGACTCTATCTGCTCCCACTGATCGCGACGGTTCCACACCTTCATCATCGTTTCCTGCACGACATCTTCAGCCTCCGCAGCGTTCATCGTGATGCGGAGCGCCAATCGGTAGAGCTCGTTCTTCAACGGCAAAATATCGGTCTGGAAACTGATCTGTTTCACCTTCGTCTAACTTCTTCTAACTTCCTTAACCTCTTATCACTGTTCCGTGTTGACCATCGATGGCTGTAGCTAACGTAATAATGACGCGGCTAACGCCAGCATCTACGGCACTAAGGGCATTTTCTACCTTGGGCAGCATGCCACCACTGATGGTGCCATCAGCTTTATAACGTTCAAAGTCAGCATGAGTAATGGTAGCTATCACGCTGTCGTCGTCATTGGGATCGCTCAGCACACCTTTCTTCTCAAACGAGAAGATAAGCGTCACGTCGTAGAGCGAAGCCAGCGCCTTAGCCGTCTCTGAAGCGATAGTATCGGCATTTGTGTTAAGGATATGTCCTTCGCCATCGTGGGTCAACGGAGCCATCACGGGTGTGATGCCTGCCTCAATGAGGTGGCTTAGTGTTGAGCCTGCGGCTTTGTCCACGTCGCCTACGAACCCGTAGTCGACGGTTTGCCCGTCGACCACTTTAACAGGGCGCTTATGACTACGGATAACGTCAGCATCGGCACCTGTCAGTCCGAGAGCGTTGACGCCGTTGGCCTGCAGACGGGCTACGAGGTTCTTGTTGACCAGACCACCATACACCATCGTCACCACTTCGAGCATATCGCTGTCTGTGATACGGCGTCCGTTGATCATTTTACTCTCTATACCGAGCCGAGCCGCCACCTGTGTGGCCCGGCGACCGCCACCATGCACAAGAATCTTATGTCCCGGGATAGCACTGAAATTGTCAAGCAACAGTTCCAATTGCTCTTTATCTTCAACAATGGCTCCGCCAACTTTGACAATGGTTAGGAAATCTTTTTTCATAATTGAAAGTTGATATGTAGATTCAAGTGTGTGTTCCCCTCTTGGGTGGGGGTATGGAGGGAGAAACAGGGTGGGTTTACTCTAGATAAGTATATCCATAAAGTCCTGAACGGTAATTGGAGAGGAATTCTTTACCTTCTTCAAGAGAAATTTTACCCTGTTTGACACTCTTGGTGACCCATATCTCGAGTTGGCGGACGAGTTTGCGGGGGTTGTACTGCACATATTCAAGCACCTCTTCGACAGTCTCACCGTCAATAATCTGGTCGATGTGGTATTGTCCGTCTTTGACGGAGATATGCACGGCATTGGTGTCACCGAAAAGATTGTGCATATCGCCAAGTATCTCCTGATATGCACCTACGAGGAACACACCGAGATAGTATTTCTCGTTTTTACGGAGTGCATGCACGGGCAGCGAGTGCGAATTGTGACGGTTGGTCACGAAGTTGGCCACCTTACCGTCGCTGTCGCAAGTGATGTCTTGCAGTGTGGCGTTTCGGGTGGGACGCTCGTTGAGCCGCTGGATAGGCATGATGGGGAACAATTGGTCGATGGCCCAAGAGTCGCTGAGGCTTTGGAACAACGAGAAGTTGCAGAAATACTTGTCAGCCAGCAACTTGTCGATATTCATCAGTTCCTCGGGGATATGCTTCAGGTTCTTCGCCAGCGCATTGATCTCATGACAAACGCTCCAGTACATTGCCTCAATCTCAGCACGTGTCTTCAGATCCACGATACCATGAGAGAACAGGTCGAGTACTTCCTCACGAATCTGCTCAGCGTCGTGCCAGTCCTCCAGCACATTACGGGGCGACAGGTTGTCCCATATCTCATAGAGGTCCTTCACCAACTGGTGCGAGTTCTCGTCGGGCTCAAACTCCTCGGGCATCTCAGGCAGCGAGGCCGTCTCCAGCACGTCGATGACCAGCACCGAGTGGTGAGCAGCCAGCGAGCGTCCGCTCTCCGTGATGATGTTGGGGTGGGGGATATTGTTCTTGTTGGCCGCCTCCACAAAGGTGTAGATACAGTCGTTCACATACTCCTGGATAGAGTAGTTCACCGAACTCTCGCTCGATGGCGAGCGCGTGCCGTCATAGTCGACACCCAGACCACCGCCACAATCCACGAAGTCCACGTTATAGCCCATCTTATGCAACTGGATATAGAACTGGGAAGCCTCGCGCAGGGCTGTCTGGATACGACGGATCTTGGTAATCTGTGAACCGATATGGAAATGAATCAGGCGCAGGCAGTCGCGCATACCCTTCTTGTCGAGCATCTCCAGCGCTTCAAGCAGTTCGGCACTGGTCAAGCCGAACTTAGAGGCATCGCCGCCGCTCTCTTCCCACTTGCCACTGCCGCTGGAAGCCAGTTTGATGCGGATACCGATATTTGGACGCACATTCAGTTGCTTGGCTACACGGGCAATGATATCCAGCTCGTTCAGCTTCTCCACCACGATGAAGATCTGCTTGCCCATCTTCTGTGCCAGCAGCGCCAGTTCGATATAGCTCTCATCCTTATAGCCGTTACATACGATGATAGAGTCGCTCTGGCACTGTACGGCGATGACGGCGTGCAGCTCAGGCTTGGAACCGGCCTCTACGCCCAGGTTGAACTTACGTCCGTGAGAGATAATCTCCTCGACCACGGGCTGCATCTGGTTCACCTTGATGGGATAGACCACGTAGTTCTCACCCTTGTAGTCGTATTCCTTGGCCGCCTTCTTGAAGCAGCTCCAGGTCTTCTCGATACGGTTGTCCAGGATATCGGGGAAACGCAGCAGCACAGGGGCTGTCACGTCGCGCAGCGACAGTTCATCCATCACCTCGCGCAGGTCAATCTGCGCCTCGTCCTTGCTGGGCGTCACATAGACATCACCCTTGTCGTTGATACCAAAGTAACTCGTGCCCCATCCGTTGATGTTGTACAACTCGCGGGCATCATCTAAGGTCCATTTCTTCATAGTTCCAGTAATTCGCGGAGTTTCTCTATTGTGATTTTTATTTTGTCGTAATTATCCATGAGGCTCACGTCAACCGTGTAGCGTGCCTTGTTGTAGTAGGGCTCGCGCTTCTCCAGCTGTTCGCGGATAAAGGTAATCAGTTCCTCCTTGCTCTTGCCCTTGAGCAGCGGACGCTCGCCCTTGCCCATCAGCAGGTGCTTGTAGAGCACTTCCGGCGAGGCCTTCAGGTAAACCACCTGTCCCTGCCCGTTCATATAGTCGATATTGTCGAAGAAGCAGGGCGTGCCACCGCCACAGCTGATGATGACATCCTCAAATTCTGCTACCTCGTGCAGCATGTTATGCTCTATCTGGCGGAAGCCCTCCTCGCCCACTTCGGCAAAGATTTCCGACACCGTCTTGCGCCTGCGGTTCTCGATATACCAGTCCAGGTCATAGAACGGGATGCCCAGTTCCTTGGCGAGTGCCTTGCCTACGGTCGTCTTGCCGGCTCCCATGTAGCCTATCAAAATTATTCTTTTCATCATAATTTTGAAATGAGAAATGAGAAATAAGAAATGAGAAATGGCTGCGCGTGGAGCTCATTCCTTCATTTATTCATTTTCATTTCTCATTCCTCATTTCTCATTTCTCATTTTTATTAATAATCTTCATGCACTCATCGTAGGTCAGTTCCCTGGCCTTCTCGTGCAGGTTCTTGGGCAGACGGTAGTTGGTACCGTCGTAAGCCAGGTAGGGACCGTATCGACCGTTGAGCACCGTCAGCTTACTGTCTTCCTTGAACGTCTTCAGCAGCTTCTGAGCCTCCTGCTTGCGCTTGTCCTCAATCAGCTTCACGGCATCGGCAATACCGATGGTCAGCGGGTCGGCATCCTTGGGCAGGGAGGTATATACCTTCTTGTGGAGCACGTAGGCACCAAAGCGACCTGTACCGATGGTGACAGGCTCACCCTCAAACTGACCCAGCATGCGGGGCAGCTTAAAGAGTTCCAGGGCCTGCTCCAGTGTGACGGTCTCCAGACTCAGTTCCTTGGGCAGGTGGGCAAACTGTGGCTTCTCCTCATCCTCGGCCGAACCAATCTGTACCAGCGGACCGAAACGACCAATCTTCACGAAGACGGGCTTGCCGCTCTTGGGGTCGATACCCAGCTGGCGCTCACCGGCCTTGTGCTCTGAACGGGCGTTCATCGTGGTCTCCACCACGGGCTCGAAGTCCTTGTAGAAACGCTTCATCATCTTGTCCCACAGCACCTTACCTTCTGCAATCTTATCGAAGTCCTGCTCCACCTTAGCCGTGAAGTTATAGTCCATGATCGTGGGGAAATGCTCCATCAGGAAGTCGTTCACCACCGTACCGATATCCGTAGGCATCAGCTTACCCTTGTCGGCACCGGTCATCTCGGTGCGTTGCTTCTGTGATATCTGCTTACCCCTCAGGGTGATGATGGCATAGTTGTGCTCCTCGCCCTTCTTGTCACCCTTCACCACGTATTCACGCTGCTGGATGGTGCTGATGGTAGGTGCATAGGTAGAAGGACGGCCGATTCCCAGTTCCTCCAGCTTATGTACCAGTGAGGCTTCCGTATAGCGCTGAGGTCCCTGACTGTTACGCTCTGTAGCGACGATGTCGCGACGTGTCAGTTCCATGCCCTTCTTCAAAGGAGGCAGGATGTGTCCCTGCTCGTCCTTGTTGTCGTCATCGTCGTCAACAGACTCGCGGTAAACCTTCAGGAAACCGTCGAACTTCACCACTTCACCGCTGGCCACGAACTGCTCGTCGCTGGTGCTGATGCAGATGGTGACGGTGGTCTTCTCTATCTCGGCATCTGCCATCTGGCAGGCCAGGGTGCGCTTCCAGATGAGGTCATACAGGCGCTTCTCCTGTACGGTACCCTCAATCGTGGTCTGGTCCATGTAGGTAGGACGGATGGCTTCGTGCGCCTCCTGGGCACCCTTTGAACTGGTGTGATACTTGCGCACCTTGCTGTACTGCTCGCCATACAGCTGTCCGATCTCCTCCTTCGTAGCGTTGATGCACAGGCTGCTCAGGTTCACAGAGTCCGTACGCATGTACGTGATGCGTCCGTTTTCATAGAGGTGTTGTGCCACCATCATCGTCTGACTCACGGTGTAGCCCAACTTGCGTGCGGCTTCCTGCTGCAGGGTAGAGGTGGTGAATGGGGGCGCAGGCGTGCGCTTCATGGGCTTCTTCTGGATAGCCTCTACGGTGAAGGTGGCATCCTTGCATTTGTTCAGGAACGCCATCACTTCCTCCTCGGTCTTGAAACGCTGGCCCAGTGTGGCCTTCACCTCCGTCATCGAACCGTCGGGGTTGGCAATGGCGAAGACACCGTTCACGTTGTAGTATGTCTCGCTCTTGAAGGCCTGTATCTCGCGCTCACGCTCTACGATCAGACGTACGGCAACACTCTGCACACGACCGGCAGAGAGGGCGGGCTTCACCTTGCGCCACAGCACGGGCGACAACTTGAAACCTACCAGGCGGTCCAGCACACGACGGGCCTGCTGGGCATTCACCAGGTTCATGTCCAACGTGCGCGGATGCTCGATGGCATCAAGGATAGCGGGTTTGGTAATCTCGTGGAACACGATACGCTTGGTCTTCTCCTCATCCAGTCCCAGCACCTCGCACAGGTGCCATGAAATAGCTTCTCCCTCGCGGTCTTCATCGGATGCGAGCCATACCTGACCGGCTTTCTTGGCCTGGTTCTTCAGTTCACTAACCAGTTTCTTCTTCTCATCGGGAATCTCGTATTCGGGTTCCAGGGTGGTGTCGTTGATACTTAATTCTTTCTTCTTCAGGTCACGGATATGTCCGTAGCTTGACATGACTTTATAGTCCTCGCCAAGAAATTTCTCAATCGTCTTGGCCTTGGCGGGTGACTCCACAATCACAAGATTTTTCTGCATAGTTTTGCTTGTTATGATAATTTGGGGTGCAAAAGTAAACAAAAAGTTTGCTTCCACCTTATATATATAGGAGATTTTTTGTTTTCTTAACGATTGGTCGTAAGAAAATTCACTTTAAATGTGGCACACATCCTTGGATGTGGACGGGGAGGGCTTGTGTTTTCACATGATTCCTGGTTACTTCCACCTTCACCACGCAGGCTTGGCTGTTCAGCGGCTTCTGCTGGTCAAAGATGAAGTTGCCGATGCTGTAGTAGATATCCCGGCCTTTGTAGTGCTCTATGGTTTGCAGCGTATGTGTGTGGTGACAGATCAGCGCATCCGCCCCGGCGTTAATCAACCGGTGGGCATCCAACCGCTGACTGGGTACGGGCTTCAGGGTGTGCTCGCCGCCCCAGTGGAGTGATACGATGACCACGGCCTGCGGGTCCTTCCGTTTGATGTCACGGATGCGCCCGATGATTTCCTGCGTCCGTTCGGTGTTCACGCAGGGACGGTCGGGCAGGTAGGCAAAATTCTCCAGCGCCATGCCCAGTGAGGCGATGAGCCACACCTTGCGGGGCTGTGACGTGAGGAGTACGGGCTGGGCCGCTTCCTGCAGATTTTTGCCCATTCCAACGGGCTTCAGCTTCGCCTTGAGGATGTTTTTTCTGGTATCTTCAAGTCCCTTTCTGCCCTGGTCTGTGCTGTGGTTGTTGGCCAGGTTCAGATGGGTGAAACCGTGCTTCTTCAGCGCCCCCAGCCATGCCGGTTCGCCCCGAAAGATGAACCGTTTCTGCACAGGCGCCTGGATACTGGTGACCGGGCACTCCAGGTTGCCCACCACCACCTGCGAGGCACGGAACAGCGAGTCCATCTCACGGGTGAAGAGGTGGTCGATGCCGTGGTGCCCGATGACTTTCCGCACACCGCGGTCCAAAAGGATGTCACCGGTAAAGAGGAGACTAGTTGAACTAGTCTGACTAGTTGCACTAGTAAAACTAGTTAAACTAGCTAAACTAGCAACCAGTGCTATAAAATACGCTCTCATTATCTACAGGCGTCTTTTCCAAGGGCACGGTAATCGGGGTCATCCATTCAGGCACGCCCGATCGGGGGTGATGCTCCAGGTACTCCTGCCATTCCTCGTCGTTGAGACGCTGGTCGTCGATGGAACGCTGGAACTCACGATATGAGAACACGGCACCACGGGTGAGCCACAGGTATCCGCCAATCTCCACCACGACATAGATTTCATCGGCATCACCGACAGCCTCGTAGAGGATACTCTTGTTGGGGTTGTTGTCGGCATTGGCGGTATAGACATCAGCCACCAGCGCCACCTTGCGGTCAGGCCCCTGAATGGCTTCCCAGTCCCAGAGCTCGTGCTCGCTGTCGCGCAACAGTTCCAGCGACATGTTCTCAAACTTCGCACCGATATACTCCAGTTCATCGTATTCCACGTCTTTCAGTACCTCGCCCCTCAGTTCCTTCTTACTGACAGCCAACAGGAACTCGGCCTCTTCGGTAAGACGCTCGTTGGCAGTGGCTATCTTCTCCGTGAGCAGGTTGTGCGTGCGCAGTATCTTCTGGTTTTCCTTCAGCAGGTCGATGGCCTTCTGCCAGAACTTCACATTCGGTTCCACGTAGCCCTTGACGATAGGGTCGGGAGGACCGGCACCGCCGCATTCGGCACCCATGGGCTGCTTGGCATACAGGATGGCATCATGCTTCAGTTCGGTCCATGAACCCAGCATCGCATTCAGCGATTTCTTGTCCCATTCGGGCGAGAGCATGAAATAGGGCGCATGCTGAGGCTTGTCGATGACGGTCTTCAGCGCACTCATCCACTGGGTTGCGGCATTCTCCTCCCATTTTATCTCGTTCATGCGCTTCTTCATCCGCTTCAGGTTGCTGGTGTACTTACTCCAGCGGTCGGGCTCGTTCAGTTCATCCATGAGAATCTTCTCGGCAGCGTTGACGCCCATGGCGGCAAAGACATCCAGCCCCTTGGGCACCTCGCGCTTCGTGGTGTTGGAATCATAGTCCACCATCTCCTGCAGCACCTCCGCATCGGGCTGATAGCGCTGGGGCATCAGGCGCACCTTATTTCTGCCTGTACGCAGGAACTTCGGACGGATTCGTGTCTGTTTTTCTGCGATTTCATCGACCTTTACGCCTAATTCATTCGGGTCTATCTCACACGTGCCGATATCCGAGATAATCTTGTTGACCTGTTCGATGCTCACGTCATCGGGCATACCCATCAGGTAATCCATAGGCTCCGTCAGCTTCTTGTACAGCGAACAGAGTCTGGGGTTGTCGTGGTCGTCGCAGATCTCCACGGCCAGGATGTTCGCCTTGAGCATGTCGAAGGGATTGTCTGACCTGAGCGGTACGGTCTGCAACCACATCATCGTACGGAAGTAACGCTTCAGGTTGTCGTTGCGGGTGTAGTGGCCACGGGGACGGAACAAGCTGTATTCAAAGGGTACGTCCGTATATTCCAGGAACTCAGACGTGGCGTTCACGCTCTTCATCACCCGTTCATATTCGCCCAAGGCATTGGCATCGCCCTTGGGCGCCTGCTCCTCCAGGAGCGCATTGGCCACCTTGAAATACGTGACAATCCATTCTGCGGCTCCATCCGTGTTGTACAGGCCTTCATCATTCTCCTTCTCGCGTTGCCATCTCCTGGCAAACACCTTCTGTCCTTCCTCGCAGAACTCCTTCAGCAGCGGCATCAGCTTCTCCTGTTCCACCTCGCGCAACATACAGTCGAAATAGAGGTGGTAGAGCTGCAGGTAGAGGTCGGTGGTGACAAAAGCCGGAAACTCATGGTAGTCGTTCTGCTCATAGACATGAAACAGCTGTTGGTGACGGGCAGGCACGATGGCAAACCCGTGACGCCCCAGGTAGTCCCATAGGCGCAGGTCAGGCTCTTTCAGCAGCGCCGGATTCACGATATTGCCGACGTTCACCTTGTCGTTCTCGTCGTCCGACTTGAAATTCAGCGCGAGGAGTTCTTCCTCCCGTTGCTTGACGCGCTCTACGAAAGTACGCTGTTCATCGGTGTAAGCGATGATTTCCGGTTTGATGCTCTGGTAGTATTCCTCGCGATACGACAGTTCCTCGTTGCGTTCGCCTCCCCACCAGCCGGAGTTCATGTTATAATAGTCCTCGTTCTCGCTGAAAGCCCACATCAGGGAGTCATACCAAGTGGTTGACTGATAGATGCTGCGGATGTAAGAGTCCTCAAAGGGATAGCCCTTCTGTGCCAGGAACACATTCTCCAGGATACGCAAGTCGCTTAGCGACAGTCCTGAGATATCCATGTCAAGGTCGACGCTGTCACGCAGACTCTCTACGTCGAGCGTGCTCATCGGCGCCGTCTGTTCCTTGGTGGCGCAACCGGTTAATAGCAGTGTGGCAAGGATAATAGTAGCTATTTTCTTCATAGATTGAATTGTTTTATTGCGTTGCTATGATTGGTATTCTTGATGACAAACTGTTTGAAGGCAGGTCCGAAGTCCGACCATGCATAGTCAATGACGGCATAATTCCCCTTTCCATCCGTCTCGAGAGCCCTGATGTATCTGCTTCCTTGGATGAAACGGAAGTCTATCAACTCAGCCCCGAGCCGGGAACCAAGCCATAGCGGACGCACCTTCCCGTCAACCTGCTTGAATATAAAGATACGTCGCCCTTTCTCCCGATGAAAGCGCGTTTTTTTTATGACACCCACCAGCGCATCCATGCTCCCGTCGCCGTCTACATCACCTGTGCAGAACCGGTATACGGGGTATGGTATCCGCCAGTCGCCCAGCCAGTAGAGACTATCGCTTACTTGGCTGAGGTGGTAGGGTTTGCCAGCAGTTTGCGTATCTCTTCCTCCACGTCCTTCATCTGAGAAGAACGTTTGTATAGCTGACTGTTGCGGTCTATGAGGAAATACTCAGGCACGTTCTGTACGTTGTAATGCAGGGCTGACTGTGCCGATGGGTCATAGACGCAGATCCAAGGCAACGATTCTGTCTGCTGCTTCCAGAAATGCTCGTTTTCATCGAGTCCTACCTGATAAATCTCCAGTCCTTGAGCGTGGTATTTAGCATACAGGTCGCGCAGACTGAGGATACGGGCTGCCGACTCCTTCATGCCAAACATGTGGAAGTCTAAAAGCACCACTTTGCCGTTCAGTTCTGTCAATGTGCGAGTATGTCCGCTGACATCAGGCAGTTCCAACTCGATGAGTCCTGTTGTTTCCACCTTGCTGACTGCTTCGGCAGCTTGCATCTGACGGGCAGCCTGCTGGCGGGTGTCGTTCATACCTTTCAGCGTGGTGTTATGCAGATGTTTGGTGCGTTCTGATTCCGGGTGGAAAGTGTCCCAACTGGTGGCTACGGCTGCAAAGGCACGTACGTCCTGCTGGTTGGAACGGTCGAACAGATTATAGCCGCCCAGTGTCTGGAATAAAGCGAAGTAGGCATAAATTGATGCCGGATTCTCGTAGATGTAGTCGTTGGTCAGTTCGGCCTTGTACTGATCTACCAGTTGCTGCAGTGCCACCGTAATTTGTTCCCTGCTCAGGTCGAGGTTGTTCTGAATGGCAATGACTTTTGCTCTGAGGTCCTGCTGCTTCAAAGATAATTCCTTGATCTTCTGACTGTTCACAGAACCCTCCACCTCGTAGTCGCGGGCGATGTTGGGCGCCTTGGCGTGAATCTTTACCGTCTCTGTAGAGTCGATACCCAAGTAGATAATCTGGTTGCCAATATTGACGCAGTAGAGCTCTGGATCCTGAGGTGCCTCACCTTTCAGTGTGAAGGCGCCGTCCTCGCCGATTTTGGCAGAGTCGATCTTCACGGCTCCGCTCAATGCGTTGTTGTACAGATAGATGGTTGTGTCCTTGATGCCATCGATAGTTCCTTCTACGGTAAAGGTAGGTTTTTGGTCGCTACAAGCAGCGAAAACAAGAGCTGCCAATGCTGTTATTGCTAATTTTTTCATTGTCTTTTTTGTTTGTCGAGTGCAAAGTTACGAATTAATTCATAAAAAAGAGTAAAATATGCAGTTTTTGTTCGTCTATTAATAAAATAATGTGTACTTTTGCATGAATTTATTTTTTAAGATGTTTTAAACAAGATGAACGTAATTACAAAAACCCTTCAATTGGCTGATGGCAGAACCATCACCATTGAAACCGGGAAAGTGGCAAAACAGACCGACGGTGCTGTCATGCTGAAGATGAACAACACTGTACTCCTGGCCACTGTTTGTGCCGCAAAAGATGCAGTTCCCGGAACCGATTTCATGCCTTTGCAGGTTGACTATCGTGAGCAGTACAGTGCTGCTGGACGTTTCCCTGGTGGATTCACCAAGCGTGAAGGCAAAGCCTCTGATAACGAAATCCTGACTAGCCGTTTGGTGGACCGTGTGTTGCGTCCCCTCTTCCCTGGCAATTATCACGCAGAAGTTTTCGTTAACGTGATGCTGCTCTCTGCAGATGGCGTTGACCAGCCCGATGCATTGGCAGGTTTTGCTGCATCAGCAGCCCTGGCTTGCTCGGATATTCCCTTCGAGTGCCCCATCTCTGAGGTGCGCGTGGCACGTATCAATGGCGAGTATGTTATCGATCCTACCTTCGAGCAGATGAAACAGGCCGACATGGATATCATGGTTGGTGCTTCTGCAGAAAACATCATGATGGTGGAAGGTGAGATGAAAGAGGTGTCTGAGCAGGATCTGCTGGGTGCCCTCAAGGCTGCTATGGATGCTATCAAGCCCATGTGTGAACTCCAGAAGGAGCTGAGCAAGGAGCTTGGTAAGGACGTGAAGCGCGAGTACAACCATGAGGTTAACGACGAGGAACTCCGCGCACGCATGAATAAAGAATTGTACCAGCCCGCATACGATATCACCAAGCAGGCTCTGCCTAAGCAGGATCGTGCTGATGCCTTCGAGAAGATTCTCGAGGACTTCAAGGAGAAGTTCTTCGCTGAGCGCGCAGAACTGGCTGAGGATGCCAAGGGCGAAATCAGCGACGATGAGTACAGCGCCATGATGGACCGCTACTACCACGATGTAGAGCGCGACGCTATGCGCCGTTGTATCCTCGACGAGGGTATCCGTCTGGATGGTCGTAAGACTACCGATATCCGCCCCATCTGGTGCGAGGTATCTCCCCTGCCCATGCCTCACGGAAGTGCTATCTTCACCCGTGGTGAGACACAGTCACTCTCTACCTGTACGCTGGGTACCAAACTTGACGAGAAGATGGTTGACGATGTACTCGACAAGAGCTACATGCGCTTCCTCCTTCACTATAACTTCCCCCCATTCTGTACCGGTGAAGCTAAGGCTCAGCGCGGCGTAGGTCGTCGTGAGATTGGTCACGGCCACCTGGCATGGCGTGGTCTGAAGGGTCAGATTCCTGAGGACTTCCCTTACACCGTTCGTCTGGTTTCTCAGATCCTCGAGTCTAACGGTTCTTCATCAATGGCTACTGTTTGTGCTGGTACCCTCGCCCTGATGGACGCTGGCGTTCCCATGAAGAAGCCTGTTTCAGGTATCGCAATGGGTCTGATCAAGAATCCTGGAGAAGATAAGTATGCAGTATTGAGCGATATCCTCGGCGACGAGGACCACCTGGGTGATATGGACTTCAAGACCACTGGTACTAAGGATGGTCTGACAGCTACCCAGATGGATATCAAGTGCGACGGTCTGAGCTTCGACATCCTGGAGAAGGCTCTGATGCAGGCCAAGGCTGGTCGTGAGCACATCCTGAACTGCCTCACCGATACTATTGCTGAGCCTCGTGCCGACTTCAAGCCTCAGGTTCCCCGCATCGTTCAGATCGAGATTCCTAAGGAGTTCATCGGTGCTGTTATCGGCCCTGGCGGTAAGATCATTCAGCAGATGCAGGAGGATACCAAGACTACTATCACTATCGACGAAGCCGACGGTGTTGGTAAGGTTCAGGTATCAGGTCCCGATAAGGAGAGCATCGACGCAGCTCTGGCTAAGATCAAGGCTATCGTGGCTATCCCTGAGGTAGGCGAGGTCTATGATGGTGTTGTTCGCAGCATCATGCCTTATGGCTGCTTCGTAGAGATCATGCCTGGCAAGGATGGTCTGCTCCATATCTCTGAGATCGACTGGAAGCGCCTCGAGACTGTTGAGGAAGCTGGTATCAAGGAGGGCGACCACATCCAGGTGAAGCTCCTTGAGATCGATCCTAAGACAGGTAAGTACAAGCTCTCACACCGCGTATTGGTTGAGAAGCCTGCTGACTATGTAGAGCGTCCTGCCCGTGGCGAGCGCCGTGAGCGCCCTGAGCGTGGCGAGCGTCGCGACCGTGGTGAGCGTCGTCCTCGTCCTGAGCGTGGTGAACGCCGTCCCCGTCCTGAGCAGAAGGAGGGTGAGGCTTATCGCGACCCCGCTGAGAACAAGGAGCCAAAGGACTTCAGCGACACGCTGGATCATATGGATTTCTAATCGGAAATTCGAGATAAAACCCAAGACCTCGTCACACTTGCTGACGGGGTCTTTTTTTACGCCCTAGTTAGCAAAATATTTTTCTCTAGTTAGGAAAATATTTTGCTCTGGTTGAGAGACGACCTTTCTCTTGCAGAGAAACGACGTCTCTCTTGTCGAGATACGACGTTTCTCTCAAAGAGTACTTGTTTTTGTCTCATGTTGCTTTTTATTTTTCTATTTGATTCATTTCATGCAACAGAAGTGTTAAATAACACCTTTTTCTGACTTTAATCAAAAAAAACACGAATTTTTGATACGAGTTATTAATTTTTTGCTTATATTTGCACCGATTTTCGCCTCGGCAGGTACTGCCATCTATGCTTATATAATAAATAATGTACGCGAGAAAGGTGATATTAATGTATTGGAAACCTACATTTTACTGACTAAAAAATATATTTTTTATTTAATTAAAACTAAAACTTATGATGAATCTTAAAAAACTATTCGTAGTAGGCTCTATGCTAGTGATGGCGTGGACTACTGCAAACGCGGAACTGGTGAACGGCGTTCGCCAGAAGCCGGAGCCAGCTACTACTGCTTGGACTGTGGGTACTGAAGAGGCACCCTATTATCTCTACAACACTTCTGTAAAATTGTTCTTTACTCAAGGTAACACTTGGGGTACACGTGGTTGTGTTGGTCCTGTTGCTTCTGCACTGAAGGTGTATTTTAGTGAGACTTCTGAAGGATCTGGAGAGTATTTCCTGAATGACTACGTCTATATCTCTAAGGACAAGAAGTCATCTTGGAAGATGGCATGTGGTGAAGGTGGAGCCGATGCTGTCTACACCGACCAGGGTTCTAGTTGGGGTCGTTCTAAGTGGACAATTGTTCCTCAGTCGGGTAATATCTTCCGTATTCAGACCACGACTCCTCTTGATGCTGAGGATTTGACTCCTAAGTACATGGGTCGTAATGACAGCATTGAACAGAATTACTACAACGCTTATTCTGAGTTCACAGACGACAACAAGCGTTTCCCCGTGTCTGTAGAATTGACAGAAGATAAGACCAGCCACATCGACTGGGCTCTTGTCAGCGTTGCCGACTATGAGGTTGTTGCTGCTGCAATGGTACTCTATGACAAGGCAGAGGAACTGATGTCTTATATCAATTCTGCAAAAGAACTTGGTATTGACATGTCTGCTGAGACAACCATCTACGAGAACGAGGCTTCTACCGTTGAGGAGATGAATGCTGCTATCGAGCGCATTCAGAATAAGATCAAGGCAAAGCAGGCTGGTGAGGCTACTTTGGATAATCCTTCTGACATGACCGCTTCTATCGTTAATCCTGGTTTCGCTAATTCAAAGACTGGTTGGAATGGTAATGATCCCGCTTTCGGCGAAGGTGCTGCAGAGTTTTATGAGAAGAACTATGATTTCTACCAGACCTTGAAGGATATGCCTAATGGCGTATATGGTGTTAGCGTACAGGCTTTCTATCGTAATGGTTTCTCTAATGTATCTTACGAGGAGTGGCAGAAGAAGACTCCTATTGCCGCCAAGGTTTATGCAAAGAGTGGTGCGGATAGTCTGAACACAGCTCTCTTTAATGCTTGGGATTTTGCTCAGACAGGCGACCTGGATGCTCTGAAGGCTGATGGCCGTACCTGGAAGAATTCTGCCGGCGAGGAGACTGCAAGCGAGAATGGCTATATCCCCAATAACATGAAGGCTGCTTCTTATCTCTTCGGTTTGGATGCCAACAACTATAAGCAGACCGCTTATGTAGCTGTTGATAATGGTGAACTGACTTTCGGTCTGAAGAAGAATGACAGCAACCCTGGTGGTAACTGGACACTCTTTGACAATTTCACACTGTCTTATTTCGGTACTGCTCCTGAGGCTTATCAGATGGCCTTGACAAAGGGTATGCCTGCGAAGACCGAGTATTCTACGGCTAATGTTTCTAAGCAGTATATCGATGCTTATGATGCTGCTTACACGCTGACCGCTACTGATAAAGCTTCTTTCAGTGCCGCTGTAAAGGCTGTTGCTGACGCTAATGATTCTATTGCTAAGAACACCCAGTTGTGGGCTGACCTGCAGACCAAGTATGATGCTGCTTATGCTGCTACCGTAGAATATGATCTTTACGATGCAGCTTGGAATCTTGGTGACTATCTGGCTGATGGCTTAGATGAGAATAGTGAGCAGTTGATCCCAATGGGTGTTAAAGAGTATCTTGATGCCAAGGCTAAGGAAAATGACTACGACCTGTCTAATAAGGAAATCGAGGATATCATCGCTACAATTGACTCACTGGTTGAAGCTGTATTAAAAGAGGTGAAGGAAGGTTTGAAGCCTGGTACCGATGTAACCAAGTTCCTGACCAACCCCAGTTTCGATGGTAATGCAGATGGTTGGACTGTTGTTTCTAAAGGCGGTGGTAACGTTCGTTACGATCAGGGATGTTACGAGGCATGGCACAGCACCAACTTCGATGTTTACCAGGAGGTAAGCAACCTGCCTGTAGGTTTGTATAAGTTGGAGGTAAACGGCTTCGTTCGTTATCTGGATGGAGATGATGCTATTTCAAAGGCTAGTGAAGCTCCTGAAATTGTTCCCATCTATGTTTACATGAATGACTCTAAGACTAATTTTGTTAGCTGGCTTTCTTATCCAAAGCCCGAGAGTTTCTATAAGTATGATGAGGCAGCAGGTACAGGTGTTAAGGACGCAACTTATATCAAGCAGAACGAAGAGAACTGCTTCCCCAATAACATGACTGCTGCATCTGCCGCTTTCAAAGATGGTGGCTATTCACAGTACACAATTTGTCTGGTTGAAGATGCATCTGCTGTTACCCGTCTTGGTGTGAAGGGTACTCCCGAGGCTAAGTTCTGGCCTATCTTCGATAACTTCAAGCTGACCTTCTTGGGTTTTGCTGCTGAGACAGTAAAGCCAGTTCTGAATGATAAGATTACATTGGCTGAGAAGTATGAGTCAACGGTAACTACCAAGACTGCAAAGGAGCACTTCACTACTGCACTTGCAACCGCAAGAGAGGCTGCCGCCGGCGAGGATGGTACTGCCATGTTCAATGCTCTTGGTACTCTTGAGAAGGCTATCAACGAGGTGATTGACAATAAGGCTGTATGTGAGAAATTTGCTGAATTTATCGAGGACTACATGCAGTTCGCACAGAGTATTG
>JAEEGG010010647.1_pt1 | contig 20262 bp, 17 predicted proteins | sample 9134161 | NCBI WGS metagenome assembly JAEEGG01 (sample SAMN16246543, study PRJNA631951) | gut metagenome | biome: gut microbiome; feature: rumen; material: CR-attached | host: Bos | place: Iran: Karaj | collected 2018-10 | reverse complement strand
GAAGCGCAGCATGCATCGCAATCTTCAGAGATATAAGTTGCGCAGAAAGAATCTTGTAGAATGCCTTTTGGCACATCATATAATTAAAGATGATACACCCTTGTTCGAATTAGGGAATAATACCACATTCCAAACATATAGAGCAAGAGCAAAGGCCGTAACTGAAGAGATTTCGTTAGAAGATTTTGCTCGTGTCTTATTGATGATAAATAAAAAACGAGGCTATAAAAGCAGTCGCAAGGTGAAAGATGGTGAAGAAGGAGAATTGATTGACGGCATGGAGATTGCCAAAAGACTATATGATGAAAATTTGACTCCAGGTCAATTGTTGCTAGATTTACATAATAAAGGAAAGAGAAACAGACCAACATTCTATCGCTCTGATTTACAAGCAGAATTTGATAAGATATGGGAATTTCAGTCAACTTTTTATCCCAATATTTTGACGGATGAATTTAAATCATCAATTCATGGTTTCAATAAGTCTCAGACTTCAGGTGCTTTCTATGGAGTTCATCAAATCTCAACTGCTAGAAATAATGGTAAAGAAGGGTATGTTCAGACATTAATGTGGCGAACAGAAGCTTTGAAACGCCAATTGGGTATAGAGGAAATTGCATACACATTAGCAGACATAAACGGTGCTATTAACAACTCCAGCAAACGTCTGGCTATGATAAGTGATAGAAGCAAGGAATTGTATTTTAATCATTTGACAATAGGTCAGTATTTGATGCAGCTACTAAATGAGAATCCTAATCACAGTCTGACAAATATCATATTCTATCGTCAGGACTATATGGACGAGTTTGAGGCGATTTGGGAAAAACAAGCTCAATATCATCCAGAACTCACTCTTGAACTCAAAAAGGAGATTCGGGATATCATCATTTTCTATCAGCGCGATTTGAAGAGTTGTAAAAATTTGGTCGGTTATTGTGAGTTAGAACATTCTGAAAGAGAAATAACTATTGATGGTAAAACAAAAACAATCTTGATGGGTTGTAAAGTTTGCCCCAAGTCTTCTTTTCTGTTTCAAGATTTCAAGATATGGCAGATGCTGAACAATCTGCAGGTTTCTGTAGTAGGTCGTCAACGTAAAAAGATTAAGAAAGATAAGACGCAACCATCTTTGTTTGATGACGTGGAAACTGGAGCTTTGAATAGATTCTTGACTCAAGAAGAGAAAGATATTCTCTATAACGAACTTTCAATTAAAGAGAAAATGAGTAAGAGGGAGGTGCTGAAGCTCTTGTTTGATAATGGCAACAGCCTAGATCTTAATTATAAAGAAATTGAAGGCAATCGCACAATGGCAACTCTCTTTAAAGCATACCAAGATATTATCAGTCTAACAGGAAATGGTGAATACGATTTCGCCAAGATGTCCTCGAAAGAAGTGCTGACAATAACAACCGAGATTTTCAAGGGATTGGGTTATAAAACTGATTATTTAACATTTAATCCTTTACTCGAAGGGAAATCCTTAGAAAAACAACCTTCCTACCGATTGTGGCACCTGCTCTACTCATACACAGGCGACAAATCTGCTACGGGAAATGAAGCACTGATGAAAAAAATTCAAGAATTGTGTGGCTTTGAAAAAGAATACGCAACAATCCTTGCAAATATATCTTTAGCTCTTGACTATGGAAGTTTGAGCGCGAAGGCTATCCGAAAGATTTTGCCTTACATGATGAAAGGATATGAATATAGCGAAGCCTGTTCATTGGCAGGTTATAAGCATTCTGCCCGTTCACTAACTAAAGATGAATTAGTAAATAAGGAATATAAATCACATCTTGATGAAATCAGACGCAACAGTTTGCGTAACCCTGTAGTTGAAAAGATATTGAATCAGATGATTAATGTCATCAACGAAATAATTAAAACTTATGGGAAACCAGATGAGATAAGGATTGAAATGGCTCGTGAACTGAAAAAAAGTAAAGAAGAACGAGAACTTTTGGATGCCGCCATAAGGAAGAATACTGCCGAAAGCGAGAAACTACGTAAAGAACTCGAAGAGGAGTTTGGAATACAGCATGTAACAAAGAATGATATTCTTCGATATAAGCTATACAATGAACTGAAAATGAATGGCTATAAGACGCTTTACTCGAATACATATATTCCAAGAGAAGAACTCTTTAGCAAACGTTTCGATATTGAGCACATTATTCCACAGTCACGTCTTTTTGACGACTCTTTCTCAAACAAAACGCTCGAAGTTCGCGATATAAACATTGAAAAGGGCAATAAAACTGCCTACGATTATGTGGCTGAGAAATATGACGAACAAGGAATTGTGGATTATGAGAGCAGAGTGGAAGAATTATTTAGCAACAACGCAATTTCTCGGACTAAGCGTAACAACCTGTTAATGAAGGAGGCAGATATCCCATCCGACTTTTTGAATCGAGACTTGCGTGACTCACAATATATCGCGCGTAAGGCTCGTGAAATATTAGAAGAGTTAGTACCATTTGTCGTAACTACTACAGGCTCTGTGACAAGCAGACTGCGTGAAGATTGGCAATTGGTCAATATTATGCAAGAATTGAACTGGGATAAATACGACGCTTTAGGACTAACAGAGCATTACACCGACAAGAATGGAAATATCGTAAAGCGTATTAAGGACTGGACCAAACGCAACGACCATCGTCATCATGCAATGGATGCTCTGACTATAGCTTTTACCAAGCGTGGTATCGTTCAATATCTAAGCAATATGAATGCTCGAAGTGATAAGTCGGGAAGTATTTATGGTATAGAGCAGAAAGAACTTCATCGCAACGAAAAAGACCACAAGTTGGTATTCAACGCTCCAATGCCTTTGGATGAATTCAGAGCAGAAGCCAAGAAACATTTGAAAAGTATTTTAGTATCTATCAAAGCAAAGAACAAGGTTGTAACTAAGAACATCAATCGAGCAAAAATGAAAGATGGTCGTCAGCTAAAAATTCAGCTGACACCTCGTGGTGCCTTGCATAATGAAACAGTTTATGGAAAGATTCGTAGCTACGAAGCAGAATATCGGAAGGTGGATGGCAAGTTCACTGAAGATGTCATCCTTCGTGTCTGCAACCAAAGGCAGCGTGAAGCATTGCTGAGTCGCTTGACAGAATATGACAATGATCCAAAGAAAGCATTTACAGGTAAAAATAGCCTGGAGAAAAATCCCATTTGGTTAAAGGCAGACCATTCATATGCTGTACCATTGAAGGTGAAACTCTATAAAATCGTTGATGTGTTTACTATCAAGAAAGCCGTTGATAAAGACCTGAAGATAGACAAGGTTATTGATTTAAAAATTCGGTCAATCTTACAGGCTCGTTTAAATGAGTATAATGGTGATGCAAGTAAGGCTTTCGCAAACCTTGACGAGAATCCAATATGGCTAAATCAAGAAAAGGGCATAGCTATTAAGAGAGTGAAGATTAGAGCAAAGGTGTCGTCAGAAACTTCAGTCCCTTTGCATGTTAAGAAGGACTTATTAGGAAACATATTAAAATCAGGTGATGGCATTGCTCTTCCAACTGATTATGTAAATACAGCTAGCAATCATCATGTAGCAATATTCATTGATGCCGAAGGTAATTGGCATGAGCATGTGGTCTCGTTTTACGAGGCTACAGCCTGTGCGATGCTAGGACTCCCGATAATTGACAAGAATTTCAAGAGCGAAGAAGGCTGGAAGTTCTTATTCTCAATGAAGCAAAACGAATACTTTGTCTTCCCAAATGAAAAGACTGGTTTTGTGCCAACAGAAATTGATTTGACTGATCCAGAGAACTATGCTCAGATTAGCCCCAATCTATATCGGGTTCAAAAGTTTTCGAGTTCATTCTACGTTTTCAGAAATCATTTGGAAACTAATGTTGAAGAGCCTACTATGTTGAAAGATACGACGTGGAAAAGTATTAGAAGTATAAGAAACTTAGATGGCGTAGTGAAAGTTCGTGTAAACCACATTGGGGAAATAGTTGAAGTAGGAGAGTATTAATCTATGATAAAAAAGACTCTATGTTTTAGTAATCCCGCTTACCTTTCATTAAAGGATGCCCAACTTGTAATCAAGTTGCCTGAGGTGGAAAAGGCAGACGCGCTAACTGAGGATTACAAAAATATTAATGTGATAACAAGACCCATAGAGGATATTGGAATTGTTATATTGGACAACAAACAAATAACTATAACCTCTGGGGTGCTTGAAGACAAAATGAACGCTTTCGTGACCAGTTATCTGCTTCACTACCATAAAAAAAACAACTTTGGCAACAGACTATTCAATTTAAATTTTGGCACCAAGCCTCAACACCCCAATGCTCTAGGCCAGCAACTAGAATTATTCTAGAAAAGGAGAAATCCTTCATTATGATGGAAATCTCCTTTTTCCTCGTGGCATTTTTCTTTTTCTAAATTCATTTACAACTTTCTGATTCTCAGTGTTTTTTTTGAATCGAGATGTAAATGCCTCTGCAAAGATACTAATTTTTAAGCAAATCACAACGAAATTCGACGGCAGTACTACTGTGCTGCGATGTAAATACCTCTGCAAAGATACTAATTTTTAAGCAAATCACAACGACGTTTAGTTTTCGCTCTATTACTCAGCGGATGTAAATGCCTCTGCAAAGATACTAATTTTTAAGCAAATCACAACTTGCGGTTGCCAGAGGCAGGGAAGAAGCAGATGTAAATGCCTCTGCAAAGATACTAATTTTTAAGCAAATCACAACGATAAGTGCTGATTTGTCCTTCAGCAGGTTGATGTAAATGCCTCTGCAAAGATACTAATTTTTAAGCAAATCACAACGCGAGAGGACGGCATGACTTACACCTGTAGGATGTAAATGCCTCTGCAAAGATACTAATTTTTAAGCAAATCACAACAGAGGCTTGGCGGGCATTCTGTACCTTCAGGATGTAAATGCCTCTGCAAAGATACTAATTTTTAAGCAAATCACAACGCTCGGTGAACCTCACACCGTGGAGTGATAGATGTAAATGCCTCTGCAAAGATACTAATTTTTAAGCAAATCACAACCTCATAGGGTGTCATGCCGCCGGCATTTCCGATGTAAATGCCTCTGCAAAGATACTAATTTTTAAGCAAATCACAACAATGTCGCTGACGATAGCATCACCGGCCAGGATGTAAATGCCTCTGCAAAGATACTAATTTTTAAGCAAATCACAACGCGACTGTGCGCTGATGGCGATATATACAGGATGTAAATGCCTCTGCAAAGATACTAATTTTTAAGCAAATCACAACAAGAGTTGGTCGTATGCTTTTCGCTTCGTGATGTAAATGCCTCTGCAAAGATACTAATTTTTAAGCAAATCACAACGGTTTCCGTTCTTTCCCTCGATGCTGCAGGGATGTAAATGCCTCTGCAAAGATACTAATTTTTAAGCAAATCACAACTACCGTTACGCAGTTTCACTTCTTTCTTCGATGTAAATGCCTCTGCAAAGATACTAATTTTTAAGCAAATCACAACACATAGGTAGTCTTTCAATAAAAAGATTAAGATGTAAATGCCTCTGCAAAGATACTAATTTTTAAGCAAATCACAACAATATTGTTCACTTTCGGAACCTGCATTCCGATGTAAATGCCTCTGCAAAGATACTAATTTTTAAGCAAATCACAACTGCCCGGCTGACATCCCTTTACCTTCGCGTGATGTAAATGCCTCTGCAAAGATACTAATTTTTAAGCAAATCACAACAGTAGTTTTCTTTGTCTCATCATTTACCTCCTTTCTGTGCTTTTCTATTATTTATTTTTCTTACCATCAAGGTCTTCGTCTGCCCTTTGGCGCCTCTTTATATAAATATCACCTACATTTCAAAAATTCCGAAATTAATTGCATTTTTTTGCAATCCCCACTTATCAAACCACCCCTTCTTTTGCCATTTTCTGACCACAATAGGGAGTTACGCACCAAAAATAGGGAAATTCCCATTGCGGTTTCACGAAAATTGCTTATATTTGCAGTAGAAAAAGAAACCTAAAAACGGAGGAATTATGTGGGTTGGCATTAATTTTATATTGAGTTTGGTCTTGATGCCTTTCTTTCTTAGAAGAAGGGGATTTATTAATGTCTGCAAATTCCTTGTGATTTGTTCGATTCTTACACCTTTATTTGGTATACCTGTATTTAATATGATTAAAGACTAATTGGCGTTTGCCTATTAGTTGTCCTTTTTTACTCAGGTATTTCTTGCTATTTTTGCACAAAAAGGCAAGAAGTTTTTATGAAACGCTGGGACAGGCACCTGTTTCACTCAATCGATTTCCTAATAGTGGTGTAAGGGCATTGCTGTTTTATCATGATTGCAAAACAAATTAGGTCGCTGTCATCGGTGTCATCGTCATCGGTGTCATCGGTTTCTGGTAATCGGGCATCATTTGTTTTTAATCTGTAAAGAAATCTCTGGCTATAATCTGATACATTAATTCAAATAATGAGTTGAGTTAACTCGATTTGTCGTTTGAGTTAACTCATTTCATCAATCGAGTTAACTCACGGTTTTTGGGGGCTGAAATGACGAGATGGATTTGTCAAAAAAACACCAAAACCGACTTTTGCGTCATGATGAAAAAGTGGCATCTGATAGGTATAATCAAACGCATCGTCAACATGAAACGCTGGGACAGCACTGTTTCACCCAAACGAAATATTTTGCATTTTCTGCTCACTAAATCGTACCTTTTACCTATCGGTTGAAGGTACTCACGTTCGAGAAATCTCAAAAATATTTTGGATTTCTGCTCACTTAATCGTACCTTTGCAAGCAAAACGAAACGAGATGGATATAAAAACTGCTGAATTTTCGCTGAGCGCTCCCGTGGTGAGCATGTGCCCAGAGGATACGAAACCGGAATATGCCTTCATCGGACGGTCGAATGTGGGCAAGTCGAGTCTTATCAATATGCTGACGAATAACAGGAAACTGGCTAAGACGTCGGCTACGCCAGGTAAGACGCTGCTCATCAATCACTTTATCATCAACAGGGAGTGGTATCTGGTGGATTTGCCTGGCTACGGATTCGCCAAGCGGTCGAAGACGGAGGTGGCGAAACTCGACCAGATGATTCGCGGATATATTCTGCAGCGCGAACAACTGGTGAACCTGTTTGTGTTGGTGGACATCCGACTGGAGCCGCAGAAGATTGACCTTGAGTTCATCGATTGGCTCGGGCAGTCGGGGGTCCCGTTCTCGATTATCTTTACCAAAGCCGATAAGCTGTCGGCAGCCAAGGCTGCGCAGAACGTTGAGGCGTATAAGAAGACGCTGCAGGAGACGTGGGAAGAACTGCCCCCCATATTCGTTACTTCGGCTGAGAAGAAACAGGGACGTGACGATGTGCTGAACTATATTGAAGAAATTAATTCTTCTTTGAGGTTTGAGGTTTGAACTTTGAGGTTTGAGATTTGAGGTTTGAGATTTATGATTTGAGAATATGAAGACGGAGAGTGGATTTGAGAAGATGAGGAAAAGGATAGGGATGGTGATGGGCCCGCTGTGTGCCCTGCTGATTTGGCTGATGCCTATTGAGGATATTTCGGCATCGGCACACCATATGTTGGCCATCATGTCGCTGGTGGCTATCTGGTGGATTACGGAGCCGGTGCCCATCCCCGTGACGTCGCTGTTAGGTCCGACGCTGTGTGTGGTGCTGGACATTGCGCCGATGAAAGATGCCTTTGACAACTTTGCCAATCCGATGATATTCCTATTCATGGGTGGTTTCCTGTTGGCGAAGGGTATGATGGTGAATGGGCTGGACAAGCGTATGGCCTACGGTATCATGTCGATGAAGTGGGTGGGCGATTCGCCCCGAAAGATATTCCTGGCCATCGGGCTGGCGTGTATGCTCTGCTCGGGATGGATCAGCAATACGGCTACGGCAGCGATGATGTTTCCCATTGCCTTGGGACTGCTGGAGGCTATCCGCGAAATGATGGCTGCCAACGGAAAAACCATCGACCTGGCGAACTATAAGTATGCCACGGGACTGATGCTGATGACGGCCTATGCGTGTAGCATCGGTGGTGTGATGACGCCCATCGGCACGCCCCCGAACATTATTATGATTGGTTTCCTGGACCAGTTGGCTCCGCAGGCTCCGTCGATATCGTTCTTCCAATGGATGATATGGGGCATTGTGGCCATGGTGCTTTACTTCCTGATAGCTTACGTGGTGCTGTGGAGGATGTTTCCGGCTGACGTGAAGCATATCAATGGTGCCCGCGAGTTTATCAGAAAGAACGTGGATGAGCTAGGTAAGTGGACCACGGCACAGAAGAGTACCATCATTGCCTTTGGCGTGGCCATAGTGCTGTGGGTGGCACCCAGTGTGCTGAGCATTGTCTATGGGTCGAAGTCGGACGTGATGACATTCTACGATAACCACTTCCCCGAATCCATTGCTGCCATGGTGGGCGGACTGTTGCTGTTCTTCCTGCCTGGAAAGAAGGGTGAAACCGCACTGAGCTGGAAAGAGGGTGTGGAAGGCATCGAGTGGGGCACGCTGCTGCTCTTTGGCGGTGGCCTGGCCATGGGTGCGATGATGTACACCACGGGACTGTCGGCATGGATTGGCAACGGTATCAAGGAGGTTTTGGGTGACAACCCGTCGGAGTGGGCCTTTGTGGGTGTGTTCTGCGTAACGACCCTGATTATGTCGGAGTTGACGTCGCACACTGCATCGACCAACCTGATAGCGCCCATAGCCATTGGTGCAGCCTTGTCGTTGGATATGAGTCCTATCCCTGTGGCCATCGGCATTGCCCTGTCGTCGTCATTAGGATTTATGATGCCGGTATCTACACCGCCTAACGCCATTGTCTATGCGTCGGGCTATGTGCCCATCACGAAGATGATCAAAACGGGATTCATTATTGACCTGATAGGTATTTCGTTGGTAACTATCCCAGTGGTCATATTGTTGGTGAAATTCGTCATGAACGTATGACCCCGTATTTGGACGTACAACATCTCAGCAAGTCGTTCGGTGCCTTGCAACTGTTTGAGGACATCAGTTTCAGCATTGGCGAAGGCCAACGCGTAGGACTGATTGCGAAGAATGGTACGGGGAAATCGACATTGCTCAGTATTCTCGCAGGCAAGGAGGGATACGACAGCGGTGAGATTATCTTCCGTCGCGACCTGAAGGTGGGAATGCTTGAACAGTCGCCACAGTTCGATCCGCAGGAATCGGTGCTGGATGCATGTTTTAATCATCAGGGGGACCCCGAGAAGGTGTTGAAAGCCAAGCAAGTGCTGACAAAACTGAAGATTCGCGACCTGCAACAGCCGATGGGACAGTTGAGCGGTGGACAGCAGAAGCGCGTGGCACTGGCTAATGTGCTGCTGACGGAACCCGACCTGCTGATACTCGACGAGCCCACCAACCACTTGGACCTTGAGATGATAGAATGGCTGGAGGGATACTTGCAACGTGGCAACCGCACGCTGCTGATGGTTACCCACGACCGATTCTTCCTCGACCGCGTTTGCAGCGTCATCCTCGAATTGGACGACCATACCATCTATACCTATCGCGGCAACTATGCCTACTATCTGGAGAAACGACAGGAACGCATCGACGCCCGACGTGCCGAGATAGCCCGTGCCAACAATTTATATCGCACCGAACTGGAATGGATGCGACGCATGCCACAGGCCCGAGGCCATAAGGCCCGCTATCGCGAGGAAGCTTTCTATGAACTGGAGCGCGTGGCAAAGCAACGCATCGAGGAACGGCAGTTGCGACTGAAAGCCAGCAATGTGTATATCGGTTCCAAGATTTTCGAGTGCCAGTATATCTCGAAGCGATTCGAGGGGGGCGTTACAATCCTCAACAACTTCTACTACAATTTCTCGCGATTCGAGAAAATGGGTATTGTGGGCAATAACGGCACGGGCAAATCGACGTTTATCAAGATGCTGCTGGGACAAGTGCCCGTTGACGAGGGACGTATCGTGGTGGGCGAAACCGTGCGCTTCGGCTATTTCTCGCAAGAGGGACTGCAATTCGACGAACAGCAGAAAGTGATTGACGTCATCACTGCCATTGCCGACTATGTGGATTTGGGAAGTGGCAGGAAACTCTCTGCATCCCAGTTGTTGCAGTATTTCCTCTTCACTCCCGAACAACAATATAATTATGTATATAAGCTGAGCGGTGGTGAGCGTAGAAAGCTCTATCTCTGTACAGTACTGATGAAGAATCCCAACTTCCTCGTACTTGACGAGCCTACTAACGACCTCGATGTAGTGACGCTGCAGATTCTCGAGGAATATCTTCAGGATTTTCCGGGCTGCGTCATCGTAGTCAGCCACGACCGCTATTTCATGGATAAAGTGGTTGACCATCTGCTCGTGTTCAAAGGGCAGGGTGAAGTCCAGGATTTCCCCGGCAACTACACCCAGTATCGGGAGTGGGCTGCACTTCAGTCCTCTACACCGTCAGAAAAGTCCCCTAAGTTAGGGGACCATAGGGGTCTGAACAAGGGCAAGAAGGACGGTCGTTCAGACCCCCAACCCCCTAACTTAGGGGGCGCAGGGAGCGCAGGAGGCAAGGAAAAACGCCGGATGTCATACAAGGAAAAGCGCGAGTTCGAACAGCTGGAGCGCGACATTGCCGCCTTGGAGGAAGAACAGCGACAGATAGAAGAACAACTATGCAGCGGTACACTCAGCATAGAAGAACTCACGGAGAAAAGCAAGCGCCTGCCGCTGCTCAAAGACGAGCTTGACGAGAAGAGCATGCGATGGTTGGAACTGAGTGAAATTGAGAATTGATAATTGACAATTAGAAATGATACAACGATATCCGTCACAACTGTTGGAAAGGGCAGTGCAGGAATTTTCGAAACTGCCTGGCATCGGAAGGAAAACGGCCTTGCGACTGGTGCTCTATCAGCTGCGCCAAGACCCTGAAGACGTGCAGTCGTTCGTCGAAGCCATTGCCAAGATGAAACAGGAGGTGCACTACTGCCGCCGTTGCCATAACATCAGCGACAGCGACCTGTGTCCCATCTGTTCCGACCAGCGCCGCGACAGCTCCACCATCTGTGTGGTAGAGAATGTGCAGGACGTGATGGCTGTTGAGAACACCCAGCAATACCGGGGACTTTATCACGTGCTGGGTGGAGTGATATCTCCCATGGACGGCATCGGACCTGCTGATTTGGAGATAGAGTCTTTGGTGAAGAGGGTAGAGGAGGAGCACATCCAGGAAGTCATCCTCGCACTCAGCTCTACGATGGAGGGCGACACCACCAATTTCTATATCTTCCGCAAACTGGCTCCCTATGATGTCCGACTGAGCATCATTGCCCGGGGCATCCCTGTGGGCGACGAACTGGAATATGCCGATGAAGTGACGTTGGGACGATCGATATTGAACCGTACACCCTTTGAAGGAAAATAATATGAACGAGAAAATGAAACATACAAGGAATATTCTGATGGGATTCTTCATTGGCGGTATATTGCTGCCAATACTCATCGTACTGCTTTTTGAGACAGAAGTCTTGATGCCTGGCACTGCAGCAGGTAGGACGCAGGCGGAATTCGTGCTGACAGTCATCATGGAACTGGTGACGCTCGCCGATGCCTGGCTGGCTTTGCGACTCTTCAAGATGGGAATCATCCGTAGTGACTTGCAGCGCCGCAAGGAGGTAGCCCTGCTGAAATGGGGAACATTGCGCATCTTCCTGCTCGATATGCCGATGCTGTTTAACGCATTTCTCTACGAGATGTTCTTACAGACCACTTTTGGCTATCTGGCCATCATCCTGCTGATATGCCAACCCTTTGTCTATCCCTCTATGGCTCGTTGTGAGTCGGAAGTAACACCCGATAACGCTGTTGAAAATGAAGAAACTAACAATCATCATAGTCAGCTATAATGTCCGGCAGTATATTGACCAATGTCTGCAGAGCGTAGAGAAGGCGATGCAGGGCATTGATGCGGAAATCATGGTGGTTGACAATAAGTCGCAGGACGATACTGTGGCATATATCGGTGAGCATTATCCCCGAGTGCGCGTTATCGAGAGTGGCGACAACCTGGGTTTTGCCCGTGCCAACAACATGGGTATTCGCCAGAGCGAGAGCGAGTATGTGTTGCTGCTCAATCCCGATACGGTTGTTGCAGAGAAAACGCTCCACGAAGTGCTGCAGTTCATGGAAGCTCACGATACCGTTGGTGCTGCCGGTGTGCAGATGCTGAATGCCGATGGTACCAAGGCGATGGAGTCGCGAAGAGGGCGCCCCACACCGCTCGTCTCTTTTTATAAGATGTGTGGATTGGCCGACCTGTTTCCCCGCAGTCGCACCTTCGGCCGCTATTATATGAGTTGGCTCTCATGGAACGAGCCGGCTGAGATTGAAGTGGTCAGCGGTGCATTCTTCTTTGTTCGCCGCAAGGCTTTGGAACAGGTGGGGCTGTTGGACGAAGACTACTTTATGTATGGCGAAGATATCGATTTGTCGTGTCGCCTGCTGAATGCAGGATGGCATAACTGCTATCTGCCCTGCAAGATTATACATTATAAAGGTGGCAGCACCGACAAGGCTTCCGTGCGCTACGTCCGCATCTTCTATAAGGCAATGCTCATCTACTTCCGCAAGCATTATGCCCATCTGAATTTCTTTGTCCGTAAAGGCATAGAGATAGGTATCTACTTCCGTGCCCTGTTGGGAATGATAGGTATTCTGCCTTCACGCCTGGTACGTACCCGTGTAAAGACCGTGATTACTCCACAAGAATTGTTACGCTGATGAATACTGATACCAAGATACGCCTCAGGGCGTTGGAACCCGAAGACCTCGAATTGCTCTATGCCATCGAGAATGATGTCTCGCTATGGGGCGTAGGCATCACCAATGTGCCCTATTCGCGCTATACGCTTCACGACTATATTGCCAATGCCAGTAATGATATCTATGTAGATCGCCAAGTGCGACTGATTGTCGAGAACGAGGAAGGGCAGACGGTGGGCATTGTTGATGTGGTAAACTTCGCCCCTCAGCACCAGCGTGCCGAACTGGGCATTGTGATTATGAACAATCATCGTCGCCAGGGATATGCCTCGGCTGCTGTCAACGAATTGGTAGGTTATGCTCAGCGCATACTCCATTTGCATCAAATCTACGTTTTTGTGGACATTTGCAACGAAGCAGCCAAAAGTCTCTTTAACAGCTTGGCTTTCAGTGAGTCAGCTCGTCTAAAGGACTGGCTCTTCGATGGAAAGGAATATCGTGATGCACTATTAATGCAACGAATTTTATAAATTTTAACATAAATAGTTTTGCAAATACCGATTTTCTTCCTACCTTTGCACCCGCAAAACAAAAACTGGTGCGTTAGTTCAGTAGGTTAGAATGCCTGCCTGTCACGCAGGAGGTCACGAGTTCGAGCCTCGTACGCACCGCTAGCAAGAGAAGCTCATTGAACATCGTTTCAGTGAGCTTTTCGTTTAAAGAAACCTTTGGCTGTATGAAACGATTTTCTATTCTTCTGATTGCAGTTGTGGCCTGTGTAGGATTGCAGGCTCAGTCGAAACGGGGCATCTCCATCCTCGGCGATTCCTATAGTACTTTCAAGGGCTATGTGGTGCCCGATACAAATGCGGTGTGGTATCCTCAGCCAAACCCGGAGAATAACGACGTGCAGGATGTGCGCCAGTTATGGTGGCAACAGCTCATTCGCAACAACAGCAAGGATTATCGTCTGTGCCAGAACAACTCCTTCTCAGGTGCCACTATCTGTCATACGGGTTACGAAGGTGCCGACTATAGCGACCGTTCCTACTGCACCCGACTGTGGCAGTTGGGTTCGCCCGATGTGATACTTGTCTTCGGAGGCACTAATGATACGTGGGCAAAGTCGCCTGTTGGCGATTTCCAGTATAGCGGCTGGAGTCAGCGCGACCTCTATCAGTTCCGTCCGGCTATGGCTTATGTCCTTGCCCATCTGCAAAACCGTTATCCCGGTGTGGCCATCTATGTCATCATCAATGATATCCTTTCCGACGAGGTCACCTCTTCTATGAAGACTATCTGCCAGCACTATCAGGTGCCCTTCATCCAGCTCCACGATATCGATAAGCAGTGGGGCCACCCGTCGCAGAAAGGTATGCGGCAGATTGCAGAACAAGTGAGTGAAGCGCTGAAGGATTAATAGCCGTTAGAGTGCTTGATGCCTTGTACGTAGCCAACGATGCCGGCTATGATGAGCACAAGTCCACCTATTAATATATAATTAGTGGTATAGTGCAACAGATAGGCAGCAAACAGCAGAAAAGTGCCTGCTACAACCAACAGAATGCCAATGAGAGACGCATTTTTCTTCATAAAGCGTTAAAATTTGCTGCAAAGATACTAATTTTTCGCTTTTCGCTCTACACTTTTCACTTTTTTTTCGTACCTTTGCACCCGCAATTTTGCAAAATAACAAATTTATTTTATTTAAAGTATTATGAATCAATACGAAACCGTTTTCATTTTGACTCCCGTTTTGTCTGATGAGCAGACAAAGGAAACGGTCGCTAAGTTCAAGAAGGTCCTCACCGATAAGGGTGCTGAGATCGTGAACGAAGAGGCCTGGGGACTGAAGAAGATGGCTTATGCTATTCAGAAGAAATCAACAGGTTTCTACAATCTGTTAGAGTTCAAGGCTGAGCCAGAAGTGATCAAGACTTTGGAGACTGCTTTCCGTCGTGACGAGAAAGTTATCCGTTTCCAGACAGTAAAGCTCGACAAGTATGCTGCAGAGTATGCTGTTAAGCGTCGTAACAAATTAGGTAAAAAAGAGGAGGCATAACTATGGCACAAGAAACAGAAATCCGCTATTTGACAGCTCCTTCTATTGACACCAAGAAGAAGAAGTATTGCCGCTTCAAGAAGAGTGGTATTAAGTATGTAGACTATAAGGATCCTGAGTTCCTGAAAAAGTTCCTGAACGAGCAGGGTAAGATTCTTCCTCGCCGCATCACAGGTACTTCGCTGAAGTATCAGCGCCGTGTGGCTCAGGCTGTAAAGCGTGCTCGCCAGATTGCACTGCTTCCTTACGTAACTGATATGTTGAAATAAATAAGGAGGAGGACGACAATATGGAAATTATACTGAAAGAAGATATTATCGGCTTAGGTTATAAGAACGATATCGTAAACGTAAAGTCTGGTTATGGTCGTAACTACCTGATTCCTCAGGGCAAGGCTGTAATCGCTTCTCCTTCTGCTAAGAAGATTTTGGCTGAGAACCTGAAGCAGCAGGCTCACAAGTTGGCTGCTATCAAGGCTGAGGCTGAGAAGAAGGGCGAGGCTATCAAGGACGTTGCTTTGTGCATCGCCGCTAAGGTTAGCGCTACCGGTCAGCTCTATGGTTCTGTTAATGCAGGTATCGTTGCTGAGGAGTTGAAGAAACTGGGTCACGACATTGATCGTAAGATCATCACCATGACTGATGCTAAGACTGTTGGCGACTATGTAGCTACTGTTCACTTCCACAAGGAGGTTGAGATTGCTGTTCCTGTAAAGGTGGTTGCTGAGAATGCCGCTGCCGAGGAGAAGAAAGAAGAAGCTCCTGTTGCTGAGGCTCCCGTTGAGGCTCCTGCAGTAGAGGAAGCTCCTGCTACAGAGGAATAACCATGCTGTAAAGCAAATCATAGTTATTATAATTGAAGAGGACTCGTCACAACGACGGGTCCTTTTTTGTGATGGTGAAGTGATGAGGTAGGTGGGGCAGGTGATGTAAGTTGGGTAGGGATACAAAAAAACCGCTGGAATAAATCCAGCGGCGATTCTCTCAATTTTGTTCGAGTGTTCTGATTACTTAACGCTGTCAGCAGCAACAGTATCAGCAACAGCAGCGGTAGTGTCAGCGCTATCAACAACCTCAACTGAATCGGTGTCAACCTCAGCGGTCTGAGCCTTGTTACCACAAGAAGCGAAAGAAACAGCTACGATGGCTGCGAACATAAATACTAATTTTTTCATTTTTCTAAGCTTTTTAAATCTGTAAAACAATCATTTGTTTATTAAAACTATGCAAAGGTAGGCATTTTTTTGATACGTTGTACTTTTTTTTGTGACTTTTTTTAGGGCATTTTTGTAACTTTTTCGCAAAACGCTATAAATCAGTGACTTACGAAATGTTAAAAATGTTATCAATTTTACACTTAATCGAATAATTGCTAAAAAAGCGTCATTTCTTGCATTTTTTGTGTACCTTTGTGCTCGTAAACGTGACACCTTATTATATATATGATAGACTCATCAGTTTTTCAAGGGAAAAAAGCAGCATATTTCACTTTGGGCTGCAAACTGAACTTCTCTGAGACATCTACCTTTGCAAAGATGCTTCAGGAGTTGGGGGTGCTGACGGCAGCCAAGGGCGAACAGGCTGACATTTGTCTGATTAATACTTGTTCGGTGACCGAGGTGGCTGACCATAAGTGTCGTCAGGCCATTCATCGCATGGTGCGCCAACATCCTGGTGCTTTTGTGGTGGTGACGGGATGCTATGCCCAGTTGAAGCCTGAGCAGGTGAGCAAGATAGAGGGTGTCGATCTGGTGTTGGGAGCCAACGAGAAGGCAAACCTCATTCAGTTTCTCTCCGATGCTTTTGTCCATCGCAGTGCAACAGCTACCTATCTGACGGAGAAGACGAAGGACATCCGTAGTTTTGCACCCAGTTGTTCGCGAGGCAATCGCACGCGCTATTTCCTGAAGGTGCAAGACGGTTGTGACTATTTCTGCACCTACTGCACCATTCCCTATGCCCGTGGGTTCAGTCGCAATCCCAGCATAGCGTCGCTGGTGGCTCAGGCTGAGCAGGCAGCGCGCGAGGGCGGCAAGGAGATTGTGCTGACGGGTGTGAATATCGGTGATTTCGGTAAGACCACTGGCGAGCAGTTCATTGATTTGGTGAAGGCACTCGACCAGATAGAGGGTATTCGCCGCTATCGCATCAGCAGTTTGGAACCCGATTTGCTGAGCGACGAACTCATCGACTTCTGTGCTCAGAGCCGTGCTTTCATGCCCCATTTCCATATACCCTTGCAGAGTGGCAGCGACACCGTGTTGCGTCTGATGCATCGCCATTACGATACGCAGCTGTTTGCTGACAAGATACATCGCATCAAACGGGTGATGCCCGATGCCTTTATCGGTGTTGATGTGATGGTGGGGTGCCGGGGCGAGACGCCTGAGTGTTTCGAGGAAACGTTTGAGTTTCTCAATCATCTGGATGTTACCCAGCTCCATGTGTTCCCATATTCAGAACGTCCGGGCACGTCGGCGCTCAAGATTCCCTATGTGGTCAGCGATGCCGATAAACGTGAGCGCAGCCATCGGTTGCTGCAGCTGTCCGATGCCAAGACACAGGCCTTTTATCAGCAGTATATTGGCAGTGAGGCAGAGGTGCTCTTCGAGAAGGCTCCTCGCGGAAAGGCAATGCATGGATTCACTAAGAACTACATCCGTGTGGAACTGCCTGCCTCCGAGGCCCGACCGGAATACGATAACGAACTCATGCAGGTGCGCCTCGCTGGGTTTAATCATGATAAGAGTGCATTGATGCTCTCCATTCTCAAGTCTTAATTCTCAATTGTCCATCAGATGAAACTTGCTATTGTCATATTGAATTGGAACGGACAGAAGATGCTCCATCAGTATCTGCCCACCGTCTTGCAGTATTCGCGCGACGAAGCCACCGTCTTTGTGGCAGACAATGCCTCTACCGACGATTCCCTGTCGCTGCTTTCCACAGCATTCCCCGAGTGTAAGGTCATCCGACTTGAGAAGAACTGGGGCTTTGCCGAGGGGTATAACAAGGCCTTGCAGCAGATTGATGCCGAATACTATCTGTTGCTCAATAGCGATATTGAGGTCACTCACCATTGGCTCACTCCGCTCATCGAGTTTATGGATGTTCATCCCGAGGTGGCAGCCTGCCAGCCCAAGTTACTCTCCATTTTCGACAAGGACCGCTTTGAATATGCAGGGGCGAGTGGGGGATACCTCGACTGCTTCGGCTATCCCTTCTGCCGGGGACGCATTTTTGACACCGTTGAGGACGATAACGGTCAGTATGATTATGCCACCGAGATACTTTGGGCTACAGGTGCAGCCCTGATGATTCGCTCGAAAGACTATTGGGAGGCAGGCGGGCTCGACGGACGTTTCTTTGCACATAACGAAGAGATAGACCTCTGTTGGCGCTTGCGCATTCGTGGCAGAAAGATATTCTGTCTGCCTGAGAGCTATGTCTATCATGTTGGCGGAGGCACTTTGCCGAAGTCGAATCCCATGAAGACCTACCTCAATTTCCGCAACAATCTCACCATGCTTTATAAGTGTCTGCCCGATGCCGAACTGGGTCGCGTTATGCGTTGGCGCTGGTTCCTCGATTATGTGGCAGCCTGGCAAACGCTGCTGATGAATCGCAAGTGGGGCGACTTCTGTGCCATCTATCGTGCCCGCAGGGCCTTCCGCCAATGGAAACATGATTTCGATGCTGATCGAAAGGCTATCCAGCAGTCGCGCGTAGCTGCCGATATTCCCGAACAGCGCCGATTCTCCATCCTTTGGCAATACTATGTCAAGGGACGCAGGCATTTCTCCCAGTTGCCTTAAGATTACAGGAATTCAGCAGCCATCGGCACGCGTTCGGTGATGCGCCATATAAAGTGTTTGCGCATGCGCTGTTTGTGCATATAAGGTATGATGTGCAGCGGGTTGAACGTCAGTTCATGTTTCATCTTCCAACGCATGTGCAGCATGACGTCGATGGCACTGTTGATTGAGTTGGTCCATTCCGTGCGCATCAGTCGCGAATTGGTGGCTATCTTGTCGCTCTTGAACCAACTCAGTTCCAACACCTGTTGGTCAACCCAGAATTCAATCAGGTCGAGATAGCTCTGATAATACTTGTCGAACAGCTTCACCTTGTTCTGGCGATAGGCATTGACGACGGCCTCCGACAGGTTTAGCAACACCTGCACGATGGTGTTGTTGAAAGTCATGAAATAGTTGGAGTAGGCAATACTGATTTTCGTGAAATTAGCCTGTTCCAGATGCGTGAGCACAATATTGCGGTTTTCGTCGTTGTTCACGAACTTGTCGAAATACGCCTTCTCAGCCTCCTCGAAAATGCTGAATCCCATGAAGTCGGGAATACCGTCGCTGCCAATCGACACGAGGAAGAAATGACTGTGCTGCAATTTCATCTTATTCCATTTGCGGCGCACGTCCAGATAGTTGCGCGCAAACACCTCGCCAATCTTCCCGATGTAGTTATACTTGATGGCAACGTCGGCCATGAAATATCTGTCGTCCTTCGTCAGACTCTCCGGAGGCAGCGACAGCAGACGGTGGAACTCATACAGGTCGGGATTCGACTTCCGTCCGTGCTCCTTCAGTTTGGCATCAAACAGCAAGTCGGTAATCTCAACCAGTGTAGCCCAGTTATGGTGCTCCAGTGCCCGAATCTGAATCTCGATGCGGCGGTTGTCGCCGTCCTTCAGCACCGCATTGATGTGTATCGAGCGATATCCGCTCTCCTTGGGTTCCTTGATATAGTCGTGAATAGTCCCCTTGATGACGAAAGGCAGTCGGTTCTGGTTGCGCATCAGTCGGTCATACATTTCGTAAGCCTTCTCCGTCGATGACATGATGCATCGGCATCCGGCAATGTCCTCAGCCCTGTTCACCTGCATTTCGGGAAATCGCAACAGTTTACTGATAATCGATTCAATGCGCTTCACTCGGTAGGTGCAGATGCAGTTCTTGTCCACCTTGTGAGCCGCTTTCTCAATCGAATTGAAGATGACGGCAAGCGGTTCCTTATAGCTCACCCTCAGTTCCTGCAGCATCAGCAAGTCGGCATCGGCCACCTCCTTCGGATTACTCCTGATGCGGTCGCCCAGTCGTTTATAGTCCTTGTTCGAATAACCTTCCATGCCACAAAGATACTCATTTTCTTTTGTAATAAAAAAGAAAACACCATTTTTTTGCAAAACAAATCACCCCGCTGTCATCGGTGTCATCGTCATCGGTGTCATCGATGTGATGACACGTACCAGGTCCCTGTCATCACCGCAGCTGTGGTGCTCAGGCTAGCCGCTTGAGGAGTTCTATGAGCACGTGCCAGATGTCCTCAATGGTGGAGAGTTCGACGCGCTCGCTGGTGGAGTGGGGCTCTACGATGCGGGGGCCGATGCTG
>JAEEGG010010637.1_pt1 | contig 20277 bp, 15 predicted proteins | sample 9134161 | NCBI WGS metagenome assembly JAEEGG01 (sample SAMN16246543, study PRJNA631951) | gut metagenome | biome: gut microbiome; feature: rumen; material: CR-attached | host: Bos | place: Iran: Karaj | collected 2018-10 | reverse complement strand
AGGCTGATAACCACGAGGATATAGTTCATCACCGCTGTGAAGAGCATCACGAATGCTACCACCAAGAGGATGATGCTGGTGGTGCGTACCGTGGTGTCCTTCGTCCGCTGGCCTGCTACACTCTCCAACTCAATGCCTGCATCGACACAGCCGATTTGCTTCAGGTCGTCCCACGGTAGGATGCGCTTCAGCAACTGCTTGATTTCGCTGCGTACCTTGTTCATGTCGGCATCGGGACGCATGCGTACAAAAGAATGGTAGCGGTCGTTGCCCATCAAGTTCTCCGTACCGTCCCAAGCGTAAGTGCCTAAGGAGGACATCGACATCAGAATGTCATAGCGGGAGCAGCGGGAGTTCTCTGGATAGTCTTCGAACACGCCGCCGATGGTCATCGGCTTACCTGGGGCTGAGACAAAGCTAAACGTGCGGCCGACTACCTCGCCGCCGATTTTCTCGCTCAGCCGGCGACTGATCATGCATTGTCCGGCAATGGAGAGGATACGCTTGGCATCGCCCTGCAAGACCTTTGTGGCAAAGATATTGAAGAAACAGGAGTCTGCAAACAGTGCTTCCTCGAAGTAGTGGCGTCTGCCGTCCTCCAGCGTTAGTTTCTCTTCACTGAACTGTCCTGTATAGCGTGTAGCAGTCAGAATCTCGGGTATTTCGCGACCAAGCACGGGAGCGATGCCTCCAGATGTGGCACCATACTGCTGCGGTTCCTCGCCTATGCGCTGGAAAGTTTCATGCATTTCATACACGTACTCCTTATCCGCGATGCAGCTGTCGTAGTTGCGCTCCAACTGCACCTTGGCAATAAGAACCAGTCCCACGTTAAGTCCGATGGCAAGCGATGTGATTTTGATAAAGGCTCCCTGGCCTTTTCTGAAGATATTCATATTATTGTGCAGTTATTCTGTCTTAATATTGTTAATCGGATTCTCAGACGCAGCACGCCAGCTCTGGACGATAACGGTGAGCAGGGAAATGATGAAGCAGGTAAACCCAGCAGCAGCGAAGATCCAAGGGCTGAGCGCGATGCGATAACTGAAGTTGCTGAGCCAGTCGCGCATGATGTACCAAGAGATGGGCACAGCAATGACAAACGAAATGAGCATAGGGATGGAGAACGTGCGGAGCATCAGCAGCAGCACCTCACCCGATGTTGACCCCATCACCTTGCGGATGGCTATATCCTTCTGCCGCTGGCGGATGAAGAAGAGCGACAGGCCCACGTAGCCCAGCACCGAGATGACAATGGCAATGAGGGTGAAGAGGGAGATGATGCGCAGCGTGTTCTGCTGGTCTTCGAAGGTCTCGGCGATGCTTTCGTCCAGACCGCTGACAAGCCATTTGGGGTCAATGTCAGTACTGCCCAACCCCTTGATCATCTCAACGAAAGCGGCTTTTGCCTTCTTGTCACCATTTGTTTTCACCAAATAGCCCGGATACTCCATATCGTCCTGCAGGCGGATGGCGAAAGGCTGCACATCCTGCAAGACATTGACACGGTGGAAATCGCGGAGGACGCCCGCAATGGGATTCTTCTGTCCGCCACCCCAGTCTATCTCACGGTCTCTGTCCGTATAGCCCAACTGTCGCATGGCTTCCTCGTTCAGATAAAAGCCTCCATCCGTAAGGCCATGATCCTTCAACAGCTTTAGCCCGTAGAGCCTGAAGGCCGTACTGTCCATGTCTGTCCGAAGCAACTGCACTTTCTTGTCGTCCCTGACGATAGTACGTGCGCTCCAACTCAGTTTGGAGAAGGTAGTATGTTGGAATACGCCAATCCCTTCTACAAAGGGCATCTTCTCCAGCAGGTTCCTGGCTGCCTGGAATTTTCCCTGGGGGGCATAGACATAATACAAATCCTTGGTGTTATAGCCCAAGGGGGCATGAAGGAGGTGGTCCAACTGCAGCCAGATGACGAGGGCAGATGTCAGCATCGTGATGGTGATAACATTCTGCAGGATGATGAACACCTTGCCCAGCACCATCTTAGAGCGATAGCGGAAGTTGCCTTTCACTATGTCGATGGGCTGGAAGCGCGAAATCTGCCACGAAGGCATGATACCAGAGATTACACCAGTCAGCAAGACGAACCCCATGCTGACCGCTACGGTGTCCATACGAATATCGTTCATCAGGTCTATCTTGCCCTTGAACAGTTCGGCTGCCTCGTCTTGGAAACAGCAGGCCAAAATAAAGCCTACGACAAAGCAGAAAGCCACCATCAGCGTAGACTCGACGATCAGTTTCAAGGAAATGCTGCACTGGCTGCTGCCAAAGAGTCGCCGCGTGGCCATCTCCTTGGCACGGAAGCCGGTATTGGCAACGGTCAGGTTGATATAGTTGCTCACGGCGAAGAAGAGAATGGCCAGCACGGCTGCAAGCAGTATCTGGAGCCTGGTCCTGTCACCCTTCAGCATGCCGGCACCCTCATTCTGCGGTGCGAACATGACGTCGGTGAGCGGTGTGAGATGGAGTACATATTCTCCCCAAGCGTTCGAATAGTTCTTTTTCAGATAGTCTTCCATCTGCTTTTTCTTGTTTTCCAGGTTCGTGCCTGGCTTCTGCATGAGAAAAGCCTTGATGGCACCCGTAGAGCTGTAGGCGAACATGTTGCTTTCGAGTTTGTAGCCCACCACCTGCGGGTAGCGCTCCATGCTGGCAATGACCTGCGTCTCGTTAGGCAGCACGGTATAGTCGAAGTCCTTGGCGACAGCACTGACCGTATAAACTAAAGTGCTGTCATAAGGATCGTTATCGTCGGAACCGACAATATGCACATGGCGGTTGCCCACTATCTGCAATGATTCGCCGATGGGGTTCCTGCTGCCAAAGAGACTTTTGGCCAGCCGCTCGGTAATGACACATTTGTCTGGCGCATCCAAGGCTGTCAGGCGGTCACCCTTCGTCAGTTCAAAGTCGAAGAACTGGAAGAAGGTGGAGTCTGCTAGCATGATGATACCTTCCATCGCGTCTTTTGACTTCACCTCCTGCTGCCCAACTTTTATTTTTCCGTCAGCACTCAACACGCAGCAGGTCTTGTCCACCTCCGGGCACTGCTTCTTAATCGCCTCTGCTGCCTGCGGCCACATATAGAACATCTTCTCATTGCCCATCAGATAGATGCGGTCGGCATGCTTGTGCCACGAGTCGATGCTATACTGGCGCCAGGTGTAGTCACCCATGAGGATGATGAACATGAGCGACACCACCAGACCAGCTATATTAATAAAGGTATATAGCTTGTTGCGCGAAAGGAATCTGAAATAACTCTTCATATTTTATGATTTTGTTCTTATGTCTAAATTGACACTGCAAAGTTACGCCATAAAAACGAATCCGCCAAGGCTTTTCATCCTGGCGGAAGCAGATTGTCTAATAATTAGACACCTCAGCGTATGATTCTTTGACACATCCTTATTTTAGTTTATAAGAACCTTCTTCTAAACCATAATCCAAAGACGGAGTCTGTAAGATATAACTGCCGCATCTCTGAATAGATATGATCGCGCTCGATAAGTACATCAAAATAAAGAAAAAAATTGCCATATTACCTACATACCTACATAATTCTATGCTATTTTGTTGATAATAAATAGTTTGGGCAATATTCAAACCTACATTATAACTACATCATACCTACATAATACCTACATAAAAGTAGATGTTTTAAGCATGATTGGTAGCTTTTAAGGGTTGATAGGCGGGGTAGAAGAGTTCGAATACTTAGGTTGCGAGGTTTCAAGTACGGAATTGTAGATAAATTCTCTAGAGAATTTGACGGATTGCTAGGGATTTAGCAATTGTTAGAAAGGCTCTAAGCAACAAATTCTCTTGAGAATTCATCTAAGAGAATTAAGAAGAGAAGTTGAAAATTCGTTAATCAAACTCTTCCAGGTAGGCTATGAAGGGTTAAAAGGTGGTTCATCTGGCAGAAAACGGGTTGAATCTAACTAAAAACATGTAGGTATTATGTAGGTATTATGTAGTTTTTGTGTAGGTTTTGTGTAGGTTCAAAAGTTCTGAAAATATAGTGTATATAATACTTTTCAGCACTTTTATGTAGGTATGTAGGTCGTTTTCTATTTTCCTGATTCTGTCTTGGGTTCGGATTATTCTTCGTTGAGCTGGAAGTAGGTCAGATACCCAAACTCATTGTCCTGCCAGAAGTCATCGAAATCCTGCAACAAGGTGTTGCCTTCGTAAATGCCTGCGACAGCAAACTGAAAGACACTTTGATTAGCAAACGGCTTGCCCGCATCCAGATCGGCTTTCGACAGAAGGAAATAGGTCTGGGAGTTCAGTTTCAACACCAAGTGGTGATCAGCCCCGCTGTAATGAAGTGTGAGCGGAATGGCCGCAGGCTCAAAGCCCCAGTTGGCGTCACCATTGTCCTGCATATCGTAGAAATGATAGTCTGCCTGAAAGTCCACATTGGACGCACAGGCCAGCGCCTCAGCCAAAGCGGAATCAGCCACAACCCTTGAGAGCTGGCTCACAGGATAGTTGTGGAAACAAACCGAGTGCATCGTCTGGTCGGTGATGGTCATCTGGGAGTTTTCAACCTTTACGGCCTTGACATCGTCTCGACCATCGCTATAAACGATAATGTAAGTTCCCGTATACTCGCCAGCGATGGCCTTCGAATAGTCCTCTTTCTGTTGGGGTGTCATACCATGGTACACAGGATCGCTGCTACAGGCTGCAAGGATCAGGGTTGTCAGAATCCCAAAGAATAGTTTTCTCATCATGTCTTTCTCATTAAATATTGTCCTATTCACTAAACGCACCACAACCTTATTTTATTGTGTGAAAGACAATTTTATCATCCTAAATAAATGGGGAATTATTTCATTTTTACTCTCAAAATCAGAACTGATAACCGATGGAAATATCTGCAGTGATGTTCTTGGGATGACCTCCGAGCAGGACTGCTGTAATAACATTGCCTAAGGGATTTCCCATAAAGCCGGCATCACACAGTTTGGTAAATCCTACTGACACATTGTAGCCGATGATGAAATGCCGGTAGGTCAAGTCGATACCACCAATAGCTCCTGCATCCCAACGGTTGAACTTTGGAAAGCCCACGCTACGACTCTCTTTGTCATAGGCACAACGATTGAAGTCGAAATCCTCGCTGAAGTGGTTCACGCCGAAAGTTTCTTCATAATCGGTGCTCAGGATTTCCATTCCCGTCTTAGCACTGAGACCGTATGCCACGTATGCACCAGTCCTGAACGTAATGAACCATTCTTTACCTAAACTCAGGCGGGCAGCCATCTGTAACGGCAGTTGCAGATAGTTAAGGTGAGTGCTGTATTTAGCTTCCATGATTTGCTCATTGCCGTAATAGCCATCGAATTTCCAGCCTTTTCTCACGAACTGAAGTGCTGGCTGAAAGCGCCAGACGCCATTCTTCGACAATCCAATGTCTGCACCACCACCAACGTGGAATCCTATACGGTCATCGATATTCGACACACCACCAAATACGGTCGCATAACCAATGCCAGCCTTCGCCTGCCAAGTGATGTCCTGGGCTTTTGCTACAAGGGGCAGAATTGCCAACAATATCCCAAACAATGTATTTGCCAATCTTTTCATGATTTACTTTTTTGATACTTCTATCATAGAAACGGGAAAAAGCAAAAATCTTACTTCGTAATGCGTTAAACTATCTTAATCTGATGGCTTCAGGAAAACGTTCTTTCAGTCGCTCGCAAACACCCGGGGACGGTTCTTTTTTGTTTGACTGATTCCGCTGACGGCGCAGCGGGTCAAACAGGAAGAACCGTCCCCAGGTGTTTGTTATAAAAAAACGCAAGACGATTTGTTGTTTTGCGTTTTTTTTCTTATCTTTGCACCCAAATAAAATCAATCAATTATGAACTTATCGATGAAGACCTTTTGCCTGTTGTTGGTGATATCATGTACACAGGTTTTGCCCGTTTCCTCACAGCAGATAACGAAGGAGAGGGCCTTGGAGAAAGCTAACCGTTTTGTAACCTCTGCCAAGATGGGCCAGATGAAGAGAAGCAGTGCTGTGCAGCGGCCTGCACAACTGACGCTGGCCAGCAATACCGAGGACTACTACGTATTCAATGACGAGCAGAATGGCGGCTATGTCATCATTGGTGGCGATGAGCGTCAGCAGGAGGTGCTGGGCTACTCGCGCGATGGTCATTTCGACGCCAACAGCATATCCGACAACTTCCAAGCGCTTCTCGACGGCTATGCCCGTCAGGCGGCCTACCTGAGGGCCCATCCCAACTATACGCCTCCTGTAGCCAGACGTGTCCAGGGCGTTGTGGTCAATCCGTTGCTGGACTGCACATGGGGTCAGGGCTTTCCATATTTTAATATGTGTCCTACCCTCAGTGGCGACCACTGCCTCACTGGCTGTGTGGCCACGGCTTTCGCGCAGATCATGTATTACCATAAATGGCCTGAGAAGGGTAAGGGACTGGTGAGCTACGACTGGGCAGGACAGACCTGTTCGGCCGACCTCAGCCAGTCGACCTACCGTTGGGATCTGATGCTGCCATCCTACAACGAGAACAGCAGCCAGGCATCGCAGGATGCTGTGGCACTGCTGATGAAGGATGTGGGGTATGCCTTTCGGACCATTTATGGATTAGACGACAGCGGCGCCTCTGACGATGCATATCGACTGCTCGACCATTTTGATTATGATCAGAGTATGCGGATTCTCTTTAGGGACTATTGTAACCAAGAGACATGGGACAACACCATTATCGAGGAACTGCAGAACAAGCGTCCCGTCTACCTGAGTGGTGGCAGTCCCACAGGAGGCCATGCGATGGTGATCGACGGATGTGACAGCGAGGGATACTTCCATATCAATTTCGGATGGGACGGCAGAGATAACGCCTACTTTGCCACATCGGGCATCTATTTTAATGGAGATCAGGCGATATTGGTGGGTATCAAGAAGAATGAGGGCGGCCAGAAAACTTACACGTTCTGCGCCAATGACGACTTCATGTATCTGCCCGACGACGGTTGGATGACAATCAATGGCTACGGTCTTCGTATCTATCATTATGGCAGGAGCGACGATGACTATTACACGGCTACGGCTGTGGAAAACATCGCCACCCACAAAATCATCTACTGCAATGAACAAAAGTGGGGTAGGGATTATTGGATACCTATTGAGCTGCCTGATGGAGACTATAGGGTGTATCCTGTGGCACGTGGTGAGGGTCAGGACTGGCAGAAGATTTTGTTCAGTGACAACAGACAGACGTATGTCGACCTGAACATTACCAACGGCATGCGGACATACGCCAACAATAATCTCTATGACGGCCTGCAGGACGGTGCCTACGAGATTGGCGGTGTATACTACTTCCTTGACTTCGACACCCATGAGGCGAAAGTCACCTTCAAAAACGACAAATTCGACGGCTACGCTGGTGATGTGACTATCCCCGCCCATTTCAGCTACGAGGGAACCGATTTCACCGTTACGACTATCGGGGATAATGCCTTCAGGGAGTGTAATATCGGTACGCTCACCATACCCAGAACTGTGAAAAATATCGAGATGTCCTTCTATTCCGCCAACATCGGAAAGATCGTGTTCGAGGAGGGCAGCCAACTGGAAAACATAGGAGGCTTGTGCTTTAATGCCCTCAAGACCAGGGATATGGAGTTCAACCTGCCAGAGGGACTCACGCTGCTACCTACTCACATCTTCCAGTCGTGTTTGGCAACATGGTTCTCACTGCCTTCCACCCTTACCTCTATTGTGGGGACACCCTTCAACTACAGTTGGAACCTCCGCACCCTCGTCGTGAACAACCCCACGCCCATTACACTGCCAAAAGACTTCTTCCTGGGGGTCGACTGGAAACTCTGTACCCTCTACGTACCTGAGGGTTGCCTGGAGCGCTATGCCAGTGCCGAGAACTGGAAAGACTTCGGACAGATTAAGGTATTGGAGGATACCGTTACCGTGGATGGTGTGAAATACATCCTGCACGACAACAATCTGACGGCCACCGTGTTCAACGCCTACGGTGTGCAGGAGGAAACCTTCACCCTGCCTTCAACCATCACCTGCAAAGGCAAGAGCTATACCGTTTCCGACCTTGGCTGCTTTGCCTTCTCCACAACTACGATCAAGTCATTGACCGTGCCGTCAGGTATCAAGTATTTTGGCGAGGGCTGCTTTATGGGCGTACAACATACCTCATATGTTTTGGATAAGCTCACGCTTTGTCATGAGACTCCGCCTGAGGTGGCAGATACGCAGTATGCTGATGTTGAGGGCTTCGTACAACTATTTTTTGATAGTGGCTTCCGGGTCACGGAACTGCACGTGCCCACGGGCTGTAAGGCCAAATACCAGGCACATAGTTTGTGGGGACGATTCACTACTATCATCGAAGACGACATGTCAGGCATCGACACCGTCACTTCCGAGTCAGACCGTCAGGAGCTGCAGGGTATCTACAGCCTCAGTGGCGTGAGACAAAATTCCATCGAGACCAACTCTCTGCCTAAGGGTGTTTACATCCGTAACGGAAAGAAGGTCGTGATCAAATAAGAGATGGAAGCTTGATGCTTATTTCGTGCCGACAATCTTGGTCTGTGGCTGTTCTTTGTTGCGTCGGTTGACGACGGTGACCAGGCAGAATTAGACTGGCTATTGCCTGTCGGCGATACGGATCTGGTCTTTTGCGATGTAGTCTTTCGTGGCATCGATGGCGATGAGCACACCGTCCTCGATGCCGAAGCCGGTCTTATGGGGACGGAAGGTGAGTACCTTCGAATCGTATTCGCCCAGATAGCGGAGGATGCCTGTGCCGGCATTCATCCACCAGACACGTTTCCTGGAACCACTGATCTTCGTGAGATCGACCTTCATCTCACGGCTGGTGTAATTGTAGACCAGCAGGTAGTCATTGCCTCGTGTGGCGATGAGCCGGTCGTACTGCCTGCCATTCTCTACGATGATGCTCTGATCGGGCACTCGCTCGAAATAGGGGAACGAGAGTATCAGCTGGCGGACGAACTTCATCTGCTGGAAACCAGGATCGTTGAGGGCCTGATACCAGGTCTTTACGTCGCCGGCATCGCCATAGCTTGTGGGGTAGCCGGGTTTCAGCATCTGCATGATGGCATTATGGCCGTAGGTGTGGCCGCAGGAGCCGGCAAACACGCTCCAGTAGGCATATCGCCTCACGTCACAGGCCTGCCAGTGGGGCTCGCTGTTACCGTGCAGTCCCATGGGGATGTCCTCATACGAGGGTTCAGCGTCGAGCACGGGCTTGATGGGTTTGTAGGCCCAGGTGGAGTCGACATACATCCAGTTGTCTTCTTCCGTATTGTCGGGGATGGGATAGTTGGCATTGCCCATGCGCTGGCCATATCTGCGGTGACCGCTCTGGAAGGTGTGGAAATCGATCCACGGAGCCTTGCTCCACCATTTGGCAGAGGTATAGCGGCCTCGGGGGTGATAGGTCATGAGGTGGTTGTGGTCGATGGCCTTGATGCTCGTGGCGAGGGTGTTCCACACTTCGGGCTTGATGTCGCCCTGGATGTCACCGCCCATAAACCAGATGATATTAGGCTTGTCCTTATATCGGTTGGCGAGGAAGGTGCCGTATTCCTTTGCTCCCTCCACGCTCAGATGGCCGGCTTTCACCAGTCCGCCCCAGATGCAGACCATTCCGATATAGATGCCGTTCTGCTGCGCCAGGTCGATGATGTAGTCGAGATGATCCCAGTAGCCGTAGGTGGCGTGTGATGGGTGACGGGTGGCGGGTGATGGCAGAGGGTGCGACATCTGTCCGTAGATGTTATAGGCCGGCACACCGTTGATGACCTGTATCTGCACCACGTTATAGCCTTCCTCGCGACAGCGCTGGAGATACCACTGCGCCTCTGAACGGTCGAGCCGCTCTGCGAGGAGCCAGCCCGTATCGCCCTGCCAGAAGAAGGGCGAACCGTTCTCGTGCATCAGGAAACGCTGGTTGTCGGAAACCTTGAGACGGCCATTGTCCCATGGTTTCATGCTATCAGCCGCCCACACTCCAACTGTCCACATCGTGAGCAGGGCCATCAAAAAGCTCTTCTTCATTTAGTTCCTACGATCTTGGTTCGTGGCTGTTCCTTGTTGCGACGGTTGACGACGGTGACGACAGCCTGGGCCAGGTTGATGAAGGCGAGTCCTGTGGCGGTGTCGCTGTTCAGGGCGGCAGGGGTGCCATTGTCGCCGTTGTCGCAGATACTCTGAACGAGCGGAATCTGTGCCAAAAGGGGCACGTTCATCTCTTGGGCCAATTGTTTGCAGCCTTCCTTGCCAAAGATGTAGTATTTGTTCTCAGGAAGTTCGGCAGGCGTAAACCAAGCCATATTCTCAATGAGGCCGAGAATGGGCACGTTTACCTTGTCGTTGCGATACATATCGATACCTTTGCGGGCATCGGCGAGGGCTACCTGTTGGGGTGTCGAGACGATGACGGCACCCGTAATGGGAAGTGTCTGTAATAAAGTAAGGTGGATATCGGACGTGCCTGGCGGGGTGTCGAGGATGAAATAGTCGAGCTCGCCCCAGTCTGCATCGGCGATAAGCTGTTTCAGGGCACTCGTGGCCATGCCTCCGCGCCAGAGCGTGGCGGTGGTGGGAGAGACGAAGAATCCAATCGAGAGAAGCTTGACACCATATTGCTCAATGGGACAGATGAGGTCGCGACCGTCTTTCTTGATGGCGTAAGGACGCTCGTCCTCGACATTGAACATCTTGGGCATCGACGGTCCGAAGATATCTGTATCGAGCAGGCCTACGCGATAGCCTAAGCGGGCAAGGGCGATGGCGAGGTTGGCAGAGACGGTGCTCTTGCCGACGCCTCCCTTGCCGCTGCTGACGGCAATGATATTCTTCACGCCAGGGAGCATCTGACCGACCTCAGGACGCGGGGCACTCTTGAACTCTGTGGCAATCTCAATCTCGATTTCTCCCGACTCCTGACTCTTGTCTTCTGTCTCCTTGCAATAATACCGAATGGCTGCCTCAGCGGCCTTGACGGTTGACTTCAGAAAGGGGTCGGTGTCGCGAGGGAATTCGAGTACGACTTTTACACGCCAGGGTTCGCCCTCCTTTGCCGGTGCAGCCACGGATGGCGTATCAGCCACCATGCCGCTCTCGACGAGGTTTTTCTTCGTGCCGGCATACGTGACTGTTGCCAGCGCGTCCATAATCATCTTTGGATATAATGTCATTTTATTCTTTTTCTTTCAATACATAAACTTTCACCCACTCCTTGTTGGCCATGTAGAGGGCCTTGGTGTTTCTGGGGAGCCAGAAAGAGCAGCCGACCACATCCTTGAAGGTGCTTCTGGAGATGGCAGGCGGGGTGGGGCTGTTGAGGGTGACGTCGCGCAGCGATGGGCACTTGGCGAAGGCCTCGCTACCAATCTTCTTCAGGGCGACGGGCAGTTCTGCCTTGCTGAGCATGGTGCACTCGTAGAAGGCATCGCTGCCGATGCTGGTGACAGCGATGGGAATCTTAATACTCTCCAGCGAGCTGCACTTCTCGAAGGCATCGTCGCCAATGCTGGTGAGAGCTGCAGGAAGTTCGATACTTCTGAGAGCGGTGCACTCCTGGAAGGCCTTGGTGCCAATTTTCTTGATGGTGTTGGGCAGGGTGATGCTGCGCAGGGCATTGCATTTATAGAATGTCTTGCTTTCAATCTCGGGGATAAAGCCGTTGATGGCCACACTGTCGAGGACTGCGCAGCCTTCGAAGGCACTACTACCAAGTGATTTTACGAGGTTAGGGATGATGGCCTCTCGCAGGCTGGAGCACTCTGCAAAAGCCTCGTCGCCGATTTTCGTCAGTGCTGCGGGTAAGTCGATTTCAGCCAGGCTCCGACACTGTTCGAAGGCACTGTTACCGATGGTCTTGACCGTTGTGGGGATGCTGATGCTGTTGAGGCTTGTGCAGCCGAAGAAGGCGTTGGAACCGATCTCGCTGAGGTTTCCTTCGAGGCTGGCGGTAGTCAGGGCCGTACAGTTCTTAAACACACCGCTGCCAAGCTTTGAGAGTTTGTCGAGGGTGACGGTATTGAGGTTCTTACAGTCCTCAAAGGCGTTGCTGCCAATCTTACTGACTTTGGCCATCTCGATGCTCTTGAGGTTGTCGCAATCCTCGAAGGCGGAATTGCCAATCTCGTCGACATCCTCGGGCAGTTCGATTCTTTCAAGGCTCTTGCAGTCGCGGAAAGCATCGCTGCCGATGGATTTCACGCTCTTGGGCAAACTGACGCTTGTGAGTGCCTCGCAGCCCTTGAAAGCGGCACTGCTGATCTTCTTAACCTTGCCTATGATATTGACGCTGGTGAGGGCCTTGCAGCCATTGAAGGCTTGCGAGCCAAGATCGCTGACATTTTCAGGAATCTCGACGCTGGTAAGGGCCGTACAATTCTCGAAGGCCTCGTCGCCGATAGATTCGACATTGCCGGGTATACTGATAGTGGCCAGTGCCTCGCAGCCTTGGAAGGCTTGATTCTCGATGGTGGTGACGCTCGAGGGAATCTGAATTCCAGGCAGGGCAGCACAGCCGTCGAAGCAACTCTTGCTGATGTTGGTGATGCCCTGTGGCAGGGTGACCTTCAGCAGTTGCTTGGCACCCGAGAAAAGACCATTAGGTAGTTTGTTGGTGGCTTTAGCCTCCTTGCCCTCTGTGAAGACAGCCTCGGAGATGTCGACACTGGTGACGACGCACTCGCCCTTCTTCTCGTTGGCTTTGCTGCGGTTGACAATCTGCTGGAGCAGTTTGATGTCGGCATTGTTGAGCGGGCCGCTGACCTTTAGCTCGGAAATCTTGAACTTTTCGTCGTTCTGGATCTGTTTTGAGAGTTGTCCGACGGCTTCTACCGTCACATTCTTTGAAATCTGTGCGGAGGTCAGCAAAGGTAATGCTGCCAACGCGATAGTAAATAGTCTTTTCATAATCAATCGGTCTTTATTTTGCTTTATCGAGGCTGCTGCGCTTCGAACGGTGGTAGGAGCGGTAGTCGTCGAGTTCGATCTCGACATCCGGCTCTGACAGTTCACCGTTGCGAGGCAGTTGCCATTTCAGGTACTTTATATTCAGACCACGGGCAATCCACATGGATTCGTAGTAGGTCTGGATAGAGGCGGCTTCGGAGAACTCGGAGTCTTCCAGATTCTCTGCGTATAGATCAGTCGTCCTCAGGAGGATGGGCAGGTTGTTATGTCCCACCATATAGGTTGTGTAGGTGAAAAGGAAATTGGAGTCGGTCTTCAGATGAATGATGCCACCATCGACGAGGAATTTGCGATAGCGCGCCATGAACCACGTCGATGTGAGACGTTTGCGGGGGTTCTTCATCTGGGGGTCGCTGAACGTGAGCCAGATCTCCTGCACCTCGTCTTCAGCGAAGAAACGCTCGATGATCTCGATGTTGGTGCGAAGGAAGGCGACATTCTTCAGACCTTCGTTGAGGGCTTGGGTGGCACCTGTCCACATACGGGCTCCTTTGATGTCGACGCCGATGAAGTTGATGTCAGGGTGGCACTTGGCCAGTTCCACCGTATATTCGCCCTTGCCACAGCCCAGCTCCAACACGATGGGGTTCTGGTTGTGGAAATACTGCTCATGCCAGTGGCCCTGCATCTCAAAGGGCACGTGTTCCACTACCGAATAGGGGTACTGGAACACGTTCTCATAAGTCTCCATGTCGGCGAATTTCGCCAGCTTGCCTTTTCCCATGCGCTGTTTATTCGTTGACGTATTTGGGCGAATCGCCGTGCTCGGTGGTTTGCGGTTCACTGTCCTTCAGACACATGATGAAGACAATGAGCGCAAAGATAGCAAACAGGATGGAAACACCTGAGAGAAAGAGCAACTCGCCAGCATTATGCCCCCAGACCTTTATAACGTTATCCGGGTCGAATGAACCGTTTGTGGCATCTTCCATCAAATTTTTGATGGCGGGCGAAGTGGCTGTGTAGATATTGCTTATGATGCCTAAGGCGTAGCTGATGTATACCCACCAGGCACTCTTGTCAGCGTCCTGCAGACGGCGCGCTGTAACGGCCAGACCGAAGAACATGACGATAGTAGCAATAATGCTGCTAATCAGCAAATCGCTGACGAATGAGGTCAACGTCCAGTTGGCTACCAACACAATCAGTATCCACCACCAGAACTCTGAGCGGCGGCTGCGACCCTTGAAATCCAGAATGCGGCTGGAGGCCAGTTTGACGGCCTCTACAAAACCAAGCTGTGGTAATGCTCTCATATCGTTACTCGATTACGACGGTTGTCCAACCGTGCTTGTCTTCAATCTCGCCATACTGAATACCGCGAAGGGTGTCGAAGAGTTTTTTCGACATCGGGCCCGGCTTCTCACCGAAGGAGTAGCGTTTGCCAGTGTCGAGGTCGTCGATATAGGAAATAGGACTGATGACGGCTGCTGTGCCACAAGCACCTGCCTCTTCGAAGGTCTCGAGCTCCTCTTCAGGAATCGGACGGCGCTCCACCTTCATGCCTAAGTCCTCAGCCACCTGCATCAGCGACTTGTTGGTGATGGAGGGCAGGATAGAGGTTGACTTCGGGGTGATATAGGTGTTGTTCTTGATGCCGAAGAAGTTGGCTGCACCACACTCGTCCATGTATTTCTTCTCCTTGGCGTCGAGGTAGAACTCGCAGGCATAGCCTTTCTCGTGTGCCAGATTGTTGGCGAAGAGAGAAGCGGCGTAGTTACCACCGACCTTATACTTACCAGTGCCGAGGGGAGCTGAACGGTCATAGTCGCGGATAATCACGTACGGATTAGCAGCGAAACCTCCCTTGAAGTACGGACCTACGGGGGTCACGAAGATGAGGAAGCAGTACTCCTTGGCAGGATGCACACCTACCTGGGCACTCGTTCCGATAAGCAACGGACGGATATAGAGCGTAGCACCGCTCTCGTAGGTGGGAATCCACTCCTGATTCAGGCGAACCACTTTCTTTACCATCTCTGTGAACAACTCGGTTGAAACCTCAGGCATCATAATACCACGACAGGTGCTCTGCAGACGGGCTGCATTCTCGTCGACGCGGAAGATACGTACCTTGCCGTCAGGACAACGATAGGCCTTCAGACCCTCGAAAGCTTCTTGGCCATAGTGCAGACAGGTAGCGGCCATGTGCAGATTCAGATACTCATCGGAGCATACCTCAATTTCGCCCCATTTTCCATCACGATAGTAACAACGTACGTTGTAGTCGGTCTTCATGTAGCCGAACGACAGACTACCCCAGTCTAAATTCTTCATTTGCTTATGTCTTTTTTAATGTGATTTATGCATATTTGCTTGCAAAAGTAATCAAAATCTTGCTTTCGAGCAACAAAAAACACGAAAAATCGCTTTTTTCCTCCTTCTTTCTTGTCGGATTGGGGGAAAACATGTACCTTTGCCACAGTTTTTAACATATATATAACTAAGTAGACATGAAGAAATTATTGTTATTGGCATTTCTGGCAGTCGGAATGACAGCCAATGCTCAGACCGTTGTAAGCAACGATGATGAGGATCAGATTGAGAACAAGGGTGGTATTGAACTTGGTAAGGGTAAGGATGAGGATGACCGTTGGTCGATGCACTTAGCTTTTGGTGTTGATATCCCCACAGGTGCTCCCAGTGGTGTAGAGTTCGCGCCTTTCCGCTCTTGGGAAATCAACTGGACCGCTTTTCAGTATGACTATACCCCAGGTAAGTCGAATACGACGCTTTCTGCAGGTTTGGGTCTTAACTGGCGCAATTATACTTTGAGCGGACACAAACAAGGTTTTACCAAAAATGGTGATTTTATCGATGTCAACGATGTGCTTGGCTCGCAATATGATGAGTTCTCATCAAACATCAAAACCACCGCATTGACAATGCCTCTGCTTGTCAAACAGAAGTTCAGCAAGAGCTTTGCCGTTTCGGTGGGTGCTCAATTAAACTGGAATTTCTATGCCCGTATCCATAACTATATGGAGCAAGGGGATCATGAGACGGATGTATATACCAAGAAGATTGGCGAGCGTCCCATCACGGTCGATGTGCTGGGCATGCTACATTTCGGAGACTTCGCCGTTTATTGCAAGTATTCTCCGATGAGCGTGCTGAAGAAGGATCGCGGTGTTGACTTCAAGTCGCTGGCCGTAGGTATCTACTTCTAAAGCGATTACTCGCGTTCAGCCTGAATCTTCTGGATTTCCTGTTCTGTCTTGGTCAGTTTGTCCTTGCAGAACTTGATGAGTCGATGTGCTTCCTTGAGTTGCACAGCGATTTCGTCGATGCTGTACTCATCGTTTTCCATCTTACGCACGATGTCCTGTAATTGCGCGAAGGCAGTTTCATATTTCTGTTCCTGGTTCATTTTACTATTGATTTGATGGTTCCTTTTTCTAAACGGGTCTCAATTTCGTCGCCATGTCGTAACGTCTGAGGGTCACGTACGACCTTACCGTCTTTCATTGTTATGCTGTAGCCGCGACTGAGCAATAGGGCAGGGTCGAGGCTTTTGGCCTTCTCCTCGATGAGCTGTAGACGGTGCTTCTCTGCCATCAAACGACGATCGAGAAGGATAGGAAGGTGCTCTGCGAGAGTTGAGAGTCGGGAGTTGAGAGCTGAGAGTCTGTTGCCGCTGCTAAGGATGAGACGGTTGTTGAGTGCATCGAGACGGGCCTCCTGGCGCACTTTGACATTGGAGAAGAGTCTGGGTAATACCTCTGCAATGGCGGAGAACTGCGATTTGTAATAAGTGAGTTTCTGTTGTGCCAATCGTACGATCTGCTCCTGTGAGTCATTGAGGATATCCATGATGGTTTTCAGGTGGTCGATGAGGAAGGCCGCTGCAGCGGTAGGTGTCTTCACTCTGGTGTGTGAGACCATATCGAGAATACTTTCGTCGCGATCATGGCCGATGCCCGTGATGATGGGTATAGGGAAGTTGGCGACGTTCTCTGCCAGTGCCAACGTGTCGAAACCGCTCATGTCGCTGGTGGCGCCACCGCCTCGGATAATCACCACGCAGTCGAAGGGACAATCTGAATAATCAGAGTGCTCGGAATAGTCAGAGTATTCAGAATAAATTTTCCCAAGGGCATCGATGATGCTTTGTTCCACGCCTTCGCCTTGCATGATAGCAGGGAAAAGCTGTGTCTCGAACTTAAAACCGTAGGGGTTGTCGGCCAGTTGGTTGCAGAAGTCGCCATAGCCTGCTGCTGTCTCACTGCTGATGACGGCAATCCGCTGACAGAAGAGCGGCAGTTGCAATTCCTTCTGCAAATCGAACACACCTTCCTCTTTGAGCTGGCGGATGATCTCCTGTCGTTTGCGGGCCATATCACCTAGGGTATAGGTAGGGTCGATGTCTGTGACAATCCACGAGAAACCGTAAGCCTCGTGGAACTGGGCATAGACCTTCAACAGCACTTTCATGCCAGCATGGAGCCTTTGTCCTGTGGTGCGCTCGAAATAGGGCCGCACGAGCATCCACTTCGATGCCCAACATCTGGCAGAGGCCTTGGCGATAGGGGTGGCATTACGTTCATCTTTCTGGATGAGTTCCATGTAGCAATGGCCTCTCGCCTCTCTACATTCTGACAATTCCGCCTCTACCCAATATTCATCGGGCATTTCGCACTCTATAAACTCGCGAACGAGGCTGTTGAGTTCGTATAGCGTCAGTCTCTTCTCCCTATTCATTATTCACTTTTCCAATCATATAGGCCCGCCAGAAATTGGGGATGCCATAGCCGTAGACATTATCAGGGTACTGATATTGACTGCTAGTCTGACGAATAAGGTCGATGATTTCCAGAGCCGTCTTATTGGGCAATGCTTGCCATAGGCATGCCACGAGTCCTGCAACAATGGGCGTTGAGAACGAGGTGCCCATGTCTCTGATAATGGTTCCTCTGCCAGATATCAGCGAGGCTGGACTGCCAAGGGCTGTCACGTCTGGCTTCACTCGTCCGTCCTGTGTGGGACCTACGCCACAGAAAGGGGCATTCTTTCTGTCGTTATTCACTGCGCCAACCGTCAGAATGTCCTGAGCGTCAGCAGGGAAGGTGATTTTCTTCCAAGGACCCATGCCAAGGTTGCCGGCTGAATTGATCAGGATAATGCCTTTGCCTGCCAGCATCGATGCTGTCCGGCTGATGAGAGCAGTCTTTCCATCCAGGTCGCGCAGACGATAATCGCCTAAATGATTGTCATATTCATTGTATCCGAGACTCGAACTGATGATGTCGACACCTGCAGAATCGGCAAACTCAGCAGCCATCGTCCAGTAGTCTTCTTCTACGGGTTGTTCTGTCTGCTGATCCTCGCAGCGTAACAGCCAGTAACGGGCTTCAGGAGAAGTTCCTACAAGGATTTGAGGCTCATTGGCCGCCATCGCCGAGAGTACCTTTGTACCGTGATCCGTCTCGCGATAGAAATGGGTGCTGTTGGGATAGACAAAATCTTTTACACCAAGGATATTGGTTTTTTGGAAGATCGGTATCAGGTCACAGTTCTGGAAACCACCGTCGAGTACGGCGATGGTCATGCCCGAGCCTTTGTGGCCGATATTGTGTAGACGGTGGCCATTCAGCATCTCAATCTGATCCCTGCCGTTGCCATAGTATTCGCCTCGGATGCTGTCCCAGGGATTCCACCCGTCGTGCACTTTCACTTTCGCTTGTCCGCGTTCGATGGAATCGGGCGATTGCCACACCTGCCGGGCTTCCATGATGAACGGCAGTTCTGTGAGATCTTCGAGCAGTCTGACATCGTTGGAGCGCACGAGCACGGTGTTGTGCCATCGCGAGGTGCCGATGATGGTCCACTCCGTCCTTCGCTTCTCTCTCCCTCGGGCGATGCCGGCAGCCTGTTTCTCCAGCTCCCTGAGATACTTCTGCGATACAGGCAGATCGGTGGAATCGAGTGCGAGGCCTTGCCTTCGGCGGCGCTCTATCGACTTGTGGGAAAGCCATCGTCCAGGATGATCAAGGGAATAGGGCGAGTCTTGCTTGTCCTTGAGGGTATAGCGCCAGATATAGTATTTTCCTCCAGGATATTCTTTCTTGGAGGCGTTTGTCGATGCTAATGTCGATGTGGCGAAAAGCATGGCAATCATACAGAGTAAAGTGTTCAATGGCTTGATTGTTCCCATTCCGGCTGCAAAGTTACAAATAATTTCTGTAAATACTTGTTTGGCCCAATTATTTTTTGTACCTTTGCATCACGATTTGAAATCATCTTATGACAGATAATAAACAAGCCGCTCTCGAATTGGGTCAGAAGCCTGTGGGACAACTGCTCTGGCAGTATGCCCTGCCGGCCATCGTGGCTATGACGGCATCGAGCCTGTATAATATCATCGACCGCGCGATGATTGGGCAGATTGTGGGTCCGGAGGCGATTGCAGGTCTGGGCATCACGTTCCCCTTCATGAACCTGAGTGCAGCCTTCGGCGCAGCGGTGGGTGTCGGTTCGTCGACGTGCATTTCGGTGAAGCTCGGGCAGCGGGATTATGATACGGCGCAGCATCTGCTGGGCAACACGGTGACGCTGAACCTGATCATCGGATTCGCATTTATGGTCATCTGTCTGTTGTTCCTCGACCCGATTCTGCTGTTCTTCGGGGCGTCGGAGGTAACGCTCCCCTATGCCCGCGAGTTCATGGTGGTCATCCTGCTGGGTAATATGGTGACGCACATGTATTTCGGTATGAACGCTGTACTGCGTGCTGCAGGAAAACCAAAACATGCGATGTATGCGACGTTGTTTACGGTGGCCTGTAATATCGTGCTTGTCATCGCCTTCGTCTGGTGGTTCCGCTGGGGCATCCGAGGCGCGGCTTTGGCTACTGTCACCTCGCAGTCGCTGGCGTTGTGCTGGCAGATGTGGATATTCTCAGACAAGAAGGAACTGTTGCATCTGAAGCGCGGCATCTATCGTCTGAAATCGCAATTGGTGAAGAATATCATCGCTATCGGCATCTCGCCCTTCCTGATGCAGACGACATCGTGCGTCATTGTCATTTTCATGAACAATCAGTTTGTGCGCTATGGTGGCGATATGGCTGTGGGCGCCTACTCGATAGCCAATTCGGTGGTGATGGTGTTCTTTATGTTTGTGATGGGTATGAACCAGGGTATGCAACCTATCGTGGGCTATAATTACGGCGCTGAGAAATACGACCGCATGTTCCGATGCCTGTGGATTACCATTGTTTGTGC
>JAEEGG010010632.1_pt1 | contig 20286 bp, 15 predicted proteins | sample 9134161 | NCBI WGS metagenome assembly JAEEGG01 (sample SAMN16246543, study PRJNA631951) | gut metagenome | biome: gut microbiome; feature: rumen; material: CR-attached | host: Bos | place: Iran: Karaj | collected 2018-10 | reverse complement strand
TGGAAGAGGTACATAGACTGTATGGTGAACGAGCTCCCCATCCGCAAGGCAGCCGAGGAATGCGGGATGGCCGCGAGTACGTCTTTTGCATGGCGGCACAAGATACTGGACGCCCTGCGCAACATGAGCGATGGTGTGATGTTGAGTGGCATTACTGAATCCGATGACACGTATTTCCCGCTTTCGTACAAGGGCAATCACCAGAAGTCCAAGGACTTCGATATGGGGCGTCCTGCAAGGAAACGTGGTGGCGACGGCGTGTCCAAGGGGCTTTCTGAGGATTTGGTGTGCGTCCCATGCGCGGTGGATAGGAAGGGAAACTCCGTTGCCGAGGTGTCAAACCTTGGGGAATGCTCTGCCAGCGATCTGGACAACGTGCTGGGGTCGAAGATTGCAGACGGTTCAACCTTCTGCACCGATGGAAGCAAGGCACAGCGCAAGTTCGCCACCTCCCATGGGCTGGAGTGCGTACAGATCAAGGGCGGGAAGTCGAAGAAGGGCATCTTCCACATACAGCACATCAACAGCTATCATTCCGTACTGAAGAAATTCATAGAGAACTTCAACGGCGTATCCACAAAGTACCTCAACAATTATCTTGCGTGGAACAATTTCGTGAACTATTCCAAGAGAACAATCCAGGAACAGAAGGCTGTCCTCCTGAATTTCGCGATGACTACAGCCAAACGGGTCACGTATGACATGATACCGGCCAGGCCTGCTGTGCCATTGCTGGCTTCAACTGACAAAAACCAGTCACTCAGACGGACATAGCCAATAAATATGATTGTTACGCAGCTGAATCCTGACAATGTGCTTGCCGACTTCTACGGGTTGCGCCCATTGCCGCTTTCTATACAACAGATTAACAATAACAATGACTGTTGATTTCGACATACTGAAACGAAATGAGCTGAGGGCTGCGGTTGGATACTGAATGGCAGGCAATAGACAACATATCATCCACGGCTTGCGTGACGGCATACCCATTGCGATGGGCTATTTTGCCGTCGCGTTCTCGCTTGGCATCATTGCCGCGAAGGCAGGACTGGCGGCACCCTTGGGATTCCTGACCAGTTTCTTTACCCGTGCTTCGGCTGGCGAATACGGCACATATACGCTGGTAGCGGTACAGGCAGCCTACGTGGAGGTGATAGCCATGTGCTTGGTGGCCAACCTGCGCTATATGCTGATGAGTGCGGCACTGTCGCAGAAGATTGCACCTGGTACATCGTGGTTTCACCGCATACTGATGGCCTGTTGCGTGACCGACGAGGTGTTTGGCATCTCTGTTGCACATCCTGGCTATACGCCACCAGCCTATACTTACTCGGCAGCGCTGATATCCACGTTGTTCTGGGCATCGGGTTGTGCGGTGGGCATCGTGGCTGGCAGTCTGTTGCCCCAGCCGATGGTGACTGCCCTGAGCATGTCGCTCTACGGCATGTTCCTGGCAATTATCATCCCACCTGCCCGCAAAGACCGCAACGTACACTATGCGCTGATAGCCAGTTTCGTGTTGAGTGGTCTGTGCGCTATGGCTCCTGTTATCGGAGCGTGGAGCAGTGGTATGCGAACAGTGGTGCTGACGATAGTCATTTCGGCTGTCGCAGCATGGCTTAAACCTATAAAGACTGATGACGATGGAGCAGCATAGTATTCTCGTCTATATCCTTCTGGCCATTGTCATCACCAATCTGATTCGTGTCATCCCAATGGCTTTCATCAAGGGGCCTATCACAAACCGCTTCGTGCGCAGTTTCCTGTATTATGTGCCATACGTCACACTGGCCGTGATGACCTTCCCTGACATGATTCTGGCCACGCCGACTCCCTTGCCAGGCATCGTTGCGCTGTTGGCTGGCATTGTTGCGGCATGGTTCCGTTTGGGTCTTTTCCCTGTCGCAGCCATCTGTTGCGTCATCGTCTATATGTTGATATAACAGCCAGATCTGGCTGTTGTCAGAATCGGAAGTCCAGCTGCACGTCCATCAGGTTATAGTTTTCCTTGTCGCGCGTGCGGTCGTTAAGGCGGGCGTACTCGAAACTCAGCTGCATGTTTTTGCAGATGAAGTAGTTGACACCCACCTCATAGAGGCTTTTCGACGAGCCCCACCGCTCCCCGTGCTCCTCAGCTTGGGCCGGGCTAACGCCAAAGAGAATGGCGACCATCATCCATATACCTGTTTTATCATCGTTGTAATACCATTGTTGTTGTTTCTTCGTGTTTACTCTTTCCCCGTTTCCGTCACGAAGCAGGCCACGAGGCCGTAGGTGATGGTGGGGCGGATCCAGATTTCCGTGAGCATATAGTTGGTGTACTCGCCGGTGGGTTCCAGATAGATGTCCAGGTTGTAGAGCGTGGCTATGATAAGGACGATGACGCAGATGGCCCACAGGTTGTGCTTGGTGTAGCTCTTCCTGTTCTTGCGGGCATAGAAATAGGTTAGCATACAGAGCAACAGCACCGAGAGCGTGAGACACGCCAGATGGATTGCATAGTAGGCCAGCGGTGGCGCGAAGAGGATTTTAGCAGCCTTCTGCCTGCAAAGTTACACTTTTTTTTCCGAAATAATGCATGACTGTGTCGAAAAAAGCATATCACAACTGTCCGAAAAAAGCTCTATACGCGCGCGTTAATGGGGAAAAGACAAAATGACCCCACACTTCCCTCACTTCCCACACCTAACTTATGTTACATGAGACAAAGTTTAGGTGTGGGAAGTGAGGGAAGTGTGGGATAAAAAGTGCATAAGACAACCATAGGCGCGCGCGTGCGCGCGCCAAATGAGAAATGAGAAATGAGAAATGAGGAATGAGAAATGAGGAATGAGAAATGTGAGAAGGCCACATTCGGGTGAATTCTCTCGAGAATTGGGAATTGAGAAGCCCACTCACGGAGCTGAGAAGCCCACTCACGCAATTGAGAAGCCTATATATAGTTGTCTTATGCTGTTTTTATGTGTCCTACGTGTCCTATCCGTCCACGCCTACTTTCTCTCATGTAACATACAAGTAATCTGTGTTATCTGCGCAATCTGTGGTCATTTTTATTAAAGCGAAAGTTGAGTTAAACAATGTTGCAAAGTTTCTGTTTTTGTGGCACATTTATTAAATTTGCACCTTGGAATTTGGCTATGGTTGATGCTTGCCACGGTAGCAATACTGGCCATCGGTCAGGCAGGGAGCAGTGTGATAGTCAGGAAATGGAGAAAGAGCAGATGAAAGTAATCGTATCACAAGAGATAGAGCAGGTTTGTCCTGAGTTCGTTGGGGCATGTGTCGATGCCGTGGTTGTCAACACCCCATACAGCGAGGCCCTCTGGAAGGAGATTGACGCCTTCTGCAGCAGGTATCGTGAGGTGCTGACCACCGAGTCGCTGAAGGATATGACGAGTATTGCTGCTACGCGGCGCGTCTATAAGTCCTGCGGCAAGGATCCCTCCAGATACCGCCCCGCCTCTGAGGCTCTGATTCGCCGTGTGCTGCAAGGAAAGGAGCTGTATCAGCTGAACACGCTGGTCGACCTTGTGAACCTGGCTTCAATAGCCTTTGGCTATAGTATCGGTGGCTTTGACGCGGAGAAGTTCGAGGGTGACACGCTGACATTAGGCATCGGTCGTGAGGGAGAACCATACGAGGGAATAGGCCGTGGAATGCTGAACATCCAGGGCCTGCCGGTCTATCGTGATGCCAAAGGTGGTGTCGGTACCCCTACCAGTGACAACGAGCGGACCAAGATAACCGCCGGCACCCGCCACCTGGTCGTGCTCATCAATGGCTACGATGGCAATGAGCAGCGCGTCAGGGAGAATGCAGAGTACATCCAGGACTTGCTCCGTAAATACTGCCAGAGCGACGGCGGAACATATTTCCTGTACGCTTCGTATGCACTGCGAAGCTTTAGTCCTTCAGCGAGTAGGTGACGGTGGTCACCACGCGAACCTTCTTGATATAGGGCGTGTTCTCGTCGCGGTTGTCGATGGAGAACTGGCCCTGGTCGGCACTGACAATCTTGTCGAGCTTCGAGTGGCTGTTCTCGGCAAACTGCTGGGCTGTCTTCTCGGCATTCTCGATGGCCTCCTGCATCATCTTGGGCTTCATCTCGCGGAACGATACGAACTCGTACTTGACGGGGTTCTCGTAGCCGCCGTCGACGATGGCCACACCCTCCTTCAGCAGGTCGCCCTGACGGGCAATGATGCCGCGTACCTGCTTCACATGCTGCGACGTGACGGTGATGACCGACGTGACGATGTAGCGGTACGCCTTGTTGTTGTCGCTGTACTCGCGGGCCTGGAGGTCGACCACCTGCGGCGCGTTCTCCGTCAGCTCGCTCTCCTGTATGCCGCTGCGCAGCAGGAAGGCCTTGATCTTACGCTGTGTTGAGCCAATACGGTTGTACAGCTCCGGCAGGTCGTTGCCTACCTCTTTCGACACGATGGGCCACGTCACCTTGTCGGCCTCCACCTCCTGTTCGGCCAGTCCTTTCACGTTCACGCGGCGGTCCTTGTTGGCAAAGTCGTCGATGCCCGCCTTGATGAACCATCCCAGACAGACGATGCCCAGTGCTATGAGGGCAGCGCTGATGATACTCTTGTCTTTCATAATGCTTAATGCTTAATGCTTAATGCTTAATTCTTAATGCTTAATTACTATTACCGCATCAGCCACTGGCCGTCGCGCTCCACCATCGGCACGGTAATCTCCTCCTTCGTGGAGTCGCCGAAGGTGAGCAGCAGGAAGGCGTAGGTCACGCGCAGCGTGGTGTCGCGGCGTGCCACGTTGGGCGACACCTCTACGCGGCGTAGTCCCTGGTGCTTCTGCTTCATGTCGCTGCCATACTGCCTGACGGCTTTCAACAGCTGCTCGCAGTAGTCGGCCGGCATGTCGCCGACGTCAGCCTTGCCCTCCAGGAATTCTATCGCCTTGCCCTTTGCCAGCAGGTCGTAGTACTTCTTGGCGGCCTTGGCGGCCTGCTCCTCCGGCGTGCTGCCTGAGCAGCCGCACATCAGCGTCACGGCAACGGCGACGTACAGTAGTTTCCTCATTTCTGTCGTACGAACACGTTGATGGGCGTACCGGTGAGTGTCCAGTTCTCACGCAGCTTGTTTTCGAGGAAGCGGCGGTACGGCTCCCTGACATACTGCGGCAGGTTGGCATAGAAGATGAAGGTGGGTATCTGCGTGTCAGGCACCTGCGAGACATACTTGATCTTGATGTACTTGCCCTTGATGGAGGGTGGGGGAGTGGCCTCGATGAGCGGCAGCATCACCTCGTTGAGCTTCGACGTGCCAATCTTCAGCTTGCGGTTGAGATACACCTGCTTGGCTGTCTCGAGCACCTTGAAGATGCGTTGCTTGGTGACGGCCGAGGCGAAGATGATGGGGAAGTCGACGAACGGGGCCATGCGCTCGCGGATGGCCGTCTCGAAGGTCTTGATGGCTATCTGTGACTTGTCCTCGACGAGGTCCCACTTGTTGACGACGACCACCAGCGACTTGTTGTTCTTCTGGATGAGCTGGAAGATGTTCATGTCCTGCGCCTCGATGCCGCGTGTGGCATCGATCATGAGGATGCAGACATCGGAGTTCTCGATGGCGCGGATGCTGCGCATGACGGAGTAGAACTCCAGGTCCTCCGTCACCTTGTTCTTGCGGCGGATGCCGGCGGTGTCGACAAGGTAGAAGTCGAAGCCGAACTTGTCGTACTTCGTATAGATGCTGTCGCGCGTCGTGCCGGCTATCTCCGTCACGATGTTACGGTCTTCGCCAATGAAGGCGTTGATGATGCTCGACTTGCCAGCGTTGGGACGGCCCACGACGGCAAAGCGCGGGGTGTTGTCGTCGATGGGTGAGCCATCGGCCACAGAGAGCTTCGACACCACGAAGTCCAGCAGGTCGCCGGTACCGCTGCCCGTGGCGGCGCTGACGCAGAAGGGGTCGCCGAGCCCCAGCTTGTAGAACTCGTACTGACCGTAGAGGTCCTTGCCGTCGTCGGCCTTGTTGGCCACCAGCACGACAGGCAAGCCCCCCTCAGTCCCCCCTTGGGGGGAAGCCTTGCGGCGCAGAATCTGTGCCACGTCCATGTCGAGGTCGGTCACGCCGTTCTTGATGTCGACGAGGAACAGCACGAGGTCGGCCTCCTCGGTGGCCACGATGACCTGCTTGCGGATTTGCTCCTCGAAGATGTCGTCGGAGTTGACCACCCAGCCGCCCGTGTCGACTACCGAGAACTCACGTCCGCACCACTCACACTTGCCGTACTGGCGGTCGCGTGTGGTGCCAGCCTCGTCGCTGACGATGGCCTGCCGAGAGTTCGTCAGTCTGTTAAATAAGGTGGACTTGCCCACGTTCGGGCGTCCTACTATAGCTACTAAATTTCCCATAATGCTTTGTTTTGACTACGCAAAAGGTACACAAAAGGAACCGTCCCTTTTGCGTACTATCGCTGTTTTTCCGACAGTACCTTGCGGCTGTGCTTGACACCGTTACCGTCGGTGTATTGTTTGATGACTACGCCACGATGCTGCTGTGTGCCCGACAGGCTGCGGCCCGACAGGTCGTAGCTTTGGTACTCCGTGGCCTTGCCGCCCTCGACCTCCTGAATGCCAGTCGGCTGTGCCTCAATGAACTGCCAGGCATCTACGTAGACATCCGTGGCGGTCCTGGCCAGGATGCAGACGTTCTTGACGCCGTGGAACTTGGCGGTGTTGATCTCGACGATGTGGTCCTCCATGTCTGTCGACGAGAACTCGAAGGTGGCTGCCGGCTTGGTGGGCCTGCTGCCAAAGTGTATCTCCATCGTGCCAGACCCCTTGGCGCGCAGCATGAATTTGGCGGCACCTGTCTCGCCGAAGTCCAAGCCACGCTGCTGAATCCACGAGCCGGCCTTCATGTTCACCTGAAGGTTCCTGGAGGCATCGTTGCCCAGCGAGTTGATTTTGGTGTACTTCTTGATGTTGGTGAAGTCCTCATATTCCACGCCGCCGCAGTTGGCCATGGTCTCGGCCTCCAGCAGCTCGTAGGGGTTCACGTTCTTGATGGCAGTAACGCCGCTGAGGCTTGGCGTCACCGTGCTGATCTTCTGTGTTGCCTCGTTCACGGTGGCCTTGTTCACGCAGCTGGAACGGAAGATGCCACAGTCCTTGTCGATGACACCAGCGTTCCTCCAGCTCTCCATGAGGGGTGCGCCATGATAGAGGTAATAGTACTCACCCTGGAATTTCTGCAGGTGTGAGTGGTTGTTGTTCGTCCCCGTGCCGGGATGAGGTCCGTAGACACCTTTGTATACCCAGGAGTCGGGGTCGGTGGGATTGTCGGAAACCATATAGCACATGGTACAGGTGCCGGGCTTCGATGCGGTGATGCCCTTCTCGGCCTTGTAGGCGTTCCATTCACTGTCCTTGCGCTCGGCCCAGTTGGAGCAGTAGGTGTAGACGAACTTGCCGTCCATGACGTTCAGCTCGTTGGCCTCGAAGTGATAGGGAGCAGGAATCTTGACGGCCGAGCCATCGACTTCGATCATCGAGGGCTTCAGTTTCACGATACGGGCAGCTTCGGGCATCATCGTACTAGGGCCAAGGCCGCCGAAGGAAATCCAGCCAACGCCGTTCTCGTCGATGACTACACCCGGGTCGAAATTGGCATTTGTGCCTGCTGCATTTGCGCCCGATGTATCGTAATTAATCATCAGTTTCTTGTTTGGCGAGCTCCAGGGACCGATAGGCGAATTGGCCTTCAGCACGCCAACACCGTGACTGCTGTTGCAGAAGTAGAGGAAGAACTCGTCGGTTCCGTCCTCCGTGGTACGCCATGTGACCGACGGAGCCCACGAGACCCCATAGCCCACATACCAAGGACTCGTCACCCATGAGGCACAGAGCTTCTTCGTGTCGATGGTGCCGTGGAACGTCCAGTTCACCATGTCGTCAGTCGAGAACACCACGATGGACTTGATCTCGCCGTAGCTGTTCTCGCCCTTCTTGCCATTGGCGATAAACTGCTGGTGGTCGTTAGAGCCATAGACATACAGACGGCCGTTGTATTCCAGTGCGGTAGGGTCAGCGCAGAAGATGTTGGGGCTGATGGGGTTGTTGTCACTCGTACCCTTGTAGTAGGGCGCCACTGTTTGTGCTTGCATTTGAATGCCGGCCATCATGACGGCAGCGGTCAGGAATAGTTTCTTGTACATATAATTAATAATAAGTTTCCGTTTCAATGTGCAAAGGTAGTGCAAATCGAGCGAAATACCAAAGGAAAACTTGTTTTTCTTTGGATTTCCGAGATGCAGCCTACCTTCACCAAAGGTGAAAGGTACGAATAAGTGAGCACAAATCAAAATAAAACTTGTTTTAATTTTGATTTGTCGAGTGAAAGTACCTTCGAGCATAGCTTAAAGGTAGTGCAAATCGAGCGAAATACCAAACAACTGCCCGCCTTGCACCAATACCATGGCGCAGAGCGGGCAGCTGTGAAGAAAGCATAGTCCTTATTCGTACTTATAACCCCAGATGGTCACACCCGTCTGACTGCGCAGACAAGTGAAGCTGGGTGCCTGTGTGTTGGCAGGCTCCAGGGTCTGAAGCACCATCACACCCTTGTACTCTGCACCACTCAGCTTGATGTTGATGTACGAGGTGCCTTCGGTAACCGACCATGTACCGCTTTGCTCACCGCTGATGGTACCGTCGGCCTTCAGCTCGATGTCGACGGGAGTAGCCAGAGCCTTGGTGCTATGGTCGAGACGGTACTTATGGACAAGCAGCTTGTACTTGCCAGGGATGTTGGCCGTGGGGATAATCTGCGTCTTGGCCGGCCACGATGTCTTGGCCACCTCGCCAGTGTACTCGAAGGGAGCGGCTACGAGCCAGCCGTCCTCGTTCTGGAACAGCTGGTGGACACGCACCTGGTGACCCTCGCCCTGGTTCTGGAAACGGGTGTGGTATACCAGGTAGGCGCGGCCGTCCTCGGCGGCAATGACTGAGTTGTGGCCCTGCGAACGCTCCGACCAGCTGCCGACGGCCTGGCCGCCCCACTCGCCGTAGGCACCGAAGATGTTGACACCACGGTCGTCGGTAGCCGTAGCACCGAAGTTGAGGGCGTAGGAGGAGAACACCGCATTGGTACCCTTGCTGTCAAGATACGGACCGTCGGGATTCTTCGAGCGGAACACGCGCATCTGGTAGCCTCCGGCAGCCTCCAGACCACCGTAGGTCATAAACAGATAGTAGTAGCCACGGATGTACTCGATGTAGCTGGCCTCGCCGGAGACGTAGTGGCCGCCGGCAATCTTCTTGCCGAAGTAGGGGTCGACGGTGATGTCGTCGCCATTGCCTGCCTGCTTGTACTCCACGTCGTAGTCGCGCAGACCGGTCTCCTCGTCAAGCTCTATCATCCAGATGCCGCCGCTCCACGAGCCATACGACATCCACAGCTTGCCGTCCTCGTCGTAGAACACACAGGGGTCGATGCAGTTGGGGTAGCGGTTGCCCCACTTCGTGCCGACATTGTAGCGGGTGGGCAGCGTGTTCTGCTCGCCCAGCACCAGCTCCAGGTCGGTGTCCTTATAGGACGTGCCGTTGGCGAAACCGCCGATGACGACAGGGGCCTGATAGATGTAGGGGCCGCTGATGCTGTTGGAGGTCAGCATCACGATGCTGGAGAACCAGTAGTCGCCGTTGATGCTCATATACATGCACCACTTGCCCAACTTCTTGTTGTAGATGACGTCGGGTGCCCAGAGGTTGCCGTCGATGTTGTAGGGAGTCCCGGAGATGGTTTCGCCACGCTTCGACCACTCGAGTGCGTTGAATGCCGGCAGGTCAACCTCTGCCCCGCCTTTCTTCACCTTCGTCACGGCCGGTGTCGTGAAGGCCTGGCTGTTGCTGACTGAGCCACTGCCGGCGGTTGCCCAGTTGACGGTGACGTTGTTCCACGTCATCATGTTCGACGACCTGGCTACGGCACGGTGTGAGCCGAAGATGTAGTACGTCTTGGACGACGGCTCCCAGACGACGCTGGGGTCGTGGACCACGACGCGGCTCAGTGCCGAGGGCCACTGCGTCTGCTCCTGGTTGTAGTTGTCGTCGCCATTGTCGTCCGGATTTGTTGGCGTGTCCGGCGTCGTGGGGTAGATGGGAATGGGGTCGTCGGAGAGGTCGTACTGGCTGCATGCAACCACCAAGAGGGAAGAGGTAAGGAGTAAGAGGTAAGAGGATACTCCTGCCACTACCTTATTTATATTATAGTATTTCATAATCGTCTTATTTAATTCAAGTTTTTCAAGTTTCTTATTCAACCACAGATTTCACAGATTTCTCAGATTTTAACTGCGCAGCGTCGGTACATTTCGCAGATTCCTGAAGGATTGCACAGATTTAACCAGCGTGTAGCAATCTGCTAAATCAGCCACTTGCGGCTTAATCCTTTTTAGAATAATCTGTGTCATCTGCGCAATCTGTGGTAGTTTTATTCAAACACCAGGTAGCTGCTGTCGACGGTGAAGCGGAAGTAGAAGTTGTCGGGATCGATGGTGTTGATGCCGATGTAGTCCTGTGTGTAGTCCTTGCCGTCGGTGCCGTGCATCACGGCCTTCACGTCAGCTGTGCCGTCGCCGTTGTTGACGACCAGCATCGTCACCTTCGCACCGTTCATGGCTGCGAGCCATGCACCCCAGTCAGCCTGTCCGCCGCTGGGCTTGCAGGCGCCATAGCCGTCGCCCCAGCCGTAGTTGTCGGCACGTACCACGGCATACTCGGAGAGGTCGGCGCGGTTGAGCACCACCACGAAGTTGTTCCAGTTGGCTACGCCGGAGGTGTAGTTGGTGAAGTTGACGGTGCATACCTGATGCGCCTTCACCTGTACCAGCGGAGAGTGGGCGCCCCACCAGCCGGTAGAGCAGTCGGCAGCACCCACGGCATTGTCGAACACCAGGTGGCAGCCGTCGATGGTGAAGCGGAAGTACATGTCGTCGGGATCGACGGTGTTGATGCCGTTGTACTCCTGTACATAGACATTGCCGTCGGTGCCGTTCATCACGGCCTTGATGTCAGCCGTGCCGTCGCCGTTGTTGGTGATGTAGGCCGTCACCTTGGCACCGTTCATGGCAGCACGCCAGGCTGCCCAGCCCTCGTCGTCGGCAAAGCCACCGACTCTGGTGCATGCTGCGTAGCCGTCGCCCCAGCCGTAGTTGTCGGCACGTACCACGGCATACTCAGCGAGGCTGGCCTTGTTGAGCACGATGACGAAGTTGTTCCAGTTGGCGGTACCCGTGGTGTAGTTGCTGAAGTTGACGACCTTCGTCTCCTTCGGTTCCACCTTGATATTCTCGGTGTGTGCAGTCCACCAGCCTGACGTGTTGTCCTCTGCGCCCAGCACCAGCGGTGTAGGCACGACGACCGTCTGGGTGAAGGCTGAGAGTTCCTTCACGACGTTGAAGGTCTTGGTGGCCAGGACGGGATTCTTGCTGCCGTTGCCCTTTGTAGTCTTGCTGTATGCGGCAACCAGCGTCTTCGTACCCAGCTCGTTCATGTCGGGAACCACCTGTACCTGCAGCTCTGACAGTTCGATACTCTTCGATATGCCACCCTCGAAGCTGACGGTAGCGGTAACGCTGGCCATAGCCTCTTCGAAGCTTGTGCCAAGGACGACCTCGCTGGGTACGCCCGTCAGCGTCATGGCCAGGGGCTGGAACTCAGCATTCTCGTCGAAGGCCTCGATGTTGGTGGTCAGGAAGTCGATGTAGGAACCCTCCACCACGAGGAAGCAGCGGATGTTGGTGTTCGTCTCGTCGCTGTTGAGGTTCGGCAGCTCGGCGGTCTGCGTGTAGGTCTTCTTCACCGTGCCGTTGTCCATCGTGACAGCCAGTCCGCCGCCAGTGCGGTCGACGGTGAGGTGTACCGTGCCGCCCAGCTTGTCGACACCGGGGTCGGTATCGGTATTGAACGTCAGGTTGCTCACCACTAAGCTGCGGTCGATGTGGTCGCCCCACTCGGAGTTGCCGCTCGGCTGGTTGTCGTAGCGGATGGCGCCATACTCCTTGTAGCCTCTGCCGCCACGCTCCACGTCGTTGGTGAGGATAAGCACGAAGTTCTTGTAAGTATTCGAGGCATCGGGGTTGATGTGCAGCTCGAACGTGGCCTCCCACGTTGCACCCTCAGGAATGATATAGTACTTGGAGAAGTCTGCCCACCAGCCGGAGGAGAAGTCCTTCTGGCCGAAAGTGTACAGGGGATCGTCACCGCCCGATTTGGAATTCCTGATGGAGTCTATCTTCTCGGAAGCCCAGTCTGGTGCGTTGACAGCATACTGCTCGCTGCCCTCACAGCTGGTCATAAAGAGGTAAGAGGTGAGAAGTATGAGGTAAGAGGATACTCCTGCCACTACCTTTATATATTTATTATGTTTCATAATTGTTTTCATTACTCAGTTCTCATTACTCATTTCTCATTTTGCCACAGGGTGTACCGTCCAGCCCTTCTGCGAGAAGTAGCCGGCATTGCTGGTGCTGTTGTTGGCCGAGTTGCCCACAAGGTTGGGGTTGGCATTGAGCGTACCCTGATAGATGGGCAGGAACTCGTGGCCCTGTACGAAGCTGCTGTAAGAGGTCTTGCTGCATGTAGCCAGGTCGACGGCATCCTTCGGAGTGTAGGTGTAGTTACCGTCCCTGGTCCAGAAGTTGAAGGCACCGTGCTCCCTCAGCTGCTTCAGGCGGTCTTCGTCGTAGAAGAAGCCCCAGCGCAGCAGGTCGAAGCCACGTCCGAACTCACAGCCGAACTCCTTGGGACGCTCCACGTTGGCAATCTGCTCGAACAGCTTGTCCTTGGTGTCGAAGAGCGTCATGTCCAGATTGGCCAGTCCGGCACGATTGCGTACCATGTTGATCCAGCTGAAGGCATCCGACGTCGGGCCGTTGACCTCGTTCTCACACTCGGCGGCACGCAGCAGCACGTCGCTGTAGCGCATCATGCGTAGGTTGATGCCGCAGTGCAGGCCCGTCACCACCTTCTCGTAGAGTCCTGTGCGCAGGTTGGTGTTCTTGGCAATGGGCAGTCCGCCGAAGTTGTTGTTGGTCACCACGAATTCATCGGCAGTCATAGGCACGGTGTAGCACACGTTGCCATACTCGAAACCGTCCCAGTCAGACTCGTAGGTGCCGATGGTCCAGTAGAGGCGCGGGTCGAGCTTGCCCTCTGTGGTGCGCTCTGCCTTGAACAGGTTGTAGAGCCAGGGCGATGCCGACAGGTCAGCCCAGCCGCCACAGTCGCCAGGTCCGTAATTGCTCTCGATGGCGTGGCCCTGCGTGGCGTTAGGACTGGTGTTGACAGGCGTCCACTCGTCGTCGGTACCCTGTGAGCCGTAGTCCAGGAACTGCACCTCGAAGAGGCTCTCGTCGTTGTTCTCGTAGGCAGGACCCTCGCGGAAGTTGTCGCCGTAGTTGGCCATCAGCTTGTAGGTGCCATATTGGCCGTCGATGATGCTCTTCAGCACGGTGAGGGCATCGCTGTACTTGTGGCGCACCATCAGCGTGCGGGCATAGTAGCCGGCGGCAGCACCACTGGTGGCACGGCCCTTGGCCCACTCGCCGCCGGCATCCTTGGTGGGCAGCAGCGTCATGGCCTCCTTGAAGTCAGCCTCCACCTGGTCGAGCACACGGTCGTACTGTGCAAAGGCGTTGGCGTCGCCCTCGCTGACATTCGAGGCATACAGGCCGTCGAGTGTGGAATAGGACGTGTAGTCGGTGACGAGCGACGGATTCTGGTAGTAGCCGGCCAGGTTGTAGTAACCGAGGCCGCGCAGGAAGAGGGCCTGTCCCTTGATGCGCTTCATACGCTCGTTGAGTGCGCTGTTGTCGTCGCCGCAGCGTGAGGTGATGAAGTTACAGACGTTGATGGTGTAGTACCAGTCGCGCCACGACCACTGGCCTATCTCGTCGGTGATGGACTCGTTGAGGTCGTCGAAGGGCTGGTACCATACCTGCGAGGAGTTCCATACCTCGTCGCCACGGCACACGTCGATGTTGTATCCCACACGGGCATAAGTACCCTCCATGCGGATGTGGTTGTAGGCAGCGATGACACACTCCTCCAGCTCGTCGGGCGTGTTGCCGAAGGTGGCTGTGGTCTGCTGGTTGGGGTTGGTCTGCTCCAGCTTGTCGTTGCACGAGACCAGCATACCTGCGCCCAACAGTATTGCAAATGATAATTTATATAGTTTCATAGTCTTACTTGTATATTATTCACTTTTCACTTAAAATGACAGCAGGATACCTGCCATGTAGCTGCGTGCCGAGGGGTACGAGCAGAAGTTATAGCCAGGGGTGAAGGTACCGCCGGCATAGTCGACGTTGTAGCCCTTGTACTTCGTGAAGGTGTAGACGTTCTGGGCCGACACGTAGGCACGGACACCTGTGACGACGCCCTTGAACCACTTGTCGGGGAAGTTGTAGCCCAGCTCGATGTTGGCAATCTTCCAGTAGGCGGCGTTCTGTATCTTACGCTTGCTGAACAGGTCGTTCCAGCCAAACGGGGCATTGTTGGAGAGATAGGTGCGCGGAACGGAGGAGAGGTACTTGCTGCCGTCGTCCGACCAGCGGTTGGCGTCGAGCATCTTCACGTCCTTGTTGCCGTAGCCGTAGCAGGAGTTGAGGCTGTTGTAGATGTCGTCGCTGACGTGGTAGCCCAGTGCGCCGAAGGTCGAGACGGCCAGGTCGAAGCCCTTGAACTCGATGCGTCCGCTGATACCGAAGCTCACCGAGGGCAGGCCGCTGGCCAGCACCACCTGGTCCTTGGCATCGATGGCACCGTCGTCGTTGGTGTCATGATACCAGCAGTCGCCGATGTTGGCTCCCTGCTGATAGGTCCACGCACCCTCGGCAACGATGTCGGGAATGTAGGTGGGGTCGGCTTGCTGCTTCCGCAGCTCGTTGGCGTTATGGGCCTGGCGGCCGTACTCGTTGAGGGCGTTCAGCTGCTCCTGGTTGCGGATGATGCCGCCGTATTCCCAGCCGTAGAACTGACCGACCTCCTGGCCGACGTAGGTGGCGTAGGCACCGGTGATGTAGTTGTCGGTGCTGAAGCCGAGCGACGTCACCTTGTTCTTCAGTGTGCTCAGGTTGCCGCTCAGTTCCCACTTCACTTTGTGGTCGCGGTTGCGGTAGGTGGCCGAGAACTCGAAGCCGCTGTTCTCCATCGAGGCGGCGTTCATGGTCACATTGCCGTTGGCCACACCGGCGTTGGCCGGCACGGGGACACCGTAGTGCAGGTCCTCAGACTTGTTCTTGTACCACTCAGCGGTGAACTCCAGGCGGTTGTTGAACATGGCCAGGTCGATACCGATGTTGGTGGTCTTCTTCTTCTCCCACGCTATGCGCTCGTTGACGAAGGTCGATATGGCAGAGCCGGTGACGGGGTTGTTGCCGAACGAGTAGGTCATGTTGTTGCGGGCCAGCGTGGCCTGGTTGGCATATTCGCCCACGGCGGCCTCGTTACCCAGCTCACCATAGCTGGCGCGTATCTTGAACATGTTGATGACATCGCGGCTGATGGGGAAGAACGACTCCTTGTCGAAGCGCCAGCCGACGGAGACAGAGCGGAACGTGTCCCAGCGGATGTCCTTGGTCAGGCGCGAGCTGCCGTCACGACGCAGCACGAACGACAGCAGGTACTTGCCGTCGTAGTCGTAGTTCAGACGGCCGATGTACGAGGCGATGGCATGCTTGCCCTCCCACGAGCTGGAATAGGTGTCGTTGGCGTTCTGCAGCTGCAGGAAGTAAGGCTCGGAGAAATTGACGCCCCAGCCGGTGATGTTGTGGAAGTTCTCCTCCTCGTAGGTCTGACCAATCACCAGGTTGGCGTGGTGCTTGCCGAAGGTGCCGTCGTAGGTCAGCGTGTTCTCCACCAGGAAGTCGGCTATCTCGCGGGTACCCTTTGTCAGTCGCTCGTTCGACTTGTCCAGGTATACGCGGTTGCTCTGTATCCAGGCCGACACCCATGTCTTGTCGGTGCAGTGGGTCTTGCTGTACGACAGGTTCAGCTTGTAGCTGAGTTTGTGGTTCTTGCTGTCGATACCAATCATCTTCAGCAGGTCCACCTCGGCAGAGCCGGTGGCCACGAGACGGTCAACCAGCGTGTTGCGGGTCAGCAGGTTGTTGACCAGCAGGGGGTTCGAGGCAGAGATGTCGCCATGCACGGTGTCGTAGTACACGCCGTAGCCGTAGGCATCGTAGTTGAAGCTGCTGGCCGAGCCGACCTTGTCGTCGAGCACCCATGTGTTCTCGTCGTAGGCCTTGATGGTAGGCTGCATCAGCAGCGTGCCGCGCAGCACGTTGGTCACGTCGCCATACAGTCCCTGCACGTACTCAGAGGCATTCGACAGTCCCATGCCGTCCTGGCTGGAGTGCGAGTAGACGAGGCTGGTGCGGAACTTGATGAACTTGGTGTCCATCGTGTTGTTCACGCGGGCCGTGAAGCGCTGGTAGTTGGGACCGGCACCCTCCAGCGTACCTTTCTGCTGGAAGTAGTCGAGTCCTATATTATAAGTATTATGGGCACCGCCACCACTCAGGTTGATGTTGTGGTTCTGGCGGATGCCAGTCTTGAACACCTCCTTGAACCAGTCGGTGTTCGTGTTGTCCATGAAGTGGTACTTGCCGTCGTCGCCGAGGCTGTAGCCGCCGGGCAGCGGCGTGTTGGAGTTGGCGGCTGCCGTGCCGAGGTACTGGCTGTACTGGTCGGCATTCATCACGTCGTAGACGCTGCTCGAGATCTTGTCGATACCGAAGTAGCCCTTGTAATCCACCTTCAGCGGCTGGTCCTTCTTACCGTTCTTCGTGGTGATGATGACCACACCGTTAGCGGCACGCGAGCCGTAGATGGCACCGGCCGACGCGTCCTTCAGCACCTGGATGGTTTCGATGTCGTTCGGCGAGAAGTCGCGGATAGTGGTACCCATCGGCACACCGTCGACGACATACAGCGGGGTGGTGCTGCCAAACGAACCGATACCTCGGATGCGGACGGAAGGGTCGGCACCCGGCTGTCCGTCGGAGGTAATCTGCACACCGGCGACCTTACCTTCCAGCATGGTCGAGATGTTTGAGTTGGACACGCGTTTCAGCTCCTCGGCGTTCACGATAGACACGGAACCCGTCAGGTCGGCCTTTTTCTGTGTACCATAGCCGACGACCACCACCTGCTCCAGCAGCTGCGAGTCGGACTCCAGCTGGATGGTTCCCAGTGTGGCACGGCTGCGCACAGCCACCTCGCGGTCCTTGTAGCCCACGTAGCTCACCACGAGCACCGCGTTGGGCGCGGCATTCACCGTGAAGTTACCGTCGAAGTCGGTGACGGCACCCGTCGTGGCACCCTTCACCTTCACCGTGGCGCCAATGAGGGGCTGCCCGTCCTGGTCGACCACCTGACCGCTGACCTTGATGGTCTGCTGCGTCATCGATGCCATCGCAGCCGTAGGACAGACGGTCAGTCCTCCCACTATGCTTAGTGACAGCATCGCAGAGAATAATACTTCTTTTCTCATTAGTCAATTGTTTTAGTTAATATAATAATAGAGTTATGTTGTCAGCGTTACACCCAATCTTCGACTGCAAAGGTAAGCAAAAAAAACGAACCACCAAAACATTATAGGTGAAAAATGACATAAAGTATCAAAAATTATTTCTCGTGTAACATGCAGCCCCTGTTTGTGCAGTATAAAACGTGTACACAAAGGGTCTGACCGGTCAGGCTCTTTGTGTACACAGAACGGTGTCCGTGGATGGTATTGACGGAAGCGACTACGCCGGCAGAGTGGCTCACACAGCTACTCACCTGGCATGAACATGCCGCCGCCACCTCCGAAGGACGGGAACTCAGGGGCAGGCTCCTTGCCGATCTTCATCAGCAGCTTCAGCAAGGCACGACGACGCTGCGGCCACGTGGGATAGTCGTCGGCACGCAGCACACGTGGCTGGAAATTGCCCATCATCGGCATGCCGCCGCCCTGACCCATGAAGTCCATCGAACTGGTGGTGATGACGCACGACTTGGTCAGCCCGTCGGCTATCATCTTGTCGGCGATGGCATCGGCACCACCCACCTTGAACCAGCTCTCCATCGTGTCGTTGGCACCGGGTACCAGCTGGATGAAGACGGGCATCGACGGCTGGCCGGACATGGGTGCCATATACCAGGCCTCCTGACGCTCAACGTCGTAGCTGGTGCGGCCGTGCTTGATGTCACCCTGCTGGGCATAGCTGAACGGTGCCAGCGGACTGTCGGCCAGGCTGTACTTGAAGCCACGGTCGGGCGAGAGCAGCATATTGCTGGGGTCGGCCACGCGGGTACCGTCGACGACGAAGCAGTACTTGAAGGTCTCCAGTGCGAAGTCGTTCATCGTGACACTCCAGATTCCGTCGGCATCCTTCTCCATCGGCAGCAGGTCGGGCAGTATCTCGCACCACAGCTCGACATGCTGTGCCTCGGGGGCCTTCATGCGGAAGGTGATGGACTCCTCGCCATACTCCGGCGAGACGACGGGCTTGGGGAACAGGCGGGCCATCACGCCGGGGGTGAACTGCTGTTCCTGACCGGTGGCGGCGGGTGCCGGCTGGCCTTCCTTCATGGCGGTCTCGGAGGCTTTCTTGTTGAAGAGCAGCGGCAGTGTCTTCGAGAGGAAGTACTTGGCGTTCATCCACGTGTGGCCGTACTTGCCGGTGGTCAGCTCCTTGACGCTGCGGATGCCCTTCTTGTCGAGAAACTCCATGTAGTCGCGGGCATTGCCGTAGAGGAAGTCGTCGGTGCCGACACCCAGCCAGAAGAGGCGTATCTTCTTGTTGGTGTCGTCGGCATTGTCGTAGACATCAGGGATGTCGGTCGACGTGAACGAGCTGTAGGAGCAGAGGTACGAGAACTTGTCGAGGTTCGACAGTCCGTTGTACAGGGCCTGGTTGCCGCCCCGCGAGAAGCCGCCGATGGCACGGTGCTCGCGGTTGTTGACGGTGCGGTAGTTCTGCTCGATATACGGCATGAGGTCGTTGATGAGGTCCAGGCTGAAAGGGTCGTTGCCGAAGCGTGTCTGCGGCGCGCCGTCACCTGCTGGTTTCGGCTTCAGCTTCGTCGGGTTGCCGTAGGGCAGCACGACAATCATCTCCTTCGCCTGCTTGTCGGCCAGCAGATTGTCGAGGATGTAGTTGACGCGCCCTACCTTGTAGTACACCTCCTCGGTGTCGGTGGTGCCGCTGATGAGGTAGAACACGGGGTACTTCTTCTGATAGTCCATCATGTAGTTGGGCGGCAGGTAGACGACGGCCTGGTTGGTGGCACCGAGGCTCTTGGAGTAGTAGTGTATGTACTCTAAGCGTCCGTGTGGCACGTCCCTGATGTCGTGGGGCAGCGAACCGTCGCGGGCGGGAATCTCCAGCAGACTGTTCTTGAAGCCCTCGTTGGGGAAGTACTGCGGGTTCTCAGGATCCATCACGCTGATGCCGTCCACCACGAAGCAGTAGGGGTACATGTCGGGGGCGGCAGGCCCTAATGTCGCCGTCCACACGCCGCTGCCGTCGCGGGTCATGGGCTGTCGGCCAGCAAACTGCACGTCCACCTGTACCTGTTTGGCTTGGTCGTTCTTGTAACGGAAAGTCACGGTGCCGTCAGCATTACACGTGATGGACGACGGACTCGGCTGCTGTGCCAGACATACCGCTGTCAGGCACATGGCCGTGAGGAATACAAACAATCTCTTTTTCATCTTGATAATAGTTAGTTGTTTTATCTGCTAAATCTGTGGTAGTTTCTTGTCATGCGAAAGTTGTATTATTTACGTCTCAAGGTTCTTGTTCTGTTTCAGGTTCTCCACAAACTGGCTGATGCGCTGCAGCTCACGGGGTATGCGGATGCTCTGCGGGCAGTGTGGCTCGCACTGGCCACAGCCGATGCAGTGGTCGGCCTGTCGCATGCGTGGTACGGCGCGGTCGAGGCCGATGAGGTAGTTGCGGCGCAGCTTCCAGTATTCATCGTCCATCTTCAGGCGAGGCAGCGTGCCGTCGTTCTTGCATTTATTATAATGCACGAAGATGGCGGGTATGTCGATGCCGTAGGGGCAGGGCATGCAGTACTTGCAGTCGTTGCAGGGAATGTTCTCCAGACCCACGATGCGCTCGGCGACATCGTGGTCGAGATACTGCTGCTCGGCCTGTGTCAGCGGCACCAGCGGACAGTACGACAGCAGGTTGTCCTTCAGGTGTTCCATATAGGTCATGCCCGAGAGCACCGTCAGCACCCCCTCCGGC
>JAEEGG010010630.1_pt1 | contig 20286 bp, 19 predicted proteins | sample 9134161 | NCBI WGS metagenome assembly JAEEGG01 (sample SAMN16246543, study PRJNA631951) | gut metagenome | biome: gut microbiome; feature: rumen; material: CR-attached | host: Bos | place: Iran: Karaj | collected 2018-10 | reverse complement strand
TGTGAACAAGTATCCCGAGTATAATATCATCAATCTCGACAAGCTCACCTACGCCGGCAATCTGGCCAATCTGAAGGACATCGAGGACAAGCCGAATTACAAGTTCGTGCGGATGGACATCTGCGACTTCGACGCCTTCTTTAAGCTGATGCAGGACGAGAAGATCGACGGCATCATCCATCTGGCTGCCGAGAGTCATGTGGACCGTTCCATCAAGGATCCCTTCACCTTTGCCCGCACCAACGTGATGGGCACGCTCTCGCTCCTGCAGGCCGCCAAGCTCTATTGGGAGTCTCTGCCGGAGAAGTATGAGGGCAAGCGCTTCTACCACATCTCCACGGACGAGGTTTACGGCGCCCTTGAGATGACCAATCCCGAAGGCATCGAGCCTCCTTTCACCACGCCGGCTTCTTCCTCCGAGCACCATTTGGCCTACGGCAAGGATTTCTTCTACGAGACGACGAAGTACAATCCCCATTCGCCCTACAGCGCCTCCAAGGCTTCGAGCGATCATTTCGTGCGCGCCTTCCACGACACTTACGGCATGCCCACGATTGTGACCAACTGCTCCAACAACTACGGCCCCTATCAGTTCCCCGAGAAGCTGATTCCGCTCTTCATCAACAACATCCGTCACCGCAAGCCACTTCCCGTCTACGGCAAGGGCGAGAATGTGCGCGACTGGCTCTATGTGGTGGATCACGCCCGTGCCATCGATACGATTTTCCACAACGGCAAGATTGCCGAGACCTACAACATCGGCGGCTTCAACGAGTGGAAGAACATCGACATCATCAAGACCGTCATCAAGACGGTGGACCGTCTGCTGGGCCGCAAGGAGGGAGAGGACCTCGACCTCATCACCTACGTCACCGACCGTCTGGGCCACGACGCCCGCTACGCCATCGACTCCACGAAGCTTCAGAAGGAGCTCGGCTGGGAGCCTTCTCTGCAGTTTGAGGAAGGCATCGAGAAGACGGTGAAGTGGTATCTCGACAATCAGGAGTGGATGGACAACATCACTTCGGGCGAGTACGAGAAGTACTACGAGGATATGTACAAAGGACGCTGATAGGGCGCGTCCTTTAGGGGCTGTTAAGTCCAGTAAGCTGTTAACGGTCGCAGACTGATTTTATTTCAGCTCTACGACCGTTATTCCTGCTCCGCCGAAGCGCACGTCCTCGTCTCTCACGCTGAAGACTCTCGGCACGGTCTTCATGTAGTGGCGGCAGAGCTCCCTCAGGGCGCCCGTGCCCGTTCCGTGAAGAATACGCACACGTGATGCGCCCGTCATGAGGGCGTCGTCCATGTAGTGCATCAGCGTGTCCAGCGCTTCGTCGGCTCTCTGTCCGCGAATGTCGAGTTCCGGCGAGAAGTTCACGTTGTGCTGATGCACGATGTGGGTGCCGCTTGAGACAGCGGTCGTGGTGCTCGGTTTGGGCGCTTTGGCGGCTTCGATGCGATCGATGGTGGTGACGGTGTGGATGTGGCCGAACGTCAGCGTGACCTTTTTGCCCTCGATGCGGTCGATGACGCCTACGGTGGAGGAGCCTTTGATTTTGGCGTATTTGCCGACGGCGATGGCGGGGCCGCTCGCTGCGGGTGCGGCGCTTGTCTGGGGCTTGGGGCGCTTCATGCGTTCCGAAACGGCTTTGGCGGGTGCCGTCAGCGACTCCATCACGTTGGCCAGACTCTCGCGGGCTTCTCTTGTGCGCGTCTTTTCGGCTTGTGCCTCGCGAATTTCCTTGATGGTGCGCTCCACGGCGGCATTGGCGTTGGAGACAATCTCCTTGGCTTCTTCTCTGGCGGAGTGGAGGATGTCCTTTTTCTCCTGCCTGAGGCCTTCTATCTTCTCCTCGTAGCGCTGTATGGTGGCTTCCATACGCTTTTCCTTCTCGTGGATGTTCTGGCGCTTGTCCTCCCAGTAGCGCTTGTCGCGCACGATGTCCAGGAGGTATTTGTCTGCGGAGACATATTCCTGACCGACAATCGAGGTGGCTCTCTGTATGACTTCGGCGGGAATGCCGATCTTGCGGGCAATCTCGATGGCGAACGAGCTGCCCGGATTGCCGATTTGTAGCTGGAAGAGCGCCTCCATCTTCTGCCTGTCGTAAAGCATGGCGCCGTTGCGCACGCCTTCGTGGTTTTCTGCGAAGTGCTTCAGGTTCTGGTAGTGTGTGGTGATGACGGCCCAGGCGCCTTTCTCGTGGAAGCGCTCCAGGATGGCTTCCGCCATAGCGCCGCCGATGGTGGGTTCGGTGCCGCTGCCCATCTCGTCAACGAGGAGCAGTGTGGTCTCTCCGGCAGCCTTCATCATCTGCTTCATCTTCACCAGGTGCGAAGAGTAGGTGGAGAGGTCGTTTTCGATGCTCTGGTCGTCACCGATGTCGATGAGCATCTCCGAGAACATGCCGCATTTGGAGTTTTCGCCCAGAGGCACAGGCAGACCGCATTGCAGCATGTATTGTATCAGGCCTACGGTCTTCAGGCAGACGCTCTTGCCTCCGGCGTTGGGACCGGAGATGATGAGGATGCGCCCGTCTTTGTCCAAAAGGATGTCCAGGGGCACGATGTTTCTCTCCTGACTTTTGAGCGAACGCTCCAGCAAGGGATGACGGGCCAGCGTCCAGTCGATAACGGGGCGCGAGGACACTCTCGGGCAGATGCCTTTGATCTCGCGGGCGAAGAACACTTTGGCCATCACGAACTCCAGCTGTCCCAGAAAATCGAAAGCTTTCAGCAGCTCCTTGACATTTGGACGGATCAGGGTGGTGAAGTGTTGCAGGATGTGTATGATTTCCCGCTTCTCCTCCGCTTCGAGCTCGCGGATTCTGTTGTTGGCTTCAACGACTTCCTGGGGTTCCACATAGACGGTCTTGCCCGTTGCCGATTCGTCGTGCACGATGCCGCCCAGGCGTTTCTTGATGGTCGGGGACACGGGGATGACCAGACGGCCGTCTCTCAGGGTGGGGTTGGTGTCGGCCTCGATCAGACCTTCTTCCTTGATGGTGCGCAGGATGCCCTGAAGGGCGCGCGACACACTGCCTTCGGCGCGCTTCAGCTCGCTTCTGACACGCTGCAGCGTGGGCGAGGCGTCGTCTTTGATGTGTCCGTGCTTATCAAGTATCTTTTCGGCACACTGCTCCACGGCGTGAAAGGTGAACACCCCGTGTGCCATCTTCTCCAGTGCGGGATAGGCGGGAGGCGTGTCCTCGCTTCTGGCGGACACGCCGTTCTCTTCCTGGCGGATGAGCCGCAACCATCCGTGCATCGTCACCAGCGTGAGATAGAGCCGGTGCAGGTCTTCTTCCAGAATGTAGGTGCCTTCAATGCGGATGCGCTTGACGGCCTCTCTCAGATCGTAGAACGACATCTCGGGCGTCTCCGTCAGCGTGGAGATGAGCGTTTGCAGCTCGTTGGTCTCCTCCTGTCGCTGGCGGATAAGCTCTATGTCGTTGCACCAGGTGAGTGCATCGATGTGTTCGCGTCCCAACTGCGACTGACAGTTGTCCGCAAGCATGTTTTTTATCTGGTCAAAGCCTATCTTGTGCTCCATTCGGGGTGCAAAGATATAAAATTCCCCACAATTCTTTGTCCATAATAAACAATTATTTTCACAGTTTCATTTTTTTTCTTATTTTTGCAGGGAATAAACCATAATCATATACTACTATGTTGACACAGGAAGACAAAATTCAGCTTCAGCAAAAAGGAATCAGTGAGTCACAGATAGAGCGTCAGCTCAAGCAGTTTCGCGAGGGCTTCCCGTTTCTGCGCCTGAAGGCCGCCGCCAGTGTGGAGAACGGCATTCTGCGCACGTCGGCGGAAGAACAGAAGCACTTCGTCAAGCTTTGGGACCAGTATAAGAAGGAGGGTCACAAGATCACCAAATTCGTGCCCGCTTCCGGCGCTGCCAGCCGCATGTTCAAGGCGATGTTCGAGTTTGTGGACGCCGACTACGACATGCCGACGACCGACTTCGAGAAGAAGTTCTTCGACCGTCTCCACGACTTCGCTTTCTTCCCCGCTTTGGACGATGCCTGCGTTGTGATGTACGGCAAGGGTGCCGACGCTCTGGTGGCAGAAGGCCGTCAGAAGGATGTTGTTGTGGCCATGCTGGATGCCGACGGCCTCAACTACGGCCAGTTACCCAAGGGCCTGCTTCAGTTCCACAGCTACGACACTCAGGCCCGCACGCCGCTTGAGGAGCATCTGGTGGAGGCTGCGCTCTATGCCAGCAGCAAGGGTGAAGCCGACGTGCACTTCACGGTGTCTTCCGAGCACAAGGCTCTGTTCCAACAGCTGGTGAAGGATGTGCTGGGCGACTACGAGAAGGAGTACGGCGTGCGTTATCACGTCTCGTTCTCCGAGCAGAAACCCTCTACGGACACTCTGGCCGCCACGATGGACAACGAGCCTTTCCGTGTGGACGGCAAACTGCTCTTCCGCCCCGGAGGTCACGGCGCTTTGATTGAAAACCTGTCCGACTTGGACTCCGATATCGTCTTCATCAAGAACATTGACAACGTCGTGCCCGATCGTCTCAAGGAGGAGACCGTGCTGTGGAAGCAGGTGCTGGCCGGCGTGCTGGTCGAGGCTCAGACTCAGGCGTTCTCTTATCTGAGACTGTTGGACAGCGGAGATTTCAACCACTCCGATCTGGAGGACATGATCCGCTTCGTGCGCCACACGCTTTGCTGCGACAAGGAGGGCCTCAAGGATATGGAGGATACCGAGCTGGTCAACTACCTCCGCTCGAAACTCAACCGTCCCATGCGTGCAGCGGGCGTTGTGAAGAATGTCGGCGAGCCCGGCGGCGGTCCGTTCCTGGCCTACAATCCCGACGGCAGCATCTCCCTGCAGATTCTGGAGTCGAGCCAGATTGACCAGAACAACGCCGAATATCAGAAGATGTTCACCGAGGGCACTCATTTCAACCCCGTGGACCTCGTGTGCGCGATACGCGACTATAAAGGTAACAAGTTCGACCTGCCCAAGTATGTGGACCCCGCCACGGGCTTCATCTCCTTCAAGAGCAAGTCCGGCCGCGAGCTCAAGGCGCTCGAGTTGCCCGGTTTGTGGAACGGCGCCATGAGCGATTGGTCCACCATCATGGTCGAAGTGCCTCTGGCTACTTTCAATCCGGTCAAAACGGTCAACGACCTGCTTCGCGACCAGCACCAGTAAAACATTTCCTCCGTGCTGTATCGCAGACCCCAGCATATATCGTCCCTTCTCGATGCCTTCCTGCGCTCGGAGGGATTGGAGACGCCTTTGGCGCGCTACAGAGCCCAGGTGGCGGTGGCGCGTGTGATCGGCGAGCAGTATCAGCGCTACATCGGCGAAGTGCGTTTTCAGGGCGACACGCTCCGTGTGCAGATCAAGAGCGCGCCTTTGCGCCAGAACCTTCTGATGAACCGGGACTTCTATCTTCGGGCCCTGAATCATGAGGCCGGCGCGCAGGTGGTTCAGAATTTAATCTTCTGTTAGACGGCTGCGATGGAGCTTGTGCTTAAGGATCTCGTGATCGGCTACAACACGCGCACGGGGCAGCGGCGGGTCACCGCTCCTTTGAGCGTGAAGCTCCCCGAGGGGCGTCTGATTTGTCTTGTCGGACGCAACGGTGTGGGCAAGTCCACGCTTTTGCGTTCTCTCTCCGCTCTGCAGCCGCCGCTCTCGGGCGATGTGCTGCTCGACGGACGCAGCATTGCCTCTTACAGTCACAAGGCTCTGGCGCGTCTGGTCTCCGTGGTCACCACGCGCGATGTGCCCGTGCCTTCCATGACGTCGTGGGAAGTCGTAGCCCTCGGACGCAGCCCCTACACGCAGTTCTGGGGGCAGTTGTCTCCTGCTGATAAGGAAATTGTTGACCGCAGCATCGACATCACGGGCATCTCGCCTCTGGCCTCACGGCGTGTGGGCTCTCTCTCCGACGGAGAGCGTCAGAAGGTGATGATTGCTAAGGCCATAGCGCAGGAGACGCCGGTGATTCTCCTGGACGAGCCGACGGCTTTTCTGGATTATCCCAGCAAGGTGTCCACGCTGTCGCTGCTTTCGCGTCTGGCGCGAGAAATGGGGCGCACGATTCTCGTCTCCACGCACGACGTGGAGCATGCGCTTCGTCTGTCCGACGAAGTCCTTTTGCTTCAGAAGGAGGGATTATATAAGGTATTGCGACGAGATGCTCTCGTTCTCGACCACTCTGCGGATGGTCTCGGCCAGCAGGTCGGCGATGGTGAGCTGCTTGACCTTGGCACAGCGCTGGGAGTAGGGGATGGAGTCGGTGAAGACAATCTCCTCAAGCGCACTGTTCTGCACGCGCTCTGAAGCCGGTCCGGACATCACGCAGTGGGAAGCGATGGCGCGCACGCTGTGGGCGCCGTTGGCCATCATGAGGTCTGCAGCCTTGGTGATGGTGCCTGCGGTGTCCACCATGTCGTCCACCAGAACGACATCTGCACCCTTCACGTCGCCGATGATCTGCATGTCAGACACCTCGTTGGCCTTCTTTCTCGTCTTGTTGCAGAGCACGAGGGGGCAGTTGAGGTATTTGGCGTAGTTGGAGGCGCGCTTCGAACCGCCCACGTCGGGAGCGGCCATCACGAGATTCTTCAGTTTCAGGCTCTTGATGTAGGGCATCATCACGCTGGAGGCGTAGAGGTGATCCACAGGGCAGTTGAAGAAGCCCTGCTCCTGATCGGCATGCAGGTCCATGGTGATGAGTCGGTCGATGCCGGCTACGGTCATGCAGTCTGCCACCAGCTTGGCACCGATGGACACGCGGGGCTTGTCCTTGCGGTCCTGACGGGCCCATCCGAAGTAGGGCACGACGGCGTTGATGGTGCGGGCGGAGGCCCTCTTGGCAGCGTCCATCATGAGCAGCAGCTCCATCAGGTTGTCGCTGTTGGGGAAGGTGCTCTGTACCAGGAATACGTCCTTGCCGCGAATGCTTTCTTCATAGCTGACAGCAAATTCTCCGTCAGAGAACTTGGTGATGATCAGATTGCCGAGAGGACAACCTAAGCTCTGACAGATTTTTTCGGCAAGATATCGGGTTGCAGTTCCCGAAAACACAAGGAAATTGTTATTCATGGTTAGAACGTGCTTATTCGCTTGCTTTGCGCAGGCGGTGAAAATGTAACAATAGGTCTTTGAAATCCATGCCGGAATGGATATTGAAGCGCTTCCAGAGGTCACCTCTGATCACAGCGCCGCCGAATCCCAGGTCGCGCACTTGGGGCAACAGCTCCAGCGACACGCCGCCCTGAGCCATCACGTGGCGGTCGATCAGTCCGCGCCTGGAGGCGTCTTTGAGCTGCTCCAGGGTGTAGCGCGACTTGTAGTCGGGCTCCGAGATGCTGTCGAAGACGTTTTTGAGGATGACGTAGTCATACTCTTTCTTGCATCTGGGCAGGTCTTCCAAGTCGTAGCAGGTGCATGACTTCTGTCCCTTGTATCCGTTAGGCAGGTTGGGGTTGTGGTGGCTGATGTGTATTCCGGCCAGACCGAATTCTTCCTTGAGGTAGAAGTGGTCGTTGGCTACAATACGGTTGTGGTAGCGCGTAGGAATCAGGGTCAGCAGCCGCTCGCAATAGACCGGCTCTGACCCTGGTTTACGCAGGTGCAGCATATCCAGTCCGTCCTCAAAAAGTGTGGCGAGGATTTTGTCTTCTTCGATGAAGAACGTCGGGTTGGATAATAGCAGCAGTTTCATGAATGCTCTTATTCTGCAGCGGGTGCCTCTTCAGCGGGTGCCTCTGCTTCGGCGGGAGCTTCAGCCTCTGCGGCTGCGGCCTCTGCTTCTGCAGCAGCTTCCTTGGCGGCAGCCTCGAGTGCGGCTACCTTCTCTGCAATCTGAGCCTTCTTGGCTTCGTCAGCCTTCTTTTCTGCATTGAGACGCTCTGCAGCAGCCTTCTTGGCCTCGTCGGCCTGCTTGGCGGCGATGGCCTGGAGACCCTTCTGACGGTCTGCCTTCCATGCGTCAAACTTCTGCTGTGCAGCAGCTTCGTCGAATGCACCCTTCTTCACACCGCCTCTCAGGTGCTTCATGAGGTAAACACCCTCACCGGAGAGAATGTTGCGAACGGTGTCGGTAGGCTGTGCGCCGGCCTCTACCCAATACAGGGCGCGGTCGAATTTCAAATCTACAGTGGCAGGATTGGTGTTGGGGTTGTAGGTACCAATCTTTTCTGTAAACTTACCATCACGTGGTGCTCTTACATCAGCGATGACGATGCTGTAGAAGGCATAGCCCTTACGGCCGCCGCGCTGCAATCTGATTTTTGTTGCCATTACTTTTTATGGTTTTAATAGGTTTGAAATATGCTGCCATCTCGTGACAGCGGGTGCAAAGGTACGTCTTTTCTTGCAATAAAGGCCGGTTTTTGCTCTTTTTTTTCCGCTAAAGCGATGTTTTGTCAAAGAGAGAGCGTTTTCTTGATGGCCTCCACGTGTGCTTTGGCTTTCTCGACCTCGCCGGGATAGCATTTGGCGCATCCGATCTGGCCCTTGATTTCGCAGTAGAACTTGATCTTGGGCTCCGTGCCGCTGGGGCGTACGGAGATCTTCGTGCCGTCTTCGCAGAACCACTGCAGCACGTTGCTCGTGGTCGGCATGTCGAGCTTGCTCACGTTGCCCTTGTCATCGGTGGCGGTGAGGGTCTGGTAGTCCTTCGTCAGCACGACCTTCGAACCGGCGATTTCCTTCGGAGCCTTGGCGCCGCGGAAGTCCGCCATCATCTGCTTGATTTCGTCGGCGCCGCTCTTGCCGGGCTTGGTCACGTTGATGGTGCTCTCGTAGGAGAATCCGTATTCCTTATAGATTTCCATGAGCAGGTCGTAGAGCGTCTTGCCCTGATCCTTGGCCCATGCGGCGATTTCGCAGATGAGACAGATGGAGGCCGGAGCGTCCTTGTCGCGCACCTTGTCGTAGGGCAGGAAGCCGAATGACTCTTCGCCGCCGCCGATGTATTTCTGCTTGCCTTCGGAGAGGGCGATTTCGCGGGCGATCCACTTGAAGCCCGTGTAGCAGTCGCGCAGCTCCACGCCGTTCTTCTTGGCCATCTCGGCAATCACCTCGGTGGTGACGATGGTCTTCACCAGGAAGTCGGTCTTGCCCAGCGTGCCCAGAGCCTGCTTGTTCTTGATGATGTAGTAGATGAACATCATGGCCGTCTGGTTGCCGTTGATGATCTGCCACTCGCCTTCGGGGTTGCGGCAGACGATGGCCAGACGGTCGGCGTCGGGATCGGTGGCCACCACGAGGTCGGCGTTGAGCTTCGTGCCGAGCTTCATGCCCAGCGTCATGGCTTCGGCGTTCTCGGGGTTGGGGGAGACGACGGTGGGGAAGTTGCCGTCAACGACCATCTGCTCGGGCACCACGTTGATGTTCTGGAAGCCCCACGAGCGCAGACACATGGGCACGATGTGACGGCCCGTGCCGTGCATGGCGCTGTAGACGATGTTGAGGTCCTTCTGGCGCAGGATGACGTCCTGATCCACCATAGCCTCCTTCACGGCCATCATGTAGTCGTAGTCCATCTCGCCGCCGATGATCTGGATGAGGTCCCAGTTGGCCGTGAACTTCACGTCCTCCAGCTTCACCTTGTTCACCTCATCGATGATGCCGGTGTCGTGCGGAGCGAGCACCTGTGCGCCGTCGGCCCAGTAGGCCTTGTAGCCGTTATACTCCTTGGGGTTGTGCGATGCGGTGACGTTGACGCCGGCCACAGCGCCCAGCTGACGGATGGCGAAGCTGATCTCCGGGGTGGGGCGCAGACTTTCAAAGAGATAGGCCTTGATGCCGTTGGCCGAGAAGATGGCGGCCACGGATTCGGCGTACATGCGGCCGTTGTTGCGGCAGTCGTGACCGACCACCACGGAGCATCCGCCCTTGGGGAAGGCCTTGTTGATGTAGTTGGCGAAGCCCTGAGTGGCCATGCCGACGATGTATTTGTTCATGCGGTTGGTGCCGGCGCCCATGATGCCGCGCAGGCCTCCGGTGCCGAACTCCAGGTTCTGGTAGAAGGCGTCCACGAGGGCCGTCTTGTCGTCATACATAGCCTTGATTTCGGCTTTCGTGGCGTCGTCGATGATGGACGAGTTGAGCCATTCCCGGGCTTTGGCCTCACACTGTTTGATGAGATCGTTTTCCATAGTGCGTGATGTGTTTGAATTATGATTGTTTGATTATTTACGTTTTGCCATTTCTCCCGCAAAGATACGAAAAACATTGCAATGTTCAAAAAAAATGGGGACTTTTGATGCCGATTCTCCAAAAAAATATGTACTTTTGTGGTGCAAAACTCGAATGAAGGATGAATAAGGTGATGCTCATCGGCAATGTCGGACTCGATCCCGACGTGCGTTTTGTGGATCAGGGCGTCTGCGTGGCGCAGATTCGTCTGGCCACTTCGGAGCGCGGCTACACGCTGGCCAACGGCACCGAAGTGCCCGAGCGCACGGAGTGGCACAACGTGGTGCTCTGGCGCCAGTTGGCCGAGACGGTGGACAAGTATGTCAAGAAGGGCGACAAGCTCTACATCGAAGGCAAGATCCACACCCGCTCCTACGAAGACAAGCAGGGCCGCACGCGCTACATCACCGAGATCTGGGCCGAAGCCATGGAGATGCTGACGCCCAAGGGTTCTTCAGCTCCTTCATCCGCTCCGGAATCCCCGGCTTCATGATTTTCATTTTAACACCATTTTCCCCACTACATGGATGACCCTGTCGCGGGACTGCTAGAGTCCCTTTCCTCAGTTTCTTTCACAGCCCCTGACGCCTATTGCATAGCCGCCATTGCGGGCGCAGTCGTATTGCTTGTTCTTTCCGCCTTTGTCAGCGGCAGCGAGATCGCTTTCTTCTCCCTCTCTCCCGAGGAGACGGACAAGTTGGATCCCGACCGCAGCACCTCCGACGAACGCATCCTGCGCTGGCAGGAGCACTCGGAACGCCTGCTGGCCACCATCCTGATTGCCAACAATCTGGTCAATGTGGCCATCGTGATGCTCTTGGGCTACGCAGCCGACCGGATGGTCAGCTTCGGCGGCGTCGTCTGGCTGGAGTTTCTCTCGCTCACGGTGGTGCTCACCTTCCTGCTGCTGCTCTTCGGCGAGATCATGCCCAAGGTCTGGTGCGTCCAGCATGCGCTGAGCTTCGTGCGCGGCGGCAGCGGCGTGCTCGCTTTTCTGGAGACGCTCTTCTGGCCTCTGAGCAGTCTGCTCATCCGCAGCAAGATGTTCACCGACCGCTTTGTCCGCCATCAGGTGGACGCCCTCACGGTGGACGATCTGGAGAAGGCGATGCAACTCACTGACACCAAGGATATTGCCGAGGAGTCGAAGATGCTCAAGAGCATCATCCGCTTCGGCGGCGAGATGTGCAAGGAGGTCATGACGCCCCGCGTGGACATGGTCGACATCGACATCCGCACGCCTTTTCCCAAGGTGCTCGAGTGCATCGTGGAGAACAACTACTCGCGCATCCCCGTCTTCCAGGGCTCCGAGGACAACATCAAGGGCATCCTCTACATCAAGGACCTGCTGCCGCATCTCTCCAAGCCCGCCAATTTCCGTTGGCAGACGCTCATCCGCGCCCCTTATTTCGTGCCCGAGACGAAGATGATCGACGACCTCCTGCGCGACTTCCAGGAGCACAAGGTCCACATGGCCATCGTGGTCGACGAGTTCGGCGGCACGAGCGGTCTGGTCACGATGGAGGACATCATCGAGGAGATTGTCGGCGAGATCCACGACGAGACCGACGAGGAGGAGAAGGGCTACCAGCGCCTGAACAAGAACACATGGATCTTCGACGGCCGCACGCAGCTCATCGACTTCTCTAAGGTGATGCAGCTTGAGGAGGATTTCTTCGAGGAGGTGGAGGGCGACGCCGACACTCTGGCCGGCCTCATCCTCGAGCTCAAGGGCGACTTCCCGGAGCTGCACGAGCGCATCACCTACCGCCAGTTCGCCTTCGAGGTGACGGAGATGGACGAGCGCCGCATCGTCTCGGTGAAGGTCATCAGAGGAAAATAAAAATAACCGCAAAAGGAGAGGGGGCGACCGTGTGGCCGTCCCCTCTTTTGTTTTTCATAGTTATTTGTCACTCAGCCGTTTTGCGGCTTTTCTTATAGCGCTTGTTGAGGCCCTTGATGACTTCCTTCGTGATGTCCATCTTGGGGTTGGCGATGAGCATGTTGTCGCCGGCCTTGACGAGCACGTAGTCGTATTTCTTCGTCTTGTTGTAGGAGCGCAGGAAGGCCTGGATGCTGTCGCGAGCTTCCTGGTTCACGCGGGCCTGCTCCTGAGCGAAGTCGGTCTGCAGACGGTCGGCCAGCTCCTGCAGCTGCTGCTGCTCGGCCTGGATGCTGTTCTGTGCGCGCTCCAGCTCGTCGCGGGTGGTGAAGCCGTTGCTCTCATACTTCTTCTGCATGGCGGCGGCGTGCTGCTCCAGCGTGCGCTGCTTCTGTGCCAGCGTGCTCTGGATGTTGGTGCCCTTGCGGGTCAGCTCTTCCTCGTAGTCCTTGTAGAGCTGATACTGGGTGATGAGGCTGTCCATCTCCACGTAGGCGATTTTCAGCCCCGTGGTTTCGGCGCCGGTGTTTTCGGCGGTCTCCTCAGCCTCTTCGGCCGATTTCTGACATGCGGTGAGGCTGAGTGCAGCGGCCACCGCGAATAGTATCACATGTTTCATATCTTGTATTGTTGATGTACGCATCGGATGCCTTTCCGTCTCATGGCTTTGCTGTGGCCGATGTGCTCGCTGCCGAAGCGCCCGTTCTTCTCCAAAACGATGCGTATGCACAAAAGTAGCACGCTTAACCCAACAAAAAGAGCCACAAGTAGAAACAGTTTCAGCATATTTTGTTACATTTGCAGGGCAAAAGTAGTAAAAAACTTCGAAACAACGCATATTCGATGAATAAAATCGCCGTTAATCTGTCAATTCTCGCTCGCAGCGGCTATGATTTGCGCCGTAAGGGCGTCACGGAGGAGCATCTCCTCATGGACTTTGTCCACCGCATGCGCATTGCCTGGAATCTTTATCAGGCCGAGATGGAGGAGCAGTATGGCATCGAGCCCTGCTCCGTGGATTTTGATCTGGAAACCAATGTTGATGCCGAATGAGAGTCTTCTTCCGCTATATCCTTGCCCTTCTTCCGCTGCTCTTTGCAGCCTGTGACGCCTACGACGACTTCACGACGGACCCCGCCGCCCGCCTGACTTTTTCGTTGCAGGAGGTGGCCTTCGACACCGTCATCACGGCCGAGGGCTCTTCCACGCGCACGCTCATGGTGCGCAACTATAATGATGCGGGCCTGCGCATCCGCAGCGTTGCGCTGGAGATGGGCGCCGAGTCTCCTTTCCGCGTCAACGTGGACGGCCAGTATCTCGACGGCGGCACGGGTGCCGACTTCGAGGTGCGCACGCAGGACAGCATCTTCGTGCGTCTGGAGTGCACGCTGCCCGACATGGACCGCGACGATGTGACGCACTACGACGACCGTCTGCTCTTCTGTCTCGAGAGCGGCGCGGTGCAGGAGGTGGCCCTTTCGGCCATCGGCATGGACGTCTATCGCTGGACCGACCGCACCCTTTCCGAGGACGAGGTGGTGGAGGCTAAGCGCCCCATCCTGGTGGGGGGCCAGCTGACGGTCGACGAGGGCGTCACGATGACGGTCAAGGGCGGCACGCGTCTCTTCTTCCGCGACAACGGATCGCTGCTTGTGCGCGGCACGCTGAAGGTGGAGGGTGAAGAGGGCAATCCCGTCGTCATGCGCGGCGACCGCACGGACAACCTGCTTTGGTACATGCCGTATGACAACACGCCCGACCGCTGGAACGGCGTCACCTTCGAGTCCACCAGCGCCGGCAACACGCTCACGTGGCTCAACCTCCACAGCGCCCGCTGGGGCATCCGCGCCGAGAAGACCGACCTCACGCTGGAGTCCTGCATCTTCCACAACATAGCGGGCAAGGATGAGGCCGTCAACAACGGTCTTTACCTGAAGGAGTGCGAGCTCACGGCGCACAACACGTGCATCTCCAACGTGATGGGTCACGGCCTGTGGCTCATCGGCGGCAAGGCTGCGCTCGACCATTGCACGATGGCGCAGTATCTCATCATCGGCGGCGGCACTAAGGGCAAGGCGCTCCATCTGGCCAACCGTACGGACGAGGGTGAGTATCCCATCGAGGACTACACCTTCACGCGTTGTCTGGTGATGGGCTACGGCGACGATGTCATCGACGCCGATTTCGTCAATCCCGGCTCGCGTGAGGAGAAGCTGCTCTTCGACGAGTGCTATCTCAACACGGTGGAGGATCCTGCCGATACGCGTTTCGTCTCCTGCCTCTATGACAGCAAGGAGGCCGAGAAGCGCGGCAACAAGGGCAAGAGCCCTGCGGAGCGCGGCCTCTATAAGGTTTTCGATACGACCCTCTTCCTCTACGACTTCACTCCGGCCGACGGCAGCCCCTGCGCCGGCTACGGCGCCGAGTTTTGAGGAAACTTGAAAATTCGGAGCGGTTTTCAAGAAATTCTTCGCCGATTGTTTGTCGTTTCGAAGAAAAAGTGTATTTTTGCAGTTGAAAACATTAAATCAAGGAAACGATGGCTACCACAACACAGCAAACCGTATCGCCGGCAGAGGCTCTTTGGGCTCTCTATAGCGCACAGACCAAGCGGGTGCGTAAGGCGTTCCGCACTCGACTGCTTGCCGAGGAAGGGATTGTCCAGGCTCAAAAGAACGCTGTGAAGCAGAGCCTGGTGCGTGCATTCGACGAGTTAAAGAATGGTCAGGCGCGCCATGATGCCCGTAACCTCTTTACCGATTGATTTCTAATCGGATGAAAGTCGTTTTTGATTATCTTCCCGAGTTTGAACGGCGTGCAAAGACGCTGCACAAGAAGTATGCGTCGTTTGCCAACGACTACAAGGTATTTCTTGATGAACTGGAGGCAAATCCTTTTTCGGGAGAGTCTTTGGGCAACCATGTGTATAAGAATCGTATGGCCATTGCGTCCAAGGGCAAAGGAAAGAGTGGAGGTGCCCGTGTGATTACATACAACGTAAAAGAGATCAGTCAGGACGAGGTGCTCATCACGTTGATGACGATTTATGATAAGTCAGAGATGGGTAATGTCTCTGATGCTTATCTGAAGAGTTTGGTTGCAGAAATAGCCAAACACTAAAAACCGTTCATTAGTGAAATCGATGCAATTCATTAATGAAAACGATCGAATTCATTAATGAGTACGATAAAAGTCGTTAATGAAACGGATTTCGTGCATTAGGCCGCTCATTCAACAAAAACAAGGGTTAAGAGAGAATGATTCAACTTTTCTCAGTGATAAGAGTGCTTTGTTTGCACGAAAAAATGCTCACGCAAACTACGCAAATTGCAAGCAAATAACTGTTTTGTCAAGATTTCGGATTTTGAAACACGTAGGAATGCGCCGATTTGGTAAGACCTAAATTCCTGATAATCAATATGGGTTTATTCGCTCAACCCCCAATCAGATACCCTGCAGAGACCGAGTAGAGACCGACCAGAGGCGCTAAATGAGGGTTTGGATGTAAAGTTTTACGTACACTCTGGCTGGTGGCTAATTTGCGCAATTTGCAATTTGCGTAATTTGCGTGGGCATTTTTCTAAGCAAATTGATGGCGGTTTTCTGAATCAGTTGACACAAAGGAAATATGTCGTACTGGATTTGTTGACACTTCCGCTTATATCAACATGGTCAGTAAACTGTCAACTGTTTTAGTAAAAGACACTTTTTACTCTCTAGTTAGAGAATTTTTGCGCGCTAACTAGAGAATTTTTACTCCCTAGTTAGAGAAAAAAATCACGTAACAACGAACGGACACAATTAACGCTTGTCCGCTATGTCCGTTATGTCCGTTGAAGGCCTTCAGACTGTTGTCAGACTGTTGTCAGACTGTCGTCAGACTGTTCTCAGAGTGTCGATATGGTAGCCATCGCCTGAAGGCTCGGCCGCATTGCTTGCGTATTTCGTTGCAGGCTATGACACTTTCTCCACGCCGTCTTGGGCACTCCACTCACGAGCGATGTCGTCCAATGTCAGTCCAAGCAGCTCCATGCGGCGCATGAAGTCGGGTAACTCGTGCTGGAGAAACTCCTTGCGACGGGCGGAGAGGATGCGCCTTCTGGCACCCTTTGCTACCGACATGCCGATGCCCCGCTGCGAAAGCAGGATGCCGTCGCGCTGCAAGAGTTCAAAGGCGCGCAATGCCGTGTTGATGTTGACTTCGTACTCCGCCGCAAGCTCGCGCACACTCGGCACAAGAGCGCCCTCGGTGTAGCATCCGGAGAGGATGTCGTCACAGAGGCGTTCGGCAATCTTGATAAAAAGCGCTTTTTCGTTGTGGTATATCATAGACGTATCATTTTATCGGAAATAATCTGCGCGCGACAAAAGCTGCGATAGGCCAACGCATAATTCGCAGTAGAAAGCACGACGACCACCGCGCAGGTCATCCAGACAAACTGCGCATGATGCGCGTTGATCCAGGCAGCATTATGTTCGTTCAACTCAAGGAGATAAATCAGAATGAATGTTGCGGCAATAAGGATGAACTGCGCCCACAACCACCCGTAACGACGGAAAAGCACGCCGCACAGGGTGAACAGCGACATCGGCCACAAGGCAATCATCAGGCTCCCGAATGTATAAACAAGCACATCGCCCACATTGTACGTCTCAAATATGGAGGCCAATATCCATGTGCCGGGCAAGACGTGACGGCGCACTATTTCGCCGAAACTTGTCTCCGGATTGAATAACAGGGGCATTGCCGTGAGGGCATTCGCCGCACAACGGCCCAGGAAGACAAGCAACCAAATACCCACAGTGGCATACACCACATGGGAGAGGAATTTCTCTGCATTTCCGGCCGGAAGCGAAAGCAGCGATGTGGCCGTCTGCTTGCGTTCCAATGCGGAGAAGATGTGCGCCAGACAGAAGAGTATCATGCCCCAAAAGATGGCCTCGTCATTGAAGATGCGAAGCAGCGCCCCCTGCACCGCCTGTCCTCCCAACTCGAAAAGAACGGTGTTCAAGACGTCCTTAGCCACATAAAGGCCGAATGTCGTGAGAAACAAACGAAGGTAGAGTCTCTTCTCCGTCTGCCAATACCATCGGATCATTTGTCCGAAACTGCCGAAAACTTGGGTTCTCATGATGTTGTAGTATTTAAGGGTTATGACAAATCCGGTATACGCACGCCTTGCTGCAGCGCATTGTAGAGCAGCTCCAGATTGACGGGCGTCTCTTCTTCATCCTGCCGTAGCGCTAGGCAAGCGTAGCCGAAAGGCGTTCGCTCCGTGTAGAGGCGTTTGTCGGAGATTTTCGGAGGGTAGGCCTCTATTGTAAACGACAGCTGGCGGGTAAGTGCTTTCAAAGAACTGCTGCAGAGCACTTCGCTCGTGCTTTGTGAGTCGCTGCGTCCGAGCATCGTCACGCCATCGAGCAAGGGTGCCACATCGAAAATCTGGTGTGTGGCGATGACGGCTGTGCGTTCTTCGGCTATATTGGCCGCCATCACTTTGCGAAACAGCTTCTTAGAGGCGACATCGAGTCCGTTTGTGGGTTCGTCCAGAAAGAGGTAGCGCGCGCCGCAGGCCAAAGCAAAAGCGATCATTACCTTCTTCTGCTGTCCCATCGACAGACGGTCGAGGGGTAAATCGAGCGACAAGTCAAACTCCGAGAGACAACGCTGCATGATTTCGTCGGAGAAATGCGGATAAAACGGACGATATATTTTAATGTACGCGCAAAGAGTTTCGGAGGGGAGCTCGAATGTCTCGGGCACGATGAACATCTCGGAAAGCACTTCCTTTCGGCGCCGCGACACATTGCATCCGTCAGCCTCCACGCTGCCGTATTTTGGCAACAATAGGCCCGTCATCAGATAGAGCAGCGTAGATTTGCCGCAGCCGTTCGGTCCCAAGAGGCCGTAGATGCCTCCGGGCTCCAACTGCCAGTCTAAGTGGCTGAAAAGCAGGTTTCTCTGGCTCTTGTAACCAAACGATACGTCGTTGAATTTCAGCATTTTTTTCGCCTTTTAGTGTTATAGTGACTTAGAACACCGCAAAGGTATGGAAAATTTTAAAACCGACCAAATATATTGTCGAAAAAATTATTCTGAGGCTTCTCAGACTGTCGTTAGACTGTTCTCAAAGGCTTAGATTTTATGGCTGAAGTCTAATGTCTGAAGTCTGATGAGTGAGAGAAGAGAGGACTTTGGAGAGAGTTGTAAACGATGGGCCGCTTGTTTCAGTTTCAGTTGTTTCAGTTTATTTTATGGGGTACTTAGTCTCAATTATTTCTTCTTTCTCTATTATATCTATTTAATAATTAATAATATATATAATATAATATATAATAAAAAGAGAAATGAATACCCCTCGAAAAATAACTGAAACAACTGAAACTGAAACAGATCATGGCATGTAATCTCCTCTAAGAACCAAAAACACAGCAAGATACGTTGTTGTTGCAGAAGCACAGTTCCTCGCTTTTACCCTCAAAAGCAGGACAATTAGTCTCAATTAAGGGCCGTTTTAGGCCTAAAAAGCATGCGCGAAACAGCATTTTGAGCATAGTTTACCCTCAAAAGCGTTCGTCACAGTCTTCCGGAAAATTCAGCCAGCAACACCGAATCGAGGTGTTTTAGACATAAAAGTGCAATAAAACTCTGCTCTCACAGACCTGTTCCCCTGCGCAGCGCCTGCAGAGCGCCTGCGAAACTGCGGATGAATAGTTTCGTTTGTCTAATCGCATTTTTGTAAGAGAACGGACACAATTAACGCTTGTCCGTTATGTCCGTTGAATGCATTTTTTGACCTTAAATAGTTGCAATCCTTTGGCCGGGTCGGGATTTATGCGTATCTTTGCAGGAAACTTGCTTATAATAACCGCAAAAAACTTACAAATATATGGCTGACAGACCACTTCCCAAAGTGTTGCTTAATGAGGTGCAGTATCAGGATCTCTTCTTCTATCAGAAGTCGGAGGTTTTGTATGCCCTCACTTTTCATTTTGCCAAGCGTTTCTTGCCCGTAAAAGGCGATCGCACCGTAGACCAGATGGTGCAGGCAGCCCGATCGGGAAAGCAGAATATCATAGAAGGTTTTGCTGATGGCATGACATCCACAGAGATGCAGTTGAAGCTGCTCAATGTTGCGCGCTCGTCGTTAAAAGAACTCCGGGCCGACTACGAAGATTATCTCAGCACACGCCATCTTGCAGTATGGGATACATCTCACCCTCGCTACGACACGCTGCTTAAATTTTGCCGCGAGCACAACAAGGTGAGCGACTACGAGCCGTATTTCCAAAAATGGAGCGACGAGGAGCAATGCAATGTGGCCCTGACTCTGCTCCATATGACGGACAAGATGATGAAGACCTATCTGAGCGGCCTTGATCAGCAGTTTGTGACGCAAGGTGGCATTAAAGAGCGCATGTATGCGGCGCGCACGGGCTATAGGAAAGGGCTGGACGAGGAGCTCCAACGCCTCAGAGACGAGAACAAGAGCCTGCGTCAGCAGGTGCCTATCCTTGAGCAGCGCATCGAACAGCTGCTCAGCGAGAAGCGGCATCTGGAGGTGCTGCTGGAGCAGGAGAGGCAGAAGAAGGTCTAAAAGCTGGCTAGGACTAGCTGGAACTAGCAGAAACTAGTTAAAACTAGTTAAGACTAGTTAGAACTAGTCTGACCTGCTCGACCCGCTCGCCCCATCAAATCCGCCGGCCCTACATCTTGCAGCTGACGGCTTTGCCGCTGTAGGAGAGCTGGCGGCTGGTGCCGTCGGGGAGGACAACGGTGAAGCTGCGCTCGCTCAGCATGCCGGGATATTCACCCTTGCGGTCGCCAACGGTGAGCGTGCGGCTGCGATCGTTCCAAGAAATGGGAATGAGGGAGTAAAGGCCCTTTTCGTAGTTGTAGCCGTCGCCCTCGTCCTCGTAGAGCGTGAACGAGCCGTCGGCGCCGGGATAGACGCGCAGCTCAAGCTCCGACCAGTCCTTCTCGCCCACATACTGCATCTCGGGCGCCAGAGGCAGAATGCTGCCGGCCTTGACAAACATCGGCACGAAATCCAGGGGCGTGGAGAGCGTCACGCTCTGGCCGCCCTTATAGCGGGTGCCCGACCAGAAATCATACCATTCGGCGCCCTTGGGCAAATATTTCGTCGCCGTCTTCGCAGCGCTCCAATCCACTGCGCCCTGAGCGGCGTCGGCCTTCACCTCCTTGCGGT
>JAEEGG010010629.1_pt1 | contig 20289 bp, 15 predicted proteins | sample 9134161 | NCBI WGS metagenome assembly JAEEGG01 (sample SAMN16246543, study PRJNA631951) | gut metagenome | biome: gut microbiome; feature: rumen; material: CR-attached | host: Bos | place: Iran: Karaj | collected 2018-10 | reverse complement strand
TCGTAATCTTGTTGCCGGCATCTTTGCTTGACGCCCCGCAGTGGAAAAGTTTCTCGCTGTCGGTCCCGAAATCCAGATAGATGTACCTGTCGTGGAACATGTTCCCCGTGGCGTGAACGTCACCAAGCTCCACATCCGGGCGGGCAGCCCTGAAATCCGCCAGCATGCTCCCGGTCAGGCGGGTGCGTCCGTGCTGCTCGCTGAAAATCTGGACCGAAACACCCTTCACCACGCACCGCAATAAATCGAGCGTCTTTACATCCAGGTAGTCATCTACAATCAGCACCGACTTCTTCGCCATGCCGTAGATTTGCGTGTAGGCGACATCGGCCTCCAGCCGCTGCCCGTTCAGAATCAGAAAGTGCTTGAAGGTGCTCGGGTCGATGAAATTTGCCATGACCTTCTGGAGAAAACTCTCGTTCTGTTCCACCTTGTTAGAAAGCGTGAGGACATCCGTGGCAATCTCGGCGATATCCCGCGTGTTCTGGCTTGTCTGCGTCGCCAGTGCGACCATCCCCGCAGAAACATCCGGCGCGTTCTCCGCCGCAATGTAGTCCTTCATCTGCTTGAAAAGACGGATAAGGGCTTTGCTCTGTGCAGTCGCCTGTTCGCCCTTGAGAACCGTCATGAGCATGTAGATGCCCTGCTCCGTGAAGGCATAAGGAGCGTACCTAACACCGCCCCAACTTGAGGCCGATTTTTTCGACCTCAAGTTATCATTTTGGCTAAATTCATCTGTTTTCGAAGTTTTTTCTGTGGTCAAGGTCGAAATTTTCGACCTCGATAATAACGATATCTCGGCATTATTCAATTGAAAACGAAAATCCACATCAAATTTGGCGATATTATTCTTGACCTGTTCATTAAATCTCTTCGTACTATACCCGTAAATCTCCGCTAGGTCAGCATCGAGCATGACCTTTACCCCGCGGATGGTGTATATCCGCGACTTGAGCAGATTCTCGTCTATCAGGCTAAATTCGGGCTTTTTCGGCGAGAGGGTCACGTTTTTCTTCATTTTTGGCTCCTTTGGCATAAAAAAAAGGACCGTCCCGCCTTTATGCGGAAACGATCCATAATACCACCTTTTCTGGTGCTGGGAGCAATATACAAAAATTTGGCAGTCTTTTTGATGTATATTATTGACAAACTGAAAACCATCAAGCCTATCGTAAGGGACTAGCCGTATGTTCGAATTTTTCAGATACTTCAAGGGCGAAAGGGAGAATCCCTTCGAGAGAGTGGACCAGAACAAGGCGGCGCTCTGGTTCTACGAGCAAGGTTATTCCATCACGGGCGACGAAAGAGGCCTGATTGACGAGTACAGGTGGTACGTGAAGGAATTCCGGGAAGACGACGGCGTGCCCGAAGGCTACAAGGCGCTACTGTTCAACCGGTACATGAAAACAGCCTATTCCGTAGTTGACGCAATCCCGGAGTTCACATCACTGCGGGGCTTCAGACGCCAGCCCCGCAACGCCCCGCTGGATGAGATGTACGGGACAGAAATAATCAAAAAATGGCGTTTAAGGCGTTTTTTTCAGAAAAAAGATGAGGCTACGACAATATTTGTCGCACGTGGAGAGTATATTTAATTATTAGGCAAAAATTTTTTAAAAAATATTTCTTGTAAAAAGGGTTCTTGATATGCTAGAGAATATTTTGGATTTCCTGGGCTCGAAATCTACTCAAAATGGTCTTCTTCTTGTTAATCCGTGCACCGGTAGTGGAAAAACCTATTGCTCGTGCCAGGCGATTTACGATTATACGCACCGTTCTTCAGATGCTCACAAAGTCTATTTTACAACAACGCTTCTAAAGAATTTGCCTGAAGGTGACTTGAGGAGGATTTATAATGATAATAATAATCCAAATTACGACAAAGAAGTTCTTGTCATTAGATCAAATGAGGATTTTGTAAAACGCAATCTGCCAAATGTATCTGTTCCTGAACAGTATAGAAATGATGAATATGAGAATCTAAGCAATTTGATTGAAATTGTCAAAAAAGAAGATTATCTTAAATCTCCTGCGATTTATAGAGAAGAGATACAAAAAAGGTTGACAAAAGCAGAGCGAGAATTTCGTAAATATTTGCGCAGGATTGTTTCGGATGAAATAAGAGGGAGTGCTGACGAAAAGAAACAAATCATTCGGAGCGATAGTCGCTACAAGTGGATAGGTGAAATTTATCCGACTGTTTTTACAGATGATTATAAGATATACCTTCTTTCTGTGAAGAAAATGTTGTATCGTAACGATACTCTTATAAAACCTTCATATCCATTTATTTCTTCAGAAAATTTGAAGAATGCAATTATTTTTATTGACGAATTTGATGCGACGAAAGAAACTATTCAGAGTAGTATTATTGAAGAAGCTGTTAATACTCAGAATGATTATCTTGACATCGTAAAAGAATTGCATTCAAAACTTCACGATTACACACCAGCAAAAGACTTTTACGAACCATATCGAATTTATGCAGAAAGTAAGCCGTATTTACACACATTGGAATCTCTGAAAGCTGATGTTGATCTCCTATTTGAAAAATATGCTTTGGGATTCAATTATAAGACAATTGATGAGTGTGTAGATAGAACTAGAGGGTTTCTTTTCTTTGATGGCTCTTTTAGAAGCTATTTAAAAAACAATCGACATTATATTAGGACTGTTGTTGATGCGACAAGTCGCCAGGTAAAAATCTTTTTTGAAACGAAGGAAGAGTATGATAAAAACAAAAACAATAATATTGATATAAACATTTATTCTTTGCTTCGCGATGTAACGGGATTTTTAAATGATTTTGCTCGATTTGTTGCCAATTGGGCTGAACGATATGCAATATCGGAAAATAAAAGACGTAAGGAAAATAATGAATTGGCTGAAGTTCTTTCCGTTGAAAATGCGGTAAGTACGATTTGTAGTAATTACTTTAAAAATGACCACCTTAATTCTGTTTTGCATGATTTGGTCTTGTCGTCAGCGTTAAGAAATATTCCAAAAAATGATTCAAAAATTGATGATATATCTTTTTTCAATCGGGGATTTAAATTTTTTGAATTCATTGATAGCGACAAGCACAACGAAGAAACGAAAATCAATTTCATTCAGATGAATGATACTCCCGAGAAAATATTGCTTTTTATGGCCAAAAATTGTAAGGTTATAGGCCTTTCTGCTACGGCAAAGATAAAGTCTGTTTTGTCAAATTATTCTATTGAATATTTAAGTGATGAATTAGGCGAATCTTTTGTTCATTTTTCGGAATCATCATATAATCATCTGATAGAAGAGCAAAAAGTAAGATTTGCACTGTATGAAAATGGAACGATTAATGTGTGCGTCGAATCGGTTGATAAGGATAAGGAAAATAAATCCCTAAAGGAACGCTTAGATGGCATTACGGAAGATAAGGATCTTACAAAGAATTTCTTAAGTGTGCTTGATAAGATAGTGCTATCAGCTGGACAAGATAAAAAGTACTATCAAAATCGTTATTGCAATATTTTTGAAACGTTGAAATGTTTTATTGAAGAAGATGAGGTGAAATCTTTGCTTTGCTTAAATATGGCTTTGCCGAAAGAGGGCAATGCAACATTTGACATTGATATATTTAAGAAATTTGTGAAACAATATTCTCAAGTTCATGGTAAGGAAGCGCCGGAAATCAGTGTTTTAAAAACCGAAGATTTTGAGACGGAAAAGAATTCTGTGTTGGAGAGTTTGGCTGGAGCAAAAAAAGTATTCGTTTTTTCGTCATATAAAACAGTTGGGGCTGGGCAAAACTTACAGTATAAAATCCCGAATGGGGAAAAAGTAATTCAAATTTATTCCCGAAATGGAGAAAAAGGAGAAGATAAAGATTTTGATGCAATCTATCTTGGGGATGTTACAAATGTTGTTACCAATGTAGGGGATATAGAAAAAATACAATTAAAAGAACTATTGCAGTTCTTGTTCCAAGTCAAATATCTTTACGAAAATAATGAAATATCTCCAAAAGAATTGCGTTCGCTTGTTCAGACTGGCTTTAAAGCCTATTCAAATGTTCGTGATTTTTCAAAACAAATGGAATCGGTTCGAAATGCTGCAAGTACACGGCGTAAAATCACTCGAGATGTGATTCAAGCTGTAGGTCGTCTTTGCAGAACCAATAATAAAAAGAAAAAAATCTTTATTTTTACAAATAACGATTTGCTTTCTAGCCTTGATACTCATTGCGTGAGACGAGAATTGGTAAATCCAGAACTTAATGCTTTATTTGATTTTGCTGAAAATTACGTCACGCCACTTCCAGAAGAAAAGAAGACAATAGAAAATGAAGCATGTAGAAAATCTGAGAGAGCTAATGCTTATATTAAAGGAATGCTGCAGCGAAATTGGACAGATCGAAGCATGCAACTATGGAAAGAGCTTCGAAACTGTGTTTTGAAATATCCAACAGCCTCAAAGGAAATGGCAAATAAGGAGCAAGTCGTAAATAAATTTTATATTCAGAATTTTGAAAAGAGATCAAATTATCATTTTGCTCAAAAGGGAGATTTTAATGATATCAAGATAAATCTTTTCCAGGATTTTTCTGCATTTAAAAAGGAATTAGATTCTGACTATCAACAGCCAATGTGCGTAAGTGAAGAATCTTGTCGATTGCAAAATTTTTTCATGTACAGAGGAATGAAAGAATTCTTTATAGGAAATGGTTTTGCAACGTATTTCGGTAACGAAGACTTGATTTTATCTCCCGTGCTATTTAATAACATTTACAAAGGCGCTCTTGGCGAGGTTGCAGGAAAATATATTCTTGAGAAGGAACTAAATACTACTTTAAAAGATATAACAAATCCTGATTATTTTGAGTTTTTTGATTTTGAATTGTGTAATGGTGTTTATATTGATTTTAAACATTGGAAAAGAACAATAATTACTGATCCTGATGCGCTTCGTAAACATATTACAGAAAAACTCCATAAAATTGAAGGAAAAAGAGCTTATATTATCAATATCCTTAAGGAAGATGATTTGGACATGATGTCTACTGGAGACGTCATCGAAATTCCATATCTTATTGATGAAAAGGGTAACCCAAATAAAGAAGCTATAAAAGAACTTATGGGAGAAATGCTCAATGTGCGATAATTTTGAAGAAAATGAGTTTCCGATCTTCACCAACAATCTTAAAGTGGAAATTAATAGGAAAAAAGTGGACGAGGAATTCACGGTTTTTCAAATTGGAACTAGTGAATCGTTCTTTAAAAACAATGTTCTTGACATTTCTTCGGAGAAATTCAAGGCACAGTCAACAGCGTATTATCGAAATAATCGCTGGTTTGCCTTGTTTAAGAAGAATTCTATTTCGTTGAATGAGTTCAAAGAGGAAGTTCTGTTAAAAGATGAGAGTGCAATTGTAAATCCGGTAGGTTTATTCGGGCAGGATGCAGGGGCGAAAGATGGTATAACAGATGTTGAACTTGCACAATTGCTCGTAAACTCGTTAAAAAATCGAAATAATGAATTGTTTGCGTATAACAATATTACTGGGAGCCTGTATTATTCGTTTGATACTAAGCCAGGTGCAAAATCTTTTGATTTTTTAAAACTCAGATTTTTCCTTCCGAGACAAGATTCTGATACTATTGCGCTTGAGGCAAATACAGAAACATTTTCAGAGGTTAATGCATTAAAAAAATACAATAAGGCAAAAGCAGAGCCGAATTACGTCTTTGATGATGAAACAGGTGAATTTCGAAAAAGAATCCATAGTGATTATGGGGCGCATTGTCGCTATTTTGATAAGGGTGTTTTAACAAGAAAGGGGGCTCGTCGAAAATTCCTTGATTTTTCGAGCAATGAAAAATTTCTCAAATCAAAATCTGGGATAATAGCGACATTTTTTGCAGATGTAAGGGAAAACCTTAGTGATTATATCGAAATATCCCAAATTCCGTTTACTAGATATAATAGCTACGACAATTCTTTGGATGATTATGAAAACAAACAGTATAAGTCGATTTTACAGAATCGAGGAGTCTGTGTTGTTGATACAGTAGATACCACTGAATCGAAATGGATGAGAGACAAGATTTGTAATTTCTTAAAAGAGAAATATGAATTACAAAATATTTCAAATTGTCGAGAGCTAGGAAAGTATATCATAGAGATTATCCATGACAAAGAATCGGATTTTTATGCGTCAAAAGGTGAATTTGAAAATCCGTTTTTGTTTGAGGATATGAATAAGCCGCAAGATCAGCATAATCTTTATACTGAAAAAGATATTATTCAACACATTACTGTTGAAAATTCTGCTGAGAAAGTAGGTGATGATACTGCTATCAAGGATGTGATGCAAAATATCGTTCAAGAACTGCTTATCAAGGGCGACCTGTATGATAAACATGTTTCTCTTGTCAATTGGAATGAACCTAGAGAATGGACATTTGTAAGATGTGGTACAGGAAAATGGAATAATCAGAAACAATGCTATAATTATATTTACTATCGAATGAAATTATCATGTGAGGGAAATATTACGATTGACTCCATGCCGTCAACGTTTTTCCCTGAAGGTGATTGGGAAATTATTGATGAAATTTTCCGGAAATATAACCATAATAATAAAGTATCTCCTATTGATTGTATCGTGTATGATAGTATTAATAATATTAATGTGATTTATCGTACTAAACAATTTACATTGCCCGATGTAAAAAATTTGTCAGAAACAATAAAGCTTACTGATGGTAACAATACTATAGATAAGAATCTTTTGAAAGCCTATATTGAAAAGTATAGAGAAACTAATCACTTAACACCCTCACAAGAAGGCGCATTTGAAATAATAAATAGGAATATTGAGAATTGTCCTGATAGAGAAATTTCCTTTTCTAAAATTCGTGAGAAAACTGAAGATGGTGAAAAAAGGCGTTTCATTAAACCAAAAACAATAAATGATTTTATTCAATGGTTGTATGAAGAAACGGACAAAGATGGTCATCCTGTTTTGCTTCATGGTCAATTGAAAAGTGGTGAGAACCTATTTAGGCATTTTAATTCTTTATTGGGTGTAAAGTCAGCGGAATTAGACGGTTCGTTCAAATATTTTGTGGGAAAGAAAAAAGAAGCTTTACAAACATCATTGAATTGTTCCTGCGTAATACGTGATGTCATTCCATGGAATCAAGATGGTATGAATCCTGGTGGTAAAATACTCTTTGATGAACTCGCACATATGCTTACTGTTGAATTCGTAAGAAACGGTCAATACACAGTCCTTCCGTTCCCAGTCAAGTACCTGAATGAATATATACGTTTTTGTGAAAAAGATGATTCATTTGAGGAAGAGTCTTAACTGAATAGAAAAGCTGGCGAAAACGCTAGCTTGGGGAAAGGTTTGAAGTTTTAAGTGCGCATTATCCGTGAAGTCACATTTGTGATTTTGGACTAGGAAAAAACGATAGGTTTGATAATAATCAGAGGGTGTTTTACATAAATAACCCCAAATTAGGCTTTTTAAGGCTTGATAGTACCAAAAAGATGAGACAATGTCATTATTTGCCGTGTACCGAAATATATATTTCGTAAAAGAGCAAACATATGTTTATTGTGATTGATGTAGCAAAGGGAATAAAGTGAGACTCCTAATGAATGATTTTGAAAATATGAAGTCCAAGGTCAAGCAGTTTACTATTGACCGCGATTGGGACCAATTCCACAATGGTAAAGATTTAGCTATTGCCCTGTCTGGTGAAGCTGGAGAATTGCTTAATGCGTTTCTCTGGAAAAAGCCTGAAGATGTGAAAATAGAAAAGGTAAGGGAAGAACTTGCCGATGTTCTCAATTATGCATTCTTGATTGCCGATAAGTACAATCTTGATATTGAAGAAATTATGGATGAGAAGCTGAGAATCAATGGCGAAAAATATCCAGTGGACAAGGCCAAGGGGTCTGCCAAGAAATATAACGAATTGTAATTAATAAGCCGGATAATTTCGTGTTTAGAATGTCTCCATCAGCTATAAATATTGAGTTCAAGTTTTCGGTGGTATCGGTGTTTTAAAACAATGCATAAAATTACGTGCTTAAAAAAGAATGTTTGGAAATTTTATCGAGGGAAGATGATTCCTCCGAAACGGATTTTGGAGATATCAAATTATTTAGCGCAGAAATATTCTCTTTATAGAGATTACTTGGACGATGGCTTTGAGAAACGTTTAGTTGACGAAGAATTTATGTCAAGGCTAAATGAGCTTTATTTTATTGAAGCGTTGCTTAACAATAATATGAAACTTAAGCATAAAGGAAATGTTGGACTTGATATCTGGATAGAGGATATAAAGGGATGGGGTGAATTTGTTGCTGCTACAGATGATGTTACTGAGAAAAAAAGAAGCCTAGAAGAAATTTTTTCACCAAACGAAGACTATCACTTGTCTCGCTTGACAAGTGTGATTCACACTAAAATAAGCAAAGCGAAAAGGGACATAAAAAAAGGCCTTTTAAAAGAGAATGAACCGATAATTCTTTTTGTATCTTCAGGATACCTACGTGACCCTTTTTTACGAACGCCCAATGGAACCGTAAGTACGTATTTGCGAACGGTATTTCCGATAGGAGAAACCGTTGTTTATGTTGATCCTTTTGCAAAGACAAGTGAAATGCGTAGAAATTACAAATTGGGAATCTCCAAAAAAGGTATTTCAATTTCTAATGACTTTTTTTTAAAGGAAGAAAATGCTCACATAAGTGCGATTGTGTTCTCTTATCAAACGATTCTGCAACACTATTTTTGTCCAGATGTAAAGTTTGAAAGTGGTGATGATTTTGTGATTATTCATAATCCTTTGGCAAAAAATCCGATTCCTGCTGGATTATTGAGATGTCATCACGAATATAAAAGTACTTTTGCTAATGGAATGCTTTCAATAAAGGATTGTAAACGTTGATTTTTTTTGCTACAATGGTGCTGGAAGAAAAAGGCGATAAAAGATGAATGATAAACTTCAAATTGTATCTGTAGAAGAATTGCTTCAATTGCCATTGAGCATTCCTCCATATCAACGTCCTTATACTTGGAGTACAAAGTCAGCGTCAGTGCTGTTTGCAGATATACAACAGGCGTGTGAAGATCATTTGGCGGAATATCGAATAGGTTCTGTAATTCTTTATAGAAACGGTGATTGCTTTGAAGTTGTGGATGGCCAACAGCGTTTAACTACGTTGTCGATGCTCCTTTATTGTTTAGACATGAACTTTAAAGGAGGATTATTGAAGCAAAATTATAAAGCGGCATCAAGGCAATCTCTAGCTAATAATTATTGCACATTGTCTCAGCTTTGTGCTAATCTTGATGAAGATGCTCGCCAATACATGAAGACATATATCCAAAAACGATGCTCAGTGGTCGTGATTGAGGTGCAGAGTGAGCAGGAGGCTTTTCAATTCTTTGATTCACAAAACTCTAGAGGAAAAGAACTCGCTCCTCACGATTTACTTAAATCATATCATTTAAGAGAAATGAATGATGAATCTGTTTCCGAAAAAACAAAAATCATAAATGAGTGGGAAAATACAAATCAGAAACTGATTGCGAACATTTTTGAAAATACATTGTATCCGTTAGTACGCTGGTATAAAGGTCTTGGTGGATTAGGGTACTCTTCAAAAGAAATAGATGCCTTCAAAGGAGTTCAGAGAAATAACGGTTTTAATTATTCTATTTACCATAGGTCTGCAAATCTTTATATTGAACAAGCAAACCAGAATAAAATATATGAATTGATGTCTAATCAAAAGATATGCCAATTTCAGTTGACTCAGCCGCTGATTGCTGGAAGAAGGTTTTTCAATTATACACTACATTATGTAGAATTGTATCAAACTATTGATAAGAAAATGCAGGTTCTTTTTCCTGAATTGTATAAAGGTGACTATAAAGAGGGACAAAGAGAGCGAGGTGATTGGCTAGTTTATAACTTATTGGTTAACGTGGCTATTTTCTTTATGGATCGATTTGGAGAAAAAGAGCTTACGGATGCTGTTTGTAGGAGTTTGTTCTCTTGGGTATATATGCTGCGAATATCATTATATAGTGTGTATGAAGAATCGGTGAATAAATATGCTTTAGGATTACACTCTTTTAATAATGGTGTTAATATGTTCGCCTTAATCAATCAAATGAATTGTCCCAAGGATCTATATTCTATTCCATTGGCAAGACCTGATCGAAAACAATTAGATTCTGATGAGAAAAAAAGTTATAAAGAACGATTGAATATGTATTTTGATATTTGGAATAAATATTCGGGAATAAAGGTCTAAGATGAAAAAAAATGATGATATGGTCAACTTTAATCAGCCGCAAATGTTGAATATAGTGGAAATATTCAACAATGTTGAGTATGTTGTTCCGATATATCAAAGGAATTATGCCTGGGAGAAAGATCAAATAGAGCAACTGATTCAAGATATTCTTGATGTTCCAAATGAGGTGAATTCTTATTATTTGGGCTGTCTGATTGTAAACAAACTTGATGGAACTCGGTATGAAGTTATTGATGGTCAACAGAGGCTGACAACTCTATATTTGACGATGTTTTGCTTAAGTAGAGATTTTTCTCATTTGGGCGAAATTTCCTTATCGCATATTCAAAAAGGCGCTTTGTCTTTTGAGGCGAGGGAAAAATCAAATGATACCTTGCAAAAAATACAAAATAAACAAGATGAGTCGATTTGGGTTTCGGATGAACTGAAAAGCGGATATAGCCTTGTATTTAACTATCTAAAACAAAAAATCAATAAATCTAGTGATTTTGCTTTTTTTTCTCATCAGTTAGAAAAGGTCAAAATAGCTCGTGTTCAAGTTCCGAAAGAAATAGATTTGAATCACTATTTTGAAATTATGAATACTCGAGGAGAACAGTTAACTCCAGATGAAATTGCTAAAGCAAGAATTCTTGGAATGATAAGGCCTTCTGGAGAAAAGGTTGTAAAAGCAGCGGCGAAAATTTGGGAAGCGTGCGCTATAATGGACTCGTATGTTCAAATGAATTTTGACACGAATTCAAGAAAAAGATTGTTTGGTGAAACATGGATGGATTTAAAATGCAATTCCTTTGATGAGGCTATTTCGCTTTGCAATCTTGAAGAAGAGAAAAAAACAAAGAAGAAAAATGACGATACAGATGATTGCGAACAAAAGGATGTTGAACTTCTTGCATTTTTAGAAACAAAAGCGGTGCTTGAAGAGAAGCGTGTGACTAAGGAGGCTGATAAAGAGGAACAGGAACGTTTTGAATCAGTAATTTCCTTTTCAAATTTTTTACTGCATGTCAATGCTCTTACATTAAAAGATAGTGATAATAATCTCGATGACAAATTCTTCCTAGAAAATCTAAAACATAATTGGAGTGATGCAGAAAGTGCAAAGAATTTTATTTATTGCATGCTAAAATGTCGCTATTTGTTGGACAAGTATATTATAAAGCGCGAATTTTATAAGGACTATCGAAATGAAGGCCGTTGGATGTTACAAGGTATCAAGGCTTATAAAGATGAAAAAAAGAATACGCTGAAACCTCAGTATTTTGGAACATACAATACTTCGGATTACAGTGAAAATGAAGATAAAACCAAGTTTGATACCGAAAAGACAAAGCGGATCCGGACATTGGAAGCGTGCTTAAGGATTACGTATACATCTCCCAAAATGATGCATTGGATTACGAATGTCTTGAGATTGTTGTATGAAAATGAGACGGCTGATTTAATAAGATTATTAGAAGATTATTGTAGAAAGAAAGTTGACGAAAGCGATTATGCCAATAAAACAGGTTTCCAAATAGAACGTATTGTATTTACTTATTTGGATTACTTATTATGGCGAAGTGGTTTTTCGCTTGGAAACGAAAAGATTATTGGAAAAATGGATTTCTACCAATATCAATATCGCAACTCTATTGAGCATTTCTCGCCACAGCATCCTTCTGAAAGAAAAGCGTGGGAAGATGCTGATCTTAACTCGTTTGGCAACCTTGCTTTAGTAACCGTGTCAGGCAATTCTCTTTTCTCAAATAATGAGCCTATTGGTAAAGTCAAGAAAAATGAAAGTATAATTAAGCAAAGCTTGAAGCTAACTATTATGGCGGAGATGACGAAAAAGAATAATGGAGAATGGACGCAAGATATGGCTAAAGAGCACAGAGAAGCAATGCTGAACGTTCTCCAAGAAGATTTAAATTTAATGTCAAAATAGAGGAAATATTATGTCAATATCTTTTAATGTCTACGGCCCGTATAAGGTCCCGGTTGATGGGGGCTCTGCGAAAAAAGGGAAATCCCAATACTTCCAAGTTTCTAGCAAGGAAAATTTGGCGAATTTTTGGGATGAATGCGATATGGGAGATGAAAAAGGGTGCTATGTATTTGTAAACTGCTCCACACCAGTTTATGTCGGGAAGACGAATGTTTCGTTCAAAAAAGAAATATTCACTTCTCATAAAAGAGTTCTCTTGAACAAATTTTTAAATACGGCTTCCAAAAGAAAATTGATGGTATTCTTTATCACGTCCAAGGAGGGTGGCCGTCTGGATGAAATTATTGGCGAGATTGAAGACTATCTGATAATTCAGGCCAAGAGGGCTAACGAAGACTTGCTGAATGAAAAGAATACGACTCCTAAATGGTCGATTCCCGGTATTTATGGCGCGAATAAAATTGGCAAGCCTTCGATGGCTGCTAGGCTGCTGAAGAAAAGCTTAAAGCTTTAAAAGGATCATTTTTAAATGAACGAACAAGAAAGAAAATTGTTTGAAGAATTGCGGAAGGACAGGACAGAAAACGCAAATGTCTTAGATAAACAATCGATGACCGGCGTAAAAAAGAGCGTTGTTGAGAAATATTCCGATCAGGCGCATTTTGTTTAGGAACTCCTGCAGAATGCAGATGATGCTGGTGCTACATATGCCAAGTTTACTTTATATCCTGATAAGATCGTTTTCGTTCATAATGGATCCAGGCACTTTTCTATTACTGACTATCGCACAGAAGCCGATGACGCTCAAAACCATTGCTTGGGTGATATAAATGCGATTACCTCCGTTGGTAATTCTAGTAAAAGAAGTGATGATGATGTGGGGAAAACGATAGGAAAATTTGGCATTGGCTTTAAATCCGTATTTCAGTACACATCAACGCCAGAAATTTATGACGATAGTTTTTTCTTTAGAATAGAAAGATTCTTTGTTCCTTGTGAAATCTTGTCTGACTATGATGGTCGGCGCCCTGGAGAAACGGTTTTTGTCCTTCCGTTTAATCACGAACAAATGCCTCAAGATGAGGCGTATAAAGAGATTCGAGACACTTTGAAAGATTTAAAGTATCCGGTCTTATTTATGCCACATCTTTCTAAAATTTATTTTGAATGTGACAATGAGCGAATAGAATATAGTAAGCAAATAGGAGATAAATTGTATTTTGGGGATGTTACAGCAGAACTTGTATGTCAAAGTAATAAGGGAAATGATACAGAAGTTGTTGATCGCCTTTGGTTGTTTAGCAGAGATGCATTAGAAGGGTATTCTTATTCAGTTGGATTCTTTTTAACCGAAGATGGGCATTTAAAGCCGGTAAAAGAACCTGCGTTCTGTTTCTTTCTTACAATGGAATCTACGGAGCTCAATTTTATTATCCAAGCGCCTTTTTTGTTGACGGATAACCGCGCGAATATATTTGCGAATAAAGCTCATAATAAAAAACTTGTAGAATTACTTGCACAATTAGCAGCAGATTCTTTAATCTATTTAAAGAAAATAGGGATTTCAAAGGGGGTGAACTTAATTGATGATAAGTTTTTCGCTATACTGCCCTATGATGAATCGCTTTACAAGGTTGACGAGAAGAAGAAGATTTCCTTTGAACCTTTTTATCTAAAAATCAAGGATTGCTTGTCAAAAGAGGATATTTTACCTACGAGTGATGGTTTTTGTTGTGCCGATCATGCTTGTTGGGCCTCTGTTTCTCGCTTGACGGAATTGTTTACATCGTCTCATATTTCTGTATTGTTTAATCATCCAAATTTGAAATGGGTCTTCCCTTCGCTAGGGAGAGACGAATATCAAAAAAGTAATCGAAAAGTTGCTAAATACATTAATTCAATCGTTCCCCATTGGCTTGATGAATCGAAAATTATTAAAAAAATAGATGGAAATTTTATCAATCGTCAAAGTTTCGAATGGCTTAGTTCCTTATATAAATGGCTAGGAGAGACCGATTCTAGGATTAAGCAAGTAAAGAAAAAACCGATTTTTTTAAATCAAGAAAAGAAAGCTATTGCTGCGTATGACGCAAATGGAAAGAATATCCTGTTCATTGCGGATGAAAATAATGCCGGAAATTATGACTATGTATTTCAGGATTTTCTTGAAGATCCTGAAATAAGAGAATTTTTTGAGAAAGTTGGCATTGAAAAACCGCAATTAAAGGACTTGGTGAACAACATCATATTGCCCGAAATCGAAGAGGGAAAAGCAGATCTTGATTCTTGCTTTAATATTTTCTTCAATCGTTTTAGGGAATGTAGTCAAGAGGATATGGAGGATTTTATTGCGGATATAAAGGGATTAAAATTTTTGAGAGGGGTTAATGAATTAGGTGATGCTTCAGAAATCGCTTATTATGCGGCATCTGATTTGTATTATCCAACAGAGAATTTAAAAAGATATTTCAAATATAAACCGTCAACCTGTTTTTTAGATTTGCAGTTTTATAAGTCCGAGAATGATCGGAAAAATTGGAAATTGCTTAAGGAATTCTTTGAAAAACTAGGGTGTAGGACTCTTCCAAGAAGAATATCGCGAATAATATCTGAAAAAGAACTTGCCAGTCGGAAGCTTTCGATCAAAAGGGGTGCTGCTGTTTCTTGGGAAGAAACTTGCTTAGATGGTTGTCGTGAAATTCTGGATTGTATTATAAACAAAAAGGACAAAACCGCCTCAAAAACATTATGGTCTGTAATAATTGAATGTATAAACGCTGGCTATGGTGTCCATGATTTGTTTACAGGACACATCAGATACAAATATTGGGGACGAGAACAGTTTTCGAATTACGAATCCCTTGAAACTGAAATGTTGAGAAATAAAAAGTGGCTGATAAATTCAAAAGACAATTTTATCTCTGCAAAAATTGCAGTTGTAAAGAGTTTGGAACGGAATTATGATGTGAAATCAAAGTCTGCTCAAGAATTACTAGCGTTCCTTGAAATTCCAGAAACGCGGGAAAAGAAAGACAATGATTCTAATTTGACGGAAAAACAAAAAGAAAAGATAAATTGGGCGAAAAGGTTAGAAAGGGCTGGCCTAAAAACGGAAGCGGATCTGAAAGAGTTTCTCGCGTGGAAAAAGAAGAAAGAACAAAGAGAAAATAACACTTTTAATGATGATCCTCCACCACAAAAATCTCCTAAAAGTAAAATAGCTGTGGAAAGAAAAAAAGAAGATGTCAATATTACATTAGATTCCATATTAGGAGAGGAAAAAGATATTCAGGTTGAAATCATTGACGTTCCCCGAAACGGAGAAAAGCATAAGGACCCTGGTTCATCAAGAGTAGCGAAAACAGTTGTGGGAGAAATAAAAACTTCTATAAAAAGAAGCCTAAATGGAAGAAATGCTGAAAAAATCGTTCTAGACGAACTTAAAACTGATGCTTCGGATTTACGAGACAAATTTCCTTTTAGTTTTGACGGAAAGACAGTATCTTGGGTATCTGGGAATTCTGCGATGAATGGTGATGATTCTGGAGATGATTCGCTAGGCTATGATATTTTAATAAAAGACGAAAACGACAACGATGTTTTTTATATTGAAGTGAAAAGTTCTGAACAAACAAAATGTTTGTTCTATATGAGTGCCCGGGAATACATCTTTGCTCAAGAACACCAGGAAAATTATAGGGTGATTTTTGTAGGAGGGACAAATAATGAAAAAGTGGAAATTTCGGTTCTTCCAGAAAACTTTCTAGAAGATTCTAGAACTTATAGGGTTGGATGTGCCAATTATTTGGTTGCTAAGATAGCTGCGGATGAGAATAATCTGTAAGAATTAATTAGTAATGCAGAAAAAACACTCAACACATTTGCGTCACTTAATAATCAAATTTGTTAAGAAATAACAAATTAATATGTTTGTGACAAGTTATTTTTTTTATTTTTTCCCTGAAAATCATCTTATGATTCTTAAGGGTAACTATGAAATTGTCTGATTTTAGCCAAACTGAAAAGGATGAATTCTTTCAGTTTTTTTACGATAAATTCTATCAAAAGAATTTCGGCTCTCTGTCAAAAAGTGATGTTGAATTATATGTATTTCATTTTTTTATAAAAAAGTTGAGAGCACAACATAGTGATGGATATGCTGTAAATGAAATTAACCTTTCTGATTTTAAGTTGGCCTGCCAATTAGGTATAACGCCTCAAAAAATACGTGGTTTAAAGCTGAAAGAGAGATTGGTTTATCCAAATAGTGAATATGATTGGAGAAAGCAATTTTTGCAGATTTCGGATGAAGCCAAATATGATCCTGATAAAAAACGGGTGATAATGAATGTTTCGGATAATTGGCTGTTTGCTAATATTCAAGATTTTTTAGAGGATAAGGGCGAACCTATAGAAATCCAATTAAATGGAAAGATTTTGCAGATCCCTGTTCCGTATTACGTTGATTTGATGGTTGAAGTTTATTCTGGAGATAATAAAGACTTTAAGACGGATGTTGTCCGAAAACTGAAGTCTTTATCTCCTGAAATGAAAAAAATGGATAAGAAAAAGATCGGGTTGTCGATAAAAAATGCAGCGATAGATATCACTACGTTGGGCGTAAATTTGGTAACGATGATTCCACAACTATCAATTCTTGTTAATAGCGCAACTTGAGTAGGGCAAAATGGTTCTTATCTCTTCCGCATCTTCCCGCCGGCAATCACCGCCAGCAACGCGCCAACGGCCACGCCGCCGACTTTTTTGAGGTCGCTCCAGAATTGCCGCCGGTTTGCCCTGCACTGCTCGCAGAGTTTTTCGGTGTCTTCGGGCTTGTCGCAGCCACACTTTTTGCAGGTGTTCCAGAGTTTTTGAGTCATAAGCCTTTCCTCATACCTCGTATTTTCTGCTTGTGCATCGCCTTGAGCCTTGCCCTGTCGCTGCTAAGGGAGGCAATGTTTCGGGCGGCGTTTTCGATTTCCTGGGTGTTCATTCGTGTCGGCAGGTTCCTGTAGAACTTCTTGAAATCCCTGTCGCAGATGGTTCCTTCGGGGATTCTGTCGCCGAGTTTCGCGTTGTTCCCGAATATCACGAGGTCGATGAACTTGTCCTTGAGTGCCGGGAACTTTTCATGTAGGGCCATGATATGCCCGTAATTCTGGTGGTGCGGATTCTTCATCGAGTATTTCTTTTTGCCCCAGCCCGCGATTACTGTCCATTGCTTGTCGTAGGCGTTGCCGACAATCAGCCCGATGTATGTCTTCTTTTCTACGACGAGGATGCCTTTCTCGGTCACGGCGATAATGTCGATTTGCTGCACGCCATGGCTCCCTTCCACATAGACATCCCTGAAGACGGTGCCCTTGCTGATGGCGCGGATTCTGTTTGCCGTGTGCTTCTCGCCGATGTGCCCGACAATCTGGTTCTGGAAGAACCACATGCAAAAGACAATAGCGGCTAGAATTACTATAAATGTTATCATGTAATAGAATATATACTTTTTGCGTTAGGAATAGTTCACTCTGTAAAATTTTCTTGCTCCTCTTGCCAATTTTCTGAATATTAGGTACATTAACGCCCGACGTGTTTTTCCGTCTAATGGAAAAATGCGTCTTTTTTATTCTGGACTTTCGGAATAAAGGGGACGCCTCTAACATGAAACGACCGCCATGGCGGTCAAATGGAGGCTGTATGAAAGTCAAGAAAATTGATAAAGACGAAAAGCACGACCTTGAGTTCAAACAGAACTGGCGTGATGAATATCTCAAGTGGATTTGCGCGTTTGCCAATACGCATGGTGGCTCGCTTTATATAGGCGTAAAGGATAATGGCGAATTTTGCGGAGTGAAGGATTACCGCAAGCTTTCGGAAGATATTCCGAACAAGATTTTGCAAGCCATGGGCTTGATTTGCGAAGTGAACCTTCTTGACGAAGGTGGAAAGAAGTATTTTCGAATCGATGTGGAGAAATATCCGTTCCCGGTCAGTTATCACGGAAAATATTATAAGCGGAGCGGTTCAACGACGCAAGAGGTTGTGGACAATGAATTGGACAAGATGATTCTTGCCGTGCAGGGGCGCACGTGGGATAGTGTTCCTGTGCCGCATGTGGATGTTGCAGACTTGGATAATGATTCTATCAAACTTTTCAAGAAAATGGCGCTCGACCATAATCGTCTTGATAGCAAGGCTCTTGATGTTACGACGGATGTTCTCTTGAAAAACTTGCGGTTGTTTGAGAATGATTATTTGACGAGGGCGGCTGTCATGTGCTTTCACCCGGATCCCGAAAAGTGGGTCATGTGCGCTTATATAAAAATTGGGTTCTTCGCCGATAACGATGCGGACATTATTTATCAGGATGAGGTTCACGGTTCGCTTGTGATGCAGGTTGAAAAGACGATGGATCTCATCTATACGAAGTACATGAAGGCTCTCATCAGTTACGACGGCATTCACCGCAAAGAAACATTCTTTTTCCCGAAGGAGGCATTCCGCGAGTTGCTTTTGAATGCTGTGATTCATCGTGATTATACCAGGCCCACGCCGATTCAGATTCGCGTTTATGCACACAAGATTCGCATTTGGAATATTGGAAAGATGCCCGTTGATGTTCCTGTCGAAAAATTGTTCAAGCCGCATTCTTCCGAACCGCGCAACCCTAATATTGCAAACGTGTTCTTTAAGGCGGGCTATGTCGAAAGTTGGGGTCGCGGCTACAAGAACATCACCGACGTCTGCAAGCTTCGCAAGGCAAAATTGCCTATTCCCGAAGAGAATTCTGGCGGTCTGGTGGTGGAATGCCCGCCGAGCAGGCAATATCTTGATGCCGAAAGGAAACAGGGGAAAATCATTCCATATGAGGATGCTGTAAACCCGACTGTAAACCCGACTGTAAACCCGACTGTAAAATTGTCAAAGAATCAAAAGGATATCTTGGTGAAAATTACTGAAAACTCCAAAATAACGTTAACGGAACTAGCTGGCTTGTTGGGTTTGAATCGATCGACAATTGCAGATAATACATTGAAATTGCAACGATTAGGTGTGTTGAAGCGTGTTGGCAGTGACAAAACTGGTTATTGGGAAGTTATTTTTTAAGAGTATCACCTCAAGGAGTACCCCATGAAAAATCGTTTTGCACTCACGCTTATGGCAACGCTCATCTGCAGTACGCTTGCCATGGCGCAGCTCCAAAAACTTCCCGCTCCGGCAAAGACTGGCGGCAAGCCTGTCATGGAGGCGCTTTGGGACAGGGCTTCTGGCACGGAGTTTAGTGACAAGATGCTCTCTGACCAGGATCTTTCGAATTTGCTTTTTGCGGCTATCGGCGTGAACCGCCCTGCCGACGGCAAGCTCACTTCGCCGACTGCCCGCAACTTCCAGGAAATCCGCGTGTTCGTGTTCACGAGCAGGGGCGTCTCGGAATACCTGAACAAGGAAAACGCGCTGAAGCAGGTGGCGAAGGGTGACCACAGGGGGCTCGTTGCCGACCGTCAGGATTGGGCGAAGGCGGCCCCGGTCAGCATCCTCATCGTTGCAGACGAGACCAAGTTCGGCAGCAGCGACGCCCGCGCGAAGGTGACGATGGGAACCGACGCGGGTATCGTGAGCGAGAATATTAATTTGTTCTGTGCCGGCATGGGCCTGGTGACCCGCCCGCGTATGACGATGGACGTTCCCGCCATCAAGAAACTTCTCAAGCTTTCGGACTCGCAGGTGCCCTTGCTGAACAACCCCGTCGGCTACGCGAAATAGTTGAAGCGGGTTAACAATAAGGTTAACAATAGGGTTGACAATAGGGTTAATGAAAATTTTTCAATTACTCAGCAGGTTGCTGAAAAATCGGTTATCAGAAAATCCTATAACAACCGCCCGTCGCAAAAAGTTGTATCTTTTCGGTGTAGAAGGTAACGCTATGAAAAGACTTATTGCTTTTATTGCCTGCGCCCTGGTCCTCGTGGCAGGTGGCGCATCTTACACGTTCGCTGCTCCAAAGGCGGCCCCGGCCGAGGACATCAAGATTGTCAAGGTGA
>JAEEGG010010625.1_pt1 | contig 20294 bp, 11 predicted proteins | sample 9134161 | NCBI WGS metagenome assembly JAEEGG01 (sample SAMN16246543, study PRJNA631951) | gut metagenome | biome: gut microbiome; feature: rumen; material: CR-attached | host: Bos | place: Iran: Karaj | collected 2018-10 | reverse complement strand
TGGTGTAATGATGCCGATAGAGCAAATATCATGAAGAGAGAAATAATTCCCAAAGAGAGTAATCGTGCTGAAGCATTCCATATGTGGATGTCATCACCCATGCCGATGGTGACATTGGTGAAGACGCTGGATGTTAGCCGCTTGGTAAAGGTCAGCAAAAAGAGTGGCATGAAGTTCACCATGCTGATGAGCTGGTGCGTAGGCAAGGCTGCGAGCCAAGTGGAGGAGTTCTATACGCTGCCTATAAACGGAAAGTTATACCACTACGACAAGCTTGCCGTCAACGTCATTGTAGAGAACAGTAAGAGAGGCATCAATTCCTGCGACATTCCTTTCTCCGATGATTTACAGCTGTTCAGTCGCGACTACCTGTCGTTGACAGTGCAGGCAGCGAATGAATGTAAGAGTTCCTTCCTCGACGAGCACATGGTTATCGGCACATCTGCCATGATACAGACGGAACTCGACTGCATCGTCAACCAATACACAGATCAGTTCTGCAATCCGATGGTGATGTGGGGCAAGTATCGGAAGGGGATGTTTAAGACAACGCTGCCAGTATCATTCCAATTCCACCACGTTCAGATGGATGGAGGCCATGCGGCAAAATTCCTTCAGCGCCTACAGAATGAAATCAATAAGTTAAAATAAAAAAATGGCAATAACCGAAGAAAGACTCAGACAGACATTCAGCGAGGGATGCGCTCAAGAGATTTACCAAGAGGTGAAATCTACGGGCGACTTCCTTGACTTTGCCCGTCGGCATGCATTCAGTCAGGATTACCGCGTGGCAAGAAGTGCCTTGTGGGGATTGACCAAGGCCAGCAAAGAAGAGTTAGCGCAACTGCAGGTTATACTCAACGAGATCATCGACCAAGCCATGCAGACAGATAATTCATCCGTCAGGCGACTATCGCTGAACGTCATTGAACGACTGGAGATGTCTGAAAATGACCTGCGGACGGACTTCCTTGATTTTTGCTTCGAGCACATGATAGATGTCGAGGAGTTACCTGGCATTCAGTCCGTCTGCATGAAACTCGCCTTCCGCATGTGCAAATTCTACCCAGAACTGATGGACGAATTGAAGCGCACCCTCGAAGCGATGGAGATTGACTATTACAAACCCGCTGTGAAATGCGTCCGTAGCAGGATTCTAAGCGGTAAGCTCAAATGAAATGGGAACTATGCCGCTCGGCTTTGCCGCTTGCCTAAGCAAGAACTTTTACAATGATAAGCAAGTCTAACAGATGAATTCAATATTAGAGAGAACATGAAGACTTTAGGAAACATCAAAGGGATTATTCCTAATTAGGCAAGGAAATCGCCTATTCTTTCATAGTGGATTCCCATTCATCAAGCCTCCGGCCACGGCTCAAACTCCAGTTCAAGCTCGACCCACGGCTGCTGCTCCTGAGCGGTGGCACTCTTTTGGTTCGACACGCCCAAGCCTAATAATCGGATGGGGTGGGAATGGAACTCTACGCTCTGCATCAACTGTTTTGCCAAAGTTGCCTTTGGTACGTGCCTTACAAAAGCTGAAAGCACTCTCACGCAGGCATTTTGCCTCTTTCATTATCCATCATTAGCAAGAAGATGTTAAAATATTGCAAAAGACATGAGTTTTTTAATCGTATTTTATAGTAAATAAGTAATTATGTAAACCAAACTTAATAAAATGACAGGATTTCTATAAAATACAGTTTATATGAGTATCAATAAAGATGTTATCAAACAGTGCCTGATTAGCAGGTGCATCTCGTCGCTAAAGAATGCAGGAACGGCATAGAAGCAATTCACAAGGAGGTAGACAGGCGCTATCTCCAGCTATACCTCAATGAATACTGCTGATAGCGATGCCCCGACTTTTCAGAAGCAAAAACATATACATGCGTTTCCTTAAGATACTGATCTGCACCTATCGTATTCGAGCCAAGGTACTTAAAGGTGTAGCCATTCTGCTTCATTGCTTGAAATCCATTTTATAGCCAAGGGGCGCGCTTCTTTTCTACCCAGACTTCTGATGCTCTTACATAACCTGGTGTCATATCAATATAAGTTACGGGATAGCGATAGCGTCCATTGGGCATAAGTATCTTTTCAACCCGACGGATAAGTGGTCGCCCGTTAGTAGCACGAATTGGAGTGTCGGTTACCTCAACCACTTTTCTTATTGTAGTTGTTTCCATATTCGACTCAGTTAATTCATATTTGTTATTAGAACAAAGCCTTTGGCTTTCATCAATGTCTTGCCACCTATCAACGGACCGAGACACATCGCAACCATCAAAGCAACTCTGCAAAGATACGACAAAAAAACCGAACCGCCAAGCGATTCGGGAATTATTTTTGAAAAAGTCACTATTATGCAAATGGATTAACCTAAAAGTGGGATAACATATACTTTGGTTTTACAAGCAAACTGTTTTGTGAGTGGGCCACTCAGCTCCGTGAGTGGGCTTCTCAGCTCCGTGACTCGCCCACTCAGCTCCCAATTCTCGAGAGAATTCGCCCGAATGTGGCCTCGTTAGATTTCTCATTCCTCATTCCTCATTTCTCACTGCTCATTTCTCATTTCTCATTTGGCTTTCGCGCGCACGCGCGCCTATAGTTGTCATATCCACTTTTTATCCCACACTTCCCACACTTCCCACACCTGACGCATGTTACATGAGACAAAGTTTAGGTGTGGGAAGTGAGGGAAGTGTGGGGTCTTTTTGCCTTTTCCTTACTAACGCGCGCGTAAGTGACTTTTGTTACGCATACATGTCCTGAAGCGACTGTGTTCTTAGAGATGAAGTCGGAAATGATTTTCCATTTCTTTTCTAATTCATTTTAATTCTCAGAAAATACAAATTCTCTAATTCACTAATTCGTGATATAATAAAGGTGGGAATAATTATTAATCTTCCATAAGCGAGTACGCTGCACGGGCATTTGGGCTTTAGCTGTTCGTACCTCAGGGGCATGAACCTGAATGACAGGACTGTTAATCCCGGGCGGTCTGTGTCTTACTTGTCAGTGACGCTGTGGTGGAAGTAGTCGACATCGATGTAGCCGCCGGCCTTCTTGGTAGCGTAGCAGAACAGGGCATACTTGGACCCCATGAAGAAGCGCTGCCAGTCGAAACGCATCTGGTAGCCGTCGCCCACCTTCGTCCACTCCTTGCCGTCGGTGCCGTAGAAGAAGGTGGCAGTGTCCTTGTGGCCAGGGCGGAAGTCGCCGTCGATGCGCAGATAGATTTCCTTTAAAACTGGTGTGCTCCATAGCACACGCTCGGTGACATTCTCGACAGCCTTCTCCCGCTGTGACAGTTTGACGGACAGTTCGACGAGCTGCAGTTCCGTGTTACGGCCTTGTTTTCTGACCATCAGCGCACACGTCTCGTCATTGAATGTGGCAAATCCGGCACAGTCGCCGTCCTTCATCTTGGTCACGTCGATGCGTACAGTACCGCTGCACGTCGGCCCCTCCATACGCTGTGTCAGTGTATTGGGAGCCAGATAGAGGTTAGGCACCACGCGATTGGTCTTCAGTCGCAGCCAACCCGGTCGCTCCGTGAGGCTCCACGCCGTGTTGACGGGGTTGTGGTTCCACTGCCAGTGCAGTCCAAGCTTCTCGCCGTCGAAGTCGTCGCTGCAAACGATGTGACGCTCAGGCTCACCGCTCTTCACGGGGCGCATCAGCGTCGGCACACGTCCCTCCTCATCGCCCAGCATTGGCCAGCCATCAATCCAGCGGCAGGGCATCAGCGTCAGCACACGGCCTACGCCGCCACGGTCCTGGAAGATGACGCCGAACCAGTCGCCATACTCGTTGTCGACGATGGTACCCTGAGCCAGATACGGAAAACCGCCGAACTCAGATTGGAGAATAACATTCTTCTCGTAGGGGCCGTGGATATTGTCGGCACGGTAGCATACCTCGCGGCGGTGACGGCCGGGGGCATAGACGTGCGAAATCATGAGCAGGTAGTACTTGCCCTTGTGCTTGATCATGCGCGAACCCTCCAGAAGTCCTGTCTCGTCAGCCTCGCGCTGGAAGATGTGCTGGTGGGTACCCTCAATAACATCACTCAAGTCAGGCTTCAGCTCCATCATCTCGCCCGTGCCATAGATGACATATACGCGGTTGTCGTCGTCGAAGAACAGCGAGCAGTCGTGGAAGTGGCGCATGCGCGACAGCAGTTTCCACTCGCCTTCGGCCTTCTCAGCCGTAAAGATATAGGTGTCGCCCATGCTGCCCGCCTCGTTGGGAGCCAGCAGCGCATAGAAGCGTCCGTTATGGTATTTCAGCGATGTGGCCCACTGCCCGCGACCGTATGCCGTGCCTTCCAGCAGGTCGTACTTCGGCGAGTCGGTCAGCCGGTCGAAGATATAGCCCACCGTCTCCCAGTTCTTCAGGTCCTTCGACCGCATGACGGGAGCGCCGGGCATGAGGTGCATGGTCGTCGACACCAAATAATAGGTATCGCCCACGCGTATGATATCGGGGTCAGGCACGTCGGCCCATAGCATCGGGTTTTTCACAAAAGCACCGTCAGTGCTGCCGGAACGCTTTCCGGCAGCTTCTGAGGTTACAAAACAAACTACTAATGATAATATTACTAAAACAAATCTTTTCAAACAAAATCTTTCCATGTCTTAGTTTTCGCTTGCAAAGTTACGTTCTTTTTTTTATTTCAACATTGTATTGCGTTTCACAAACTTTGTGATTTGTATCAAGTCGCAGGATACTGTAGTGGAAAAAACATTTTATGCTGCTAAAACCGCCTTAATGACTGCGGAAATTCCATTTAGAGTTGTCGCTGCTGAAGTCATACTCGGCCAAAGTCGGCGTACTGTCGGCTACAGAATAGATGCAGTAGCGGGTATTGACACCAGCCATACCGGGTATGCGCTTGGGCATGATGCGGAAAGTGCCGTCGGTCAGCTGTTCGATGCGCCAGAGCTGTTCGTCGGCACCCGTGTACTGAGGCACGGTGGTCAGCTCCTTGTCGGCAGTGGCTGTCAAGGCACGGTCGGTGCCGGCGATGACAATCTTGAAGTAGGGACTCGACAGGTAGCCGCCAGCCTCATCGACAGGCGTGATGGTCCAGCGCTGCCACGGACGGAACATATAGTCGCTGCAGCGTACAGGGATGTCACCCTGTGGCCATGCCCCCTGCACCTCTTCGAGCGTCTGGTTGGCGATAGGCTTCGGGGGTTCCTGTTGCTGGTTACGGTTAAACCAGCCCTGACGCTCCTGCTGCATGCGCTGGAAGTCGACGGCCAGCTCCAGGGAATAGCCCCTGCGCTCGGACTCTATCTCAAATGTGCCGCCCTTGAACTTGTCGCCACCAACAGGCCAGCCGTTCTTCCACAGCAGCGGATGGATGGCGAGGACGCTGCGTCCGCCGAGGTCGAAGTCTGCCTCCCAGTGGAACGACATCACCTCAACGCCTTCGTCGATGATGGTACGTCCGAAGTGTCCGGCGCCAGCCTTGCGGTCGCCAGCGGCAATGACCATACGGCCACCACCATGATACATGTCACGACCTACATTGTCGAGGTACGGCCCCTCCACACTGCGTGAGCGTCCCACCACGATGTTATAGGTTGAGTTGACACCGTCGCAGCAGGTGCCGTGGGTGCCCAACAGATAGTACCAGCCGTCACGCCAGATGAGTGCGCTGGCCTCACAGTCGATGGCGACATCCTTCTCGACATTGCCCTTGGCACGCTCGCCCGTCGTGGGGTCAAGCTCAATGAGGCGGATATTGCCAAAATACGTGCCGTATGTTGCCCACAGCCGCCCGGTGGTGGGGTCTAACAGTAGGCTGGGGTCGATGGCATCGCAGTCCTCCATACCGTCGGAAGAAGCCACCTCGACAGCCGTCGACCACTTGAAGTCGGGCGACTTCGGGTCGAGGGTCTTGTTCCACATGGTAAGGATACGGCCGTTGTGACCGCCAAAGAGTCCGCCACCGGTAGCACCGTAGATACACAGGTAGCGGTCGCCGATCTTCATCATGTCAGGGGCAGCGCCTCCACCAGGCCTTTCACCGCCTCCATGCCACGACCATCCGTCGTCGCTGACGATGCCGCCGCCACCAGTTCCAAAGGTGTACCACTTGCCGTCACACTCGGCCAGCGTAGAGGGGTCGTGGATGTAGGGCGCACCTGTCTGTGCGAGGACTTTGAACATTGAACATTGAACATTGAACATTGAACATTGAACATTGAACATTGCTGCGCACAGCAATAAGCGAATGACCGTTTGTTTTATATTCTTCATATCTTTCTATCTATATTACGACAGCATTTTATTCACTTTTCACTTTTACCGTATAGCTCTTCACCGGATTGCCTTTCTCGTCGATGAAGCGGGCGCAGAAGTCACTCAGCCCAGGGCCGTTGACCAGGGCAAAGCGCAGCACGTTACGCCCTTTCTTCAGCGTCAGTCGCTGTGACACACAGTCGTCCTCCACCATCCGGCGGTCACTTTCGAGTGTCAGCACACGGTCACCGTTAAGCCACCACATCGAAGCACCGTTTGAGCCGACAGCCAGCCGTACACCGTCAGTCTGCTCGGGACAGTCGATGACGGTGACACCCCAGAACAGTGAGTTGTATGGCTGACAACCGTTGGCCTCGGCAAAGCGGAACACCTTGACGTTATAGCTCGTGCTCTCGACAGCATGCCAGCGTAGTGTCTGCTTGACCTCCTTGGTAGCGGCTGGCCCCATCTGCATCCTCGTATCTCTCGGCCCGCCAGCCAAGGCGATGCCTACGGCGTTGACTTTCTCACCGTTCCGTGGCAGCTTGCTGTCGTCAAACTGTCCTTTGAAATACTGCTTGGACAGGTGCTCGTTCAGATAGGTATCTGTGAGCATGATATTGGAACGGACGTTATAGTCGATAGGCTCGAGCAGCATCCAACGGCGGATAAAGCCATTGTCGTCGGGCTGAGAAGCACCGGCATTGGCAGCAACAGGCTGGAAGTAGCTGTGGCGGTTTTTGAATTGAATCCAGTTGATGCTGATGCTGGCATCGCCCTCACAGGTCACGACAAGGTCGGTGACACCCGTGGGGACGCAGTCCAGCGAGACGGTCTGGGTGAGCCACTGGCCCGACTGGTCGCGACGGAACTGTCCCATCTGGGTGATGACCGTCATGGGGACACGTGCGATGACTCTACCCTTGGCAGTCTTTTCGCGGATGCAGAACTCGCTGTTGCCACTGGCCTTGGCATTGACGATGAGGTAGGCACTGCTGCTGACACCGGTGAAGTCAACATCGGCATAGCGCAGCCAGCTGCCTTTCTGCGGGAGGGTGGCCTCAAAACCGCGAAAAGTGTTTACCGTGTCAATCAGTGCAGTGGTAACGTCGTTGCTCGCTGTGTTGTAGCGGTCAATCTCAATTCTCTCAGTAGCTTGATTGATACCGACGCCACGCATGGTCTGCTTCACCTCCTGGATGGTGCCGTCGGCATTGAAGAACAGCTTCTCGATACAGGCTGAGCGGCGCTTGTCGTCACGCGGAGAGAAGTAGTTGTGATGGTAGAACAGGTACCACTGTCCCTTGTAGTTGACGATGCTGTGGTGGTTGGTCCAGCAGCCATTGGGTTGCTCGGCCATGATGAGTCCTTTGTATTCGTAGGGACCCATCGGATTCTTGCTCATGGCGTAGGCGAGCACCTCGGTCTTCTCACGAACGTAGGGATAGGTCAGGTAATACCAGCCGTTGGCCTCGAAGGCAAACGGACCCTCAGCCTGACGGTTGGGCAGGTCCTTGAGACAGTTGACACCCATCATCTCGAACTCACGTTCGCCCCACTTCACCTTTTCCTTCGGGGTGTCGTCGGCCAGCTCCTTCATGTTGGGCTTGAGTTTGGCACAGCGTCCGGCCCCCCAGAAGATATAGGCGTTACCATCGGAGGCCTGCAGTACACAGGGGTCGATGCCATTGATACCCTTGATTGGCTCCGGCTCACACTTGAACGGCCCTACAGGACTGTCAGCTATGGCCACACCGACGCCAAACCCCCTGCCTTCCTTGGGAGCCGACGGGAAATAGAAATAGTACTTCCCATTGCGCTCGACACAGTCGGGGGCCCACATGGAATAGGAGTCGGGCCTCACCCAAGGCACCTTGTTCTGGGTGACGATCACGCCGTGGTCTGTCCAGTCGGTCAGATTCTCCGACGAGAACACGTGGTAGTCCTCCATGCAGAACCAGTCCTGCCGTTGCCCCTCGGGCGGGAAGATGTCGTGCGAGGGATAGAGGTACACCTTATTATTAAACACGCGAGCAGTGGGGTCAGCCGAGAACTGGTCGCGGATAACGGGGTTCTGTGCCGTGGCCGCTATCGCGGTCAGGCACAGAAGAACAGTTGATAATAATGTTTTATTCATAAGTAATAATGCCGTAGCAAAATAATCACTATTCACTTCTTAAACTGCCACCAGTCGAGACGGACATCGCCCTGTGTCTTGTCGAAACAGATGTAGAGGTCGTGGACACCCGTCGCGCCATTCACCTTGGCGGTGAAAGACTTGTACTTCTCCACGGAACCCGTAGACTTGACAACAGCGATACCGATGACAGGGCCGTCCGGACTGTCGAGACGCAGGGTGACGGTGGCACCGCCCGTGGCGGCAGCGGTCAGCGAGAACTGCTTGGCTCCCTGACCGAAGTCTACGCCGCGCAGACGGATATACTCGCCGTCGTTCAAGTCGTAGACGTACATGTTACGCTTGCCAGTGGAAGCGGGCATGTCCTTGACGACACCTGTGTTTGCAATGCCCATCTTGGCCGACTTCAGGCCATAGCCCCACGCCATCGTCTCTGCCTCCACGCGCTGGTAGGGATTCAACCACTTCAGCTGTTTCATGGGCTCCTGGTCGAGCCAGTAGGGAACCTCGCGGATGGTGCCGTCGGCAAAGTACTCTATCTCGGTGGCCGACACCGAGCGACGCTCGTGGTGCTCGAAGGTTTCCAGGTGCATCAGGTCGTAGTTCTGGCCAAACACATACGAGTTGCCCTTGAAGTCGCAGATGCCGGGATGGTTGCCACGGTCACGCGGCGTAGGCTTCATGATGTAGCCCTTCCACTCCCACGGGCCGGTGGGCGAGTCGCTCATGGCATAGCCTAACGCCTCAGGACAGCACGTAGATGCGAAACCAAGATAATAGTGACCATTGCGCTTGTAGAACCACGGTCCCTCCTGGTAGTTGGGGATATGCGGCAACTGCGTGATGCCGCCCTTCAGCGACGTCATGTCATCGTTCAGCTTGGCCCAGTAGGTATGGGGATTGCCCCAGTACATATAGGCCTGTCCGTCATCGTCAGTAAAGACGCTTGGGTCGATGTCGTTCCAGTGTTCTTTCTGCCATACGAGCGGTTCACCAAGCGGATCCTTGAAGGGACCGTAGGGCGAGTCACTGACCAGCACACCGATGCCATGACCGTGCAGCGGAGCATAGAGGTAGTACTTGCCGTTGCGCTCGACGGTCTGGATGGCCCACGCACCATTCTCGCGGCTGCGCCAGGGGAAGTCCTTCAGCGAGGCCACGGCACCGTGCTCTGTCCAGTTCACCATATCGGTGGTCGACCACAGCAGCCAGTCGTACATGAAGAAACCTGCCGACGACTTCTCATTCTCGTCAGGGATGTCCTCGGGCGAGGCATCGTGCGACGTATATAAGAATAAGGTGTCGCCCACGACGAGCGGTGACGGGTCTGCGGTGTACTTGGTCTGGAAGAGCGGCATGTTCACCTGCTCCAGTCCACGCATCTCCCACCAGTCAAAGTTGAAGAGCTTCGGACCCTTGCGACCCTTGAAAGCAAAGTAGACATCGTGGGTACCAGTAGCTACGGCGGTGAGGTCAAGGGTCAGCGTCTGCCACTTCTCCCAACCACCCGTACCCGGCACATTCAGGGTGCCGAGGAGTTTACCTCCGAGGCTGTCGATGCGAATCTCTATCTGTCCACCACGAAGACCGCTGGCCACACGGGCTGTGAAGGTACGCGGCAGCTTGCGGCCGAAGGCCACGTTCTGCAGTTTGATATAGTCGTCGTTATGGATGTCGCTGACGTAGACACCCACCTCGTCGTTCTGCTCGGTCTTCACGCCCTTGGAGAAGGCCATCGTCTCGGCCTCCACCTTACGGAAGGGGTCGAACGTGGCGATGGGTTTCACTCCCTCGTCGGTAGGCATGATGGTTGGGAAGCTGCCATCGGCATTGTATTGGAACTCCTCGACAGCCACGCTACGGCCAAAGCCGCCACCGTTGGGCAGCTTGCCGGTATGATAGAAGAAGTAGCTGTGTCCCTTGTAGTCGGCGACGCCGCAGTGGTTGGTAAACGACTTAGTATCGCAGAGCGGCATAATCTCGCCAGCGTATGTCCAGGGACCCGTGGGGTGCGGTGCTGTACTATAGCTGATATGCTCAGGCACGCCACCGGCAGCGTAAAGAAGCTGATAAACCTTTGAACTTTGAACTTTGAACTTTGAACTGTCGACTTTGCGGAGCCACGGCCCCTCCGTGTAGCAGTCCTTGTACTTCTTGCCCTTCTCGCGCTTGTCCATCGAAGGCGCACCGAAGGCCTCCTCCGTCATGTCGAGCATGCCCAGTTCACCGCTGTATGAAATCATGTCGCGGTTCAGTTTAAGATAGTAGACACGCGGATTGCCCCACATCAACCAAGCCTGGCCGTCATCGTCAATCATCACCGTCGGGTCAATGTGGTCCCACGAGCCATTCTCAAACAGCGGCTTGCCGATGGCGTCGCGGAACGGGCCAGTAGGCGAGGCACTGACAGCCACACCGATGGCCATGCCGTTTGACAGCTTCGAGTGGGCGCAGATGTACCAATAGAACTTGCCGTCACGTTCGATGGTCTGGGCAGCCCACGCACGGTCGTCAGCCCATGAGAAACTCTCCAGGGCGAGAGGTGAGCCGTGGTCCTGCCAGTTTACCATGTCCTGCGTGGAGTAGACACGCCACTCCTGCATCCAGAAGAAGTCGGCACCGTCCTCGTCGTGGCCGGTATATACGTACATCGTACCGTCGTGTACCATCGGCGCAGGGTCGCTGGTACACCATGTCTGCACAAAAGGGTTTTGTGCCATGGCCGCCGTAGCAGCCAGGCACAAACCTAACGTTGATAATAAGTGTTTTCTCATATCTCTTATCTCATATCTCTTATCTAAAGAGACGCTGTGCCATCAGGTACAGGCAGCGACGCCAGGTGAGGAACTCATGGGCAGTACCCTCAGAGACAAGACCCTCGGCATTGAAACCGGCAGCCTTCAAAGCCTCTACACTCTTGTTGATTTGTGCGGGATTCTCCTTTGAGCCACAGCCCTCGAAGATGTACTTCACTGCCGTGGGATCCTTAATCTCCTCAGGAGCATAATGTCCACCGGAGAGCAGTCCCCAGTAGCCGAACACCTCAGGACGGCGCAGCGTGATAAGCTTGGTAGTCATACCGCCCATCGACAAGCCAGCCATCGCACGGTTCCACTTGTCAGTCTTGGTCAGGAAGTTTGCGTCGATATGAGGAATCAGCTCGTCGATGAGCACCTTCTCAAACTCCTCGGCAGTAAACTTGCCGATGGTGCCAAACTTGAAGTCGTTGGTCAGGCCGTAGGCCATCACGATGATGAAAGGCTTGATCTTACCGTCGGCAATCAGGTTGTCCATAATCAGACCTGCCTTACCCTGCACGGGCCAGCTGGTCTCATTCTCACCCCAGCCATGCTGTAGGTACAGAACGGGATAACGCTCCTGCATCATCTTGCCGCCCTTGCCCTTCACCAGCTTGCCATAGCCGGCAGGCAGGTAGACGGTAGCCTCCTGCATCTTGCCCAAACTGGGAGAGTAGAACAGCACCTTCTGCATGTTACCGTGTGAAATGTCAGTGCGCATTGCGTAGAAGTCTTGGTCGGGAGCAGGAATCTCGATACCACTCTCCCAACGGCAAGAGCCGAAGTAGTTGTGTGTGCCAGGATCGTTGAAGACACCACCGTCAATGGTCAGGTGATAGTAGTGGAAGCCAGGGTCCATCGGACCTTCTGTAGTACCGGTCCACACACCGTCCTTGTTCTTGTGCAGCACCGTGCCACCACGTCCGCCAAGGCCCAGGCTGACGATGACCGACTTGGCATCGGGAGCCTCCACACGGAAGCGGGCATAACCCTCGCTGTTCACCTGCGGCCATTCCTGTCCGGGCTGGTTGCAGGGGTTGGGAACGAAGTCCTCCTTAGGCTTGGCGTTGTCCAGCTTGGCATCGAAATTCTTGATGGCATAGTAGGCCTGCTTCGGCTTGTATTTCTCGTCGAAGGGCAGCGGGTGGTTGTTCACGCCGAGCCACGAGTCGCTGTCGCCGAGGTTCCAGAAAGTCACACAGTCGATGACGTCCTTGTGCTTACGGAACACCTTGAAGATACGGTTGTACTGGTCGGTCAGCAAGGTATTCATATAGCCTGCCACGGGTTTGTTCTCACCACGCGAGAAGCGCAGCTGACCACCCATCTCGGTGTTCATGCGGATGTCGAGCTCGGTGACGTGGATATGCTTCACGAGCTGCGAATACTTCGTGATGGCGGCATCGATGTCCTCCTCCGACGGGCCGTAGACATTGTAGTGACCCTGCATGCCGATGCCGTGGATAGGCACACCGGCGTCCTGCATCTTCTTCACCATGTCGTAGATGCGGTCGCGCTTGCCTGGGTCGCACTCGTTGTAGTCGTTGTAGAACAGCAAGGCGTTGGGGTCGGCCTCATGGGCAAACTCAAAGGCCTTGGCGATGAACTCGTCGCCGCAGAGCTTGAAGTGGCGGCTCTGACGGTAGGGGCTGCCAGGAGCGAACTTGCCGTCGACGAAGGTTGGACGGGGATTGTCCTCCATGGCCTCGTTCACCACGTCCCATGCATAGACGACATCCTTGTAGCGGTTGACGACGGTGTGGATGTGCTCACGCAGCCGCTGATAAAAGACCTCCTTCTTGACCTCGCGGCCCTTCTTGTCGGTGAACATCCAGTCGGCAAACTGCGAGTGCCAGCAGAGGCAGTGGCCACGCAGCTTGATGCCGTTCTTGCGACAGAAGTCGGCAATCTTGTCGGCCTTCTCGAAGTCCCACACACCCTCCTTGGGGTGCAGCATGCCGGGCTTCATGTCGTTCTCGGCGGTGATACTGTTGAACTCTTTTTTGGTGAGCTGGATCTGCTCCTCATTGGAGACGTTGCGCTGGTTAAGTGCCACACCAATCATGAAGTAGTCCTTGTAGGCATCCTTCAGGTGTATTCCGGGAAAGGGGTCGGCGGGAGCTCCCCACTGTGCCCACATCGGGGCGGCGCTCAGCGTGAGTAACACGGCCAGCGTCCATTTAATGGCTTGTTTCATAGCGTTGTTAATAATCATGTTAGTTAATAATTGCTGCAAAGTTACGAAAAATCTTTGACTACAGCCTTGTGCCATGTGTCACAGACTTTCGCGTTTGTATCATAGCACCGAAATTATTTAACACCACAAAGTTTTTGCGACGATTATTTGCTTGTTTGACGCATTTTGTTTACCTTTGCATCATCTAAACCTACAAATCATGAATATTGCCATTTACACCCTTACGTCAGAGCTGCACGACGAACAGGCCGTCACCGCAGTAACCCAAGAGTTTCTCACCAGCATCGGTATCGAGTACGATTTCCGTGGCAGCGACTACAGCGACTACGGCACCCATGCACTCGACCTTATCTATGTACGGACAGGCGGTACAGAGGGCATCTTTAAACGGCTGCTGCCCCAGCTGCAGAAGCAGTCGGACGGTGCCGTCAGGCTGCTCACGTCGGGCAAGAGCAACTCGCTGGCGGCATCGCTGGAGATACTGTCGTATCTGCGACAGCACAGCAAACAGGGTGAGATTATCCACGGTTCGCCGGAATACATCGCCAGACGGCTACAGCTGCTGGAGCGGGCTGGCATCGCACGCCGTCAGCTGAAAGACTGTCGCCTGGGCATCATCGGACTGCCCTCCGACTGGCTTATCGCCAGCTATGCCAACCGCCAGACGGTGAAGTGGCGCTGTGGCATCGAACTGGTGGACATACCCATGAAACAGCTGACCGACACAATCGCTGCCACGCCGGAACCGACACCCGACATCACTGCCGAGCAGGAGAACATCCGACAGTCGCTGCCAGGGGCCTTCCGCATCTACGAGGCACTGAAGACCATCATCAAGCACCATGAGCTGAAAGGCTTCACGCTGCGCTGCTTCGACCTGCTGACCAGCGTCCACAACACGGGATGTGTGGCACTGGCACGCCTGAACAGCGAAGGTTACGTAGCAGGCTGCGAGGGCGACGTGCCGGCCATGCTGTCGATGATGATAGCCCGCTCACTGACGGGCTTCTCCGGTTTCCAGGCCAACCCGTCGAGTATCAACCCCGATACGGGCGACATCCTGTTTGCCCACTGTACCATACCTCTGAACATGGTGGAACGCTACGAGCTGGACACCCATTTTGAGTCGGGCATCGGCGTCGGCATACGAGGCTACATGCAGGAAGGTCCCGTCACCATCTTCAAGGTTTCCGGCGACCTGGAGCGTCACTTCATTGCCGAAGGAGAGTTGATCCGCAACCAGTCCAAGCCTGACCTCTGCCGTACGCAACAGGTTATCAAACTGAATGACAGGCAGCAGACCGACTATTTCCTCTACGAGCCGATAGGCAACCACCACATCATCCTGCCCGGACACCACCGTGAGCTGTTAGAGGAGATACTGAAATAGTCTGAAAAAAAGAAGATACGCTTTAAACCTTACACCTTTTGACACGTCAAAAGGTGTATGAAACGTTTCTTCCTTACTAATTTATTTATTACGTTTGTACTGGCAATAGCCGCGCAAGGCTCTGTAAAAGGTAAAGTTCTGGACAAGCAGACCGACGAGGTGATGCAGTTTGTCAATGTGGCGGTACACAACACCGCCGGAAAGCTCGTGAAAGGAGCTATCACAGATGCCAGCGGACAGTTCAGCATCGGTGGACTGGCTGACGGCACGTACCAGCTGCAGGTGTCGTTCATGGGCTACAAGCCGGAGACGCGCCAGTTCACCCTATCTTCCCAACGCCGTCAGGTACACTACAACGCCCTCTACCTGAGCGAGGACTCGAAGATGCTGCAAGAGGTGCAGGTGACGGGTCAGCGCTCGCAGATGAAGCTGGAGGTCGACCGCAAGGTGTTCAGCGTCGACCAGGTGCTGGCGGCCGCCGGCGGCTCGGCCAGCGACCTGCTGGAGAACATCCCCAGCATCGAGGTGACCACCGACGGTGAGATCTCGCTGCGCGGCAACAGCAGCGTGGAGGTATGGATCAACGGCAAGGCCAGCGGACTGACCTCCGACAACCGCTACGAGATTCTGCAGCAGATACCTGCTGAGTCCATCGAGAAGATTGAAGTCATCGACAACCCCTCGGCCAAATACTCGCCCGAGGGTTCTGCCGGCATCATCAACATCGTGCTGAAGCGCGACCGCAAGGCGGGCTACTACGGTTCGCTGCAGGCTGGCGCCAACAACCACAAGGGCTTCAACGTCAGCGGCAACATCAACTACTCCAGCGGTGTGCTCGATGCCTACCTCAACGTAGGCCTGCGCCGCCGCCGTGGCAGCGGAGGCAGCGAGAGCCAGCAGCACTACAAGCAGACCAACACCTACCAGACCTACGAGAGCGAGAGCGAGAACAAGGGGCGCGGCATCTTTGCCCGTGGCGGACTGACGTGGCACCCCACCAAGGATGACGACATCTCGCTCGGCGGCATGCTGCTGAACGGACACCCGCAGAACCTGAGCACCACGCCCTACCACTACGGCGTCATCGGTGACGAGCAGGACAGCCGCATCATGTTCCGACGCAACGAGAGCGACGGCCGTATGCACATGTACCACGGCGAACTGGGCTACGAGCATCGCTTCTCGCCACAGCACAAGCTGACCGCCCACGTCGAGTTCAACCGCTGGACCAGCAAGCACGACAACATCTACCGCGACTCTACTATCGAGGCAATAGCCAGCGCATTCAGCTACCCACCACAATACATTTGGGGGAATCCCACCTACAGCTACCAGCTGCGCCCCATGCACATCCGCAACCGCAACTGGGAGGCCAAGCTGGACTACGAGAACCAGGTGTCGGAACACTTCAAGATAGAGGCGGGCTACAACGGCCGCTTCTCCCACGAGAACACGCCTCAGGAGTCGTGGATGGCCGGCAACTGGGACGGCACGGGCCTGACGGAGGATGAGCAGTACTACAACCGCTTCATCTACAAGATGGACACCCACGCCCTCTATGCCACCGTCAACACCAAGGTGGGACACCTGGGTATCATGGCGGGACTGCGCGGCGAGTACTGGAAGGTAAACACCGAGAGCTACGACTACGCCCAGGAGCACGGCACGGCCACCAAGGACGCTCCCTACAAGAAAGACTTCTTCCAGCTGTTCCCCTCGCTGTTCCTCAACTACGAACTGAGCGAGAGTGCCCAGCTGCAGCTGAACTACACACGCCGTCTGCGCCGTCCGTGGGGCGGCCAGCTCAACTCGTTCAAGAACACGCGCGATGCCTCGATGGTAGAGTTCGGCAACCCGGAACTGACGCCGGAGTACACCCACTCGCTGTCGCTGAACTTCCTGAAGACGTGGACCGACCACACGCTGAGCATATCGACATACTACCGTCCGACGACCGACGTCATGCAGCGCATACGATACCAGAACCAGGAGGACGGCATGATGTACATGACCCAGATGAACCTCACCAAGCGCCAGAGCCTCGGCGTAGAGATCATTGGCAAGAACAAGCTCTTCCGCATCCTTGACCTGACGACGACGCTGAACGGCTACTACAACAAGCTCGACGGTTTCTCGTACGTCATCGAGGGACAGACGGTCACTGGCGAGGGCGACAACAGCTTCTCGTGGGATGCCCGCATGCTGGCCAGCGTCATCCTGCCCTACGACCTGTCGATACAGGCCACGGGCAACTACCGCTCACGCGGCGTCATCACACAGGGTTACCGCAAGCCCAACGCCTCGCTGGACCTCGGACTGCGTAAGACCTTCTTCAACAAGAAGTTTGCCGTAGCCCTCAACTTCCGCGACGTCTTCGGCACCCGCCATTGGGAGAACTACACCGAGAGCGACACCTTCTGGCGTCACCAGAAGAACTGGCGCGACCCACGCTTCAATATCCAACTGACGTGGAACTTCGGAAACATGAGCAACGATAAGAAGCGCGAAGACCGTGAGGACCGCGAAGGCCAGCAGGGCGGCAGCAACGACGACTTGCAGCAGCAAGGCAGCTTCAGGGACGGCGGCGGTGACTGACCAGAACCTCACGCACGTTGCCCATCATCGTGAAGCAAGGCCTTTACATCACCAACGGCCGAAAGGCGGTTAACCGATAAGAAGGAGGAGCAACAAGTATGTGGACTGAAAATAAATGGCGATTTATTTTGCGGTTTACTTTTTTTATACTACCTTTGCACCCGATTTATCAAGGGGTGCTCACAAGTGTGGGCTGAGATGATACCCTCGGAACCTGATACGGACAATGCCGGCGCAGGGATGATGAGAAGTTCACTGACAATTCCCCTTATTTTAGTTGATTAATAAAAATAAGGTAAAAAGCATGAGAAAGTTTTTTATGATGGCATTGCTGGGTGCGACAACAGCCCAAGCAGCCGAGTTGGACACGCTGAAGAGCGTAGCGTTGCAGGATGTGCAGGTCGTGGCGACACGAGCCACCCGCAAGACACCAGTAGCATTCAAAGACATGAAAAAGGAAGAACTGAAAGCCGTGAACTTCGGACAGGACGTACCCTATCTGTTGTCGCTGACTCCCAGTGTGACGATGACCTCGGATGCAGGTAACGGTATTGGCTATACCTCGCTGCGTGTTCGTGGTACAGACCCCTCACGCATCAACATCACCGCCAACGGTATCCCGCTGAACGATGCAGAGAGTTCCACCGTATTCTGGGTAAACATGGGCGACTTTGCCAGCAGTGTGCAGTCCATGCAGATTCAGCGCGGTGTGGGGACGTCGACCAACGGCGCAGGAGCCTTCGGTGCAACCCTGAACATGCTGACAGAGAACATCGGCATGAAACCATACGTGGGCATCGACCTCAGTGGCGGCTCTTACTATTCACATAAGGAGACGCTACGCTTCTCGACGGGTTTACTAGCCAGCCACTGGGGGGTGCAGGGCCGTCTGTCGAACATCGGCTCCAAGGGCTACCTCGACCGTGCCTCGACAAAGCTGAACAGCTACCTGCTGCAGGCTGGCTACTTTGGCGACAAGACCGTGGTGAAATTCATCACGTGGAATGGTAAAGAAGAGACCTACCACGCGTGGAACTACACGTCAAAATACGAACAGGAGCTATACGGCAGGCGATACAACTCCTGTGGCGTGATGGGTTACGATGCTCACGGCAATCCCAGCAGCTACTACAACGACCAGACAGACAACTACCATCAGCAGAACTACCAGCTGCTGTGGAATCAGCACTTGACCAACGAGTTGAACATGAATGTCGGACTACACTACACCAAAGGACAGGGCTACTATCAGCAGTATCAGCTACAGGTACCCTGGGCGTCATTTGGCATGAGCACTGATCCCGACCTGTACGACGACCTCGTTGACCAGCAGAAGATGGACAACGACTTCTTTGGCGCTGTGGCCTCGCTGACCTATAACAACAAGAAGAACCTGCAGGCCATTCTGGGAGGTGGCTGGAACTGCTATCTGGGCGACCAGTTCGGCCATATCGTATGGACCAAGCCTGGCGTTGCCACTACTGTTCCGGAAGCCGCTTTGAGTCCAGACTATGAATACTATCGCAACCATTCCCGCAAGACAGACTTCAACATTTACGGCAAGGTGACGTACGACATCGTCAGCGGATTGGCAGGCTTCGTAGATTTGCAGTATCGCCATGTGCGCTACAAGCTGCAAGACCCTACCGTAGGCTTTGGCTATAATCAGGACGGCCACTACGTCATCGACAACAGCTATGACTTCTTCAACCCCAAGTTTGGACTGAACTACGACATCACCCCTCAGCACAAAGTCTTTGTTTCCTACGGCATTGGCCATAAGGAACCTGTCCGCAACAACTTCATGCAGCAGATAGCCAATCCTGGCAACAAGGATGCCATAGCAAAGGCAGAACGCTTAGGCGACCTGGAGCTGGGCTACAAGTTCCAGAGCAGGAAGTTCTCTGCCGGAGCCACCTTCTACTGGATGCACTATAAAGACCAGTTGGTATTGAGCGGAGAATTGAATGCCATTGGCGAACCCCTCACCAAGAACCTCGACAAAAGCTATCGCCTGGGCATTGAGTTGGAAGCTGCCTGGCAACCTGTTGACTGGTTCCGCTGGGATGCCAATGTCACGCTGTCACGCAACAGGGTGAAGGATGTCTTTGTGACGCTCGACGACAACCAGACAAAGGCTGCTCTGGGCGACCAGCCGCTGTCCTTCTCGCCAGACTTGATCTTCAACAACATCCTTACCTTTAGCCATCAAGGCTTCAAGGGCAGCATACAAAGCCAGTATGTAGGCGACCAGTATCTCACCAATACAGGATTCTCTGAATTACAAGGTGTGGATGCCGATGGCAACACCACCCATGACACGATGTTGCTGAAGAAGCACTTCACCACCAACATCGACCTGTCGTACCAGTTCTCACTGAAGAAGCTGGGCCTTCAGGAGGCTACCGTTGGCGTTACGCTGTACAACATATTCAGTGCCAAGTTTGACAACAACGGCTGGGCAGCGCCTGCCTACAAGAAGGATGCCAGCGGACAGGTAGTGGCATACAACAGCTGGGGCGATTACGGCTGCTATCGCGACATGTATGCTGTCGGTTTTGCCCCTTCAGCACCCTTTAACGTGATGGCGCACCTGTCTGTTAACTTTTAATTGAAAGTTGAAAATTGAAAGTTGGAAATGACGCTTGACTGGCTTGACATATTGACCACTGTACTCGGCCTGATCTATATCTGGCTGGAGTACCGTGCTCATATTGCCCTTTGGGTGATAGGCATCGTCATGCCCGCACTCGACATCTTTCTTTATTGGAGTCATGGGTTGTATGGTGATGCTGGCATGGCGTGCTACTATACCCTTGCTGCATGCTACGGACTCTTTGTGTGGAAGTTCAAGAAGACCAGGAAGAAACAAGAGCCGCTGCCTATCGTCTTCATGCCACACAAGCAGTATCTGCCAGC
>JAEEGG010010619.1_pt1 | contig 20301 bp, 16 predicted proteins | sample 9134161 | NCBI WGS metagenome assembly JAEEGG01 (sample SAMN16246543, study PRJNA631951) | gut metagenome | biome: gut microbiome; feature: rumen; material: CR-attached | host: Bos | place: Iran: Karaj | collected 2018-10 | reverse complement strand
GGGCCTCTTCGCTGTTCAGTACGTCGTAGGGACGCGAAGCCAGTTTCTCGACGATGTCGACGGGCGGGCGGAAGCCCTTGAAAGGTTTGATAACGCTCATATTTGTGTCTTTTTAATTGTTGATTTTTAACATTATTTGTGGCTGCAAAGATACAAACTTTTCCCGACATAGGGAAATTATTTTTGGCAGAATGAAATAATTATCGTATTTTTGCAGTCGATTTCAAACGGAATATTAACGAATACAAATGACAATGAAGCATAGCGCGTAGATTAGTATGCACATCATAGAATAGGAAAAAGCGAAGTAGCTTATCTGGTACTTTGAAACTTCGACAACTTCAAAATGCTACCCAGAGTTTAGCGACGGCGCTCCCGCTGTTAGGCGTGGGCTTGTACGTTGTAATTGGATAGCATAGGTAGTCGAAGACCTCAAAGTACCGATGAAGACTTAAAAGTGCCACGCTCTTTTTATGTGCATATCTTGACAGGCACGGAAAGAAAATGTTAAATCATATAATCTTGTAGAAAAATGAACGAAGATTTCAAGAAAATTGCAAAGGGATTAGGTGTTGTGCTTCCCGCATGCCTGCTATCTATTGGGACTGCCAATGCAGCTGTTCCTATGCCCACAACGAACAGCGACGTGCCGTCGGTTTGTGTAAAACTGAACAAGGGGAATGATGTTATTTCCCACCTGATTGCGAATACGGGAAAATACTCGTCCGATGAAGTCACCCCCGATCATACTAACAGACATGCAAATAGAGGTGGGAATCATACTGACCGTTATACTGACGAGTCTCATACCGATTACCACAGCAATACGAATGCGTATAATAATAGCGATACTGGCCAGTGCATTCCACACTCAAACACCCATACAAACTATGGTCAGAATCGTCACAAACACACCAATTCAGGTGATCCTCATCACACCGACACGCATTCCGACTACACCGTTAATACTCAGTGCCCCTAAATCTTACTGGTATATAACAAGGGGGTGGAACGTTGCCACCCCCCCTTTCGCAAATTTGCAAATAATATGACACGAAAAGAATATATTTCACGTTTGAATGAGTGTTCTGCACTAAATGTCATTTTTCAACTGACCGACAAATGCGTTCTTTCTTGCAAGTACTGCTTTGCAAGAGGAGCGCATGAGGGAAACCTTGCAACCTTCAAGACAGATATGTTGGAGCTGGCCATAAAGCAGGCTTTCAAAACAAAACACAACCATGTCGTATTTGAATGGACGGGAGGAGAGGCTTTGCTTGTGGGTATTGATTTTTTCAGGAAAGTTGTCGAATTTCAGAAGAAATACGCAACGAAAAGTTACGAAAACGGAGTGCAAACCAGTGGAAATCTCTATGATGAGGAACTCTTCGATTTCCTGATTGAAAACGACTTTGGAATTTCAACTACCATAGACGGTACGCCAGAAATCCACAATCAGAATAGGCCGACACATGATAACAAGCCATCGTTCGACAATGTGCAGCGCACCCGAAAATATATCATGAACAAAGGGCAAAGTTGCGGCTTTATCAGCACCATCACGAAAAACAACCTTGGCCATGAAAAAGAAATGTTGGAATTCTTTAGTGGGCTTGGAATCCACTCTTTCCACAGCAATCCATATATCTACTACTCGAAGAACAAGGTGAAAGACCAAGCCATTGCACTCACGACCGAAGATTTCGCAAGATATTTTATTGCTGAGTTCAACGCATGGATTGAGAGAGGAAAGGTAAAGCCTATTCCGATAACGATAGACGATATTCTAAAATGCCTGAAAACACATAGCCCATCGCACAATACTATCTGCACCTACGGAGGCCGTTGCCTGACAAACTTTATAGCCCTCACGCCCAACGGCGATGCGTACAACTGTCCCAAGTTTACCGGGTCGCAGAATATGATACTCGGCAATATCACAGAGCGCGATATCAAGGACATTCTTTCTCCCGATTCGCCTCAGATGAGCAAAATGATTGATGACAGAGTGGCAGCAATCAACGAGTGCGAGAAGAAGAACTGCGGGTACTTCTATATCTGCAATGGAGGATGCCCATATCATTCGTTTATTGCAAGTGATGGCGAGGATGTACGTCATTTGGATTGTTTGTGTGAGGGGAAACAGCTACTCTTCCAATATTTAGAAAGTGTATTGGGATGCTTGGCCGAAAGTTCAAACAAGGCCATTGCTGATTGAGGGTTGTTTTAACGTACTGTTACAAAATGGCAGATATGCCTTTACGTCACAGCTGATGTAAGGGCATATGGTATTTTGACGTGCCTTTACTTCAAACTTTATGTGCTTTTACTTGGCATGCCGACGCAAGGGTTCGTCAGGAGTGGTGTTTGTACACGTCTGCAAAACACAAGATACAACACCACCCAAAGGATACTTGTCGCACAAAGAATACGACATTGAATCACCGAGAACTCGACAAAGGAGCCCCCGTAGGGGCGCAGGCGATTAGGCAGGCGGTGGAGCGCAAGCGGAACCCCTGCACGCCGGCACCCCACCCTATACTGAGCCCCGTAGGGGCGGGCAGGATAACGCGTCTCCTGTCACCCCTACGGGGTTCCATTTGGTGTATATACGCGAGACAGGGGTTTCTGCCTTCGGCTTCCACCCCTGCCTGTATTTCCACGCCCCTCCGGGGCTCTGAGCGGATGCAGAAACCCCACACTGCGCCTAACGGCTTAGTGTGGGGTTATTAAGATATCGTCTCTTCGAGAAGGGAAGGGAGAAAAGATTATCCCTCGTAGAAGGGCATCTTGACGGTGACAGCCTTGAGGAGTTTCTCGCGGATCTTGATGTAGATCTCGGTGCCGGTCTTGGCATAGGCGGCCTCGATGAGGGCGGTGCCGATGTTCTTGCCGGTGCTGGGGCTGGGGCTGCCCGAGCGCACCTCACCGATCTTCTTGCCTTCGGCGTTGCAGACCTCGTAGCCGTTGCGGGCGATGCCGCGGTCGATCATCTCGAAGCCGGCCACTTTGCGCTTGAAGCCGGCGGCCTTCTGGGCGAGGAGGAGCTCCTTGTTGATGAAGTTGTTGTTCTCGGCTTTCAGCTTGACGATGAAGGCCAGCGGAGCCTCGAGGGGGCTGACGGTGTCGTCCATCTCGTGGCCGTAGAGGGCGAAACCTTTCTCCAGACGGAGGGTGTCGCGGCAGCCGAGGCCAGCGGGCATGATGCCGTATTCCTTACCGGCCTCGAAGACGGCGTTCCACACATCGATGGCTTTCTCCTTGGGGATGTAGATCTCGCATCCACCTGCGCCGGTGTAACCGGTGGTGGAGAGGATGATGTCGGGGATACCTGCAAAGGTGAGGATCTTGAAGGTGTAATACTCCATGTCGACAATGTTCTCGTCGGTCAGCTTCTGCATGGCCTTGAGGGCGTTGGGTCCCTGCACGGCGAGCTGGGCCCACTGCTCGCTCTCGTTGACGAAGTCTTTGCCGAGCTCCATGCCCATCTTGTCGGCAATCTGGCTCATCCAAGCCCAGTCCTTGTCGATGTTGGCGGCATTGGGTACCATGAAGTACTCGTCGTCGTGGACGCGGTAGACGAGCATGTCGTCAACCACGCCGCCCTGACCGTTGGGGAGGCAGGTGTACTGCACCTTGCCGTCGAAGAGGTCTTCGACGTTGTTGGTGGTGACATACTGCATGAAATGTTTGGCGATGGGGCCTTTGGCGCGGAACTCGCCCATGTGGCTCACGTCGAACACGCCTACGTTGTTGCGGACGTTGTTGTGTTCTTCAACTAATCCGGTGTACTGAATAGGCATGTTGTAGCCGGCAAATTCGGCCATCTTGGCTCCCAGCGAAATGTGGAGGTCTGTGTACGGAGTTGTTTTCATTATATTAACTATTTGATTTATTATTACTTGTATTCTATTTTGTTCTTCCGTTGAATTTACAAATATACACTTTTTTTTTAAATTATTGAATAGTGAATAGCGAAAAGTGATGAGAATGTGTTATCGTGTTAATGTGTTATCGTGTTAGTCGAATTACAATCTCCACGTATCTCGCGTATTACACGTAAAGATAGCTATACTTGTGATACGCGTGATACGTGGAGAAATAATATACTTTATTGAGATAACGCATTCAAGTGACTTCGTTCAATCCAGTATCGTTATAGCATTGTTATCCGTTCGTTCCTTTTTTGTATGTAGGGTAACGAGGCAGGATGGATTCAGTAAGGATGCTGTATTGAAGGGCGTTAGTGGGGTTTGGAGGAAAGAAAAGAGACGCCGATTGGGAGTCCGGCGTCTCTTTTGGAGGATTGTCGTGATGCAGGGTGCAGCGTGTCAGGGGAGGATGAGTTTGACGGGTTTCTCGTTCCCGATGCGGACGATGTAGATTCCAGAGCGGGGAAGGGTGAACGAGAGGGGGTCGGTGTGGCTGCTGCCGCTGTGGGCGATGGTGCGGCCCAGGAGGTCGTAGATGGCGACGGGCTGGCCTTCGGCGCCTTGGATGGTGATGCTGTTCTGGCGGGTGGCGATGATGTAGCCGCCGTCGGTGTCGGTGGGTTGGATGCCGAGGGGCGAAGTGAAGTGGGCAACGAGCACGGTGTCCTGTGTGATGACGATAGTGCGTGGGTTGTCGGTGTTGCCGTCGTGCCACGAGTGGAAGCGGTAGTTGTGCTTAGGATAGGCGTTGATGACGACCGTTTCGTTGGGGTTGTAGAGGCCTTCGCCGGTGACGCGCCCCATCTCGTAGTTGTCGGAGATGATGCAGGCATAGTATTGGCCTCCGTTGTCGGGACACCCGATGAACTGGATGTCGTTGCGGAAGTTGTGGAGGCTGTACGAGCCGCCGGTGGAGTCGGTATAGGGGTAGGCGTCCTGGCTGGTGCTGTAGTAGACGCTGGAGAGGTTGTCGTTGGTGGTATGGCACAGGAAGCGGTCGCCGGCATAGGTGGTGACGCCGGAGTTGTCGTGGATGGCCAGGACGAGGTTGTCGGTGCCGTTGTATTGGAACGGGGTGTTGAAGTTGATTTTGTTTAGCCCGTGGATGAAGTCGAGTTTGCCTTGGTATACGGGTGTCATTTCCTCGATGGGGATGTAGCTGTGTTCGTAGTTGAATTTGTCGAGGGTGGTGTGTCCCATGTATACAGTGCAGCTGTCTTTATGGATGCCCTGGGTGTAGTTGTAGTTGATGCTGAAGGCGTGGATGGTGAGCGGGCCTCCCATTTCGTCGGCAAGGAAGAGCTGTTCGGAGAAGTTGTAGGATTGGTTGACGGCGAAGGGCAAGCCGTTGCGGTCGTAGGTGGTTTGGCTTAAGATGTCGATGTTGGTCACGTTGTTGCAGACCTCGGTGTTGAACGAGGTGGTTACCCAGTCGCTGCTGTCGGTGTAGATGCCGTCCTGGAGGTTGTAGTGGCCGCGGATTTTAAGTTCGTAGACGGTGTTGGATGCGAGGTTGGCGATGGTGGCGAAGGGCATTGATGTGGACAAGGTGGTGAATGGTAGGTCGGTGCCTTGCTTGCGGTAGGCGAGGGTGTAGCTGTCGAAGTTGCCCATCCAATTCAGCGAGGCAGTGGAGGTGGTGACACGCTGGATGGTGATGTGCGAGGGGTTGGGGTGGTTGGTGTAGTTGAAGCTGATGGTCCGCCCGGGTACCGAGACGTTGGTGATGGCAAAGCTGACGTCGGGGGTGCCGTCGGAGAGGTACGGATAGATATCTGTGTTCGGGGTGAACTGGGTGCGTTTTTTCAGGCGGGAGAAGTAGGCTTCGTTCAGCTGGCCGTTCACGTCGTTGCTGTTGGAACCGGGACGGAATACCCACACTTCGTCGAAGTACTCTTCACCGTCGAAACCGGCGTTGCCGTCGAAACGGGTGTCTACACGGTAGATTATCAGACCGCGGCCGGGCAGTTGGCGCTCGAAGGTTTCGGTGTTGTCGCGGTATTCCACCACATAGAATTGGTCGGGGTCGGCACTGGGGAAGCGGAGGGCAACGGTGTCGGGGATGCTGTCGGCCAACGAGTTGATGGTGTATTTGCCGGGTTTGGTAATCAGAGGGATACTGTCCAGCCAGTTGCCGTACTTATATTTGAGGTAGGCGCTCATGTGCTGTGGGGGCTTGGAATTGGTGGCCATGAGGTCCCATTGTCCGACAGGAGAGATTTCGTCGTCGCGGTTGTAGCGGTAGAGGTCGGGGGCGCCGAGCGAGTGGAACATCTCGTGGCAGAAGGTGCTGGTGCCGAAGTAGTCGGCACCTGAACCCTCGAGGGCGAAGTTGAAGGTGCTGACTTGTTTGCCGTTGATGTAGACATCGCGGCCGTAGAGACTCCATTTGTGGGGCCAGAGGAGGTCGTTCCATCCGGTGGCGGCACCTTTGACGACGAAGTTGACATTGTCGATGTAGCCGTCGTTGTCGCAGTCGAGGTTGTAGCTTGTGGGTACGGGTGCGGAGTCGTTGATGTAGTTGACGGCACTAACTAAGAGCTCGAACTCACGGTTGGAGCGTTCGCGGTAGTTGGTGTAGCCAATGGGGTTGGCCTCGGTGTAGGGCCTGTAGTAGTCGCGCGGGTGGGGCGAGCGGTAGGAGCGGATGCTGTCGCCGTCGGGAGTGGGGGCATAGTGGGTGCGGATGAAGATTTTGTTGTAGGATGCGTGTTTGAAATAGTTGTATACCGAGGAGACTGTGGCCGTGGACGAGTCGCTGAACATCTGGTCGATGTTGGAGAGGGGACGGGAGTATGGCGAATCGTCGGCAAAGCGGATGAAGATGACGAGGTTGCAGAAGTCGCCGTGGTTGCGGCCGCTGGTTTTGGGGACGGCACGGCGGTATTGTTCGGGTATGTCCCAAGCGTGGCGGCGTTGCAGCCACTCGGCACGAGAGATGGAGATGCCCGGTTTTACGCCCAGGGTGGCGGGGTCGACTGTGCCGACGGGATAGGCAGAGGGGCGTACACCCTTCTCGCTGTCGCCGAGGGCGTAGACCCACCAGCCGCTTGGGGCTTGGACGATAGTGTAGTTCTGGGCATCGTGGAAGCGTTGATAGCATTCATCGCCTGTGACGAACATGTGGATGGTGTCGCCTGAGGGCTGGATTTGTGTGGTTGGCATGTTCTCGACGTAGACAGCATGTGCACAGACGGGACTGAGAAGCAAGGCTGCCAGGAGAACGAGATGAAAACGAAAATTCATAATGTGTTTGGTTTATTTAATTTGACTGTATACTGATTTATTAAGGTAAAGCGCCTGGAGTAATCCTCGCAAAGCAAGGAATGCCATGAAGGCAGTCCAGAGGATGTTGTTCCAGACGAAGAGGTCGGCCAGGTGTGCAGAGAGGAAGTGCTTGCCCAGGTAGTAGACGGCAAAGAAAGTGGCCGAGGCAACGAACATGCTGTTGCGCATGGTGCGCGATGCTGTCGCGCCGACGAAGATGCCGTCGAACAGGAAAGCGGAGAATCCGCACACGGGGATAATGAGCGTCCAGAAGAGGTAGTGCAGGGTGCCCTGTATAATGTCGGGTTTGTCGCTGAAGATGCGGAGGAACCATTCACCTCCTATAGCGTAGAGTGCCGTGAAGAGGAGTGTGAGCCCCAGTCCCCAGCGAAGCAGCAGTTTGACCGAGAGGTGGAGGGAACGGCTGTCGCGTGCACCGATGTAGCGGCCTACAAGCGATTCGCCGGCATAGGCAAAGCCGTCCATGATATAGCTGAAGAGGGTGAAGAACTGCATGAGGAGTGCATCGATGGCAAGCACTTCGGCACTGATATGGCTGCTGGCAGCAGTGATGAAGGTGAAGACTGCCGAGAGACAGACGGTGCGGAGGAAGATGTCGCCGTTGACCTTGAAGAAGAGCTTGAGTTGCGACCAGTGCAAGGACGCTTTGAGCAGTGGTATTATCTTCAACTGGATGGTGGTGTGCGGTTTGATGCGGCGCATCTCGCGGACGAGGAAGAAGAGGCCTATGGCAAAGCCGCTGTATTGTGCTATCACTGTACCCAGAGCCACGCCTTTAATGTCCCAGTGGAACACCAGCACGAAGAGGAGACTGCAGACGATGTTCACGCAGTTGAGGAAGATGGCTATCCACATGGGGAGCCGTGAGTTCTGCATGCCGATAAACCACCCCTTGATGGCATAGAGCCCCAGGGTGGCAGGCGCTGCCCAGATTCGGACAAAGAAATAGGTGAGTGCCAGCTGGATGACTTCGTGTCCACCCTTGAAGATGAGCAGCGACAGGCGGCTGATGGGCCATTGAAGCAGGATGAGGGTGAAGGCAACGGCGATGGCTATGGCGATGGCACGAACAAAGATGCGCACAGCTTCGTCGAAGTTGTGCGCACCATAGGCCTGTGCAGTGAAACCGCTGGTGCCCATCCGCAGGAAACCGAAGTTCCAATAGATGAGGTTGAAAATCTGAGTGCCGATGGCAATGGCTCCTATGTGACTGGCACTTAGACGCCCGACAATGGCCATATCCACCATTCCCAGCAAGGGGACGGTGATGTTGGTGATGATGTTGGGCAGTGCCAGCGATAGGATGCGTTTGTTCATGTTCAGAGGTCGCACTGGACGACGTTGAGAATCCTACGGCTTCCTTTCTCGGAGACGAAGGCTACTAAATGGCTGTTGGATTCAACAACCCCTGTGGGAATAGAGACGGGGAGGGTGATGAAGTATTTCATGCCCTTGGCTTTGCCAACATTGATGGGTAAGCCCCATACGTCGGTGTAAATCTCGCGGAGGACGTGGTTCTGGGCGTAGTGTTCGATGTCGCCGCCGGTACGGCTCTGAGTGGTGAAGATGCTGTCTTCGGTGAGCAGGAGGGTGAGTGTGAGCTCTTGGTTGACATCTTCCTCAAAGCTGATATGCACATCGGCAGTGATTTTGTCGTTCACTTTCGCTTTCTCCATCAGCATGGATACGGCAGGTTTCTCGTTGACTATAGCGTCCACTTTGTCGTTGATGCCTCCGATGGGATTGAAGTGCGCGCCGCGGTTGATCATGGCAGCAGGAAGGCCGGTGCCGGTGCCGATAAGGCTCTCATACCATTCGTTGGCTTTTGCGTTGCGCAGGTCGGGGTCGTTGCCCAGAGGGCGGCCAAAAGCACCGGAATGGACGGCCACGGCAATCAGTTTATCGCCATATTGGTCGAGGGCGGCGTGGATGACTTCGTCGGCGGTGGGGCAGTTGACGCACCGCACACCGGTATATTTCTCGACCATGGCACACTGCTTGGTGGGGATGTCTTTCAGGCTGACAAGCCATTCGCCGGTGATGCCGCTGGGGATGATGTATTCGTTTTGCTCTATTTTATCGCACGAGGTGGCCAGCGACAAGAGCGCTATGAGTAAGGTGTAAAGGACTGTTCTTTTCATTGCTATTCATGTTGTGCGGAGAGGCTCCGCAGTGATTTGTTTTTTGCGTATTAGAACGATGTTGTGAGACTGAATGTGAGACCATTGCTGGCGGGCACCTGACGGCACACGCCGCCAATGCAGAGGAGGCCTTCGCGCTGTTTGCCGTAGCCGAGCTGCAGACGGGTGGCGTCGTGGGTGTATCCCACACTGATGTTATAGTAGTTGGCCTTGTTGCCGTCGTTGTAGACGTACTGGTCGCTGGCGGAAATGAACCAAGCACTGGCGAAGTTGTATTCAACAAGTCCCATAATCCAGTCGCCACAGCGTTTGTCGTCCACATTGGGGTCGTACTTGCTGTCGCTGCCCATCCATTCGGCTTCGAAACGGAGTACATTCTTCTTGTCCACTTTCCATGTCATGTCGGCCACAACCACATGGTTGTGATGCAGGTTGCCGAAGTGCCCTTCAACAGCGGGGTTGAAGATTTGATAGCCATAGGTGCAGGTGAGCTTGAGAGCAGAGCTGAGTTTCTTGGCTACTTCGAGGGAGAGGTCGGTGTAATACAACTCGCCAGTCTTGAACCATGGAGAGGTGTAGCCGTCGGTACCCATGAAGCCTATATGATTGGTGTCTAACCCAGTGATGACAGCTCCGTTGAAGTGGATGTCGGTGCCATACTTGCCACCAAGAAGGGTTCCTTTTTTGATTTTGTACATCACATCGCCCTGCAAGCCCATCTCGCCAGTGGTCTGTGTGGCGTAGGGGTACATGTTGAGGAAGGCATAGGTGTGCTGTTTGGTGATTGCTGGGATGTAGTTGATATACAGCATCTCGCCGCTTTCGGAGCGGGAGGATTTGAAGCACATGTTGTCGATGCGTTTTGCCTGAAGGTTGGCGCTGAATCCTTTTTGTGAGTAGGTGGCATTGAGCATCAAAGCTTCGCCTTTGCGGTAGATGTAGTTGTTCATGATGCAGGGGTCCTGTCCTTTGCGGGCATATTCGGCTTGGAGGCCCCAGTTGCCATAACTCATGTCCATACGCACGGCGCCGGCTCCCACATTCTTGGGAAGGTTGAGTTTGTAGCCATTTTCTTGGGTGGCAATGAACTCGTCGGGTTCAAACTTGCTCACAAAACCGGCACCGAAGGTGGCGCGCAGTTTGCTGTCGGCCATGGGGGTGATAAGGCTGTTGAGGTTGACTTCGCCGTCAATGCCCCTGACGATATTCTCAGTAATATAATTCCAGAAATAGCGCTGGACACCGGTCAGGGCTTTGATGGTGACGCCGCTGAAGGGACGCAGAGTGACGTTCAAGCCACGGAGCGAGTTGTCGATACCCAGGTAGCGGTCTTCGTAGGCACGAAGAATCATGCCACTGCCAAATTGCTCGTAGAAGTTACCAGCCGTGACGCTGATGAGCTCCCCTTGATAGCTTGCGAAATAGTTGGCGATTCCCATACCTTTGTAACGATAGTCAAAACCCAGCATGGGGTTTAGATAAGCCTCGAAACGCAAACCGGCACTGAAATTGCCGTTGGTATAGAGAATGTCGGCACGGCTGTTGGTGAGCAGTCTTTCCGTCACATCGGAGGCTCCAATCAAAGAGTCGGCGTGAGAAATCTGCCCGTCGAGCTGGATGTTACCGGTCACATGTCCTCCTAAAATGCCTTGAGCTCTCAGCGTGGGAGTGGCCAAGAGCACGAAGACAAAAAAGGGGATGAGTTTTCTTACATTAATCATCTCTCTTTATGGTATAATATGGTTTGTGCTTTGTGTATTATTTCTCTGCTTCAGCTGCTGCCTGCCTTACAACTTCGATAAGTTTGTCTTCGTCGCCTTCGACATAGGATGCGTGTTGCCAGATAATCTCACCTTTACCGTTGAGGACAAAGGTATGGGGAGGATTCACTACATTCATGGCGCGTTTGAAGTCTTGGTTCTGGTCGATGTATACTTCGTATTCCCATCCGTTACCGTCGACATGGGGTTTGACACGGGCAGCGCTGCGGGCATCGTCGATAGAGATGGCCACCAGCTTCACGCCGGTTTCCTCCTGCCATTCCTCGTAAACCTCCTTGATGGTATTCAACTCGCGGTTGCAGGGTTTGCACCATGTGGCCCAGAAGTTAACGATGATGGGCTTCCCGTTGTTCTGGATGACAGAAGACTGCACAGAACTTCCGTCCAGGGCTTTCAGTGTGATGTTTTGCGGTAAGGTGGCGTTCTGAGCCATGGCCAAGCAACCGATGGTCAGACAAATCACTGTTAAAAAGATTTTTTTCATAATGGTTTGTTATTTGTTGTTATTATTTTGTATCGTTCGATGTTGATTAATTGCATTGGATTTTTTGCAGGAGGCATAAAAGGGATTGTTTGGCTTGGCTGTCGGGGATTTGCAGCAATGCCTCGGAGGCAATACGTGCATGGTGAGCCACCAAATCTTCGGGCTGGACGGTATCCGGCATTTTGATGTCATGGGCTTCCTGCATGTCGGCCATGTCGTCGCGTATTTGGAAAACAATGCCATAGTGGTAACCAAAATCGCGCATGGCATTGCAGAATGGTGCGTGAGCTCCTGATTCAGGTAGGCTGCCCAGTTCGCAGCATACGGACAACAGCGAGGCTGTCTTGCTTCCGATAACGTCGATATATTGGTCGGTGGAGATGTCTCTCTGTCCTACATATTTCAGTTGTTTCAGCTCACCGAGACTCATAGTGGCCACGGTCTTGGCTACTATGATGGATGCCTGTTTGTTGCCGGTTTCCTGAAGGATGGACATGACACGTGAGAGGAAATAGTCGCCGCACAGTACGGCAGCCTGATTGCCCCAAAGGTGGCGTACGGAGTCGGTGCCCCTACGTTTGTCGGACTCGTCGACTACATCGTCGTGCATCAGGGTGGCGTTATGGAGCAGCTCCATAGCTACGGCGAGCTTGATATGCATGTCGGAGAGGTGTTCGCATGCTTTTGCCGATAGCAACAGCAGCAACGGACGGAGCATTTTGCCGGGATGGGAGGAGAGATGCTCTTCCACCTCGGCAATAATCGAGGGATAGCGGCCCTCGTTGCCGCCTTTGATACAATGGGAGTATTCTGATTTGAAACGGTTGAATGCGTCAAGTACTGGAAGTTGCAATTCTTGGATAGTCATGATATGTTGCAGGTGGTTGAGATGGTAAACTGTTCTGTGGTTTCTTTGTTCAAAAGGGTATTACAGGTATACGGATGCCTGTTGTGGTGATGATGGAAACGGTACGGCCAGACGAGTCGGAAACAATGATGTTGTAGACGCAAGTGGTTTGTCCCTGTTTGATAAGCTCGGTACGGGCTTGAAGGGTGTCGCCTTTGGTTTGTGAGATGAATTGGATATTGCTGCTGAGCGATACCCATTCTATCTCACGGTCCTCTTCCAGACATTGGCTGTTGGCTGCTGCGGCAAATGCAAGGTCGGAAAGGGTGAACATTACGCCACCCATCACGGCACCCATGGCATTGCGGTGGGTGTTGTTCAGTTTGAGACTGCAGATTGCAAACCTTGGCTCGACACTCTCAATCACCACGCCTGTGGCCTGAGTGGCGTACAGGTCGTTTGCAAACACCTCGCGGGCTTTATCCGTTAAACTCTTCATACAGTGAGGAAAGTTTGTTGTAAAGGGGCTTACTCACCTTCACAAGCGGTAGTCTCAGCGTGTTCCCTATTTTGCCTTGGATTTCGAGCAGGGCTTTGATGCCTGAAGGATTGCCCTCTTCAAAAATGGCATTCATGAGCGGCAACAGACGGAAATGTAGCGGTACGGCCTTCTTGACATCCCCTTTCAATGCATGGCGAACCATGGTCGACATCTCTTTGGGCATGGAGTTGGCTATCACAGATATCACACCTTGAGCTCCCATCAGCACCATGGGCAGTGTGAGCGCGTCGTCGACGGAAATCACTGCAAAGTTGTCGGGCTTGTCGTGAAGTATTTGCATCACTTGGGTCAGGTTTCCCGAAGCCTCCTTGATGCCAACAATATTAGGGCATTCGCGTGCCAGCGACAGGGTGGTCTCAGCAGTCATATTCACTCCGGTGCGTCCGGGTACGTTGTACGCAATCACCGGTACGGGTGAAGCCTCGGCAACATGTTTGAAATGCTGAGCCAGTCCACGTTGGTTGGGTTTGTTATAGTAAGGGGCCACTGACAGGATACCGCTGATGCCGTCGAAATTGGTGTTGGAGATTGCATCGCGGACGGCCAGGGTGTTGTTGCCACCCAGTCCCAGCATGATGGGACAGCGTCCACCCACGCATTCGACGATAAAGTCTTGCAGGGCATGCCGTTCGGTATCGGTCATGGTAGCGGCCTCGCTGGTAGTGCCCAAAGCGACGATATAGTCGACTCCGTTGTCGATGATGTCGTCGATAAGCTTCTCCAGTTTGCTGAAGTCGATGGTCTCTTGTTTACGGAAGGGGGTCACGAGGGCTACACCCGTTCCGACAAATGGATTCTTCATATCTTGTATTATTTTATTCTAACTTTTTTTGATCATGACGAGGTATTCGAGTATGTTGGTCAAGTAATGCGACAGCTCGTAGGGTTGGTTGCCGAGGATGATGAGGTCGTAGATGTTGAGGTAGGCTTTGGGTGCGGGTTTGTCGGCGGATGTGCCGGGAGCGGTTGTAGGAGGCGTTCCGCCATAGCCTACGCGCAGACTTGAAGAGGCGTTGAGGGTGACATAAGGGCCATAAAGGTCGTTGCCCGTAGTGGTGTCGATAAGTACGTCGTAGTGGTAGCTGGTAAACAACTGCATGAAGTCGGGCTTTGGAAGACCGTATTTGTCAAGCAGTTCGTCGGCGTTAAGGGGCAGCTCAATTTTCCTTACCATACTCCCGCGGTTGGTCATGTGGTGGGTGAACTGGCTGAGGGTAATCTGTTCGGTGTCGGTAAGCCCATGGGCTATCACTCCGATGCTGCGCACGTCGTCGAGATGCATGATGCGCTTCCTGTGGGGTTTGACCACAAGTTCCTGCATCATGTTGTTTTTATATTGCTCCCTTATTTTCTCTACTACGTTCATGCTGTCCTATTGGTTGTTTTCGGGGCGCGTTTTGTGGCATTGCCCGAGTCGATGTGGGTAAGTTTAAAAGTCATCCTGTGGACGGGTGAAGGACCGTGCTGGGCTAGGGCTGCGTAGTGTGCGGCGGTGGGGTAGCCTTTGTTCTTGTCCCATCCGTACTGAGGATATTGGGCGTTCAGTTCGTTCATGTAGTCGTCGCGATAGGTCTTGGCGAGAATCGAGGCGGCTGCTATCGACATGTATTTTCCATCCCCCTTGACGATAGTGAAGTAAGGTATCAGCCCTTCGTTGTAAAAACGGTTGCCATCGATTAGCAGCAGCTCGGGTGTGATGTCCAGCTGGGCCACTGCCATGTTCATTGCATGCATCGAGGCTCGCAGGATGTTGGTCTTGTCTATCTCCGAAGCGCTGACGCTTGCCACTGCCCAGGCCAGAGCATCGTGTTCAATTTCTGTTCTGAGGGCATAGCGTTGCCGCTCGGTGAGCTGTTTCGAATCGTTAAGGGTTGCGTTGCTGTAGTCTTTGGGCAGAATCACCGCCGCAGCGAAGACGGCACCGGCAAGGCAGCCGCGGCCGGCCTCGTCGCATCCGCATTCAATCAAATCGGGGGTGTATTGACTTTTCAGCATTTCTTACGCAATTATGATGTTTATCGCAGCAAAGAAGACCACGGTCACCACGAAGGTCACATTAATCCAGATGTCGTTGCGCCGAGATGAGAAGCTACTCGTTGAGCTCCCGTTGGCAAACAGATAGGTGGTACAGCAGGCAAAGGGGATGGCGTATGCTTCGGCAGGAACAGGGAAGAGCTGTGTATACAAGGTCAGTCCGATGCTGCCGATGGTGAACAGCAACAGCGTGGTAATATTCTTGTTGAAGTTGATATTGTGGTTGCGGCTTGAGCCGATCACCTTGAACAGGCCGCACACCAGCAAGAGCAGGAAGAGGATACTCCATATCCACTGCAGCACATTGCCCCATGCCGACAGATGAATGTCGGTGACGGTATACCACAGCAGGTAGTTGCGATAGAACATCTCGTCGCATAGCCAGTAGTAGGTCTCCACAATAATCCATGGGGCAAGCAGGCCAAGGATGAACATGGCCCAGTCGCGCCAGCTGTAGAGACTGAAATTGAACATGCTGATGATGACGGGAATGACAAACACAACCATGGTTGGACAAAGCACAATGGACAATCCTACGCAGGCTGCTGCTCCGAAAGTCTTGTCAAGACCGATGGAGAGAAGGGTGCTGGTGATAAGCAGTTGATCGATTCCCACCAGCAGGAAGAGGGTGCCGAGCATGACGGGGGTGAGCGAGGGTCGACCAAGGCTCATGGCTATCACAAAGAACAGCACCGGAAGCAAGGTGCCCTGGCCTATCAGTTTATGGCGATATAATATGCTGGTGAGCAAAACTCCCTCTACCAACATCAACACAAAGCCCAGCACCGTGGCCAGGGTAGGACTCATTGCGCCAGTCAGCCAGTAGAACAGGCTGCCGCCACCCGACGGGGGAGTGGAAAGGGGGTAGGCAAAACTTTTTGCCCACATCAGTCCCGCCACCGCCAGAATGACGATTATCTGGACAATGATATCGTTGTTGCGAAAGGCTTTTAACATTCGTCTTGTAGTATTATTGACGTACTATACGGGCGGTTCGGGCGCCGCATTTCAGCACATATACGCCGAAGGGAAGACTGGAAATGTCCACAGAGGCCTCCATCACCACATCAAGGCTCATCATCTCTGTGCCGTTGATTGCGTAGATGGTCACTTTCTCAGGGGTGTGGCGGCCAGTCATGATAGTGATTCTTTCGCTGGCAGGGTTGGGGTACACTTGCAGCGACTTATCAAACCAGTTTTCGTCAGCCTGCTGGATGTCGACACGAGCCAGGGCTTCGTTTACAGCTGCCAAGGCATTCACCTTGCCCCAGCCCCAAGCGTCGCTCATGCTGTCGTTGGCATGCAGGGGACCGGTCTCTCTGTCGTTGTAGGCGGTTTGGCACAGGATGTCCCTCACTTGCGAAGGGGTGAGGTCCTTGTTGGCCTCAAGCATCAAGGCTACGATTCCCGTCACGGCAGGACACGACATGGAGGTGCCAGACATGGCGGACCAAATATATGTTCTACCGCCATGCTCGAAAGACATTCGGGGTTGATAGGTCTCGTCGCAGTAAGAACTGATGGAGGAGACCACGTTGGTTCCGGGAGCGGAGATTTCAGGTTTGCGGCGGCCGTCAATCACGGGGCCTTTGCTCGAGAAACTGGCCAGCATGCCGGGGATGACGGTTCCGTCGTTTCGTGTGGTGAGGGCAGCATGAGCAGCAACAGCAATGGCTCCCTCGGCACATGCGGGTTCGCCGATGCCACAACGGTTGTCGCCGGCAGTGAAGTACGGCAGTGAGTTACTGGAAAATGCAGCGCCCATGTTGCCGGCACCGTTCTCCAATATGCATACATTCCAAGCGTGGACGGTACCTTCGTTTGCCGTGAATGCCACGAGGATGCCGTATGCGGTATTTTTGTCCACATTCAGTATCACATGAGGGCGTCCGTTGTATATGTTCGAGCTTTCCACTATCAGTTCAAAGTGTAGTCTGTCACCGTTTGATGCCACCATGGTGCTGTCCAGGTAGTAAACTCCGTCGGTGAAATGCACCCACGGGTGTGCGCCGTTGTCGTTAGTACTGACCCAAGGCATGCAGACTGAATCGTTCTCGTTGAACATGGCAAACGACACGTCGAAGTGTTTGCCAGGCTCGCCCCAGAAGGTGATGGCTTCGCCGATTTCCTGATAGCCATAATAACGTGCTATGGTGCGGATGGTGTCGGTGTTGGAGGGATTGAATGTGTTGGAGATGTGGAACTTGTCGTCACCACAGTTTCCGCCGCTGGTGACAAAGACGATACCGCTGTCGCTAAGGTTGTTGATGGCCTGGCTTGCCAGCGAGGTGCCGTCGATGGGGCCAAGGGTGTACATGCCCCAGCTGTTGTTGACAACAAGACGTTTGCCTTCCTCCTTGGCCACGTTCTTCATCCAGCCCACAGCGTCAATCCATGAAGGAAGGTCGAGATAGAACGATGCAAACAGCAGGTTGGCGTCGGGTGCCTGACCGCGGTATCTGCCCTCGATGCCCCTGCCTGCACAAATACCGGCCACATGGGTGCCGTGGGTGGCGTAGCCATACAGTCCCGATGTGTCGCCGCCGGCTTCGAGAAGGTCGTGGCGACCCACTATTTCGGTACCATAGTCATACCCCTGGGGGGCGGGTCCTTTAAGTCTGAACTGGTCCCAAGCACGCAATAGGCGGCGATTGTCGGCACCGTTGTTGTTGTAGTTGGGGTGCTTGTAGTCGAATCCCCAGTCGGTGATGCCTATCAGCACGTCCTTGCCTGTGTAGGCGCGGGGGAGTCCGAGGCCTTGCTGCACGCTGTCGGTACGGGTGTCGACACGGGTGCGGTCCATGGTGGGGACTATTTTCTGCGATATGCTGTACTGTAGGATATCGGGTGAGGACTGCAGCAGTGAAAGTTTGTTCAGGGGCAGGCGCAGAGTGACGATGTTGCCGGCTTTGGTTCCGACGGTGATGCCTTGTGATGCGAGTGTACGCGCGTCGAACCCGTCTCTGACTTTGGCCAAAAGCCGTATCTCTTCTTTGCCAGACTTGGTCCGCTGCATTTTCTGCAGTTCTACTTGGGTGATGCCGTCGCACTTGCCATTGGTGTTCAGGCTCACTTGTTGTCCATTTGTTTGTACTGATGCAAACAGTATTGCCAAGATGATAATGATTTTGCGCATAATAAAATAATGTATAGTTAGTCTTCGATTTCCTTTTCCACTTTTCCGTTTTTATAGATGGCGTGAGTCACCTTGCCCGTGCTGGTGGTGTAGGTGCCTTCGCCGTTGTAGCGGCCGTTGGCCCATGAACCTTTGTAGCGGGCGCCGTTTTCAAAGACGTATTCGCCCTGTCCACTCATGGCCCCTTTGTGCCATTGTCCGGTATAGGTGGCTCCATTTGGCCACACTTTTTTGCCTTCGCCTTCTGGCACACCGTCCACGAGGTCGCCCTCATATACGCATCCGTTGGCATAGGTGAATTTGCCTTTGCCAGTCTGCGAGGTGCCGTCGGTGAAGTCGGCCTCAATCACGTCGCCGTTTGGGAAGTATATCACACCTGGACCTACCATCTTTCCGTTCTCCCACGAGCCTTCCAGTCTTCCCCCGTCGGCATAGATGTATACTCCCTTGCCGTGGTACTTTCCCTTCACCCACTCGCCTTCGTATTTGTCGCCGTTGGGGAAGTCCATTGTTCCGAAGCCGTTCGGTCGGGTGAACTTGTCAAAAGCGCCATGGTACACATTGCCGCTCTTGTAAACTACAGGGCGGGATACCTGTCCAATGGCGAAATGGCTGGATGTCAGTAATATTAACGCCAGCAAAACGGTGTTTAGTATCGTTTTCATTGGTGCATATTTTTTTGCAAAGGTACAAAAAAAATGACATCTATCCGTTTTTTTTCTTTAAAAAGCTCCTCAAATTAAAACTTCCTTTCCGATGGGAATGCCCCGGATGGCTTTCTTGGTTGTGTTGCTGCTCAGTTCTGTGGCTGTTTGAAAGAAGGGTTATGCTAGGTGGGCCTTTGTTTTATTTCCATAGAGAGATTACATTTTGGGAGTGTCCGCAGTGGGGATGTACTGTTGTCTGGATATGGTTCGAAAAAAGGGGAGGGGAGAAGTGACAAGAAAGGGAATCTCCAAGTTTGCCGCACATGTGCTGTTTCTCCTGCAAAAGTAGGTTCTTCCAAGTTTAACATGATGGATAGTAATATGTTTTATTTGTGTATGCTGTTGGATATGTGATTGTTGGTGAAATATGAACACGAGATGTTGTTTTTATTTATAATATTCAGTAGTAATATGTGGATAATTTTTTGTATCTTTGCATCTCAAACAAATCAAAAAATATTTATCTAAAACATTCTAATATGTCAAAAGATCAGATAGTTAATAAAGATGACCTCGTTGTCCGCTTTGCCGGCGATTCCGGCGACGGAATGCAGCTGTCGGGAACGCTCTTTTCCGATGCTTCTGCCCTGACGGGGAATGACATCGCCACCTTCCCCGACTATCCCGCCGAGATCCGTGCCCCGCACAACACCATCGCTGGCGTATCGGGCTATCAGGTGCATGTGGGTAACCATATTTACAGCTCGGGCGACAAGTGCGACATCCTCGTGGCTATGAACCCTGCTTCCTTCAAGTCGAATCTGAAGTGGGCAAAGAAGGGTGCTTCGGTGATTGTGGATATCGACACCTTCACCGACGAGGCTATGGAAAAGGCCGGCTACAAGGAGAACCCCTTCACCGACGAGATGGAGCACGCCTATACCATCATCAAGGCCCCCATCACATCGTTCACCGCCCGCATCGGTCAGGAACAAGGTGCCGACAAGAAGACCGCCGACAAGTGCCGCAACATGTTTGCACTGGGTATTATCTTCTATATGACGCACAAGAAACTTGACCAGACCTTTGCCTATCTGGAGCGCAAGTTTGCCAAGAAACCCGATGTCATCAAGCTGAACAAGGCTGTGCTGAGTGAGGGTTATGAGTATGCCGACAAACTGGAGGTTATCCACTCCCATATCTTCGAAGTCGCCCACGCCGAGATGCCCAAGGGCCGCTACCGCAATATCACCGGTAATGTGGCAACCGCTTGGGGCCTGCTGGCTGCTTCTGAGCGTAGCGGACGCCGCCTGTTCCTTGGCAGCTATCCTATCACTCCCGCCACTGACGTGATGGTCGAGCTGTCAAAGCACAAGGCTTTGGGTGCTCGCGTGTTCCAGGCCGAAGACGAGATTGCAGGTATCTGCTCCGCTATCGGTGCCAGCTATG
>JAEEGG010010612.1_pt1 | contig 20306 bp, 14 predicted proteins | sample 9134161 | NCBI WGS metagenome assembly JAEEGG01 (sample SAMN16246543, study PRJNA631951) | gut metagenome | biome: gut microbiome; feature: rumen; material: CR-attached | host: Bos | place: Iran: Karaj | collected 2018-10 | reverse complement strand
TGAACATCGAAGAGCCGGAAAAGGAAAAGAGCGAGCTTCGTCCGCTGCTTCTGACTTCAGACTTTTTCAAAAAGATCGTCGTCACGAAAACGAGGATGAAGCCCTGGTACGACGAACAGGGCATCCTGCACGTCGGGCTGTATGATTTCCTGCTCGACGAGAGTTTTTTATCGACGAAATAACGAAGCAGCTTGCATCTATAAAGCTTGTTCGCCAGGTTTATTAATGCAGTACGGTAGCGGCGGAAAGTTGGAAAAAGGTCGCGTTTTATCCGTCAGAGATCTAAACCGACCGCACACCACAAAAGAGGATTTTTTCGTTTTTTCAACCGATTTTTTGTTGGTGGGCCGACTGCTCCGCCTCCCAGATGAGCTCCTCGAGCGTCTGATACAGATGATCCGGCTCGACGGGTTTTGAGAGGTGGGCGTTCATGCCGACCTGAAGCGAGCGCTGCACGTCCTCGTCGAAGGCGTTCGCTGTCATTGCGATGATGGGCACCGTCAGCGCGTCGGCCCGGTCCAGCCGACGTATGGCGGCAGCGGCCTCCAGTCCGTCCATGACGGGCATGCGGATGTCCATGAGTACGGCGTCGTAATGCCTGACCGGGCTGCGGCTGAACAGGTCCAGCGCGGCCTTGCCGTTCTCGGCGTGGTCGATGAGCGCCCCCCTGATGTCAAGTATCTCCTTGACGATCTCCGCGTTGATGAGGACGTCCTCGGCAAGCAGTATGTGCCGGCCTTTCAGGTCGGCGCGTTTTTTTTCGCTGAACAGATCCATGCCGTTTTTCCGGGCGGCCCGCTCGAACTCGTCTATCACGTCAGATGCGGAGAGCGGCTTCGCCAGGAAGCCGTCGACGCCCGCGTCCAGCGCCTCGTCGATAACCTCCTCCCAGTTGAAGGATGTGAGTATGATCACCGTCGTGCTCCTGTCGTACCGCCTTCGGATCTCTCTGGCGACGGTAAGGCCGTCCATGCCGGGCATCTTCCGGTCGAGAAGCACAAGGTTGTAAGGCGTGTGCTTGGTGTATGCCAGCTCCAGCGTGTGGAGCGCGTCGGGGCCCGACAGGCAGGTGTCCGCCCGGACGCCGACCTCGTCCAGCACGACCCTTGCGTGCTCCGCGGCGATCTCCTCGTCGTCGACGATCAGCACGCGTATGTCCCTGGGCCTTATGAAGGTCGCTGCCGGCCCGCTTCCGTCGGCGTTCTTCAGCGTGACGACGACGGTGAACACCGAGCCGACTCCCTTCTCGGATTCGACCGTAATGGTGCCGTTCATGAGCTCCACGATGCTCCTGGTGATGGCCATGCCGAGGCCGGTGCTGCCGTATTTGCTCTTGCGGCTGCTGTTCTCCTGGGTGAAGGAGTCGAAGACCTTGGGCAGGAAGGAACTGTCCATTCCGATCCCGGTATCGCTGATGTCGAAGCGGAGAGTCGACTGGTCTTCGAAGGTTGCCGTGCGCTCTACGGTCATTTTGACGCTTCCGGGGGAATCGGTGAACTTGATCGCGTTGGACAGGATGTTTATGAGCACCTGCTTCAGCTTCATGTCGTCGCCGATGTAATTGTCGCTGACGCCGCCGATGACCGAGCACTCGTATTTCAGGCCCTTCTCGCCGCACTGGGACATGACCATCGTGTTGATCTGTTCGAGCATCGAGCGGAATGAGAACTCCTCCCTCCGCAGGATCATGCGGCCGGATTCTATGCGGCTCATATCGAGGATGTCGTTTATCAGCCCCAGCAGGTGTCTCGCGCTCTCGCCGATCTTTTCCAGGTATCCGCGCGTCTCGGGCGGCAGTCCGGCGCTTCTCAGGGCAAGGCTGTCAAGGCCGATGATGGCGTTCATGGGCGTGCGGATCTCGTGGCTCATGCTCGAGAGGAAGGCGGTCTTTGCCCTGTTGGCCTCCTTTGCGGCCTCCAGGGCGACGACCAGCGCGTTCTGCTGGGTCAGTGAGCGGCGCATCTCGGCGTCGATGTCCGTAAAGCCCACGCCTATCGCGTGAACCAGGTTGTCCGTACGGTCCTCGAGGTGCCGGACGCCGGCTATGCGCAGCATGGCGTAGGACTCGCGGCCGCCGCGGATCTCCAGGAATCTGAAGGCGATGAGGGGCTGCTTCAGTAGCTCCGCGCGTATGTTGTCCGGCTGGATGAAATGGAAATACGCCTCGCGATAGTTTTCGGCGACGTGATTGATGCCGAATTCCGTGAAAACGCGCAGATAGGGGAAGTGCTCTCCGAGCGACGGCGCCTCCTCGAAGCGCCGGTCCTCGAGGTAGCAGACGGCGTCGTCCTCGTCCAGGTTCACGTAATAGACACTGCGGTAGTCGGAGGAGAGGGCCACGATCATGCTGTTCTGCTGCTCCCTCTGCCGCTGCTCTTCGAGGAGCTTCTCCTGAAGGGCCAGGCGCTCCTCCATCTCCTGCCGGCGGGCCTCGGAGAGCTTCAGCCGGGTGTCAGCCTCGATCTGCTCCGCCAGGCGGCGGGCCTCGTTCTCGGCCTCCTCGCGCTTCTCCGTAATGTCGGAGATGAACACGAAGAAGAGGCCGCCGTAGGCCTGCGATTCGGTATAATGACCGTAATCGTCCACCCACCGCACGGCGCCGTCCTTGCGGACGATGCGGTACTCCAGATAGTCCATGTCGTTGTGGCTGATCTGGGCCTTTATGGACGATTCGGCGGTCCCGTAATCGTCGGGGTGGACGATGCCGCGGAAGGTGAAGCCCGTAAGCTCCCTGAAGTCCTCGAGGCCGTCGCAGCCGAAGATCTCGAAGACCGTATGGTTCGCGTATATGAGCTCCTCGTTCCCGCCGGACCTGTAAATGAAGAAGCCGCCGGGCATGTGCCGGCCGATCTCCTCCACGACGGGAATGGTGTTCTCGTTCAGTTCGAACTGTTTTCCAAACATCGCAGGCCTCCTTGCGGCTATTGCGGGACTCCGGTCCGGCGCCGCGGCGGCGCATCATTTCGGCAGCCGCCGGTGATATTATACCATACAGCCGAGCCCCGTGTCCATAGCCCGGCCCCGGCCGTCGGAGCATCAGGCCCCGGCCGGCATGGAACGTTTCTGTTGAAAAACGATCCCGTTTCGGTTATAATGATGGCAGGGACGCGGTCCCCGCCGTCCGGCGCGGCCGGCCGGGGCAGGCGCAATAAAAGCCGGAATGAAGGAGAAAAGACAATGAAGAACATCCTTATAACCGGAGCCGGCGGGGGCATGGGCCGGGCCGCCGTCGCCCTTTTCGCGCGGCGCGGCTTCCGCGTGTTCGCGCTCGACCGGACGGCCTGCCCGGCCTCAGAGAACGTCATACCGCTGCAGGCGGACGTAACGGACGAAAAAAGCGCGGAAGAGGCCTTCCGCGCGGTCGCCGGGCATACGTCCCGGCTGGACGGCATTATACATCTGGCGGGGATCTACGTGATGGGGTCGCTGGCCGAGATGACGGCGGACGAGTTCGAACGGGCCTTTGCCGTCAATCTGGGCGGCGCCTTCCTGATAAACAGGACCTTCCTGCCGCTCCTCGGGGAGGGGTCGTTCATCATTATCGTCACGAGCGAGCTGGCCGTTAGGGATCCGCTGCCGTTCACGGGCCTGTACGCCGTCACCAAGGCGGCCCTGGACAGGTACGCATATTCGCTGCGGATGGAACTGCAGCTGAAGGGGATGACCGTGTCGGTGCTCAGGGCCGGCGCGGTGGACACCGGCATGCTCGGCGAATCGCAGCGGAGCCTCGACAGGTTCTGCGAGGAGACTCGGCTGTACCGCTTCAGCGCCGGCCGGTTCCGCTCGATAGTCGAAAAGGTCGAGGCGCGGCGCGTCCCGCCGGAGCGGATCGCGGAAAAGCTTTACCGCATCGCCGGCCGGCGCAGGCCGCGGTTCGCCTGGTCGGTGAACCGCAACCCGCTGCTGATCCTGTTCGACCTGCTGCCGCCACGGGCGAGGTTCGGCATCATACGCGGGATCCTTGCCCCTCCTGCCGACGGGGAGGACGGACGGGACGGCAGGCAAACATAAAGTCCTTCAGGGGCTCGAGAGACGGCTGAACGCTCTGTATCCTCTCGAGCTTGCCGCAGTCGTAGCGGTATGACAGGCCGTCGGGTCCGTAGCCGGCAAAAATGAACGTGTGCCCGGGGCGGAACGTACCGGCCCGGCTCTTTTCCGGCCGGACGAAGACTATGTCCCCGGGCTCGAGGCCGTCGGGATCCTCTATCCGCTCAAAGCCCCGGAGATCGCACCAGGACGGCAGGTCCATGCGCGGATCGGCCGGGTGATAGACGACCATCCCGTGGCTCACCGGCTGGTCCGTGAAGCCGACGCGGTACAGCACCCAATCGACCAGGCGGTCGCAGGAGACGAGCCGGGCCGTGCAGTCGACGGCGGGATTCACGGGGGCGTCCCCGTACCTGAACCCGTTCTCCCGGACCAGATCCGTCACCGCCCGGGCTTCCCGCATTATGTCGCACTGCAGGGGCGTCAGAGGGCAGTATACCTCCACGCCGTCATCGCCAAAGACACGGCAGCCGAATCTCGCGTTTTCGCGGGCTATTGCTTCGGCCTCGGACAGACTGGCGGTCACAGCCGCCTCGCCGTCTCTGTCTGCGGCCCTCGGCCTTACAGAATATGATTTGTCCATGCCGTACCTCCGTATGGCTTTTTTCGGTTATGCCGGTCCCGGGTGAGCGCAGAGGCCTTTTTCCGGCAGCCAGGCGGCGGGACCGGCCGTTTTTTCAGGTTCCGACATCAATTTGCGTCCGCACGCTTGACATCGGAGGAACTGTTGTATATAATAAATCGGTATTTTTATCAGGCCGGAGGGCGGTCCTGGCGGCAGGAGCGCGCTTATCCGGATCCGGAGCTTGCAATGAACGGAAAAGAGATCAAAAAAGCGGTGGACATTTCCGCGAGGGCCGGGACCATACTCCTCAGGTCGGGCGCGGACATAACCCGCGTCGAGGACACCATCAACCACATGATGCGCGCCTTCGGAGTCGTCAGGTACGACATCTTCACGATAACCAACGGCATCTTTCTGTCTGCCACGCCCGACGACGCTCCCGAGGGGACGGGCGATTACACCCGCATCTGCGACGTGCCGAAAAACTCGTCGGACCTCGGCAAGGTCGACATGGTGAACACCCTGTCGCGCGATATCGAGGCCGGCCTGTGCGACCTGGACGGGGCTGAGGCGAGGCTCGACGAGATCGAGCGAGTAAAGGGCTATCCCGTGGCGCTCAGTCTTTTCGCGGCGGCTCTGGCTGCAGGCACCTTCAGCTATCTGTTCGGCGGGAGCCTTTTTGACGCCGTGCTGGCGGCGACGTGCGGCCTGGCCTATTATCCCATAGCAATGAAGCTTGGCGGCACCAGGCTGTCGAAGCTCCTCACAAACGGCATCTGCGGCTTCATCCTTGCGCTTCTGTCCGTCTGCTTTTTCAAGCTGCTGCCGGGCGTCAATCTCGACAAGGTCATAATAGGGGCCATCATGCCTCTGATCCCCGGAGTGTCGTTCGTGAACTCGGTCCGCGATATCGCGGCCGGCGACTACATCTCCGGCACCATCCGCATGATAGACGCCATCGTGACTGCCGCGGGCATCGCTCTCGGCGTCGGGCTGACGATACTCATCTTCAGCCGCCTCGGCGTGATCTAGGAGGGGAACATGGGACCTGTCGAGATAATCATGAACATGGCGTTCTCCATGATCGCCACCGGGGCGTTCAGCCTGATCTTCAACATCCCGCGCAGGCACGTGCTGTACTGTTCGCTGCTGGGAGTGGTCAGCTGGATGATCTTCGTGCTCCTGACCCCGGCGGCCAACGACGTCGTCGCCACCTTCGCGGCGGCCTGCGCCGTGGTGCTGCTGTCGCGCATCCTGGCCATCTTCAGAAAATGTCCGGTCAACGTGCTGCTCATCCCGGGCATAATACCTCTCGTGCCGGGATCGGCCATATATTACTCGGCCTACTACTTTGTCACCGACGACGCGTCGTCGGCGGCTTCGTACGGCCTGCTCACGCTGAAGCTCGCCCTGGCTATAGTGCTGGGGATAATAGTCATATCCGCCGTGCCGTTCCCGCGCCGTAAGAAGCAGTGAGCGGTATCAATCGAGCGCCGCGATCTTGTCGTTGAGGCTCTTCAGCGTAGCTCTTGCCGTGCGCTCAGCCGAGGTCCACTGCTTGGCCAGGTTGTTGCGCTCGTAGGCGGTGTTCATGGCATCGGATATGCTGATGCCGAAGACGTCCGCCATCTCGTACATGATGGTCTCGCGGACGGTGTCTATCATGGCTGAGGCCGTGGGATCGGAGACGCGCTTGGTCTTGATCGTTACCTCGTAATAGGCGGGTATGAGCGTCGTCCTGGAGATATAGGCCCAGTAGTCGGAGACGATGGCCAGGCGCTCCCGGTCGACCGACGGGGAGTTCGGCGCACCGAAGATCAGCGCGTACGGGTCGATCTTGTGGTAGTATCTGGTCTGGTCCGCGTTGTATTTCGGGTTTACTATTGCTCCGTAGTCGTTTTCCATATCGGAGAACTGCGAGGAGATCCCCATGCCGCCGTGAAGGAACAGGAAGTGCCCCGAGGCGAACAGGGACCTGGCGTGGTCGTAGATGTTGGCGTAGCCGGACAGATTCTCCTTGTCCATATCGCTGGCCTTCGAGAAGGTCAGGGTCGATTCGGATTCGGACACGACCGTCCTTATGGACGAGAAAATGCCGTCGATCTTTTCCAGCTGATCTCCTACGGCCGCCTCGCGCTTTCCTTCGGCGTCGACCGACGTGAAGCGGATCCCGCAGCCCGTCAGCAGATGCATGTGGGTGCCGTTTGCCGGTCCCGTGGCGGTCAGCATTCCGTATGTGCCGATGCTTCCGTCGGCGGGGACGTTCGACACGCTCTGAACGAGACCCAGGAAGTTCTCGAGCGTCCAGTTTCCGGCCTTCTCGAGGCCGTACGGGTCGTCAAGGCGGTAGTTTTCCAGGATCTGCTTGTTGAAATACAGGAAATACGAGTTGCTGAATCTCGATACGGATATGTCGTTGGCGATGAGGAACAGCCGCCCGCCGAGCGAGTAGCCCTCGACGCAGTTCATGTCCCACCAGGGCCTGGAGAAGTCTATGTCCATGGCCGCCAGGTCGGCAAGCAGGCCCGACGTGACCTTCGGTCCCATAGAGTTGCGGCGCTCAAGGATGAGATCGTAACCCGGGTCGCCGCCCTTGATGTCCGCGGAGAGGGTCTCCAGAGGGCTCGACGCCTCCCGGAATTCCAGCTTGACTCCGTACTTTTCCTCGACCATCATGTTGCGGGAGAGCGCGGCCTCGTCGCACAGCGAACCGTTGTCCTCGCCTATCATGTAATTGGCGGCGTAAGACGTTGCCTTGCTGCTGCGCATATAGACCGTGAAAGTCTGGCCCGAATAGTCTCTGGCGGCAAACACGGGCTCTGTCCGGACGTCGGTCTCGGACCCGGCCGGCGCCTCGGCCGAAGTGACCGGCTCCGTGTCGTTCCCGGCCGGCGAGCCGGCGCAGGCTGACGCCAGCAGAGCTGCCGCGATGACCGCCGCGGCCGCGAACCTGATCCTGATCTTCATGAGGGGCTCCTTTCTCTTGGCGGGGGTTCGGCCGGGCCGGGCCCGGCTCCGGTAGGTCTATTATACCATGCCGGAGGCTTTTGTTCAAGGCGGCATTTTCATTCAGTCCGCCGTCAGGTAAATACCGCCGCACTGGCGGCAGGTCCGGCGGCTATCCCCGCCGGCAGACCGGCCGGCTGGACCGGAATAACGTCATACAGGCGGACGGGCGTCCGCGGAAAATACAATTACGAACAGGATGGAAAGAAGAATGTACAACAGGGATTCACTGGATACGGTCTGCGGGGCGCTCTCCCGCATAATGGGGATAGATCCGCCGGCCTTTGCCGCGGAGCCGAACTCCTCGCTCGTCGAATACGCCGAAGAAAAACTCGCCGGCCGCAGGGCGGGGCGGGTGCTGATGTTCAATCCCGACGCCGTGGCGCAGTGGATCTACCGGAAGTATCCGTGGTTCGTATCCGACGTCGCCCGCATAGGCGAGCTCGAGCTCCCGCTGAGATCCGTCATGCCCTCCGTGACTCCGGTCTGCTTCGGGACCATGTACACCGGGGCCCAGCCCGCGGTCCACGGCATCAGGAAGTACGAGAAGCCGGTCATACGCATCGACACCATCTTCGACGCGCTCATCAGGGCGGGGAAGAGGCCCGCCATAGTGGCCGACGGGGAGTGCAGCGTGGGCAAGATCTTCCGTGAGCGCGACATGGACTATTACATCTTCGACACGCTCGGGCAGATCGCCGAGAAGGCCGTCGAGCTCATCCGCGAGGACAGACACGACTTCATAGCCGTCTATCACGGCAACTATGACCACTGGATGCACAAGTTCGGGCCGGAGAGCACCGAGGCCATTTCGGAGCTCCGGGCCAATAACTACACCTTCGAGATGCTGTACAACGCCGTCAGGAAGTACTGGTCCGGCCACGATTCCCTGATCGGCTTCGCGATGGATCACGGCTGCCATGAGGTCGACGGCCACAGCGGCTCGCACGGGCTCGACATGGAGGAGGACCTGAACATAATGCATCTCTACACCGCCGTCCCGGCGGCGTCCGGCAAGCGACCGGAAGGGGCCTGACGGAAGTATATTGAAATAAATAAAAAACATCTTGCTTTTTGCGCGCCTTTGTGGTATAATAGCCTGCGCCGCTCTGCGGCGGTGTGCGCATCCGCACGGAAAAGCGGCCCGCCTGGCGGCCTGAGACTGTTTATCATTTGTACAAGAATAAGGAGCAAACCATGGGCACTCTTGAAATCGTACTGGGCATCGTGATCCTTGTCATGGGACTTGCCATCGTCGTGGCGGTCCTGCTTCAGTCGGGAAAGGACAGCCAGATGTCCGGCGTCATCTCCGGTTCCGCGGAGACGTTCCTCGGCAAGGAAAGAGGCTCGCGCCTCGACAAAGCCCTCAACAAGGTAACACCCATTCTTTCCGGTATTTTTGCCGTACTGATATTAGTGCTTTACCTGCTCGTTTCCGACTGAGGAAACAAAAGACGGGAGACCCGAGCGAAAGCGCAGGGCCTCCCGCCTCTTTTTTACTTGATCCGGCGCGGACGGACCGCGCGAGAGTTTTTTACCCGGAGAGCGAAATGAGGACCGAAGGGATAAAGATCAACTGTCTCGGGGCATCCAACACGAGGATCGTCGTGACCGACGGGCGCGAGTCCGTAAGGGATGTCAACTACCCTGTGATACTGGGGCTGCTTCTGCGCTGCACGGTGAGGAATTACGGCGTGTGCGGATCGTGCGTCGCCCTGACCGGCGCAAGGACAGACAGCTACCTTGAGCGGCTGCCGGCCATGGACCGCGACGCGGACGTCGTCATCCTTCAGGGCTGGGGCAACGACAACCACAGGGACGTGCCGCTGGGATCGCCGGGAGACCGCTGCGAGACCACCTACCGCGGAGCCCTCGCGCTCTGCATCGAGCGCATACGGCTGCTGTTCCCGGACGCGAAGCTGCTCGTGCTGTCGGGCCTCGACCGCAGGCTTCCTCCGAGAGTGCGCCCGGACGGTCTGACCATCGACGACTTCATCGGGGCGTTCTTCGAGACCTGCCGCCGGTGCGGCGCCGAGCCGCACGACTTTTTCTCGGATCCGCTGATACGGGCCGCGGATCCGTCCGAGATGCCGGACGGAGTACACATGTCCGAAACGGCCTGCAGGCACTATGCCGAAGTGACGGCCGATCTTATAAAAGAACTGTGAAGGAGGGACGACATGTCTTTTTCACCCGAGAATCCCTGGATCAGGGAAAGAGAGACCATCCTGTGCGGCTGGAAGCCGGACTACAACAGAGGCTTCATCAACAATATGAACATGAACTTCTCGGTCGACTGGTATTCTTTTTCCGACCGTCAGATCAAAGAGTACGCCAGGATGATGAAATCGTTCGGCTACACCGGCATTCAGGTTACCGACGGCTGCAACAACTGGCGCTGGTACAGCAGCTGGGAGCCCGTCCACGACCGCTTCAAGAAGCTCGCTGACGCTCTCCACGAGGAGGGGATGAAGTTTACCTTCTGGGTCTGGGCCGCCAGATTCACCCATCACGGCTGGGTCGATCCCGACGTCAGATACACGGCCGCGGACGGCGGAAGCGCTTACGACGACCCGCAGGTCTTTGCCTGCTTCGACCGGTATTACGATATCTACGCGGACATGGCGCCTTACAGCGACCGTCTGATCCTTCATTTCTTCGATCCCGGCGCCCTTAGGAACTACAGCGACATCTTCAGGTTCTGCCGGCTCATCGAGGGCAAGTTCAGGAAGGTCAACCCCAACGTACAGATGGGCATAGACACCTGGAGCGCGCCCGACGACTTCCCGCAGGCCGTGGTCAATTCCGGCCTGAAGGATTATATGTTCATGGAGCTGCCGTCGCACGGCGACTGGTCGGCTGAGGAGAGAAGAGCCTTCCGGAAAGGCGTCAGAGACGCCGGCTCTCCCCTGGGGGTGTGGAGCTGGTACACGGCCGATATGGAGATCGACCAGTCGGCCAAGATGGTCGTTAACGCCCACGTCATGAAAGACGTATGCAACCGCACCCGCGAGGAGGGCGACTGCGTCAAAGTGCCGGACTACTGGTCCGAGATCGACTCGTACCACGTTATGAACCTGTTCTCGCTCTACTGCGCCGGTCAGCTCCTCATAGACCCTGACAGGGATCCTGACGAGCTCGTCCATGAGATAGCATACAGGATCTATTCCGACAGACACGGGGCCGCCGTCGAGCGCGCTCTGCGCCTGATCCAGGACGCGAGATCCGGAAAGCGCTGGGAGGACTACTGGTGGAAGGGCGACGCGAGAAAGCTGATCTTCGATCCCGATGACATCATCGCAAGGGCGGAGAAGAGCATGGCCGAGATCGCGGAAGTGGCAAAGGACCGCGGTTACACGACGACTCAGCCGCTGCCGGTCTCCCCGGCCACCCTGGCCGAACTCATGCTGCCGCATCTTGAGCAGATCCTTATATACGCGAGATTCAGGAAGGACATGTTCGGGCTCGAGAAGATGCTCGAGGACGGGGCGGACAAGGAAGCTCTGTTCGCGGAACTCGACCGCATCTGGGAGCCGGTCCCCGACTTCAACACCGTCGTGGGCGTCTGGGGCCAGCCGGAATCCAGGATGCAGCTGAACTACGTAAGGAACTTCTGCGCCAGGGCCGGCATCGACGTGCCGAAGAAGCCGCTCATGAGACACCTGCTGAAGAAGAGGTATTACGAGTGCCTCGTCTCCAAGGCCAAGACCGACGGAAGGACGGTCTTCTCCCACAGGTATTACGAGGGCTCCCTGCCGTTCAAGGCCGAGGAGGGCTGGATCTTCGACGAGCTCGAGGCCGAAGGGCTGATCCGCCAGCACGAGGACGGAAACATAGAGCTACTCCACGCCGAGGCTTACAAGTACAGATAAAAACGGTCCCGGGGGCCGCGGACGGTGCATACCGTGACCGCGGCCCCCGGGCCGCATATTCATCTTATGATCCTTGATCGGGCTGACCGGTATGTCCCGCCGGCACCGCGTACGGCGGTCACGGCGGCCGGGCATGAGGGATTCATTTTATAATGATCTTCTTGAAGGCCTTTTTGCCGCGGCGGACGACTTTTCCGGAGCGGAGCCCGTCGCCCGTCATCGCAAAGCGGATGTCGGTGACTCTCTCCCCGTCAACGGTGACGCCGCCCTGCTCGACGGCCCTTCTGGCCTCGGACTTGGAGGCGACGAGGCCGGACCTGACGAGCACCGTGAGCAGATCGATGCTGCCGTCGGCGTCGAGGTCGTCCTGCGTGAGCTCGGTCGTGGGGATCTCGGCCTCGGCTCCGGAGCCGAAGAGCGCCTTCGCGGAAGCCTCGGCGCGGTCGGCCTCGTCCTTCCCGTGCACGAGGGCGGTCAGCTCGTAGGCCAGGATCTCCTTGGCCCGGTTGAGGCGGTCGCCTTCCCAGCGGTTCATCTCCTCGATCTGCTCCATCGGAAGGAAGGTGAGCATCCTGACGCACTTCAGCACGTCGCCGTCGCCCACGTTTCTCCAGTACTGGTAGAAGTCGTAAGGAGAGGTCTTGGCGGCGTCGAGCCACACGGCGTTGCCGGCGGTCTTGCCCATTTTCTTTCCGTTAGAGTCGGTGAGCAGAGTGATGGTCATGGCGTGTGCGTCCTTGCCGAGCTTGCGGCGGATGAGCTCCGTACCGCCGAGCATGTTGGACCACTGGTCGTCGCCGCCGAACTGCATGTTGCAGCCGTAGTTTTTGAACAGATAGTAGAAGTCGTATGACTGCATTATCATGTAGTTGAACTCGAGGAAGGACAGGCCTCGCTCCATGCGCTGCTTGTAGCACTCGGCGCGGAGCATGTTGTTGACGGAGAAGCAGGCTCCGACCTCGCGCAGCAGATCGACGTAGTTGAGGTCGAGCAGCCAGTCGGCATTGTTGACCATGGTGGCCTGGCTTTTGCCGTCGCCGAACTCGATGAAGCGCTCCATCTGGATCCTGAAGCACTCGGCGTTGCGGTCGATGTCCTCCTTCGTCAGCATCTTGCGCATGTCGGTGCGGCCGGAAGGGTCGCCGATCATGGTGGTGCCGCCGCCGATGAGGGCAAAGGGCTTGTTCCCGGCGGACTGAAGGCGCTTCATAAGAGTGAGCGCCATGAAATGGCCGGCGGTCAGCGAGTCGGCCGTGCAGTCGAAGCCGATGTAGAATCTGGCCGAGCCGGAGTTTATCATGTTGCTTATCTCCGCCTCGTCCGTGACCTGAGCTATGAGGCCGCGGGCGCGGAGTTCTTCGTACATAGTCATGTGAGCTTACCTCGGTGAAAGAAATGAAAGGCGCGTCCGTACGGCGTGGCAGGGCTCTTTGCGGGATGCGCCGGCGGAACGGAGAATAATAAATTATACCATCGCGGTCTCGCTTTGTCAATACCGCCTGCCGCCGGGGCCCGGTCCTGACCGCCGGCCGGCCGGATAATTAGAAAAAAACAGAGATTATTTGAAAGAAGATGTGTCAGGACGGCCGCGGATAGTGTATAATAGTATATGTTAAAATGCCAAGCGAAGGAGGTTGTGTCATGGCATTATTCACCGTAACCGACTATGACAGACAGGTATGGGAGACCGAACTTAAGGATTTCCTCCCCGACCATCTGTTCGACGTCCACACACACGTCTATCTTAAGGAGTTCAAAAGAAAGGCCCCTCCGGGCGGAGTGAAGAGGACCGTTTCGTGGCCGTCTCTGGTGGCAAAGGACAACTCCATAGAGGATCTTCAGGAGACCTACAGACTGATGTATCCCGGCAAACAGGTCGAGGCCCTCATGTTCAGCGGCGGCAGCTCCGAGCTCGGCCCCGGCAACAAGTACATAATCGAATGCATGAAGAAGACCGGCTGGCCCGGACTCTATTATTCGCATCCGACGGAATCGGGCGACCAGGTCGAGCGCAGGATCCGCGAAGGCGGCTTCGTCGGCACCAAATCTTATCTCAGCCTCTCGCCCAAATACATCCCCGAGGCCGAGATCAGATGCTTCGACTTCTTCCCGCACGAGCAGCTCAAGGTCCTGAACAAGCTGGGCGCCATCGTGATGCTCCACATCCCGAGGAACGGCAGACTGCGCGACCCCGTCAACCTGTATCAGCTCGCCGAGATCCGTGAGAAGTACCCGGACATCCGCCTCATCATCGCCCACATAGGCAGGGCCTACACCCAGTACGACGTCGGAGACGCCTTCGAGTTCCTGGCCAAGACCGGGCTCGACTACACCTTCGACTTCACCGCCAACTGCTCCGAGTTCGCCATCACCGAATGCCTCAAGTTCGCCGGCCCGCAGCGCCTTCTGTTCGGTACGGACATGCCCATACTCCGCATGCGCTGCCGCAGGATCGAGGAGAACAACACTTACATCAACCTCATTCCTCCCGGACTGTACGGCGATCCCAGCCAGGACAGGCACCTGCGCGAAGTCAGCGCCGAGGAGGCCGAGAAGATCACCTTCTTCGCCTACGAGGAGTTCCTGGCCTTCAAGCGGGCCGCTGTCAAGCTCGGCCTGTCGCGCTCCGACATCGAGGACTGCCTCTGCAACAACGCGGTCAACCTTATCAAGGCCGCGCACGAGTCCATCTACGGATATTGATAACAGTTATGCGCGGCGCCCGGGTCCGTTCGCGGACCCCGGGCGCCGCGCGCCCGAAAAAAGGAGAGAAACCGTGAAAAAGAACGTGATTGCCGCGGCGGCCGCCATCGTCCTGATACTGGCGCTTGTGCCCCTGACGGTCTGCGCGGAGGCGGCCGGGCCCCGTACGTACGGAAAACTGCTTGTGCTCGGCGACTCCATAACCACGGGTTACGGCCTCGGCGACTACGACTGGAACGACCCCTACAAATGCCGCAGCTACGGCAACCGTCTCGCGACCGCCCTGGGCCTCGAGGGGGAGAAGACGTACTATAACCGCGCCGAAAACGGCGACAGGACCGAAGACCTTCTGAGCCTGCTCCCGTCCGTTCGAGACCTCGTGGCGCAGTCCGACCTGATCGTCATATCGATAGGGGGCAACAACCTGCTTCAGAACATCAGCCTGCTGGCGTCGGCCATCGCCGGCAAGCCGCTGTCCGGCATTGCCCAGGCCGTCACGGTGCTCAGCTCGGCGACTCCGGAGGCGTATCTTGCCGCCGCTTCGTCGCCTCAGGTGGCTTCGGTACTGGCGGCATCCGTCGCGGCCTGCGGCAGCGACGTCAGGGACATCTGCGCCCTCATTCGCGAGTACAATCCGGGTGCCCGGACGATCTTCCTGCTCCAGTACGATCCGTCGAACGGCGTGCCCGGTTTCGAGGCCTTCGACATGGTCTCGGCACCTCTCATCAAGCAGATCAACGCCCAGATCACGTCCGCCGTAACCGCAGCCGGAAGCGGCTTCGAGCTTGCCGACGTCCCGTCGGTCATCGACCCTGCCGCGGCCGCCAGGACCAACATGCTGGATTACGACATCCATCCGAACCTTGCCGGACACGGGATGATCTACAAGCTGCTTATACAGCAGCTGGGTCTTGTCGATCCCGATGAGTGCGAGCATGAATTCGGCGAATGGATCGAGATAAGCGAGGGCCAGGCCACCGAGCCGTGGACTGGCGAGCGGACCTGCCGGATATGCGGCTATACCGAGACCTCCGAGTTCCCGGCCCGCGAGACGTCCGCGCCGGAGACGGCCGCGGCACCCGGAACGGATCCGGCCGCCGAAACGAAAAAGCAGGGGGATGACCGCAAGTGGCTGCCCGGCTGCAAAAACTCCGGGGCGTCCGCGTTCGCCGCGGCCGTGATCCCCGCCGCGGCCCTGCTTCTCGTCAGGAGAAAAAAGCATCGGGACTGACGCTCTTAATAATGAAAGCCGGGTCGTGACGCCCGGAAAAATGAAAGCCGGGCCGCGTAGCCGACGCGCCCCGACGGCCTCAACCGATGAATACGGCCTCCGGAAGGGAAATGCTCCTCCGGAGGCCTTTTTTCTGTTCGCGGACGTCCTGTTTCGCCGTCCCGGGCGGGCTTCCTGCGTTTGCCGGTCACGGTGGCGGCCTCCCGGCCGCGGACGTCAGGATCCGCTCTTTTTTGCAGGATCGCGGTGCGCCGAGTCATTTTCAGCCAGATCCGGGTACGCCGCGTCCAGCAGCTCGCCTATCCTCGCAAGGTCGCGGTCGAGATAGAGCTTGCCGAAGAGCACCTCGAGCCCCGTGGCCCTGCGGTACTCGGCGACCGTGGCGCTTTTCGGGGTGTTCCTGCCGTGCCCGGCGTTGCGGCCGAGGCGGTAGAGCGCCGCCTCTTCGGGGGTCAGGAGGGGGGCTATGCGGTCCACGGCCGCGGACTGGGCGGTCGCGCTGACGTAGGAGAGGGCGGCGCGGTTCAGCGCGGCGGAGCCGCAGCCGCCGTGCCTGACGAGCCTCTCCCGGATGAACAGCTCCATTACGGCGTCGCCTAGGTAGGCAAGCTCGGGGACGGCCGTGTCCTGCCTGCCGGCCGAGGCGGAGATCTGGGGGCTGCCGGCGTGCACCTGAGCCGCGTCACTGTCGTCGTCCGGGGACCGGCCGGCCGGCACGTCCCCGTCCGGCTGTCTTACGGTCATCGCCGCGCAGAGGCAGACGGCAGCCAGCACCATAACGGACGGCAGCGCGGACGAGGACGAACCGCAGCCCTTCCCGGAACTGCCGGCCGTCTCGTCGGCCGGGGTCGAGGCCTCCCCCGGGGTCTGTTCCGGAGACGCGGGCGAGGTCTCGTCGCCGGCCCCGGACTGCGGGCCGGCGCTCCTCGCGGCGACGTCGACCGTAATGACTTCCGTGACGAGCGTGTACTGCTGCCGGCTCACCGTGCTTGCGCGGTATTTGAAAAACACGCGGGCGGTGCCGTCGCCGTCTCCGTAAAACGTCCCGGTCGCGGGATCCCATTCGGTGCCCTTGACGCTGCTCTCGAGTATCACAGCCTCGGATGCGGAGGTGAGGTCGTACACCTCGCCGCCGTACATGCTCCCGCTTATCCTGAGCCTTCCGTCCTCGCGGCCGGAGGCCAGCTCCATATAATACCTTGTCACCCACTGGGGGTTGTTGCCGGTTATCCCGGCGTAGCCGGCGCATATGTAACGGTCGAGCCTCACAAGGTCGTTCACCGTCCACAGCCAGGCAGAGAAGCCCCGCACGAACAGATCCCTGACGGAATCGGTGTTGATCGGGGAGTACGGCGGCGTGAAGGCGACGTCAGACTGCTGGAGGATCGAGGCAAGATCGACGACCGTGGTGATGGCGTCGTCGGGATCCGGCGTGACAGACGAGGCCAGCCAGGCCACCGGGACTTCGGGCATGATCTCGTGGAAGCTCGACAGCATCGCCGGATAGAACGATATGACCATCACGCGGTCTTCCATCCCGTATTTGCGGATCATCCCGGCCAGCGGCTCGACGAGGCGCGTCGACGTCGGCTTGTACTCGATGACGATGCGGCGGTCGCTGTCGGCGAAGGCCTTGAAAAGATCCTCAAGCGTGGGGATGTTCTCGGGCTCCGCCAGCGAGTTGTACACCAGCTTGTGGCTCAGTATCTCCTCGGCGGTCATGGCGGATATGGTCCCGGTCCCGTCCGTGGTGCGGTCGATGGTCGTGTCGTGCATTATTATGATCACGCCGTCCGCCGACAGATGGACGTCGGTCTCCACCATGGTGGCTCCGAAGCTGAACGCGTCGAGCAGGCCCTCTACGGAGTTCTCCTGATGCAGCCAGGTCATTCCCCTGTGGCTTATGAAATGGACCGTGCGCACGAGCGTGTGGTCGTCTGTATAATACCTGCCGAGCGTTTCCGCGACCGAGGCGGCGTCGCCGGTGATGAGGCCCATTACTCCGCGGTTGACGGCGGACGCCGTCGCGGCGGCGCCGTCGCCGGGGGCTGTCCAGATCGCCAGGTAGCGGCTCTGGATCGCATCGACGCTCCCGCGGGTGAGCCGGCTCTCGTCCATTATGATCACCCGGCAGCCCGCGGCGGTGGCGGTATGCTGCAGGGTCAGGTCGTCGTCCGTGCTGCCTGACGCGTCGAGCACCCCGTATGGGTATGACCACACGGCTCTGGCGGCCGCGATCACCTCCGGATCGCGGGAGACGATGAACGCGTCCCTGTATCCGCGGTCCTTGAGATACTGACCGAGGGCGACCGCCGTCGCCCCGTCGTTTACGCGGAAGGCTGGTATCACCTTGCGGTCGAACAGGGCAAATACCGAGTCGGGGTCGGTCTGCGTTCCGGACAGCTCGACGGCAAGTTTTCCGCCCGAGCCGGAGAGGGGCAGCAGCGCGACGGCGGGCAGTTCGGTCATCACGCGTTCGAGATCGGCCGCGCTCCTGACTTCGCTGACGATGGACGGGGCCATGGATATCCCCGTTTCCTTCTCAGCGGTGTCGGCGTATCTGCCGGGATGCTTGTCGGCGTCCGGCGACGATTTCGGATTGACGCAGATCTTGACGAAATCCACGGACATCGTTATGCCGCGGGTCTGGAAGCCCATTCCGCCCTCGGCGAACGAGGTCCTGTCGTAGGTCATGACGGTGTTGCCGTTTATTATGAAATCGGTGGTCGGGCCGACGAAGGAGGCGGTTACGGTGTTGTAGGAGTTCGCGCAGGAGACCTTCGTGTTGCCGGTCTTCAGGACGTCCCATCCGCCCTCCGTGTTGCGCAGGGCGACCTCCAGGCCGTTCGAGAGGGTCGAGTTATATCTCATTGCCAGCTGCATGAAGAGGGACGTGTCCTTCTGCCGCCTGTATACCATCGCGCCCCAGCGGGTGCTCGATTCGCACGGGTCGGAGAGCATGTAGCAGGCCGTGTATACCGCGTCGCCGAAGTCGTCCAGGAATTCCGGCAGCAGGACCCGTATGTACGACCCCGAGGCGTTGGAGGAGTTCAGCACCAGGGTCCCTTCGACGGCGTTGTGCGTTATGGTCGCGCCCTTGCTCTGCTGAAGCACGCGGAGGTCCGTGGTCGTGTCGGACGAGAAGTTGTCGTAGTAGAGCACGTATTCGGATTCGGAGGGGTCCTTTGCCACAACATATACGGTGCGCGAGAGACTGCCGTATTCCGCGGTCAGAGGATATACCCCGGGCTTTGCCGCCTCGAGCGATGTCACCTTCTTTTCGCCGTCTCTCCAGGTGATCGCGGCGCCGGCGACGAGCTCGCCCCCCTGCTCGAACTGCACCGAGCAGGCGGCAAGGTCGACGGTCGTCCCGCTGTCGGTGCACAGAGCGGGCGAGGAATACGAGGCGGCGCTGATCTGAGGCTCCATGCCCGCCGCGCTGACGGGGATGGCGGACGCGAATGCCCCGAGCAGCATTGCGCATAGGACAGCGGCCGCGAACAGGCGCGGCAGCGATCTTCCCTGATCATGGCGTGCTTTCATCCGGCGGTCCTCCCTGCGGCCGTACCGGCCGCTTCCGCTAATAATATCACATTATAGATTATACAACACAAAAAACTCCCAGTCAACGGCCAGTGTCAAAACCCGGATTTCTGTTGAAATACGGCCGGACAAGTGATATAATTGATCTGGGGCGGGACGTTCCGCCTTTACCGCCGCGGTCTTGCGGCAAATAACAAGAGGAGGACGGCCGCCGGACGGCCGACCTGTACATTGAATTACGACGTTATTATCATAGGCGCGGGCCCCGGAGGCATCTTCACGGCCTACGAGCTTTCCCGGCTGAACGCCGGGCTCAGGATCGCGGTGTTCGAGGCGGGAGGCAGGCTCTCCGAGAGAAAGTGCCCGATCGACGGAGACCGGGTCAAATCCTGTATCAACTGCGGCACCTGCGCCATCATGAACGGCTTTGGCGGCGCAGGGGCGTTCTCCGACGGCAAGTACAACATTACGACCGAGTTCGGCGGCACCCTTCACGAGCACATCGGCCGAGAGAAGGCCGTCGAGCTCATGAATTATGTCGACTCCATAAACATGTCTCACGGCGGCGAGGGCACGAAGCTTTACACGACGGCCAACTCCCGCATAAAGACCCTCTGCCTGCGCAACGGCCTTCATCTGCTCGACGCGTCGGTCCGTCACATAGGCACGGACCTGAACTACACGGTCCTGTCCAATCTGTTCGCGGAACTCAGTCAGCGCGCCGAGTTCTTCTTCCACACCCCGGTGAGATCGGTCTCGGCTGTCAAGGGCGGCTTCTCGGTGTCCACGGACGGGCGCGACTATACCGCCCCCGTCTGCGTCATCTCCGTCGGCCGGTCCGGAAGCAAGTGGATGCAGCGCGTCTGCGACGACCTGCGCCTCGCGACCATGTCCAACCGCGTGGACATCGGCGCCAGGGTCGAGCTGCCATACGAGATCTTCGCCCACCTCACCGACGAGCTGTACGAGAGCAAGATCGTATACCGAACCGAAAAGTTCCAGGATCTGGTCCGCACATTCTGCATGAACCCGCGGGGAGTGGTCGTCAACGAGAACACGAACGGCATAATCACGGTCAACGGCCACAGTTACAACGACCCGTCGCGCTTCACGCCCAACACGAACTTTGCCCTGCTCGTCGCCAAGCACTTCTCGCTGCCCTTCAAGGACAGCAACGGCTACGGCGAGAGCATCGCCAGACTCTCCAACATGCTCGGAGGAGGGGTCCTTGTCCAGCGCTTCGGCGATCTCATAAGGGGCCGCCGCTCTACCGAGAGCCGCATAGGCGAGGGCTTCGTCGTGCCGACCCTCAAAGCCACCCCCGGCGACCTTTCCCTCG
>JAEEGG010010611.1_pt1 | contig 20308 bp, 15 predicted proteins | sample 9134161 | NCBI WGS metagenome assembly JAEEGG01 (sample SAMN16246543, study PRJNA631951) | gut metagenome | biome: gut microbiome; feature: rumen; material: CR-attached | host: Bos | place: Iran: Karaj | collected 2018-10 | reverse complement strand
CCTGACCCAATGGCAGGAACTGGTGCTGATGACACAGGGAATCAACCCTCTTGAAGTGAAGCGGAGTCCCCGCTGGCTGCCCCAAAAGTCAAGGAAAGAAAAGATAGGTTAAACCCTGTAAATCAGTCGTTTATGTCAGACATTTTTTGTACCTTTGCACTGTAATTCAGAGGTACATAACATGGCAGAAGAACAGGTATCAGACAAGCAGTTGATAGAGGCTTTGCTTCGTGAGCGCGATGAGCTTTACCGTCGTGCCGTGAAGGCCGAGCGTCGCTGTGAGGAGCTGTCTGGTGCTAATGCCATGAAGCAGTATTACGAGGCTCGTATCAATGAAAAGGACAACGAGATAGCCCAAATGAAAGCTGAGCATCAGAAGCAGATCAGCAACATGGAGGCTAATCATCAGAAAGAGATTTCCAAGAAGGAGGACGAATACAAGCAAGTCCTTTCTAAGAAGGAGGACGAGATCCGCTCCCTTGTAGCCCGTATAGAATACATGGCCCGCAAGCTTTGGGGCAAGATGAGCGAGAAGCGCCAGACTCCGGATGACCCGCGCCAATTGAAACTGGACTTTGAAGGCATGGGTCTCACTGATGAGGAGAAGCGCCAGATAGAGAATGCCGCCAGGAAAGTAGCAGAAGCCCGTAAGGTAAAGGTCAAGGAGCATGAGAAGCAACTGCCCGTCCGCAAGAAGCTGCCTGAGAACCTGCGCCGCGTCGAGGAACACATCTATCCCGAGGGCTACATCGGCCATGAGGACGAGTGGATTCTCTTTGAGGCTACGGAAACCTCAGAGCATTTGGAGATAACAGCCCCCGATGCCTACGTGAGGGTTACCATCCGCCACAAGGCCATGCGCAAGGCGGACAACCAGATTGTCACTGCCCCAGTTCCTGCCGAGCCTCTTGCCAGGAGCTATGCAGGCCCCACGGTACTTACGGAACTCACGATTGGCAAGTTTGCCGACCACCTTCCCTTCTACCGCCAGATAGAGATGTACAAGCGTTTGGGTATAGAGCTGAAACAGCCCACCGTCGAGGGGTGGTTCTTCGGTATCGCCGACCTGATGCGCCCTATGTATTATAGGTTACAGGAATACATGCTCCAGCTGGACTACCTCCAGTCCGACGAGAGTACGGTGCCGGTCATCAACAATGAGAAGCACCGGACGGTCAAGGGCTACATGTGGCTCATCCGAGCGGTACTTGAGCCCCTGGTACTTTTCCATTACCACGAGGGCTCGCGCGGAAAGGAGGTGGCACTCGAATTCTTCAAGGACTTTAAAGGTGCACTCGGAGTGGACGGATATGGTGTATATGACCTGTTGGACAAGCTCGACGGGATAATGATCCTGTGCTGCTGGGCCCACTGCCGCAGATATTTTGACCGTGCACTGAACCATGACAGAAAGCGTGCTGAACACGGCATCGAACAGATCGGCCTGATATATAGCGTAGAAACCATCGCTGATGAGGAAGGCGCAAGCTACGAGCGTCGCGCACAGCTGCGCCAGGAACTGGCATACCCCATCATCCGCGGACTGGAGGCATGGGCCTTGAACGAGCAGGAAGCCGTCATGCCGAAGAGTCCCATCGGAAAGGCGCTGGGATATCTGCTGGGCCACATCCGCCAGCTGTCACGCTATACTACCGACGGTAGATACCAGATTGACAACAACTTTATAGAAAATAGCGTGAGGCCTCTGGCTTTAGGACGTAAGAACTATCTGTTCTGTGGCAACCACGATGCTGCCGAGGACGCTGCCATCATCTATACCTTTATGGGATGCTGCAAACTGGCGCAGGTCGATGTCCGCAAATGGCTGAATTACTTCTTCACCCACATCCACGACTATGACGAGGACTACTCACGCGACCTGCTGGAACTGCTTCCGCACAACCTCAAGCAGAAAGGTATCCTATGACACACTTTGAAAATCCTCCTAGAGTCTCAGACTTTTTCCAAGAATCTTGGAGATTCCTCCGACATCTCTAAGAATCTCTCCAACTTTTTCGGAGTATCTTATAGAATCTCACAAGACGGGGTTTACTGATGGCTTACACTGCATCAAAGAACACCTGACGGTGAGCCACCAGCCGTTTTTATGACTCAGCGTCGGGTGCAAAGGTAATCATTTCTTTTGAAAGAACCAAATCCAGGCTCAATTTTTAGTTCTGAGCTTGCTCACCGCTCTTGAACTGATTGCGGCATCTTTTGTGGCATCTGCCAGAAAGGTGCGTATTAGGCTACGTCCTTCTATCGACTTGACTAATGGTATCACCATTTCCACTTCGTCACAAGACAATATGACTATACTCTTGAAATCTTAAAACCAAGTTTCAAAATCAGTTTTAACGTCTCTATAGATGTGTTCCTGTCATACACTTTTTCCTCTTCTGGGAGGTCTTCGTATGCAATGAGGCACGGATGCTGTTTCAGCATGTCATCACGTTTCTCACCGTAAGTCCAACCTTGATTGATGCGTTCCTGTGCCCAAATCTCATGCACATTCTTAGCCATTGCTTCAAGCAGTGAGTTCAGTTCCTCTGGCAATTGTATGTCTGAGGTGTCGATTGGATTTGGAGTGTATCGTTCCTTTTTCATACCTTAATTGTTTTTATTAGCCATTTCTATGAACCAGGGAATGTAACGGATGATTTCCTTGTCAATCTCCTGTATCTCGTCGAGTTCGGTATATGGCCGAATGTCACAATGGATAAATAACTCTTTATGGGCATTCTTCATGGCCTTCACTTTCTTGCCATCAATGAAATTGCTCTCTGCGTAATAGTCTTCAGCTTCTGAAGGTTTGCGATAGCCTAACAATAGTTTTTCCACATTCCAGCGATCATGTTCCACACGCCCAAGTGTATCAGCCTCTTTATCCGTAATCTCCGTAATATCAGCATCGCTATTACGCATGGCCTTAATGGTATGGATACGATAAGCTATATTGTAGGCACTATAAAGGTTTGACCATTGGAGTGCAACAGGCAAACTAATCCATTTCTTGTGTATTTCATCCCAGGTACAGTTCTTGACTTCCTCATGGGTAGGTATTCTTGCCCACTGCAGTTCGTCACACTTACTATAAAGATGATTGATGCACTCTGCCATTCTTTGGGCTCGTTTGTCAACATCGAAGATAATATCTGTCATACCAAAAGGATAGAGATTGGCATATCGCCCCTTCAAGGGTATTTCTTTAGCTTCATTATCCTCTACGACGATTTTCTTTGCTGGCATTTCCGACTTCTCGTGTAATTTCGCCAAGAACTTGCTGGAGGTGTTCTGCCTGACAAAGACAGGAACATTTCTCTCATACACTTCGTCTGGCAAGTTCATCGCAATGGCCATGTTGTGACGCGAATCTCTCATAGCAAATATTAGAGACAACAACTGTGTTTCGTCAGAAGCCCAATCAGCAATCAGCTTTTGAATTTGCGTTGAATAAACATCACCTTTGACAAACTCGAATTCCACATCCAAAAAATCTGCCTTTTCTCCCTCGAATTTCGTCGCAGGATATTTTTCTCTATCATACCAATGCGATTGTATTTCGAAGAAATGACGATAGCGTGTCATGAACAGATATTTCTCCTTATCCGCATTTAGGTCGATGAAGGTGATGCGAGTCAGATTCTGTCTTTTCTTAAAGTTGGGGAAATGGAGCATCTTAGCAGCCTCAACGCCCAAAGTGACACCGAAGTTTGATGTGCCAACTATTACCAAATGCACATGGCGGTGGTCATCTTCAGTGATGCCATTCCCGTCAATGGATGGATATTGTTGTTCATCATTGTCGATATAACGGCAATCCACAAACATCTGTTTAGCCCAATCAGCATAGAAATTATAAGGAATGAATTCTATGCCCAAGTCACGGATGTTATCAAACAAGTCTGCCACCTGCATAGCAGCATAGGTATCCTGGTCTTCAAACACAGTCGTGATACTTTCCGGCAGTCCTTTATCCTTGTTCTTTTCAAGTATATCGTAAACCTTTTCCATGCAATCAATGTTCATGGCATCGTGCGAGGGCTTTGTCCTGTCACCTACAATATAAATGATACATGCTTGGTTCAGCTTCAGTTCTTCCAAATCCTTTACAGATGTACGGTGTCCGTTTTTGATGATAACCCGTTTCTCGCAATCTTGAGCGATAGATGAATGAATCTTTTCGGCAATTTCCTCGCTGGGCTGTGAACTCTGTAATAGCACATAGGCATCCTCGTTGGTACATATCTGCTTGATAATAGATGGAACAATCTCATCATAGCCAAGAATAACATAATGGTTTTCTTTGACATAGGTGTTCTTGCCCTTCCGATAGTTTTCAATACGACGCTCCAACATATTTGACAATACGGATATGAGCATGCCGCCAAAGACGACCATACCAAGAAGAGAACCGAGAATAGCAAACAGAAGGGTTAGCCACGGGCGTTCACCACCTGCATATTTGTCCGTATAGATATTGCTAAGAGCATTGCCATCTATAAGCAGATAAAGGGCCCATTCAAAAAAATTAACATCCCTACAATTCTTTCCAAATGTAAGGAAATAGCAGATGACAAGTCCGATTATCAGTGCCACGAAAATAATCCCCAGCAGGATAATAATCTGCCACCAAATTTTGTCCGAGAAGGTCCTGTCAAATTTCAGGACCAAATTGTGAAGTCTTGTTGATTGTTTCATAAGGTTTATTCTATTTGTAAATATACTTTTGCAAAAAATTTTTCTACCTGTTCACGCAAAGATTCAGCATTATTAAAAGTTTTTGTATGGAGTTGATACTTCTTGTAGAAGTATTCTTTGAATGAGATTAGTTCTTCTGATGCGTTTTCGGCGGGCTCTTTGAAAAGCACATGCACTTCCTTAGGGCATCTCCCTGCTCGCATTTCTTGTATGGAAACAACCAGTTCCTCTACGGTATATTCTCCTAAGATTTGCCAGAACAGCACGATGCAGATTTCACATTTCCGTAACTTTACGAGATACTCGTCTTCTTTACGCTCAGCCCTCATTGATAAGTCCATATATTCCCACAATACAGGTTTTAACTTGACGCCTTTTTCTTCAAGTTCCTCATTCAAGTCTTGAATCAAATCAACTAATTCCTTCCGCTCTGGTTTTAGTTCGGCAGAAGAGGCTATAAAAAAACTTATTCTTCTGATTTCCATTCTTGTATTCTATTTGCAATTTGTTTAATATATTCCAAATCGTTGTTATATTTTGATGGATATTGACGATCTAAGTACTCAAAGATTTCCAATGCATTATATATTGACTTTCTCATGTTATCAATATCTTTATCTCTTTCATAAATAAGATATAGATTGAACTGAGTCCTTGCTGCCATCTCATAGATTGGTTCTTTGCCTAGTAATGATAATTCACATAACAAGTTATAACATACATTATATTCCTTTTTTGCCATATTGTATTGAGCCATATTGATATGCGTAAATGCTAAATTATAAAGAATTTCAGCTTTTATCGTTTGTTTTCTATTGGTCTCTAAATCAGAAATATCGTAATAATAAAATGCACATTTGTAGTACTTTTCAGTCATCTCATACTCTTCATTTTGCAAATAGACATCTGCCATAACTTTAGAAACCCAACCTAAAGACATATTTCTATTTTGATCTGTATCAGGCATTTCATTGCAAATTATGAAAAAATATTTTGAATTCTTGATTACCAAGTCATTATGCTGAAGTATTTTGTTTACAGAAATGAGTTCTGCCAATATTTCTTTGACAGTATTACTATAATCCCTGATTTTTTCTCTTTGGATCAGTATGTATATATTTAAGGATTCATCATATTCTCTCTCAGCTTTGTCATATTTGTTTGTGCGTTTATGCAAATCTGCGAGATTTTTTAAAGTGGCTGCCAATAAAGCAGCATATTTCCAATCGGACTCGTCTGAACATAAAATGCTTGTAGTGCATACATTCAGTTTATTTATTCTTTCTAAATCATTTAATTCGCGGTAATTTGAAAGTGAAAAATTAAGTTCTTCTTCTGCTTGGTCAAAGTTCCCTTCTTCTATATGTTGTAGCGCAAGTATTGACAGGCATGATGCAATATGTGATTTATAAATATGGTCTGGATATAGTGATGCTAATTGTTTAAATAGCCATAATGATTCTTTGAGATTATGTTCTGCTAGATTTGATTTGCCTATATTGGAATATAAATGAGCTAAATCATATAATATAATTGCTGTTTGCGTTACTATAGATTTGCTTTTGTCCATTTTCTGCAAGACACCAATCGCTTCAGTAAAATAACGCTCTGCTTCTTCATATTTAGCCAATTCAAAATAGGTACCTCCAATATTATGAAGAAGAATTGCTTCATAATCATTTAGGAAATCATTATCATCAGTTTTAAATTTTCTTGTTAATTTTAAGGCACTAATATATACTTCTACAGCATTGTCTCTTTTTTTTTCAATCCGTTTTATTGATGCAATAGCATTATAAACAGCGGGAAACACAGCAATCTTAACAGATATGTCTACCTCTGACTTCTCCAAAATAACAATTATCTTATCATAATATAATAATGCTCTTTCATAATTGTTGAAATTCATTAGGAGATTGGCATAGCCAAAAAATATCATGCACATTTTATCATCATCATAATTGATCGTATTAGCGATTTCTATGGCTTGTTCATAGGCTTCACATGCCTCTGCATATCTGTCTGGTATGGAGAGTAATGTGTTAGCCATAACAATATCAGATTTCAAAAGGAATTCATTTATCTTCAATTCTAAGTTATGCCTATATTGCTCAAATTGCTTCTTTTCATTCTCTGCCTCCAATTTCATCTCCTGCATGTTCAATATTTCATCAGCTGCGATAACATTACCCTTTTCAAAAAATTCCCGCGCTTTCTGCATACGATCAGAATATTTTTCACTGGCAGTTTTTGCAAAAATCAACGCGACATCATAGAGATGAACTTGATATTTCTCAAATTCCCTTGCCAATTCCTTACGTTTAGACTTAATAGCCATCAGTTCGTCTTCTATGTCTTCGTTATCTGGGGCTGCTTTGTGACGAGTCCTTACCTCAATAACTTGAGTGTCTATTTCAGCCAATTCTTTTTGTAATCGTTGGTATTCTTTGTTAAAAGCAGCAAAAGGAACGTTATCAATATTAACAAATTCTTTGCCTTCGATTATTACTTTACCTCCTTTGACATTGATAAGTTTGTTCTGTTGATCTTGTACACGGTTCTGGTAAGCCTCAAACTGGAGAATGAAATGCAGGTTCATCGTATCCACATTCTCGAACTTACAGAAAAAGTGACCATAGTTGGTAACGAAATTTGTCTTGAAATCTTTAAGTGCTTCAGTCAAATCTTCTGTTGGCTCTTTAAAGAACACATATAGATTACGAGGATTATTGCCGTCTTTTAGTTCTTGATAGGCAGTATTAAGTTCTTGTTCTGAGTTTCCTGCCAAGTCTCGCCAATAAAGAGTAAGACACATCTCACACTCTTTGAGCTTGCTTTTAAACTCATCAATAGAACCGTCTGTCTCAGGATTCCATTTGATACGTTTTAACTCAACACCTCTTGGTTCAAGCACCTCATTCAAATGCTCAATAAGATTTGAGAACTCCAATTTCTCTTCGTGCATCTCTTTTGATGCTGCAATCATTATCTTAATAGTCTTCATATTTATGATATTAAGGAGTTTAACTTGACTAGTACACTTTGGATGTTGGCAATCATATCAGAATACCCCCCTGAATATGTCTTTTCCAAATCCTCACAAAGAGACAATGCCTCCAATGAGAAGTCTCTTGCTTCCTTAAATTGATTCAATGAGGCTTTTGTAAGAGCAAACATAAATAGTGCATTCGCTATATCTGGCTTGTATAATTTCGCATCTTCACCTATGTTTCTAAATAGATCAACGGATTCGCAAAACATTTGCTCTGCTTCATAAAGTGAATGTCTTTTACGGAACAATTGACCAAGATTATATTTTACTCTTGCTATCTTACATTGAAACGCTTTGCTTTCTATCTTTGCCACATATTCCCAGATGTCCAGTACCTTTGTGAACATTTCCTCTGCTTCGTTTTCACGGCCAGTCATATAGTAGAGACTTCCTAAATTATTTAAAGTCTCACCATACTCGGGATAATACATTTCAGGATTTTTTTCTGCTAATGTATTCCTTATTTTCAAAGCTTCTCTATATTTGTTTTCGGCTTCTCCATATCGTTTCTGAACAAATAGTAGGACTCCAAGATTATTGATGGCACCTGCTTTTTTAGATAGATATTCGTCTATATCATTTATATTCAACTTATTGAATATCTCTATGACTGTGAGATATTCATTTTCAGCTTTTTGGTAACTTTCAAGTGTTTCCATCCTCTTATGTAAAATGGCCATTTCACCTAAAGTTGCTGCTTTCTCAGCCAAATAGATTTCTGGTGAAGATTCTATAAGTGTGTCGTATATCCCCAAAGCTATCTCAAATCCCCTCTCAGCTTCTTTGTAATTTCCGAGATTACATTGTAATATTGAGCGATTGTGATATATTGTTGCTGTAAAACCCAAATACATTACAGCATCATCTTCTGTTGTTTTATTCAATGTCTCTACTGCTTGATTATAGATGTCCTCTGCATTTCTGGAATTTCCTTTTTGTGAGTAAAGATTTGCAATACTGTTCTGAACACTGGCTATATTATATAAAGATGTGTCATCTGTTACAGCAAGTGCTCTAAGCAAATCTAAAGCATAAGAATAATATGACAGGGCCTTGTCTATTCGATGATATTCATCCAATAAATGTGCATAGCCAAAGAGGATGTCGGCGAGTTTTTCTTCATCAAGATGAATATCCTCTGCTATGGAAAGTGCCTCTTCATACGCCTCACAAGCTATGCTAAATCTTTCTGGAATAGGAAAAAGCGTATTGGTCATGACGGTTTTTGTCTTGTCGAGAAATTCATTCATCAGTATCTCAAGGTTTTCCTCGTGTACCTTCTTCTGCTCTGATTCACGCTGTCGGTCACGTTTCATCTCTTCCATATTCAGAATCTGGTCTGCCCCGATGACATCACCCAGCTCAAAGAGTTCACGGGCTTTACGCATTCGCTCTGAGTATTTCTCGCCTGCATTCTTGGCAAAGTTAAGTGCTATGTCGTAGAGATGAGTCTGGTATTTCTCAAATTCATCTGCCAGTTTCTTGCGTTTCGTTATTGTTGCTATCAGTTCATCCTCAATGTCTTCATTATCAGGGTCTGCTTTGTAGCGCTTTCTTATCTCTGTCACCTTTAAGTCCTGCTCTAATAATTCTTTCTGCAAGCGTTGGTATTCTTTGTTAAGAGCAGCAAAAGGAACATTGTCGAGATTGACAAAATCCTTGTCGGCTACCATAACCTTGCCGTCAGCGACTTTAACAAGCTGGTAATCTTCATTCCGTAAACAGTTTTGGTAAGCCTCAAATTGGAGAATGAAATGCAGGTTCATGGTATCTACATTCTCGAACTTGCAGAAGAAGTGCCCATAGTTGGTGACGAAATTTGCCTTGAAATCTTTAAGTGCTTCAGTCAAATCTTCTGTTGGCTCTTTAAAGAACACATATAGATTGCGAGGATTATTGCCGTCTTTTAGTTCTTGATAGGCAGCATTCAGTTCTTGTTCTGAGTTTCCTGCCAAGTCTCGCCAATAAAGAGTAAGACATATTTCGCATTCCTTGAGTTTTGCCTTATACTCCTCAATAGAACCGTCTGTTTCAGGATTCCATTTAATACGCTTTAACTCAATACCTCTTGATTCAAGCACCTCATTCAAATGCTCTATGAGATTGGTGAACTCTAACTTTTCTTCGTGCATCTCTTCCGGTGCAGCTATCATTATCTTTATTGTCTTCATAATGCATTATTCTGATTTCTTAAGTCAAGTGCTATCAACGCATCTACTATTGCCCTGGCTTTCTCTTCATTGGATGGAATCTCACTTACATTTATCATATTTATATTTTGAAGAACCTGAGGAATACCTTTAAAACTTTGATTTATAATGACAGGAAGAATCATGTTGGGAGCAATCTCGTAAGCAAGATCTAGTTCTTCTTGGCAAAAATATGATACAGATTCGCCTATAAGGTATAATAAATATCCATTTAAAAGTGTTGCTTCTATCACTTGTCTAACTGTTTGAAAGGAGGCATGAACGCCCCCGAAATAGCTATACCACTCTTGTGAATCCAAAAATGCAATATCAGTTGATTTAAATCCTTGAAGCGAAAGATTCCCGCTGATTAATTGCACTAATTCTTTGTCATTATAGTAGTTGTAACTTAAGTAAACATTTGTTCTTACCCTAAAAGGTTTTATCAATTGAAGAATATCATCTTGCAAACTATCACTGTTTAAATCGATGGACGATAAATCAACAATTTCGTACATTCGCTGTTGCTTTTTGATATAATCAACTTCAGATCGCACAAACTTTGAAGCTTGTGCATTGGGGCTGTCACATAGAATGAAGCGACGGCGGGCATCAATCTCCCTTTTTAGCAGACTATTGATTTCATCTTCATCATCCATGCATTTTAGGTAAAATAGGATTGGCCGGAATCCACTATCTTCGAGTGCGTTCCTAACCAAACGCACTCGTTCAAAGTCTTTTGTGGAATGGGATACAAACACCCAGAATCCTTCTTCTATATTGTCATCTTTCATATTCGTCTAGTCTAAATAGTATTTCTTTCGCTCTTCGGGAGTTAATTGACGCGAATTAAAACGCGTTATAGTTTTCTTTTGAAGCATACTAATAGAAGGAAAACACCAAATTCTTGCAGTTTTATCACTTGATCCTGATATAATCTTGTCTCCGACATGGTTCCATGAAGCACATAGAACATGATCCATATGACCATTTAGGACACCCACACAAGTTCCTGTTGACACATCCCATACTCTAACTGTTTTATCATCAGAAGTTGAAACGAGGTGAAGTCCGTCAACACTAAATTTTACCGTATGTATATGTGAATTATGACCTTCTAAAGTACAAAGTACTTCACCGTTTTTCGAATCTAATAAATATATCAAATGATTCCATGCGGCGGCTATAATATTTCCATCTGGACTAAATTCTGCATATTTTATAGATAAATCTTCATTGGAGAAATAGTTATTTACTAATTTGCCTGACCTGAAATCAAATGCCATCATATTATCTTCATCGCTTACTGCTAATAGCGTATTCTTATCTGAATGGAAAGAAAGGGAATGTACACCATTGCTATGATACAAACTAATTAAGCATATTTGTTTACCATCACAAACATCAAACACTCCAATTTTACCATTTCCAGTACCCACAGCAATATACCTCGCGTTTTGACTAAAGGAAAGAAATCCGATGTCACCAAATCCCAATTCTATACGAAGATGTGTTGAATTCGAATACACATGACGGACATTAAGATAATAATTAGGATAACGGTCTTCACCATATGCTATGTATTCCCCATTAGGACTTACCGTACATCCAGATATATTGACAACATCTTTAATCTCATCAACTATTTTCGATGTTTCTACATCCCAGATTCGAATAATATCGGATGTAGTTACTGCAAGTTTCTCACCATGTAGAAAAAAAACACGATCTAGCCATCTCTTATGTCCCATTAGAACAATCGGTTTATCTTCTTTAAATAGTTCCCACACCCGAACAGTATTGTCACTCGATGCAGAAACAATCTTTTTGCCATCCGGACTAAGAAAAAGGGATTTTACATACCCATTGTGTCTTTCAAACTTTTTTATACACACACCTTTTTTGATGTCTAACACTTCGATTATACCATTTCCAGAGGATAAGATTAGGAGTTTATCATCTAATGAAAAAATAGCATCCATATAAAATGACGAAGAAGAATGAAATATTTCACAACATTTCTGTTCTTTCAAATTCCATAGTCTCGCAGTTCCATCATATGATACTGAGACCACTTGAGTATTCTCGTGGTTAAACGAAACTGACAATATAGGTTCCTTATGTCCTTCAAAGATATGTTTACATATTCCGTTCTCTGCATTCCAGACACAGACTGTTTTATCACGTGATCCAGATACTATTTTTTTCCCATCATAACTGAATTTTGCCGAAACAACACAATCATTATGTCCTCGAAGTACATGAACTATCTTGCCTGTTTTTACATCTATTATTGGAAATTCTTTTCTATTGTTAGCAACAACTATTAATGATCCACAACGATTGAATGAGACAGTTCCAATTCCTCCGAAAACACCGGCAGATTGTTCCCACAAGCTTTTTCCTGCCTTAACATCAATAAGCGATATTCCAGAGGTAATATGACCTCCTAAAATCACCATTCTGTCACCGTTATTAGAGATGTGTAAAGAGGAAACAAAATTATATCTTGTTGATATTGTTTTATACAATCCGCCAGTATATGCATCCCAACAGTATACATTTCCATCAGCACAAGATCCAAAAATGAGCTTTCCATCCGGACTAAACAATGCCTCGTAAAACACATCTGATCCTCTAAGAATACAATCTTCTTTTTCACAAGCATTTCGTAATGCTATTTCTGATTCAGGAACAAATGGTCTTTCTGGATTCTCCAAGTCTTTTGGCAAAGCTTCCAATGCCAAAAGTCTTGCTGTATACGAATCCCCTTCATCAACAAGTGCATTAGCTTTCTCTGCCAAAAACCTGCTTTGCACTCGCAAAAGGTTATCACGTTGCTCTTGTAATTGTCTTTTCTTTGCTTCTGCTGCCCTAACATGTCTTTGCCACAAATCATCTACGTCTATCTCTAAGGCTCCTGCGATAACTTCAATAACTGCACGTTCAAAACTAAAAGTAGAAATATTAGCTCCCCTTGCCTCTAAAGACTTTAGTGCAGTCGGGAAGCACTCCTGATCATTGGCGTTCTTAGCATTAGCAACGCCATCAATGATAAAAGGAATAATGTGTGTCGAATCTCTGTGTGTTTTAAAATAATCGATTTCTTTATTGACCCATTCTGACTTGGCAGCATTGGGTGAACAGATGACTATGAGGTAATTTGACTGTTCTAGCTGCTTTTGTATCTCTTTCGTGAGATTACTACCCGCAGGTAATCCCGTGTCATCACGAAATATCTCTCGAAGCACCTCCGGACGATTGGGATACTTCTCTTTTAAAGCATCAGATAGTTGAAATTCATCCAACACCTTCTGTAACTCTTCTGCTGCTTTTTTATCTGCATGACTATAACTAATAAAAGCAAAGTTTTTGAACGTCTTACCTTCTTTCATAATTATATCGTTTCATTTGTCAATACCTCTACCACTTCTTTTCTTAATATCTCTGCATCCGTGAAAACACGGCAGGGAACATCATGAATTAATCAATTCTATTATTTCCGTATAAATCTTCCTTAGCAAGTTCTCGTCAAAATCACTTATATCACAACTTTTAATGGAACAATTGTATCTCAGGCCAAACGTATATGCCATCTGTAATATCGTAGATGATTCTATCTCTTTTGAGTTTAATAGGACTATTATCCCAGATTGAGAGGCTGCTTTCTGTATTAATCCTTTGATATATTCTTTTGTGGCCTGCCCCATCTTATATTGTAAATCCGTATGGACGTATCCTTCTTCAACTATGGATTCAACTTGCAAATCGTGTTGAATTAAAAAATGCTTAACCAATACAATTTTATCACGAAGTTCATACGGGGCTACTAATAATATCTTTCTCTGTTTTCTTACAATGTCTCTAACATTGAGCAAATAGTTATCATTGTCTTCTATATCAACTTCGTGTACCTGGATTTCCATATTATTCTTCTGTAGTTTCTTCAGTTCAGCCTTCTCCCATTCTATCCATTCGGAGGAAAGAGGTGGCTCAGTGTATTTGCTTTTGCACAAGATGAACTTCTTTCGCGCCAATATTTCTCTGGAGATAAGTCCTTTCAGTTGCTCTTTGTCTTTCCCAGACGGGTTATCTCCATCCAAGCACTTCAGATAGAACAATATCGGATTCCCATTCTCGTTTTCTATTAAATTCCGAATCTTCCTAACTTTCTCTATATCTTTCGAAGAATGCGAAAGGAAGAAATACCCGTTACTATTATTTGCCATAATCCTACATATTAATCTAAATAATACTTCTTTCGTTCTTCGGGAGTTAGTTGACGATTCTTGAATCGTTCACGAGTTTGGTCTATAAGTTCTTGCAAGGGAGAGAATGTCCATATGTTGATACGATCTCCTACAGAAATAATATGATTGAAGTCATCTGTGAAACATGCTTGAGACACATTGGACTCTTCGATTTTTTTAAGTATCACTCCACTATTAAGATTCCAAACAATTATCACGTTCTCATCTTTTGATGTTGATAGCACATAGCGACTATCCTTTGAAATAATAGCTGTTGTGACTTTTTTTCTATGACCGCATAAAACGTTTACTAATTTGCGACTACCTGACTGTCTTATTTCAATAACTTCCTTGTCAATAATTGTATAATATCCACACTGAAAGCTATTATTTATAGAATCATTTATTTGTTCTGTGGAGAATTTAATTTGAAGACTTCTAGGATAAAATTGGAATTTCTTTTCCTGACAATTATCGTAATAATATAACACACAACCTTCGTGTTTTTCTTCCTCAAAATCCCTTTTAATTTCTTGCAAGAACTGCATGTCGCTTTTCCCCCATATACCAATAGATACGTCATTAATTGAAATAATATATTTCTCATCAGGAGTGAAAAATACCTCTTTTACATTCGGAATTTTTCCTATTATTTCTCCAGTGATTATATTCCAAAAACTGATTATGTTATTACATTTCGAAAGCAAAACACTTCCATCAGAGTTCGTTTTCAAATATTTTTCTTCCCTTGCCAATAATAAGTTTAAATTCTTTATGTCCCATAAGGCAAAAGAATCTTCATTATAAGCAATTAACAAATTGGGCTTAGGTAGTAATGATATTATTGCATTATAAAGAATATAAGGACACTTCAAAGTAAAATATCTTTCTATTAATTTTGAATCAGTGATATGGATAGTTTTATCATTACGGCACAAAACCATATATCTGCTTTCTTTGCTATATTTTGCTTCGATAACGGTATTGTCAAATGTCACAATTTCTTTTCTCTCGGCCCAATTTATAATGCCCCCCTCATAAACGACAAGTTCTCCTGTTGAATTAAAATTTACAAAATCCGCCCCACCCCAAAATGTGTATTCTATACTATAGCTGGTAATAGAAATCTTCCAAACAATAATCGAATAGTCTGAAGAACAAGATACCAGAAGATTTCTAATGGGACAATATGCTATTTTTTTTATATGATCGGAATGCTCCTTCAGCGTCAAGATTTCCCTTTTCTCTAAAATATCCCAAATACGAATTGAACAATCATCAGAAGCAGAAATAATACGTTTCCCATCAGGACAATAGATAATACTATTTACTTTGTCTGAATGCCCTTCCAATGTAACAAATGTTTCTCTAGTTTCAACATCTTTAATGACGATTTTATTAGAAATGGCAATTGCCAAATATTGTCCACAAGGGCTAAAAGCAACATCGGTATTAAAAATGCATTTAAAAACCACATTCTCACTTTCTTCTCCAATCCAATCATCTGCAATGTCGTAGCCATCTTCTATGTTCCATATGCGTACTGTACCATCTTCAGAACTACTTGCAAATTTGGAACCACAAGCATTAAATCTGATAGATAATATGGTGTCAGTATGCCCAAAGAAGGCTTTAATAATTCTCCCGTCTTTAGCATCTAACATATAAATGGCTCCATCTTCAGTACCCATTAAGAACAAATTTTCTCGATCAGGAGAAAATTCTAATACACATGGAGAACAACTAGAAGAGTTTATTTCCACCCAAGTTCCACCTCCATATTCATCATAACAATTATCTATCCTTTTAGGCAAGTCTATCGTTGTGGCTTCAGAATATGAGTTTCTTAACGCGGCTTCAGCCTCTGGTACATAAGGCCTATCGGGATTCTTCAAATCTTTTGGCAAAGCTTCTAGTGCCAACAGTCTGGCTGTATAAGAATCTCCCTCATCAACAAGTGAATTGGCTTTCTCCGCTAAGAAACGGCTTTGCATGATTAAAAGCTTATCGCGTTGTTCACGAATTTTTCTCTCCTCCTCCGCTTTTTCTATTTCATAGCGGTTCCACAGGCTGGGGAAACTGACTTTTAGCATGCCTGCCACGACTTTTATAAAAGCAGAGTCTCGCCCACCGTCTTTATTGACATCTCCACCAAGTTTGGAATGTCTAAGAGCTGGAGGGAAACAATCCTCAGGCTTGTTTCCTTCAACAATGAATGGGAAGATATGGTCTTCTTTACCTAAGGCAATGAAGGTTTCAATCTCTTTATTAACTGCATCCGATTTTGCAGAATGAGGAGAACAAATAACAATGAGGTTATTCGTGTCTTCCAGAGCCTTCTGCACCTGTTCATCCCATTCTGGCCCGGCACTCAACTCGTCTCTGTCACGGAACACTTTCCGCAGATTGTCTCTTACATCAGTCCGTCCGTTGAACGATGCCGGCAAATGGTAATGCTCCAATTCATGCCTGAGCCATATCGCCCATTCATTATCCAAGCTAGAATAACTGATAAATACAAAATATTCTTTGTTCTGCTCCATATTGTTTGCATTACGCTTTAAATTAATATAGTACTTTTCACTTTTTGTTCTTGGTGTAAACTAAATGTTTCATACAGACTCCATAAACTTTTTATCGAATAAATCTTCTACCCCAACACCTAACAGTTTGGATATTTTTGCTAGCGTTTCAATATCTGGTTGTGAAGAGTTAGTACACCATTTAGAAACGGTTGAAGGATTCACCCCCAATGCTTCAGATAACCATTTGCTGGTTTTCTTCTGTTCTACGGCACAATTTTTAGGCGATTTACGTCTTGCATATCTTTCAGATTTGTTGTTAGGGTGTAAAGATAGTGAAAATGTTTCATTCTGCACTATAATAGAGTCTATTTTTAGAGTTTTTTATGAACATGCGCTATACAAATGGCTATATACTACCCATTATTGCTTGCAATACCACAAATAAGTTCCATAGAAGGGTGTAGCCTAATACGCACTTTTCTGTGGAGTACCACACAAAGATGCTTGTCTGCTTTCTGGTGAGCAAGCTCGACAGATATTAGGCTTTTGTTTCCCTGAAGTGTTATTTCACAACAAGAATTTTTCAGAATGAGCTTATCTGGGAATCATGATGTACCTTTGCCCGCAAATTACAAAAACTAAACAGACATGGAGGTTGTATCAATTGAGCGCAGTACCTACGAGGAACTGCTGACGAGTTTCAATAGCTTCGTCACAAAGATGAAAGAGATGGCCAGTAGAGGCAATGACAAAAGGTTGGACAACTGGCTTGATAACCAAGACGTGTGCCAAATGCTGAACATCAGCCCAAGAACATTACAAACGTTTCGTGACAACGGAACGTTGGCCTATTCTCAAATCAACCGTAAGGTGTACTATAAGCCTGAGGATGTGGAGTGTATTCTTCATGTCATAGCTGGTAGAGAAAAGGAATGCAAGATGTATAACCTCAAAACGAACAGCCTATGAATGAATTAATAATGCCGCATAACGTTGGAGTGAAGAATGCGCTTGAGAACATGAAGGAGGTGCTTGCCCTATACAAAAAGGTAATAGATAATTATCGGCCATTGCTTGATGGTGAACGCTACCTGACAGACAGAGAGGTGGCGCAGATTCTGAAAGTCAGCCGACGAACATTACAGGAATACCGAAATGACGGTGTGCTACCTTATATACTATTAGGCGGCAAGGTGCTTTATCGTGAGAGTGATTTGGAAAGAGTTCTGGAAAGTTGCTATCATCCTGCATATAAACGATAGGGAAAAAGAAAAAGCCGTTAGTGGTTCGTGTGCTGAGGGAATATAACGCAGAAAGACGGATGACAGACTATCGCTAATCATTCGTCTTTCTGCTTTGAAATTTAGGGGTCGCCGTGATCTATGCCATCTTTAGGTTCTTGAATGATGCATTGAGTTTGTTGCCAAGCATCGTCAGGTCGTTGTCAAGTTTCTGACTCGTGATTTTGGCATAAATCTGTGTGGTCACGATATTGGTGTGTCCCAATACACGGCTCACACTTTCAATGGGCATTCCCTTTGAAAGCGCCAACGTGGCGAACGAGTGCCGGCCACAATGATAGGAGATGGCTTTCTCAATGCCGCAGGCTGTCATCACCGTTTTCAACTTCTTGCACATCGACCAGTAGTTCATCTTGCCGAAAACCAGCTTGTCTTCTTGTAGGTGCTTGTAGCGGTCGATAATCTGCAATGGTACGTCCATCAGCTTCACCTGGAAAGGGATGTTCGTCTTGTGTCGCTTGCTGATAATCCACTTATCACCGTTGATATCCACGATGTTATCTGTCGTCAGGTTCTTCACGTCGATGAACGAGAGGGCGGTGAAGCACACAAAAACGAAGATATCACGAACGAAGGCGAGATTATCGTCTTCGAACTCGTGGATCACAACGGCCTTCAGTTCTTCCTCAGTCAGGAACTCCCTTTCCTTGCAATTCGGGCTGATATGGAACTGCGCGAACGGGTTGCGGGGAATCTTACCATTATAGTGCGCCCTCATAACGACTCCCTTCAGCCACATGCAGCGTTGCCAGATGGTGCCGCTTGCCAGTCCTCGCTCCGTGCTGAGATAGGCAGCGAAGTCCTTGATAAAGTCAGGTGTCAGTTCCAGCATAGATATGTCCTTACGGCGATAATGGGATTCGATGAACGAAGACGTGTCCTTTCTGGAGAGTTGCATTGCCCACAGGGTGCTTATTACCCTGTCTTTGCCGACACGCTTCTTGAAACTAGCGATGTCTTTGTCGAATGCGTTGAGCAATGTATCATATTCGCTGCCGAATCCCTGATAGGAGTTGCGAACCATCTCTGCCGTCACGAATGCCTCACGGTCTGCCAGATGCTGGTAGTGCTTGATAATCTGCGCCTTGATGTTATCCAGTTCGCGGTTAATCTGCAAAGCCTCTTTGCTGCGGCCTTTGGCACAGTTACCTTTCACGTCCCACATATCAAGTGGAATCGTCTTCTTACAACTGAACTGGCTCTGCGTGCCGTTAATCGTCACCCTGCCCATCACAGGCACCATACCATTCTTCTCCTTACTCTTGTTCACATAAAACAGAATGTTAAAAGTACTTCTCATGTTTCTTACTCCTTTTTTAATTTTGGCTGCAAAACTACTATTTCTTTTGGCGTCCATCGCTATGCAAAATATAGCAGTTTGCTGAATAAGAAACTGGCGGTGAAAGGTGCACCATTCTTCACCATTTTGCGTGATAACTTTACTCGGCTCCAAGGACATAAATTGGGTTACGAATAAGAAACCTAACTCCTTCACCAATCCTCCCCAATTTGCTTTTAGTCCCTATTTGAACTTCCTCGTTCTTCCCCGTATTGCCTTTATTTCAGGCCGAATTGCGTTAATCTTCCAAAAATCGCATTCTTTTTGCAGGTTTTTTTCGTAACTTTGCCATAAAAATGGCTTAGTTACTCTGTCTTGGCATAAAAATGATTGAAATCTTTTGTTTTGCGCGCGACTTTTCGTAACTTTGTGCCGTCATTGACGATGTTATAATGAACAACTAAGATATGACGGATATGGAAGAAAAAGGACTGAAAGCGAAAGATATACCAATGGGGTATCCATTGTGTTTCAACAGTGAGTGTGCGGATAAGGACAAGTGCATGCACTATCAGGCCAGGCTGCTGATGCCCAATGATCAATACAGTGGCTCGGCTGTCTTTCCTACAGCCTGGGAGGACGGCAAGTGTAGGTGTTTCCGTGAGAAGAAACTGGTGAAGAAAGCGTGGGGCTTCACGAAGCTCTATGATAACGTTCCTCACAGGCAAAGGGCTGAGGCTCGCCAGTGTGTGCATGCATTATTCGGTGGCGGGAATGGGCCGTACTATCGAGTGCATCATGGTGAGATTATGCTCTCACCCCAAAAGCAGGAAGAGATTTTGGCAGTTCTTGCCAAGTTTGGAAGCATAGAGGGCATAGAGTTTGATCATTATGTGACGGATTGGGATTTTGAGTGACGTGGAAGAATTATTCCCATGTTGGGAACAAAGAATTCCCACACTGGGAATATAGTATTCCCACGTTGGGAATAAACTATGAGCCTAAGGGGCA
>JAEEGG010010609.1_pt1 | contig 20309 bp, 18 predicted proteins | sample 9134161 | NCBI WGS metagenome assembly JAEEGG01 (sample SAMN16246543, study PRJNA631951) | gut metagenome | biome: gut microbiome; feature: rumen; material: CR-attached | host: Bos | place: Iran: Karaj | collected 2018-10 | reverse complement strand
AAGACGAGCGTGGAGTTGGGCTCGATGCCGCGGGTGCCGTATTCGCCGTAAGCGAGTTCGCCGGGGATGACGAGCTTGACCTTGCCGCCCTCGCCGATGAGCTTCATGCCCTCGCTCCAGCCGCGGATGACGCGGTTGAGGGTGAAGTTGATGTTGTCATTCTGGTCGAACACGGTGTCGTCCAGCAGGGTGCCCTTGTAGTCGACCCAGACGGTGTCCTGGTCGGAGACGGCCTTCTTGTCATTGCCGGGTTCGATGATCTTGTAGGCGAGACCGCTCTCGGTCTTCATCGCGCCCTCTTCCTGGAGGAATTTCTCGATGAACTTCGCACCCTTTTCAGCGTTGAGGGCGCCGGTATAAGCGCCGCGCTTCTGGAGGTAGTTGTTGATCACATCGTTCATCTCGTTGGGGTCAACCTTGAACTGCTTGGCGAAGGTGGAGTCCTGCGTGTTGCCCTTGGCGTTCACGAAAGCCTTGATGCCCTTCATCAGCTCATCGTAGTTGATGTCACCGAAATTGTTGCCCTTGATGACGGAGCCGAAGTTGATGCCGAGCAGATAGCTGACGGAATCGGTCAGGGATTTGGCGGGAAGAAGGTCGCGCACTTCCTTGCTTCCTTCCGCGGCGGGGGCGCCGCAAGCCACCATCAGCACAGCGGCCGACGCGATGGCGAAAATCTTGGAAATCTTCATGATATTTTTGTATTTAACAAGTTGCTTGTCGGGTGGCGGCATGCTTAAAACCGCCATCTTGCAAAGATACGGCTTTTTCTTCAAATAGTATCAATTAATTTGTTTCTTCGTCCTTTTTCCGAGATTCTGCGCTGCTTTTCGCGTTTTTTTTCATCATTTCCAAAAGAATCATTTGCATTTTTTCTCCGATTTTGTTAAATTTAGTCGCTAAACACATAAGACTATGGACATCGACTCCACCATCCTGCAGGCCAAATTGAAGCAGTTTTTCGGCTTCGACGCGTTCAAGGGTGACCAGGAGCGCATCATCCGGCACCTGGTCGGGGGCGGGAATGCGTTCGTGCTCATGCCCACCGGCGGAGGCAAGTCCCTGTGTTACCAGCTCCCCGCCCTCGTGATGGAAGGGACGGCCATCGTCATTTCCCCGCTCATCGCCCTGATGAAGAACCAGGTGGACGCCATCCGGGGTTTCGTGGAATCCGGTGACGGCATCGCCCATTTCCTCAACTCCTCCCTGAGCCGCACCCAGGTCGCCGAAGTGCGGGAGGATCTCCTGAGCGGGGTCACCAAGCTCCTTTACGTCGCCCCCGAATCCCTGACCAAGGAGGAGAACATCGCCCTCCTGAAGGAAATCCACATCTCGTTCTACGCCGTGGACGAGGCGCACTGCATCTCCGAATGGGGCCACGACTTCCGGCCGGAATACCGGAAGATCCGGTCCATCATCGAAGACATCCAGCCGGCGCCGGTCATCGCCCTCACGGCGACGGCCACCCCCAAGGTCCAGAGCGACATCCTCAAGAATCTCCGCATCACCGACGCCACCGTCTTCAAGTCGTCCTTCAACCGGCCGAACCTCTATTACGAAGTCCGCGACAAAGTGGACACCGAGAAGGACATCATCCGGTTCATCCGGCAGAACCCCGGCAAGTCCGGCATCATCTACTGCCTGAGCCGCAAGAAAGTGGAGGAGCTGGCCCAGCTGCTGTCCATCAACGGCATCCGGGCGCTCCCCTACCATGCCGGCCTGGACGCGAAAACCCGTGCGGAAAACCAGGACCGCTTCCTCATGGAGGACATCCAGGTCATCGTCGCCACCATCGCCTTCGGCATGGGCATCGACAAGCCCGACGTCCGGTTCGTCATCCACTACGACATCCCCAAGAGCATCGAAGGCTATTACCAGGAGACCGGCCGCGCGGGCCGCGACGGGCAGGAAGGCCTGTGCATCACCTACTACAGCTACAAGGACATCCAGAAACTGGAGAAGTTCATGCAGGGGAAGCCCGTGGCCGAGCAGGAGATCGGCAAGCAGCTGCTGGCGGAGACGGTCGCCTACGCGGAATCCAGCCAATGCCGGAGGAAGCTGCTGCTCAATTACTTCGGCGAGGACTATCCCAACGACAACTGCGGCTGCTGCGACAACTGCCTGCACCCGAAGGCGAAGTTCGACGGCCGGGAGGAGATGTCCCTCGTCATCGAGCTCATCGAATCCCTCCCGGAGCATTTCAAGATCGAGCACATCGCCGGCATCCTGGCCGGCGTCCCCAACGCCCTCATCAAGTCCTACCACCACGACAAACTGGAGCTCTTCGGCGCCGGCAAGGACCACGACGTGCGGTTCTGGTCGGCCGTCATCCACCAGGGGCTCGTGCTGCATTTCCTGGACAAGGACATCGACAACTACGGCCTCATCCGCGCCACCGACGCCGGACTGGAGTTCTACCTGCACCCGCACGAGCTGATGCTCGTCGAAGACCGCACCTTCTCCGCCGAAGGCGACGACGATGACGACGATCCGGCCGCCGTCCGCGGAGGCGGAGGCGGTGACCAGACGCTGCTCGCCATGCTCAAGGACCTGCGGAAAGACGAAGCACGCAAGCGGGGCCTCCAGCCCTGGATCCTTTTCACGGACCCGTCCCTGGAGGACATGTCCATCCTCTACCCCCTCACCTTCGAGGAGCTCCGCGGCTGCCAGGGCGTCGGCGAAGGAAAGGCCCGCAAATACGGGAAGCCCTTCCTGGACCTCATCGCCCGCTACGTGGAGGAGAACGAAATCCTCCGGCCGGACGACTTCGTCGTGAAATCCGTCGCCTCCAAGTCCGGCAACAAGGTCTACATCATCCAGAGCATCGACCGCAAGATGGCCCTCGAGGACATCGCCTCCGCCAAGGGCATGGACCTGGACGACCTCCTGACCGAAATCGAAGCCATCGTCTCCACCGGCACCCGCCTGGACATCAACTACTACATCGAAGACACCCTCGACGAGGACGTCGTGAAAGAAATCTACGACTGGTTCAAGGAAGAAGCCGCCTCCGACTCCCTGGAGGACGCCCTCGCCGCCCTCGACAGCGACTACGAAGACCTCGAAATCCGCCTCGTCCGCATCAAATTCCTCTGCGAGGTGGCGAACTAGGGGGCGGAACAGCCCCGGAGCATCCGCGGCAGCTTTTCCCACGACCGGGACCCCCGTTCCACGGGAGGATGGGAACCCGTCTTTACGCAACATACTATATATCACCCTGTTACAGAACAAAAGGTTCCAAACCTCTTCTTCTCTTGGAGGGTTCGGAACCTCTCCTTACGTAAGTACCTGATTAAGAACAACTCCCGAGCAAGTCAGGTTCCGAACCTCAAAGGAGTTGATCCAAAATGGAAGGATCGATACCCAGCAGGCGGGCTATCTGCTTCTTCGGGCATGCGAAGCGACGGGCCAGCGTTCGGGCCAGCCGCAGGAGGTCCTTTCTTTCAAGCTGATGATGGGAAGCCACATGGAGTTCATTCTCACAAACGGCCCGTATCTTCTCTTGCATCTCCGCATCGGTGAACGTCAACTTCTCCTCGATGCCATGCTCCTGTTCCACGACAGACTCCAGATCAAACCGTCTCAGCCGGTCAAAGAAGTCAAGGCTGCTTCCGATCATCTGCTCCACCGTCCGGTAATCGACAAAACACTTGTTCAAAATGCGCCCATTGGCATGTTCCCATTCCGGAGGAATCCGGACATGCGTCCCGAACATCCTCTTCAACTCCCTCGCCCCCGGCAAAGGAGACCCGTGCAGCAAAGGCAGATAGGGGTTGAAATAGCATTCAAACGGGGCCCATGGGTATGAACAGGGGCTGGCGATGCGGGCCTTGTAACCATTCCGGAGCAGATAGCAAACTTCATTCAGAAGCATGTTCCTGTCCACGACCGCCTGCACGTCGGACGCCTGTAACTTCAGGATGCCGGAAACTCCGTATTTCATTTCCAACATTCTGGCAATCCGATGCAGTATCCAGGAAAAGAAAGCAAGACAATCGTCGTACAGTCCCATCAACAGCAAATGGATATGGTTATCCATCAAGGCGTAGCACAGGACTTTGACAGGGTGTTTCAAGGTTGCGAGCGCAATCGTATTGGAGCCTTGCACAAAGTCGTTTTCGTCGCGGAACAACAAAGAACGCTCCAAATGGTCCGTCGTGAACAGATAGATTCCTTTCCGCCCGGTGAAGGGGTCCTTGAATTCGCTGATCCTCATTTATTCTTCTCGTAAATCAATAGCCAGGCTGGGAACCGTTCCTGACAGAAAACGCACATTACCAACAAGTTGGGAAGATTATGGTTCCCAACCTTCCCTTGAAAGAATAGGTTGGGAACGAGGAAATATGTAATAATCTGTGTATTACTTAGTTACGGATGTATTGGTTCCCAACCCATTATCTTGGAACGCCAGATTACTCCGCAGGCGCCCCGTCCGGCGCTTCCACCGGCACGCTTTCCGGCAGGACGGCGGCGCGGAGGAGGATGAGGCGGCGGAGGATGGCGTTCTCGGTGCGGCCGAAGGCGGAGGCGAGTTCGGCCAGGGAGATACCTTCACGGTACAGTCTTACCAAAGAGTCCTCGTCCGCGGGCGTCCAGGGCCGCGCAGCGGGCTTCGGGACGTAGAGCCCCAGGGACTGGAGTTTCATCTTGACGGCGTTGGGGGTGCGGCCCAGCTGCTGCGACATTTCGTCGCGGGTGACGCCGTCGGCGGCCATCTGTCTGAGTTCCTCCACTTCGTCGGGGGTCCAGGGCTCGTTGAACTTGGCATAGCGTTCCTTCAGGTCGGAATACTGCGTCGGGGTAAGGAAAAATGATTTCATAGACAACAAGTTACATATTTCGGACGACTGGCGGGGCGTCCGGATTCCCGGTCTTTCGATGACGGGGGCAAGTTAGGGAGGAAGAGCCGTGTTCGCAAAAAGGAACACGGATAAAATGCGAAATCGGCCTTCCACCGTACGGAAAGCCGGAACCGAAGGCGATTATTTCAGCAAAAATCCCGGATTATTGCGTAAAAAACCGTATCTTTGAAAATCCGATAACCCTAAAACGACATGGTAAGAGTAAAACCCTTCGCGGCCATCCGCCCGCCGAAAAACCTGGTCACCGAAGTGGCCGCCCCCCCGTATGACGTCCTGAACTCCGAAGAGGCCCGTGCGATGGCCGGAGAGAAGTCCCTCCTGCATATCACCAAGCCCGAAATCGACTTTACCCCCATCGCCGGCGAGCACGAGGATCGCACGTACGACAAGGCCGTGGAGAACTTCAAGGCCTGGCGCGCCAAGGGCTGGCTGGTCCAGGATCCGAAGCCCATGTACTATGTCTACGCGCAGACGATGGGCAAGCGCACCCAGTTCGGCCTCGTCCTCTGCGCCCATACCGACGACTACGCCGAGGGCATCATCAAGAAACACGAGCTCACCCGCAAGGACAAGGAGGACGACCGCATGGTCCATGTCCGCATCCAGAACGCGAACATCGAGCCGGTTTTCTTCGCCTTCAAGGACAACGCGGAACTCGCCGGCATCGTCGCGAAGGCCGCCGCCGGAAAGCCCGAATACAAGTTCGTGGACGAGAACAAGTTCACCCACACCTTCTGGGTGATCGATGACGACGCCACCATCGCCCGGATCACCGAGATCTTCACCACCCAGGTCGATGCGTTCTACGTGGCCGACGGCCACCATCGCACTGCCGCGGCCGCCCGGGTAGGCGCCGAGAAACGTGCTCAGAACCCGAATCATACCGGCAACGAGGAGTACAACTACTTCATGGCCGTGTGCTTCCCGGAGAGCGAACTCGCCATCATCGACTACAACCGCGTGGTCAAGGACCTGAACGGCTTCACGCCGGAGGAATTCCTGAAGGCGCTGGAGGAGGACTTCGAAGTGAGCCTCGCCACTAAGCCGCGCTGCGGCCGTCCCGCGAAGCCGTACGCCCCCGCCGCCCTGCACAACTTCTCCATGTACCTCGGCGACAAATGGTACAGCCTCACCGCCAAACCCGGCCGCTATGACGACAACGACCCGATCGGCGTCCTGGACGTGACGATCCTGTCGAACCTCGTTCTCGATAAGTTACTGGGCATCAAGGACCTCCGCACGGACAAGCGCATCGACTTCGTCGGCGGTATCCGCGGCCTCGGCGAACTCTCCCGCCGCGTGGACTCCGGCGAAATGAAGGTCGCCTTCGCCCTCTACCCGGTCTCCATGCAGCAGCTCATCAACATCGCCGATACCGGCAACATCATGCCGCCCAAGACCACCTGGTTCGAGCCCAAGCTCCGCAGTGGCCTGGCGATTCACGAGCTGGTGTAAGAGATGGAGCCGGCATTCAAGGTCAACGGCAAGTATACGGAGGAAGAGTATGTCCGTTTCATGCGCTTTCTTGTCCGAGGGCAGGGAAGAGGCCGCAGATCGTTCATCATCTGGCTCTGTGTGTTTTCCGCGTGGTTGCTTCTGAGCCTCATCCTCTATTGGGATGTGGTATCCGTCCTCATTCCGCTCGTGTGCCTGGCTTTGTATCTGTGGACGATGACCATCGGTCTGGACAGGAGGTTGAGACGGAATTTCCGCAAGAACAAATTGCAGGCGAATCTCGAGTACGAGCTGTCCTTCTTCGACGACCATTACGAGGGTGTAGCCTCCACGGGCACCGACAACATCCCTTACGAAAAAATGCACAAGATCCTCGAAACTCCTACCAACATCTATCTGTTGCTCACCCCCGGTCAAGGATCCATCCTGCGGAAGGATGACCTGCCGGAAGGGGCATTGGAGTTTTTTCGGAAGGTTAAGGAGACTTACAAGCTGTAACGGCAACGCTCGCATACCAAACGAAGCCCGGCGCTGGAGAAGCGTCGGGCTTATTCTTTCGTGTTTTTCGTTTAGTTCGCCACCTCGCAGAGGAACTTGATGCGGACGAGGCGGATTTCGAGTTCTTCGTAGTCGGAGCCGAGGGCGGCGAGGGCGTCGGGGAGGGAGTCGGAGTCGGCTTCTTCCTTGAACCAGTCGTAGATTTCCTCTACGACTTCTTCGTCCAGGTTTTCCTCGATGTAGTAGTTGATGTCCAGGCGGGTGCCGGTGGAGACGATGGCTTCGATCTCCGTCAGGAGGTCGTTCAGTTCCAGTCCCTTGGCGGCGGCGATGTCCTCGAGGGCCATCTTGCGGTCGATGCTCTGGATGATGTAGACCTTGTTGCCGGATTTGGAGGCGACGGATTTCACGACAAAGTCATCCGGGCGGAGGATATCGTTCTCTTCCACGTAGCGGGCGATGAGGTCCAGGAAAGGTTTCCCGTATTTGCGGGCCTTTCCTTCGCCGACGCCCTGACAGCCACGGAGTTCCTCGAAGGTCAGGGGATACAGGATGGACATGTCTTCCAGGGACGGGTCCGTGAAGAGGATCCAGGGCTGGAGGTTGCGTTTCTTCGCTTCGTCCTTCCGCAGGTCCTTGAGCATCGCAAGGAGGGTCTGGTCGCCGCCTCCGCCACCGCGGACGGCCGCAGGGTCATCCTCGTCGTCACCACCCTCCGCGGAGAAGGTTCGGTCTTCGACCAGCATTAATTCATGTGGGTGCAGATAGAATTCCAGGCCCGCGTCGGTAGCGCGGATGAGACCGTAGTTGTCAATATCCTTGTCCAGGAAATGCAGCACGAGGCCCTGGTGGATGACGGCCGACCAGAACCGGACGTCGCGGTCTTTCCCGGCGCCGAACAGTTCCAGCTTGTCGTGATGGTAGGACTTGATGAGGGCGTTGGGGACGCCGGCCAGGATGCCGGCGATGTGCTCGATCTTGAAATGCTCCGGCAGGGATTCGATGAGTTCGATGACGAGGGACATCTCCTCTTGCCCGTCGAATTTCGCCTTCGGATGCAGGCAGTTGTCGCAGCAGCCGCAGTTGTCGTTCGGATAATCCTCTCCGAAATAATTGAGCAGCAGCCTTCTCCGGCACTGGCTCGACTCCGCGTAAGCGACCGTTTCCGCGAGCAGCTGCTTGCCGATTTCCTGTTCGGCCACGGGTTTCCCCTGCATGAACTTCTCCAGCTTCTGGATGTCCTTGTAGCTGTAGTAGGTGATGCACAGGCCTTCCTGCCCGTCTCGGCCGGCCCGGCCGGTCTCCTGATAGTAGCCTTCGATGCTCTTGGGAATGTCGTAATGGATGACGAAACGGACGTCGGGCTTGTCGATGCCCATGCCGAAGGCGATGGTGGCGACGATGACCTGGATGTCTTCCATCAGGAAGCGGTCCTGGTTCTCGGCGCGGGTCTTCGCGTCCAGGCCGGCGTGGTAGGGGAGGGCCTGGATGCCGTTGATGGACAGCAACTGGGCCAGTTCCTCCACTTTCTTGCGGCTCAGGCAGTAGATGATGCCGGACTTGCCGGGATTCTGCCGGATGAACCGTATGATGTCCTTCTCCGTGTCCACCTTGTCGCGGACCTCATAATAAAGGTTGGGCCGGTTGAAGGAGGACTTGAAGACGGTGGCGTCGGTGATGCGGAGGTTCTTGAGGATGTCGCTCTGGACCTTGGGCGTGGCCGTCGCCGTAAGGGCGATGACCGGGGCCGGTTGGATGTCCTCGATGATGGACCGGATCTTCCGGTATTCAGGCCGGAAGTCGTGCCCCCATTCCGAGATGCAGTGCGCTTCATCCACGGCATAGAAAGAGATGTGGATTTCCTTCAGGAGGGCGATGTTCTCTTCCTTGGTCAGGGATTCGGGGGCGACGTAAAGGAGTTTGGTGACCCCGCTCAGGAGGTCCTCCCGCACTTCGGCGACCTGGGTTCGGCTCAGGGATGAATTGAGGAAGTGGGCGATGCCGTCGCCCGATTCCACGAAGCCCCGGATGGCGTCCACCTGGTTCTTCATCAGGGCGATGAGCGGGGAGATGACGATGGCCGTCCCTTCCATCACAAGGGCGGGAAGCTGGTAACACAAGGACTTGCCGCCGCCGGTGGGCATAAGCACGAAAGCGTTGCCACCGCCGACAAGGTGCCGGATGATGCGCTCCTGGTCACCCTTGAACGCATCGAAGCCGAAAAAGTGCTTCAATTTGGACTGCAGGATGGTGGAGTCGATGTCCATAGTCTCAGTGTTTAGCGACTAAATTTAACAAAAACGGAGGGAAAAACCAAATGATTCTTTTCAAAACGTCGAAAAAAAGCGAGAAAAAAGGCGCAGAATCGTTGCTTTTCGGCGAAGAAACAAATAATTTGATACAAATTGAAGAAAAAGCCGTATCTTTGCAAGATAGCGGCTGAAAGCGAGCCGCAACCGAATTTGAAACTTGTTAAAATATTTAATACCATGAAGATTTCCAAGATTTTCGCCATCGCTTCGGCCGCCGTGCTGATCGTGGCTTGCGGCACTCCCGCCGCGGAAGGCAGCAAGGAGGTCCGTGACCTTCTTCCCAGCAAGTCCCAGATGGACTCCACCAGTTACCTGATCGGCATCAACTTCGGTTCCTGGCTCAAGGGCAACAACTTCGGTGAGATCAACTACAACGAGATGCTCAAGGGTATCAAGGACTGGATGAAGGCCGAGGGCAGCACCCAGGATTCCACCTACTTCAAGCAGTTCAAGGTCGATCCCAACCAGATGAACGAGGTTCTCGACGGCTTCATCCAGAAGCGTCGCGCCTACACCGGCGCCCTCAACAACGAGAAGGGTGCGAAGTACATCGAGAACTTCCTCAAGGAGGAAGGTGCGATGCAGACCGAGAGCGGTCTCGCTTACAAGGTCATCGAGCCCGGCAACGCCAAGAAGGCCGTTTCCGACCAGGATACCGTCTGGGTCGACTACAAGGGCGCCCTGCTGGACGGCACCGTGTTCGACCAGAATGACAACATCAACTTCTCGCTGAACCGCGTCATCAAGGGTTGGAGCGAGGGCATGAAGCTCATCGGCGAAGGCGGCAAGGTCAAGCTCGTCATCCCCGGCGAACTCGCTTACGGTGAATACGGCACCCGTGGCATCGAGCCCAACTCCACGCTCGTCTTCGACGTGACCCTGAACAAGGTCGGCACCTTCGTGGAGCCCGTTGAGGAACCCGCCAAGAAATAAGCGTATGGCACTCGAAATCGAAGGGACCCTCTCCCAGAAGCTTTCCGTCCAGTCCGGAAGCTCCGCCCGCGGCCCTTGGGCCAAGCAGGAGTTCATCCTGGAGTATCCGGACGGGAACTTCACGGCCAAGGCCTGTTTCACGGCCTGGGGGCAGGACAAGGTCCAGGACCTGGACAAATACCAGGTCGGCGACAAGGTGAAGGTTTCCTTCAACCTCAAGAGCCGCGAGTACAACGGTCGCTGGTACAACGATCTCCAGGTCTGGAAGATCGCCCCGGCCGGCGCCCAGCCCGCCGCCCCGGCCCAGCCTGCCCAGCAGGCGCGGCCCGTGCCGCAGGCCCCCGCTTACCCGGTGGCTCCGGCCCCTACGATCGAGGATATGCCCGCGGATTCCGCAGAAGGGGAAGACCTCCCGTTCTAGCAACGCGGATCCCATGGAAACACGGGAGTCGGCTCAGTTGGGCCGACTCCTTTTTTTGTAACGTGTCGGCTTCCTTTTTTATGAAAAAAAGTAGGATATTGAAAACATTTTCTTAAATTAGCAAACTGAAATAACCCGAATGCAACAATAACCAAAATATTACAATCATTTAACAATTAACACACTTAAATTGGAGGAACCCTATGGACAAAATCAGGAATCTTGCGGATCTCCGCAAGATGAAAGAGGGTATGCAGTCAAGGATGTCGATGCGTGAGAACAGCGACTCCTCCGACGCTATCATTCAAATCAAGGTCGGAATGGCCACCAGCGGTATCGCCTCGGGTGCGAAGGAAACCATGAGCTACCTCATTACGGAACTGGACAAGCGCCAGATCAAGGCGCTGGTCATGCAGGTGGGCGACATGGGTTACAGCTATGCGGAACCCACGGTCGAAGTCACCATCCCCGGAAAGGACCCCGTCGTCTTCGGAGACGTGAAGATTCCGCGCGCCCAGGAAATCATCGAGAAATACATCATCGGAGGTGAGCTCATCGAGGGCATCCTGCCTGCGAATTACCGTTCCATCTAACCTTCATCTCCCCCAAGAGCGATTATGGCAGTTAAAATGCATATCCTGGTATGCGGTGGAACAGGTTGCTCCGCATCCGCAAGCCATGAGATCGTTGAGGAACTCAACAAGGAGCTCGTGGCCCACGACCTGACCGATTTCGCCAAAGTGGTCGTTACCGGCTGCTTCGGTTTCTGCGAAAAGGGTCCCATCGTGAAAATCATCCCCGACAACACCTTCTACACCCGGGTCAAGCCGTCCGACGCGAAGGAAATCATCGAGGAACACATCATCAAGGGCCGCAAGGTCCAGCGCCTGCTCTATGTAGCACCGGACACCAACCAGAGCGTGTCCGACTCCAAGCACATGGAGTTCTACAAGAAGCAGCTCCGTATCGCGCTGCGCAACTGCGGTTTCATCGATCCCGAGAACATCGAGGAATCCATCGCCCGTGACGGTTATGCCGCGCTGGGCAAGTGCCTGACCGAGATGACCCCCGAGCAGGTCATCGCCGAGATCAAGAAGTCCGGCCTCCGCGGACGCGGCGGTGCGGGTTTCCCCACCGGCGTGAAGTGGGAGATCGCTTCCAAGAGCCGTCCCGGCGAACAGAAGTACGTCGTCTGCAACGCCGATGAAGGTGACCCGGGCGCATTCATGGACCGTTCCCTCCTGGAGGGCGACCCGCACTCCATCCTTGAGGCCATGGCCATCTGCGGCTACTGCATCGGTGCCGACAAGGGCCTCATTTACATCCGCGCGGAGTATCCGCTCGCCATCCACCGTCTCCAGGTCGCCATCCAGCAGGCCGAAGAGTACGGACTTCTGGGCAAGGACATCCTCGGTACCGGTTTCAATTTCGAGATCGAACTCCGTTACGGCGCCGGCGCGTTCGTCTGCGGTGAGGAGACGGCGCTCATCCATTCCATGGAAGGAAAGCGCGGCGAGCCTACGTTCAAACCCCCGTTCCCCGCTCAGTCCGGTTATCTGGGAAAGCCTACGAACGTGAACAACGTCGAGACGTACGCCAACATTCCCGTCATCATCAACAAGGGCGCTGACTGGTTCTCCAGCATCGGCACCGAGAAGTCCAAGGGCACCAAAGTGTTCGCCCTGGCCGGCAAGATCAACAACGTCGGCCTCATCGAGGTCCCGATGGGCATCACCCTCCGGGAGATCATCTACGAGATCGGCGGCGGCATCAAGGGCGGCAAGAAGTTCAAGGCCGTCCAGACCGGCGGTCCTTCGGGCGGCTGCCTGACTGAAAAGCATCTGGACACCCCGATCGACTACGACAGCCTCGTGGCCGCGGGTTCCATGATGGGCTCCGGCGGTATGATCGTCATGGACGAGGATGACTGCATGGTCGCCATTGCGAAGTTCTACCTGGGCTTCACCGTGGACGAGTCCTGCGGAAAGTGCACCCCGTGCCGCGTGGGTAACCGCCGTCTCCTGGAGATCCTTACCAAGATCACCGACGGCAAGGGCACGATGGAAGACCTCGAGGAACTGAAGAACCTCTCCGCGGTCATCAAGGACACCGCCCTCTGCGGCCTCGGCCAGACCTCTCCGAACCCTGTTCTCTCCACCATCAACAACTTCTGGGACGAGTACGTGGAGCATGTCACGGAGAAGAAGTGCCGTGCCGGCCAGTGCAAGGCCCTCAAGAAGTATATGATCGACCCCGCCAAGTGCAAGGGCTGTACGGCCTGCGCCCGGGCTTGCCCCGTCAGCGCCATCAGCGGCACCCTCAAGAACCCGCACGTCATCAACCAGCTGGACTGCATCAAGTGCGGCACCTGCGTCGAGAAGTGCAAATTCGGAGCAATCACCGTTAGATAAGGGAGGAACAATACATGGATACGATCAAATTGACTATAGACAACCGGGAAGTGGAAGTGCCGCGCGGTACGACCATTCTCAAAGCTGCCGAGCAGATGGGTATCAAGATTCCTACCCTCTGCCATTTCGAACTGGACGGCCTCGCCCTCGAAAACCGCCCCGGCGGATGCCGCGTGTGCGTGGTGGAGGTGGTCGGCCGCAGGAATCTGGCCCCGGCCTGCATCACCGAGTGCATGCCGGACATGGTCGTGAAGACCAATTCGTTCCGGGCGCTCAACGCGCGTCGGACCGTCCTCGAGCTCATGCTCAGCGACCATCCCAATGACTGTCTCCAGTGCCCCAAGAGCGGCCATTGCGAGCTCCAGTCCCTGGCCGCGGACATGGGTATCCGCGACATCCCTTACAAGGGCCAGCAGTCCCAGTATGCGAAGGAGTACTCTCCTTCCATCGTCCGTGACGCGAACAAGTGCATCATGTGCCGCCGCTGCGAGTCCGTGTGCCACGAGTACCAGAGCGTAGGCGCCATCGGCGCCATCGAGAGAGGCTTCCCGGCCGTGGTCTCCACCGCGTTCGGCAAGAACCTCACGGACACCAACTGCGTCCTCTGCGGCCAGTGCGTCGCCGTGTGCCCCACCGGCGCCCTCGCCGAGGTGGACAACACCGGCAAGATCCTCCGCGACATCGCGAATCCGAACGTGAAGACCTGCGTCCAGGTAGCCCCCGCCGTGCGTGTGGCCCTCGGCGAAGAGTTCGGCATGCCGGCCGGCAGCATCGTGACCGGCAAGATCGCGGCCGCGCTCAAGGCCATCGGCTTCGACTATGTCTTCGATACGGACTGGTCCGCCGACCTGACCATCATGGAGGAAGGCACGGAGGTCATCGGCCGTCTCAAGGCCTACCTCGCCGGCGACAAGGACGTCAAGATCCCGATCATGACCTCCTGCTGCCCCGCCTGGGTCAACTTCTACGAGAAGTTCTATCCGGAACTCCGCGACTATCCTTCCACGGCGAAGTCCCCGCAGGGCATGTTCGGCGCGACGGTGAAGACCTACTTCGCCGACAAGATCGGCATCCCGCGCAAGAACCTCGTCTGCGTCTCCGTCATGCCTTGCGTGGCGAAGAAGTACGAGTGCGAACGTGAGGAACTCGGTGTGAACGGCGATCCGGACGTGAACTATTCCATCACCACCCGCGAGCTCGCGCGCCTCATCAAGATCTGCAACATCGACTTCAACAGCCTCCCGGACGCCGAGTTCGACTCTCCGCTGGGCGCTTCGACCGGTGCCGCCGTCATCTTCGGCGCCACGGGCGGTGTCATGGAAGCCGCGCTGCGTACCGCCGTCGAGGTCCTGACCGGCGAGACCCTTCCCCGCATCGACTTCGAAGAGGTCCGCGGTCTGGACGGTGTCCGCGAAGCCACGATCCCGGTGCCGGGCGTCGCCGACCTGAAGGTCGCCGTCGTTTACGGCCTGAAGAACGCGCGCAGGATCATGGAGCAGATCAAGGCCGGTGAATGCCCGTACCACTTCGTGGAGGTCATGGCTTGCCCCGGCGGCTGCATCGACGGCGCCGGCCAGCCTTACCATCACGGCGACGCGTCCATCATCCGGGCCCGCCACGCCGCGATCTACGAGGCCGACCGCCGGATGCCGCTCCGCAAGTCCCATGAGAACCCCGAGGTCCAGGCGATCTACAAGGAGTTCTACGGCGAGCCTTGCTCCGAGAAGTCGCATCATCTGCTGCACACCATTTACTTCGACAAGAAAATCAAGTTTGACATCGACTAAATCATTGAACCATGGTTGGACCCAAAGTAAAAATAACTGAAGCCAATTACTTGAGAATCAAGGAAATCTGCGCTTCCTTCAATAACGATCCGGGTGAGCTGATCAATGTCCTGCACAAGACGCAGGGCGCTTTCGGCTATCTTCCCGAAGAAGTCCAGCAGGTGGTTGCTGACTGCCTGGGCATTCCCGTCGGCCGGGTTTACGGTGTCGTCTCCTTCTACAGCTTCTTCACCATGAAGCCGAAGGGCAAGTACGCCATCTCCGTCTGCCTCGGTACGGCGTGCTATGTCAAGGGTGCCGAGAAGATCCTGGATGCACTCAAGAGCGAACTCAAGATTTCCGAAGGCGGCGTCACCGAGGACGGCAAGTTCTCCCTGGACGTCCTCCGCTGCGTGGGCGCCTGCGGTCTGGCGCCGGTCATGACCATCAATGGCAAGACCTACGGCCGTCTGGTACCCGAGCACGTCAAGGAAATCCTGGCCGAGTACGCCGAGTAAGACAAGCCTCTATGACCATTTTCCGGGCCGGCTCCCGCAAGAGCCGGCCCGTATAAATTCCATCACGATGAAAATCAGGGAAATTGCAAAACTTGTGGACGGTGAGATCGTCGGCGCGCCCGTGGATGAGACGTACGAGGTCACGAAGGCCTTTGCCTCCGACCTGATGAGCGACGTCCTGCGTTTCCATATGGACGATACCGTGCTGATCACTGGCCTCTGCAACAACCAGACGATGCGTACCAGCGAAATGGCGGACCTCAGGGTCGTCCTCATCGGTCGCGACAAGCAGCCCGACGCAGACATGCTCGAACTCGCCGAGGACGCCGACATCACCATCATCAAGTCCAAGTACAGTATCTTCAAGCTCAGCGGCATCCTCTATGCCGCCGGCATTGAACCCCTCTACTAGCCATGCATTACACCTTCACCATAGAACGCGGCAACTTCACCGATGCCGGCCAGGCCTCCAGCAGTGTCAAGCGCACCCTCAAGCAACTGGGCGTGGACCCTGCCAACATCAAGCGGACCGTGGTCGCCCTTTTCGAAGCGGAGATCAACGCCGTGGCGCATGCCTACGGCGGGACGATCGACGTGGACATCGACGGGGAGAAGATCGTAATGGTCGTCGCCGACCAGGGCCCGGGCATTCCCAACCTGGACCTTGCCATGCAGGAGGGTTGGTCCACCGCATCCGCCAAGGTGCGTGAAATGGGCTACGGCGCCGGCATGGGCCTGCCCAACATCAAGAAGAACACGGACGACCTGAAGATCGACACCGAGGTGGGCGTGGGAACTACCGTCACCATGACCGTTTATCTTGTTTGACGCCATGGCCGGGGAACCCTACTTCAGACATTCGCTCAGGGTCAACGATTACCTGTGCAAGGGGTGCACCACCTGCATGCGCTCCTGCCCGACCGGGGCCATCCGCATCCGGAACGGGAAGGCGATCATCAACGACAACAAATGCGTGGATTGCGGAGAGTGCATGCAGGTGTGTCCGCACAAGGCCATCTACATCAAGCAGGACGACTTCGGCAGGCTGTTCAATTACCGGTACCGGGTCTGCCTGGTGCCCACCACCTTCATCGGCCAGTTCGAGGAAAAGTACAATACGAGGGCGATCTATTCCTGTATCAAGAAACTGGGATTCACCCATATCTACGAGGTGGAGCATGAAATGAGCCGCATGGTCCAGCTCTATAACATGTACATGGATGAGCACCCCGAGATCACGACCTTCATCTCTCCGTACTGCCCGGCGGTAACGCGCCTCATCCAGGTGCGTTTCCCTTCGCTGGTGGACAACGTCATCCATGTGCGTGCCCCGCTGGAACTCGCTTCCCGGGTCATTACCAAGCGCCTCATGGACGAAGGCGCCAGCCGGCAGTCCATCGGTGTCTTTTACGTGACTCCGTGCGCAGCTAAGATCGCTGCGGTCAAGTATCCCGTCAGCGGCAAGGAAACTTACGTCTCGGGCGTGATCAACATGGACTTTCTGTACAACAAGGTCCTGCTCATGCTGCACGATTCGAGCAAGGATGCCCAGCCCATCAACCATGCCCTTACTTCACGGGACGTGCTTTGGTCCCTTTCCGGCGGAGAAGCACCCCACTTCAAAGGTGCACAATACGCCGTGGATGGACTTAAGAACGTCCTGGACTTCCTGGAAAAACTGGAAGACGACGCCGTGGACGCACCGGGGCTGGTGGAGATGCGCATGTGCGACCAGGGTTGCGTGGGCGGCGTGCTGTCCATCAACAACCGTTTCGTGGCCCGCAAGCGGCTGGAATACCGGGCCCGGCTTTTCGAGCGCCTGGAACGCAGCAAGCTCCGGACGACCACCGGGAATGACGACAAGACCCTGACGGCGGAGATGATCGACGTGATGACTATCCCGGACATCAAGCCCCGGTCCATCTTCAAGCTGAACGACAATTTCGCCGAAGCCTTCAAGATGGCCGAACGGATGAAGAAGATCGAGAAGTCCCTTCCGGGCGTGAACTGCTCGGCGTGCGGGGCGCCTTCCTGCGCCGCCCTTGCCGAGGACATTGTGCGCGGGGATGCCAGGATCGATACCTGTATCTTCATCAACCGCCATTCCCAGGCCTCGGAAGAGGCCATCCGGAGTATCTGGGGGGACCGCGTCAAAACCAAGGAAATCAACAAGGACAATCAAGACGACAAGTGATATGACAGTCAAGGAAATCATTGAAAAACTGGACCTGCAGTGCCTTAACGAGGCCAACCTGGATGCGGAAGTGTCCGGGGCCTACGCCTCCGACCTGCTGAGTGACGTGATGGGCAATGCCCGTTCCGGCCAGGTATGGATCACGATGCAGACCCATAAGAACGTGACGGCCATCGCCTCCCTGAAGGACATCCCGGCCGTGATCCTGGTCCGCGGCGGCATGCCGGACGACGATATGCTCGAGCATGCCAAGGACGAGGACATCTGCATCCTCGTCAGCAAGGACGCTACTTACCAGGTCTGCGGCAAACTGTACGCCCTCATCGGATAGCATCCATGCGGTTCCTGGCCGACATGCATATCCACTCGGTGCTTTCCCCCTGCGGGGACATCGAGATGAGCCCCTCCGCCATCGTCTCGCAAGCGAAGGCGAAGGGGCTGGACATCATCGGCCTTACCGACCACAACTCCACCTTGAATGCCGATGTGACGCGGCGCCTGGGGGAGAAAGTGGGGCTCCACGTGCTCATGGGCGCGGAGGTGACTACCAAGGAGGAGGTCCATTGCCTGGGCTTCATGCCCACGGTGGAAAAGCTCGCCGAGTTCCAGGCCTTCCTGGATTCGAAGGTGATCTTCTTCGAGAACGACGTGGACAAGTTCGGCTACCAGCTGGTGGTGGACGAGGACGAGAATGTCCTGGACGAGGTCCCGCACCTGCTGATCAACGCCCTCGACTTGCCGATGCTGGAACTGCAGAAGAAGGTCTATGAACTCGGGGGCATTTTCATCCCCGCCCATATCGACCGTCCGACCTTCAGCCTCAGCTCACAGCTGGGATTCGTCCCTTCGGGCCTCAAGTTCCATGCGATGGAACTGAGTTACTACTGCAAGCGGAACAACTACAAGTTCCTGGACGACTGCCCCTGGTTCAGCGATTTTAATTTCATCCAGAGCAGCGACGCCCATTATGTCGAGGACATCGGCAAGATCTACAGTGTCCTGGAGATGCCCTCTTTCAGCTTTGAAAACTTCAAGGATGCCCTCCGACAGGGCGAACAAGTGATTCTGTAACGTGAAAAGTCTCGACCTGCACATCATCGACATCACCCACAACTCCATCCGGGCGGGTGCCACCGAAATCACCATCGAAATGGAGGACAGCGCGGCGCGCGACCTGCTCTCCATCAAAATCATCGACAACGGCTGCGGCATGCCGGAGGATATGATCCAGGCCATCAACGACCGTTTCTATTCATGCCGCAAGGAGCGTAAGATCGGGATGGGCATCGCGCTCCTGAAGTTCCATTCCGAGATGTGCAACGGGCGGTTCTATCTGAAGTCCAAAGTGGGAGTCGGGACGGAAATCTATGCCTCCTACCAGCGCTCGCACATCGACCTGCAGCCCAAGGGTGACCTCTCCGGCTGTTTCGCGAACTTCATCTGCCAGTACCAGGACATCAACTTCATCATCCGCTACATCACGGACGACGACACCTTCGAACTCTCTACCGCCGAGGTCAAGGAAGTGTTCGAGGGCATGAATCTCAACGATTACGAGATTATCAAGAGCCTGACCGAACTGATCCACGAGAATATCGGTTCGTAAATAGAATAGATCAGGTGGGGGAAGGATATCTGGTGTCCGGGGGTGGACAAGCCCCCGGACACCAGATATCCCTCCTAAGATTGCGATATGCGGATTCTGGTGGTCATCTCTCCCTTAACTCGCAATTCGCAAAGCGGCCCGACAGGCCTTTGAGGATGCTCAGGGGCATATCGTGCCACTATGCGCGGCGATTTTGTCGCGCGGAGCGGGACAATGTACCATAGAAGTGTGTAGATTGCAGGGTATGCAGATCCGCGAATTTCGGGTTGGGCAGTGTGAGCGGGGCGGTGCTTTCTAGGATTGAGGGATGACGACGCGGTCCAGGATGCCGGTCAGGGAGGCGAGGGCGATGCCGTAGTTGGTGATGGGCACTCCGGATAGGAGTGCTTTTTTGATGCGGGAGCGGAGGAGGCGCTCGCTGGCGACGCAGCCGCCGCATTGGATGATGAGACGGTAGGGGGTCAGGTCGTCGGGGAAGTCGTTGCCGGCGGCGATGGTAATATCGAGGTCTCCGCCGACATTCTTGCGGAGGAGGGCGGGGATTTTGACGCGGCCGATGTCTTCCGTATCGGGGACGTGCGTGCAAGCTTCCGCAATCAGGACGCGGTCACCGGGCTTCAGGGTGCCGATGGTTTTGGCGCCTTCCACGAAGGTCCGGATGTCTCCCTTGGCTCCTGCGAGGAGGATGGAGAAGCTGGTAAGGGGGTAGTCCTTCGGCAGGATGGCGTTGACTTTGGCGAAAGCCTGGGAGTCGGTGATGGTGAGGGCGGGCGGGGCACTGAGCCCGTCCAGGGCGCGCTGAAGGCCTTCCGGCTGGCAGCAGACGGGGATGCAGCCAAGGTCAAGGAGCTCGCGGAGAACCTGCACCTGCGGGAGGATGAGGCGGCCTTTGGGGGCCTCGCTGTCCTGCGGCATCACCAGGACGACGATGTCGTCTTTGCCGACGAGGCCGCCGGTGAGGAGGCGCTCCTTGCGGTCGGGGCGGACGGCCTGAAGACTCCGGAGAAGGTCCGGAACGACGTCTTCGACGGGCGCCTTCCCTGCGCGCGACTGAAGTTCAACCACGGGGATCTGAGCCGTTTGCAACATTTCGACCCAGCGGTCATCTTCGGGATGGCCGGAGCGCAACAATACGGCGATGTCGGTGGCGTCGATTGTGGCGCGGCTGCGGCGTTCGCGTTCCGCGCCCAGCGCACCCGGGTCGCCGTAGCCGGCCGTGTCCACCAGAATGCAAGGACCCAGTCCCGGAAGCTCGATGGCTTTCCGGACCGGGTCCGTGGTCGTGCCGGGCAATTCGCTCACCAGCGAGACTTCCTGTCCCGCCAGGGCGTTC
>JAEEGG010010608.1_pt1 | contig 20311 bp, 19 predicted proteins | sample 9134161 | NCBI WGS metagenome assembly JAEEGG01 (sample SAMN16246543, study PRJNA631951) | gut metagenome | biome: gut microbiome; feature: rumen; material: CR-attached | host: Bos | place: Iran: Karaj | collected 2018-10 | reverse complement strand
TTACAGGATTCCGGGACCGGGCAACTATACGTGGATCGAGCCGCTGAAAAAGGTGGCGGGAACGTGGTACCCGATGGGAGGGCGCGACCACTCGTTCAGGCAGTGGTGGTTCCCGAACACACAGGAGTCGGTTTTCGAGGCGGGGGCGCCGATCATGACGCTCTTCGACTTCGACGGCAAAAATATCGTTACGGCGACGCTTTCCGACTCGGTCAAGCGGACCAAGATTTCGACGGCGGTGGACGACCTCAACCAGCGGGACGAGGTGATCTTCAAGGTCGAGATTGTCGACGACGGCAACTTCCAGCAGAAGGACCACGAGATCATTCTGAGGGTCGACAGGCGGCCGGTGGAGTACTACGACGCGGTGATGGAGGCGGGCGACTGGATGAGGACGTTCCTGCCGAAGATCATTCCCATTCCGGAGGACGCGAAGGTGCCGCTCTACTCGAGCTGGTACAACTTCCACCAGGAGCCGGAGCAGGCGCTGCTGACGGAGGAACTGAAGGTGGCGGCGGAAATGGGCTTCAAAACGGTCATTCTGGACGACGGCTGGCAGTTCGAGGGCGAAAACACCGGCGACTACTTTAAGAGCGGCGACTGGAAGATCGCGAAGGACAAGTTCCCGGATTTCAAGAAGTTTGTGGACGACGTTCACGGCTTCGGCATGAAGCTTCTGATGTGGTTCGCGGTGCCTTTCGTCGGGTTTGACACGGAGGCGTTCAAGCGGTTCGGCGACAAGCTGGCGTTCAACATCGACTGGATGCGGACGGGCCTTTTAGACGTGCGCTACAAGGAATGCCGCGACTACATAATCGGCACGTACGAGCGGTTCGTGGACGAGTTCGGGATCGACGGACTGAAGCTGGACCTTCTCGACGCGTGGGGGTCCACCACGGACATTCCCGCCTTCAACGAGAATATGGACCACGAGATCCTTTTCGACGCGATAAGGACGCTCGAGGATGAGATTTATGAGAGGATGACGACCAGAAATCCGGACTTTTTGTTCGAGTTCAGGCAGGTCTACGTGGGCGCCGAGATTGTGAATCACTGCAATATGCTTCGCGTGGCGGACTGCGCGGCGGACCCGGTCACGAACAGGATCGGAATAGGGTCGCTCAGGCTCGTGAACCGCGCGACAGCCGTTCACTCCGACATGCTTCTGTGGGGCCGCAAGGAGACGCCGGTCAACTGCATGCGCCAGATGCTCAATGTTATGTTCTCGGTGCCGCAGATTTCGGTGCTGCTGACGAAGGTTCCGGAGGAGCAGCGGGTGGCCGTGAAGCGGTTCGTGGACTACTGGACCGAGAACAGGGATGTGCTGCTTGAGGGCAGGTTCCGTGCGCCGGATCCGGGTGCGAACTACTCGTCGATGTCGGCGGAGAAGGACGGCAGGAAGATCACGGTGCTCTACAGTAACTCGCTGGCCGAAATCACGTGCGCGGATGAGGACGTATGGAACTGCACTTCCGGGAACGTCATCGCGGCGGTCGCGCGGCCGGGAACGGTCTACAACGTTTTCGACTGGCGCGGGAAGAGGCTTCGCGGCGGCATGATCACAAGCGGCGCGCAGAAGATCGAAGTGCCCGCGGGCGGCATGGCGAAGTTCGGCAGGAAGTGACTTTCGAACGGTAGACTTTTTGCCTGAAGGTAGATAAAAATGAAGAAAACGAAAGATAAAAAAGAGAAGGCCGGGAAGCAACAAAAAGCCGCTACTAAAGATTCGCGGAAGACCCGCAAAACTGAGAATAAGAAGCCGCGGAAGGCCGCGCGCGTCATATTCACGATTCTTGCGGTGTTGCTTGCCCTCGTTCTGACGCTGGGCATTGCCGGCCTGATCATCAACGCCTACGTCAAAAAGAAGGGCGGCGAGCGGATAGTAACAGCCGACGAGGCGTGCGCGCTTGAAGACGTGGACTGCATTCTCGTTCTCGGCTGCTCGGTGCGGCCGGGCGGCGTTCCCAGCGACATGCTTCGGGACCGCTTGACCGTGGGGGTGGACCTCTACAAAGGCGGCGCCTCGCCCAAAATGATTATGAGCGGCGACCACGGCAACGTGGACTACGACGAGGTCAACGTGATGAAGCGGTTCGCGAAGGACGCGGGCGTCCCCTCGGAGGACGTTTTCATGGACCATGCGGGGTTCTCGACCTACGAGTCGGTGGTGCGCGCGAAGGAGATTTTCGGCGCTAAAAAGGTCATCATCGTGACGCAGAAGTACCACCTCTACAGGGCGCTCTACATCGCGCAGGCGATAGGCCTTGAAGCGTACGGCGTCGACGCGGAGCTCAACCGGTACTACGGGCAGACCATGCGTGACCTTCGCGAAATCGCGGGGCGCAACAAGGACTTTTTCGGCTGCCTTTTCAACGTGCCGACGACTTACATGGGCGAGAAGATACCGCTTGACGGAAGCGGCGATATCACAAACGACGAATACACAGATTTGCACTAAGGATAGGTGAAATTATGAAAATTGCAGTTGTTACCGGGGCCTCATCGGGAATGGGGCGCGACTTCGTTTACGCGGTCGACAGGGAGTTCGAGCTTGACGAGATCTGGGTCGTTGCGAGGCGCAGGGAACGGCTCGAGGAGCTGGCTGCGACAGGAAAGTGCCGCGCGAAAATAAGGCCGGTGCCGCTGGACCTTTCACAAACCGAAAGCTACAATAAATACAAGGAGCTTCTCGAGGCGGAAAAACCCGACATTCACGTGCTGGTTAACGCCGCCGGCTACGGACTTTTCGGGACGTTCACGGAGATGGACGTGGAAGACCAGCTCGGAATCGTGGACGTGAACGACAAGGCGCTGACGGCTTTCTGCGGCTACAGCCTTCCTTATATGAAGGAGGGCGCCAAAATCATCAACATGGGGTCGAATTCGAGCTGGCAGCCCGTTCCCTACATCGCGGTCTACGCGGCCAGCAAGGCGTACGTGCTGAGCTTTTCGCGGGCCCTCGGCAGGGAGCTGAAAACGCGCGGCATTCACGTTATGTGCGTGTGCCCGGGCTGGATCAAGACCGAGTTCATGGACAGGGCCGTTCACGACAACACGATCAAATACTACGACCGTTGGTACACGTCGGAGCAGGTGGTCGAGAAGGCGATGAAGGACCTCAGAAAGAAGAAAAAAGTGTCGATCCTGGGCTTCCCGGTGAGGTCGCAGGTGAGGCTCGTGAAGATTCTGCCGACGGACATGGTCATGAACACCTGGTGCCGGCAGCAGGGCAAAAAATAATTAAATTGCGGAAAATCCGGAAATATGCGGAGGTTTAACACTAAAAATGGGAGAGAAGAAGAGTAAGAAGAGCCTGGCGGTCATTATCGCGGTGATCGCCGTTGTTGTGGTCGCGGCGGGAGCCGTGGCAGGTATTTTGATTCTGAAAGAGAACAGGGCGCGCAAGCTCGCGGCGGAGGAACAGGCCAGGTTTGAACAGGCGCTGGCGACCGCGCAGACGCTGGCGGACGACTACAGGCAGAGCTACATTGACAAGGGCTACACAGCCGCGCCTGACGGGAAGGTGTTCGAGATCGACGGGTACGCCTTCGCGCTGCTTGACGGCAAGCTGGAACAGGTCACGCCCGAGCGGGTCGCGGAGCTCAAAGAAGCCTATCCCGAGATCAAGAATATCATATTCCTGATTCCAGACGGCGCCGGCTTCGGCACCTACGACGTCGCGAACGCGTACAAGCACAAGTATTCGCAGACGGCTGTCGACGGAATTGTCGACGGTATCGCGGACACGCCGGACTCGAGACAGGCAACGCAGATAACCACCAACCGCATCGAGGGGAAGACCGTCACGGGCCTCTACCTTGACGAGTATATGATTGCGACCGCGAACACGGCGATGATGCACGAAGGCGGCCACTCGGCTACCGACTCGGCCGCGGCGGGAACGGCGCTTCTCTGCGGCAAGAAGACCGTCTACACGATGACAGGCGTCACGCCCGACTTCCTGCCGGTGGCGAACATTCTCGAAGCCGCGAGACTCGACGGCAAAACGACCGGATTCGTCACCACGAAGTGCCTTGTGGACGCCACGCCTTCCGCGGGAACGATCCACTCCCTGAGGCGCCCGGACCAGGACAGCTGCGCCTACCAGACGGCGGCCTCGCCCCAGATACTCAACTCGCGCATAGACGTTGAGCTCTGCTACGGAAGCGACGGCGGCTACGTCAAGAGCAGCGTCAAGTACAGCGAAAAGTCGATAATAAACGACGACAGGGCCGCGAACCACGGCTACACGGTCGTCACCGACCTCGCCTCATTAAGGGCAGCGGTGGACGGCGGCGCGAAGAAGCTCTTCTCGAGGTTCCAGATCAACTTCCAGGAGCTGATCGACAACGGAGCCGACCTCACCAAGACCAACTACAACATGACCACGGCGGCATGGAACACCGACTACCAGGGCCAGCACATTCTTTACGACGTGGACGCCCGCGAAGGCGACCTGACGCTGATGGACCTCGCCCTCGCGGCGCTTAAAGTCCTTGACGAGAACATCAACGACCCGGACGGCTTCTGCCTCGTTATTGAAGGCGGCGCGATCGACAACGCGGCCGAGGGCAGGAACGTGAAAGAGGCGGTGGCGGAATATCTCGCCTTCGACGAGGTTTTCGGCTACTGCGTGAACTGGGCGATGAAGCGCGGCGACACGATCGTCGTTGCGTGCCCTGACCACGACTCGGGCGGTTTCTACAACCCCGAGACCCAGGGCACCGCGCCTGAGAAGGGCAACAAGGCCGGAAAGGCTCTTACCGACGTCGACGCGCTTGTTACGGCGCTTCACGACGGCGCAATCAAGGACAACACCATTGTCGGCGGGGCGGCGCTCGGCCACTCGCCCCAGAACGTTCCCGTGTGGCTCTACGCGCCGGAACCGGTCAGAGCCGCCATTCTCAAGAGCCTGAACCTTCCCGAAGACGCGGCGACCGACAAGGTCAGAACCGGACTTTTCTACGACGGCTCCGTTTTCGACGAGAAGTACATCATCAACAACTCCGACATCGCGCACGCGGTGGTTGAAGCGGCCGGCGTGACGAAAATGGACACCGCCACTGCGAAGCTTTTCGTTCCGGTCTACGACGCCAACGATGAAGAAAAGTACGACTACGGCACGTACGACGCCGAAACCGGCACGTTCACGTTCAAGAACGGTACGAAGGCAGTCAACTGCTCGCCTGTCTACACCGACGCGGAGGGCAATGAACACACCCTCGACTGCGGACTGCCGCTGTTCCTGACGAACCCGGTCGCCTACAAGTACGAGGACGACTCGGGAAGAAAGACGGCGAAAAAAGGCGAGGCGACCGCGGTGTTCTACGTTCCGCTTGAGATTTTCAAGGCGGCGGGCAATTAACGTAAACAAGTATCAAGCGGGAAGCTTTCGGCAGGAGGCTTAGAAAATTATGCTGAGAATCGAACATCTGACTAAGAAATACGGCGAGTTGAAGGCGGTCGACGACCTCTCGCTTCACATTCAACCGGGCGAGATCTACGGCTTCATCGGCCACAACGGCGCCGGCAAAACAACAACTTTAAAGAGCGTCGCGGGAATTCTGCGCTTTGACGAGGGCGAGATCTACATCGACGGCCATTCGGCGCGCAAGGAACCGCTTGAGTGCAAGCGCGTTACCGCCTACATTCCCGACAACCCGGACCTCTACGCTTTTATGACGGGAATGCAGTTTCTGAACTTCGTGGGGGACATTTTCGGCGTGCCCACCGAGGTGAGAAAGGAGCGCATCGCGAAGTACGCGGACGCCTTCGAGCTCACCGGCGACTTGGGGCAGCCCGTTTCCGCCTATTCGCACGGAATGCAGCAGAAGCTGGCCATTATTTCCGCGTGGATTCACGAGCCGAAGCTGATCCTGATGGACGAGCCGTTCGTGGGTCTCGACCCGAAAGCCTCGCACACACTCAAGCTCATGATGCGCGAGCTGTGCGACAACGGCGGCGCGATTTTCTTCTCGACACACGTTCTGGAGGTCGCCGAAAAGCTTTGCGACAAGGTCGCGATCATCAAGTCCGGCCGGCTGATCCGCCACGGAACGATGGAAGAAGTGAAGGGCGACAGCTCGCTGGAGAGCGTGTTCCTCGAACTGGAGGAGTGACCGGGAGGTGTTTCGCTTATGATGAAGGCGCTTTTTAAAAAGCAGCTCCGGGAACTTGTAAGAGGCTTCACGTTTGACCCGAGGACAGGCAAGCAGAGGTCGAAGGGCTTTCTGGTGTTCTTTATAATCCTGTACGCGTTCATGTTCCTGTCGTTCGGGTTCTCGTTCTTTACGACGGCAATGATGACCGGAGGGGCGCTCGCGGGGGGCGGCAAAATCTGGATACTGATGTCGATGATGGCGGCGGTTTCGGTCGTAATCGGCGTTTTCGGCAGCGCTTTCAGCACGTATTCGACGCTCTACGCGGCAAAGGACAACGAATTCCTGCTCGCGATGCCCATCAAGCCGTCGCAGATTCTGACGGTGAGAATGTCGATCGTGCTGATTATGACGGTGCTGTTCACGTCAACGGCCTGGCTGCCGGCGACGATTGCCTACTGGCTGCTCACGAAGCATTCTTTCGCGGGATTCCTGCTGCCGCCGGTGGTCGGGATTGCGCTCGTTTGCCTGAACATGGCAATTTCCTGCGTTCTGGGCTGGCTGATCTCGATTATCGCCGCGAAGCTCAAGAACAAGGCGATCGTCACGGTGATTCTCGTCGTGGGATTCATCGCGATCTACTACGTGGTTTATTTCCGCTTCAGCACGTTTTTCAACAGCATCGCGGACAACCCGGAGTCGTTCGAAAAGGTGCTCAACACGTGGCTCTATCCGTTCAAGATGGCGGGAATGGGCGCGGACGGGAACTACCTCTACGCGGCTGCATTCTTGCTCGGCTCTGCGGGTTTGTTTGCGGCTGTCTGCGCGGTGATTTCCAAAACGTTCGTGAACCTCGTTACCGACAAAAAGGGCACCCGCGGGAAAAAGAAGCGGGCGCAGCGTGCGGAAAGCCGCAGCCTCGGTTCGGCCCTGCTTCGCAAGGAGCTCAAGAGGTACTCGTCGAGCCCCTCTTATATGCTCAACACCGGATTCGGACTGCTGATGCTGCTCGCGGCGTCGGTTGCGGCGTTCATTTACAGGAACACGCTGCGCGAGATGCTTGCGGACCTGATTCCCGGGGGCGTTTCTTTCAATGTTTCGTCGCTTGTCGCGGTGATGCTGCTGGCGCCGGTGATGTTCATACTCACCACGTGCTACATTTCGGCGGCGTCGGTGTCGATGGAGGGGAAGACGTTCTGGATTCTCAGGTCGCTGCCTGTCGACATGAAGGCGGTGATCAAGGCGAAGCAGCTGGCTCACATAACGGTGGTCACGCCGGTGGCCGTCGTCGCGGCGGTTCTTTTGGGAATCGCGTTCGGAGCGGGTCCGGTTGCGGTCGTGCTGATGGCGGTCGAAGCCGCCGCGTTCACTGTCTTCTTCGCCGCGTTCGGGCTGGTGTTCGGCGTCAAGTGGCCGGTGATGGACTGGATCAGCGAGGCGGTGCCGGTGAAGCAGGGAATGGCGGTCGGGTTCGCGTTCCTGGGCGGAATACTGTCGATCAGCGTGTTCTTGACGCCGGGAATCGTGGTCGCGATTTTCGCCGGCGCTGAGGCGGGAGTCGCAACGATGATCGTTGTCACTGCGGGACTGATTGTGATTCTAGAAAACTGGCTGAATAAAAAAGGAGTCAGACTGCTGAATGAGATGTGAAATGACTTAAGGAGACGAAAATGAAAATTACCGAAAACCCCGATAAAGAGATAGTTAAGATCGTCAGGGAAGGGCTTCGCGAGTCCGGCGGCTACTGCCCCTGCAGGCGCGAACGCACCCCCGACACCAAGTGCATGTGCAAAGAATTCAGAGAGCAGATAAAGGACCCGGAGTTTGAGGGGTTCTGCCACTGCATGCTCTACTACAAAAGTCTCAACCAGACGTGAACAAACTGAAAGACAGGAGAATTAAAAAATGGCTGAAGTTAAAGTTACTGTAGATAATTTCGAAAACGAAGTTCTGAAGGCGGACAAGCCCGTTCTGGTGGACTTCTGGGCGACCTGGTGCGGCCCGTGCAGGATGCTGGCGCCGGTTCTTGAAGAGATCGACCGCGAATACGGCGACCGCATTAAGGTGTGCAAGGTGAACGTGGACGAAGAGCCCGTTCTGGCGAACCATTTCAAGATTTCCGCGATTCCGACGCTTTTCGTTTTCAAAAACGGCCAGCTCGTCGAGAAGGCGATGGGCTACAGGCCGAAGGAGAGCATCGTCTCCATGGTTCTGGGCAGCGCCGGTTGAACGGTATTCACGAAGGGCGCGGAATAGTTATTTTTCCGCCGGAAATGTGCTTTGAAACCGGATTGAAACGCGAAAAAACGCCGGAAAAGTTAAAAAAACGCGTGAACTGCGCGCAAATGTGTGGTATAATAAATGTATGTTGGCGGTCTGATTGAAGAGGCCGCGATTATATGGTGATTTTTGAGGCATATTATGACAGACGAGATTAAAGAAGAAGTTGTAGAAAACGAGTATGATGCGAAAAAAGACGCCGAGGATAACAAGCTTATTACGATTCTTGCCTACCTTGGCCTTTTGTTCCTTATTCCGTATTTTGTAAAGAAGAATTCTAAGTTTGCCCGTTTCCACTGCAATCAAGGGCTCGTTCTTTTGATTACTGCCGCAATAGCGCTTACGGCAACTGGAATCGTCAGCGCTATTTTCGGCGCTATTCGCCTTGGATGGCTCGGCACTATTCTTATGACGTTGGCTGAACTGGGCTGGTTGGCATTTATTGTTATCGGAATAATAAATGTCGTAAAAGGTGAGACAAAGGAACTTCCTTTAATAGGCAAGTTCAGAATCCTGAAATAATTCACTATTGGCTCCAGACATTAACGGAATTCCCGCGGCGCTTTTGACTTTTTTAAGGCGCCGCGGCTTTTTTATTTGTTTTTGACCGCCTCCGGTGGTATACTTAAGATGGAAAAATCCGGCGGGTAATTTCCGCCTGCCATTTAAAATATAAGGGAGCATAAAATGAAAGTAGCAATCATGCAGCCGTACCTGTTCCCGTACATCGGGTACTGGCAGCTCGTGGGCGCCGCGGACGCGTTCGTGATACTGGACGACGTGAATTTCATCCGGCGCGGGTGGATCAACCGGAACCGAATAATGCAGAACGGCAGCGAGGTTTTGTTCACGCTTCCGGTTCTCAGCGCGTCCCAGAACAAGCTGATCTCGGAGACGTCGTTTACCGGCGACACGAAGGCGTATGCGAAACTCCTTAAAATGTTCAGGCAGGCGTACGCGAAGGCGCCTTTTGCCGCCGAGATGAACGAAATCGCCGCGAAGTGCCTCAACTTCGAAGATAAAGGCGTGACGGCGCTGCTCAAGAATCAGATCGAGACAGTTGCGGGCTACCTTGGTATTAAAAAGGAGATTCTGAAGGCGTCCGACCTGAGGCCGGCCGACCATCAGCGGGCGCAGGAAGGCATTCTGGAACTGTGCAAGATCACCGGCGCGGACGTGTACATTAACCCTATTGGCGGCGTGTCGCTTTACGAAAAAGAGGCGTTCGCGAAAGAGGGAATCGAGCTCTATTTTCTGCACACCGATTTTACCGAGGCGGAAAAGCTTACCGGCGGGAGGCAGGCCGACCTGTCGATAATCGACCTGATTGCGAACCTTCCGAAGGAGGTTCTGACAGAGCTTCTCGGTTGCTACAAATTTGAATAGTTGCCTTGTTTTAGGCAAACAGCACACCTTGTACTCAAATAAAAGAGGGGTCATTCTATGTGGATAATCAACAAAAAGTCCAACGGTGACAAGATCAATATCAGATGGGAAATAGCTAAAATTGCGGTCTCGCTCGTGCTCTGCGCGGCTTCACTGGTCGGCGGTTCGCTTCTTAAAGACGTCCTGCCGGAAGCGGTGAAGGACATCGTCGCAATCATGTTCATCGTTCTGTTTTTCGCGATGTTCGCTATAATTATAGGCGCGTACATGGCGGTCGACAACATCAAAAAGAAGCAGAAGAACCGGACCGTCAGGGAAGACCGGGAGGCGTTCCTTGAACAGAAGGAGCGGATCCGGAAGGCGTGGAGAAGCGAGCTGGCGAAGGTTACGTTCCCGAGGGTCCTCGCTTCGGCGCTCAAGGTGATATTCGTGCTCGAGGGAATCTACTTCGGGATGATTGGCACGCTTTCCCCGCATAAGTACGTTGTGTTCGCTTTCTGCTGCTTCGCCTCGTTCATAATGATTTTTGAGGGAATCGGCAGGATTGCGACGCCGATCACCTCGGCCTACCTTAAGGACAGCGAGTACTACGTCACGGAGGAGGAGTTCCCGGCGCTTTACGCGGTCGTGAAGAGAGCCGCGAAGACGATGGAGGTGGACGGAAGGTTTTTCGTCGCGCTTGAAGGAACCTCGAACGCCGGAATTGGCGACTACCGCAGGAACGACTACTCGATAATTCTCGGAGCGCTCCTTCTCGGCGTGCTCACGGAAGAGGAGCTTTACACGGTGCTGCTTCACGAATTCGCGCACGTGAAGAGCGGGATACACAAGCGTCTGCGCCGCGAGGAGCGGTTGGCGCACTGGCTGATGAACGGGATTCCCAATACAATCTGGCAGCGTTCGATTCTGAAAATGGCCTACAGCCCGCTCGAGTCGATATTCATGTACCGGTACACGCTTTTCAACGTTGCGTTTTCGCCGGTGCGGGAAGAGGACGCCGACAAAATGGCTTTCGCGAAGTGCGACAGGGACGTCGCGGCGTCTGCGCTTATCAAGATTTCGTACGACGAGATGCTGGCGTGGGAGGTAGGCAACGAAGATTCTCCGGAAGAGGACCTTGCCTATTTTACGGAAGAATCTCCGGGCGACCTGATTTCGAGCCGTCTCGCGAAGCTGAAGAAGGCTGCGGAGACAAAGGCGGAAAAGTGGATCTATTTCCGCAACCGCGAGATTCTCTCAAGGTCCGCCTCGCACCCGACCCTTAAAATGCGGCTTCAGGCGCTCGGAATCGAACATTTCAACGTGAAGGAATCCGCTTCGTCGCCTCTCTACGAACAGGAGGTCGAAAAAGCGGTCAAAAAGGCGGACGCGTGGGCCGAAAAGAATTTCCGCGCGAGCTATCTCAAACTGCGCGCCGAAAACTACCTGAAGCCGCTTGAGACGGTGAAGGAGTGGGAGGAGGAAGGCCGGCCGCTCGATCCGGTCAAATACGGAGACGTGGAGGCGGCGCTTAGAAACCTGGGCAGGGTCACGGAGGCGGAGGAGCTTCTGGACCGGGCAATCGCGGAGCTGCCGTCATACGCGGCGGCGAAGGCCTACTTCATGAAGGGCGCGCTGCTGATGCACCGGTTTGACGCCGCGGGCATAGATCTCGTGTACCGCGCGATCGACGAGAACAACAACTACGTCCAGGAGGGAATCCAGATGATCGGCGAGTTCTGCTGCCTGACCGGAAACGAAGAAGAACTCGAGCGGTACAGGGAGCGGGTCGTCGAACTGATGCAGAACAAGTTCGACGTTTCAGACAAGCTTTTTACCCTAAATAAAGGGGATAATTTCACGCGCGAAACCCTTCCTGAGGGCGTGCTCGAGAGAGACATCGAGAGTATCACGGCGGCGGGCGAGGGGAAACTCGACGCGATTTACCTCGTGAGGAAGTCGCTCTCGGAGGAGGTCTTCACGAGCATTTACGTGCTGAAATTCATTCCCGGCACGGACTACAAGACTCAGGAGAGAGTTTACCACAACGTTTTCATGTACCTCGATACGGTTTCCGACTGGCAGTACTCGCTCTACGTTTACGACGAAGAAGGCGTGAAGAACATCGGCCTCGAGAAGATTGAGGGCAGCCTCGTGTGGCTGAGAGAGGTCGCGCCCGCGGAGGTGCCGCGCGACGGCGAAGAGGAGTAGACGCGGATGGGCATTTTCGGAAACAGGAAAAAAGAGAGAATAAAAGTGCTTAAAAAGACGAAGCCGGGAATGTGCGGCGGCACGGACGCGACGCAGGACCTGAACGCCCCGAAGGTCATAAAAAGCAGGGAGATGGTTCTTTTTGACGTCTGCTCGAGGCTTCCGTACATGTCTGACGGCGTGAAGAATGAGTCGCTGTTTGACATTTACGCGTTTGCGGCGCCGGCGGGCGGGTATGCGTTCGTGTACGAAAAGGCGCGGACGGAGTACGTGCGCAGGGAGGAAACTCCGGCTGAGGGCGGCAGGTGGGCGCTGGTTCCGGGCGTCATTTTCGAGAAGCTGACCTCGCTTGTGGCGGAGCTGAACCTGGCCGCGAAGAACGGTTTTCACTCGACTACCCACGGCCTTCCCGAGAATTTCGGCGGTTCGGTGCGTATCAGATACGCAAGCGGGGAACGCATTGATTATTCCGACAACCAGTCGCCGGTTCTGAGCCTTGAGGCGGGAATGAGAATCCACGAGGTGTTCACGGAGGCATTCGAAGGCGAGACTGTGGAACTGCCCGGCGCGGATGAGATCGCGAAGATCGTTTTCTGCGAAAAGAGGGAAAAGGGCGGCTTCACCGAGGCAACGCTGACGTTTAGCGGCGACGGAACCGGGATGAATTCGAAGCGCTCGAAGTACGAATCGCCCGACATTTACGCGAGCGAAAAGCCGGTGGACGCGGAGACTGCCGCGAAAATAAGGTCTTTGATAGACACGAACGGACTTTTTGCGTGGCAGGGGCTTCCCGCACCGGAGTACAAGTTCTCGCGCGAGAAGAGCATGAAGTTTGTGCTGAAGGACGGCAGGGAGATTGAGATCGGACCGGGGGACGTTCTTCCGAACGCGGTCCGCCACGCGTTTTTTGACATCGAGCTCGAGATGACGACGAAGCATTGATTTTGCCTTGTTTTAGCGGAAAGGAGGACGTCATGAAGAGCGTTTTGAAGCGGTTTGCGGCGATTGTTATTGCGGTTCTAACGCTTGCCATGTTTACGGCGGCGCTTTGTTCGTGCTCGGCCCTGCTTGACGCGTTCGAGGAGGCGGTGAACAACCTTGCGGAAGAGACCGCGACTCCCGAAACTGCCGATACACCGGAACCTTCCGCTGCGCCCGAATCTTCCGCGGCTCCGTTCTCGCGAACTCCGGACATTCCCGAATACAGGCTTCCCGAAGAACCAGACGCGGACGACCTCGAAAAAGAGGCGGCCGGAATAATCGACGCGGCAATCGAAAAGGCGATCTCTTACGTCAACGTGATGAAGGACTCGCGCCACTCGGATGAGGTTTTTGCGTTTGAAGAAGACGTGAACGGCTTCGCGGCAAACCTCGGACCCTCCGCCAAAGAACTCTATAAGAAGGCGGCGGAGAGCGCTTCAAAATTCGAGCATCTTTCCGTTGAAGACAGCGGTTACGCCGGCGACCTCAAGGCAGACTACTTTGCGGTTCACGCGCCGCTCACGTACGTTCACCCCGACATTGCATGCTATTTTACGCTTGACGTTCAATCCTACATCGACGAAGATGACGTCTCGCATTACAGGCAGGTTTTCGACAGATACTTCGACCCGGAACGCGACGGGAACGCCTCCGAACGCGACGGTTTCGTGACACTTGAGGAGATAAAACACCGCGCCGGGCTTCTGGACCGCGTCGTCAAAAGGGTGGTGCGGCTGATGCCGGAGGGGCTTTCGGCGTACGACAGGTACTATTACCTTGCGGCGGTTCTCAGCGAGAAGACCGTTTACGACAAGCGGCCGGACAACTGCCTTACGGCCTACGGGGCGCTCGTGACAGGGAAGGCGGTTTGCGAGGGCTACACGGCTGCGTACTACCTTCTGTGCAGTGAGGCGGGGCTCTGGTGCGGCTACAGGGACGGCCATCCGGAGGGGCAGGGTCACACCTGGAACATGGTAAAGCTCGACTCGGGAATTTACAACGTGGACGTCACCTGGTGCGACGCTTACGGAAAACCGTTCGAGAAGGAATGGTACGGCTGTTTCATGAAGACCGACGCCGACTTCGAGAATGACGGCCATGCGGCGCTGGCAGACTCCCCTGTAAAAGGAACCGGCACGGGCGAACCGGACCCGTACACGTTCTAAAATTCATTCTGACAATTCACATCCGCCAGAATCATTCGATATTTTTGAAACGAAAGGAACCGAAATGAAAAAAGCAAGAATAATCGTTATTTCAGGCCAGTCGAACGCTGTCGGAGTGGGGCACGTGAAGTGCCTCGCAAAGCATTTTCCTCAGGAACTCGTCGAAAAGTGGGTGAAGGGCTTCCCGAACATCAAAATCAACTACTTCTCGCACGACAAAAAGAGCGGCGGCTTCGTGCCGACGACTGTGGGCTGCACAGAGGTTTCCAAGTACACTATCGGACCCGAAGTGGGCATTGCGGAGGCGCTTGACAGGCGCTGCCCGGGTGAGGAGTTCTTCATCGTGAAGTGCGCGTTCGGCGGCATGTCGCTCCACACCGACTTTATCTCGCCGTCGGGAGAGAGTTACTACGACCCGGACGCGTACGCTGACCAGAAGGCGGACATTCTGGCCGACTATTTCAACGGCGACCCGATCAGGCCGGGCTGGTGCTACAACGAGCTCGTCAAGATCACACGCGAGAGCATCGGGGTTCTCGAGGCGGAAGGCTATGCGCCGGAGATCGTTTCGTTCTGCTGGATGCAGGGCGAAGGCGACTCGATCACGCAGGATCAACTCGACAACTACATTCGCCGCTATGACGCGATGCTCGCGGACTTCAACCGTGAATTTGCCCCATATATAGCCGAAAACTGCACGTACACGGACGCGGGGATCAGCACGATCTGGCCGCTCTGGGAGGGCATGAACAAGGCGAAAAAGGAGTACTCGGAGACAAAACCGTGCCTCCGCTTCATCGACACGGTGGGCGAGGGCCTGACGACCAAAAACGAGCCGCCCGAGGAGCCCGACATCTACCACTACGATTCGGACAGCATGATAAAGCTGGGGCTCCTTTACGCTGCGGAGATTCCCGTGTGACAGTATTAATTTGATACCGGCGAAAAAAAGCGCGCGCCGCTGCGGCGGCGCGCGATTTTTTTGCGTCATTTAGAATAATTTACTGAGCGATTGAAATTTTGATATCCCCGGTGTCTGTTTCGATCTCGCACCGGCCGCCCGAAGCCGCGGAGGGAACGGATACCTTGCCGGTGTCTGTTTTCGTGATGAAGACCTTTTCGGTAAGAAGCGTTCCGGTGACGTCGCCCGTGTCGGTCTCGACTTTGATCTCCGCTGCGTCGCACCTGTCGAATTTGACGTCGCCCGTGTCGCGCTCGATGTCAAACCTTCCCGAAGCGATAACGTCTGTGAGCGTAAGAGTTCCGGTGGAGCCGTTTGAGACAAGGTCCTTGCAAGTGACCGAAGTGAGCGACGTCTTGCCGGTGCTGACCGATACTGCGAACCTTCCGGCGCACGCGACGGAGACGACTGTGATTCTGCCGGTGGAGGCTTTCAGATCGAGATCGCCGGCAGTGATTCCGCTGATTTTGATGTCGCCGGTGCTGGTTTTAACTTTCAGAAGGCCGGAAACAGGGGATTCCACAGTGACGTCGCCGGTGTCCGCCTTTACGTCCGCGGAGCCGAAGCTGAAATCCTTCGGAACGGTAATGTCGCCGGTGTCGGTCTCGACTTTGAGCGAATCATAGCTTTCCGCGGGAAGGTAGACAGTCACGGAAGTTGATTTAAAACTGAAAAACGTGAAGTTCGCAAACCAGTTCTTGCTTTCTTCCTGCCGAACTTTGAGGGTTCCGTTCTCGACCTTGACCTCGAACTTCCTCTGTTCACGCTCCACGCAGACTACTCTGCACTTGCCGTCTTCAAAGCGCTCGAAGACCACGTCCGCTACGTTCGAGGCCACCTCTATGTTCGTGAACGCGTCGTCCACCGAAAACGTTTCGGTGATCAATTCCGAGTTGTCAAACTTCATGAATTTAAAACCGTTCAGCGCAAACGCCGCGACAAGAGCCGCGATTCCCAGCGGTACAAGCACCGCCGCGACTATAATAATAGCTTTTTTCATTTTGAGTTCTCCTTTCTGACAAAGAGTTTTTTGATTCCGCGACCGATCACAGCCGCAAGCTTCACCGCTCCCTTAGACGCCGCCACGCAGGCAGGGTAGAGGAAGAGCGAGAGGCCGGCGAGCAGCAGAGAGGCGCCCGCGCAGGCGATTGCGGCGGGAACGTTCCCCTTGACCGCGCAGTAGACCGCCGCCGGAATGCACGCGACCGAGGCAATCGAAACCGCGAAGGCGACCGCCCAGAGCGCGATAACAAGCGCCCAGATCACTATATAAAACGCGAGAACGACCGCGAACGCCGCGACGAGCAGGGCGAACCAGAGCGGGAATCCGAGCACCAGCAGGATTATTTCCCACGCGCGCAGAGACCTTTTCGGCATCTTTTCCTTCACGAGCTTCGAGAGGGGAATGTCCGAGAGCGTCTGCGACACGATGTCGCCGATCGGCCCTATTTGAGCGACGGCCTCTTCCTCCGTGAGCCCTTCCTCGATCCTGTCGTCTATCATCTCGCCGTAGAACGTCAACCGTTCTTCAACATCATCCTGCGGCAGCCCGGCGAGGCCCTTCCGCAGTTCTTCAAGAAATTCTTTTTTATTCATACCGGTCCTCCCTGATCCTCTCTTGCGACAAAACGGTAAATCTGGATTACCTCTTTCCACTCCTCTTTGAAATCGTTGATGCGCGAGACACCCGCCGCCGTGATGCGGTAGTATTTTCGCAGCCTGCCTTCGTGCTCGGCCGTCCTGACCGTGAGCATTTTCGCCGCCTCGAGCCGCTTCAAAATGGTGTAGAGCGTGGACTCGGAGAGCTCGAGGTACGGTTTCATGTCCTTGATGATCTTGTAACCGTACGACTCACCGTTTTTGATTGCCGCGAGAACGCAAACGTCCAAAAGACCGCGTTTTAACTGAACGTCCATGGCATGCCTCCTTTCACGGTATACATCATAACACGAAGTATATCGCGCCGTCAAGTACTTTTTTGCGAAAAAATAAAAAAAGTTCCCGGTTTTCGAAATCAAAGTCGAAAAAGGGAACTTTTAGGCGGGAAATATGTGCGGGAAGGGGGGGGTGTGGCTTAGCTGCGGGCGTTCTTTTTCACGTTGCGGATCTCGTCCTGCAGTCTGTCGAGAAACTCGCAGGCGTCGTTTCCGTCCATGTGCGCGTGGTGGAACTGCATCGAGACCGGGAGGGTCTTCCTGAACGGGAAGCGTTTCCGGTAGCGGCCCCAGGCCATAAAAACGTTCTTATAGATGCCCGAGTACTGGTTGACGGCGCCGTCGATGTAGTGCTTCGCGAGCGAGGACGCGCCGATGATCGCGTGGTCGGGAGACAGGACGTCCGTGCAGGTGCGGTAGGCCTCGGCGGTGTTTTCAAGGTAGTGCCTATTGAACTCCGCGAGATCCGGCGTGTAGGGAATGTCGCACGTGGTGATGCCGCCTTCGGCTGTCGGGACGACGATGTTGACGGCGATCTTGTCGTATAGTTCAAAGCCGTTGTCCGCGACAACGATTTTAAAAAGGTCGTCCGATGCGGCGGCGCGGCCGATACACCAGCACATGAGCATGTTGAATTTCATTTTGTTGCGCCTGCCGAAGCGCACGAGCGGCGTGACGTCGTACGTTTTTAAAAGTGTCACCATCGGCATGGGCGATTTTGTCCACATTTCGTACGCTTTTGCGCGTTTTGTGGCGGCGGGGTCGATCAGTTTCATTGCGGTTCTCTCTTTTTTATTTTTAAAGACGGCGTGCGCCTGAAAGCGGCCGTTTCAGCGCGAAACAAGCTTCAGGAAACGCGAGTCGTTCATCTGTTCGTTCGTGACGTACTCTCCGTTGTAAAAAAGTGCGTAGGTCGTAATCGGGGTGGGGGCGCTGCGGGCTTCTTCCCTGGTCGTCAGGCGGATCGCCTTGAACGGAATGTTGTGCTCCGCGGCAGTCTTTTCGACGACCGGAACGTACTTCGCGTTGAAGGGACACTGGTTCGTATAGTAAAGAACGTAGCCCTGTTCGTCGACGCGGGGGTTCTTCGCGCAGTCCTTGAAGCGCGGCAGGGGTGCGTCGGGCGAGAAGCGCAGCGCAAGAAGGCGGATGCCGTTGGAGGCTTCGTCGCACACCTCAAAGCCTTTGTGCTTGAGGAAATCCGGATCGGCAAGGAACGGCTTCTTTTTTGCGGAAGAGAGAATGCAGAGGCCTATTTTGCCTTTTTCCTTGCTGTCGCGAATGCACTCAGCGAGTAGGTCGTTCGAGTACCCGTGCCCCTTGAACGAGCCGGACACCCACAGGCAGTCGATGTACATGTAGCCGTCGGCTTCGATCGGATTCCAGGCATTTTCTGCGGGAATGTACTCAATGAAGCACTTCCCGCGCTCGGTGCTCTTCAGGAACACCAGCCCGTCGTCGAAGCGGTCCGAAAGCCACGCCTTTTTCGACGCGACCTGTATGTCCTTGTTGTTCGAGATCGCGCAGCAGATATGCTCGCTCTCAATGTTTTCTTTCGTCACTCTGATGTAGTCCATGGTGTCTCCCTTTACCGGTAGTATAATTGATTCAAAAAACGCGGTCTTGGGCAGGGCTGTGCCTGCGCGTGTTTTTCCTTGCGAGAAGTTTATCATATTCACACCGGATTGTCCATTGAAAGCGTGAACCGGATGAAAACTCTATTCAGCGCTTACCGGAGATTTTGGACTCGGTGAGTCCAGAATCTGCCCCCACGTATTCGTGGACTCATTCCACGTTCTTTTACAGGTTAAGGGAAAAAGAGATTAGGCGGTATTGGTTACTCAAAGAAAAAAACCGAACCAATAGCTTCGAAGCGCTTGATTCGGATTTCAATTTTTGGTGCACCTGACAGGACTTGAACCTGCACCCTCGCGGACCGGAACCTAAATCCGGCGTGTCTGCCATTCCACCACAGGTGCGTAAACCGTTATTAAAGTTGAGGGGCGGCCGCCCCTTGAAATCCTCGCGGGCGGCCGCGCAATATTATACCCCTTTTAAAAGACCGAGTCAACCGGAACGCGCTCAAATAAGCAGCTCGCGCGCGCCGTCGCCGGTCTCGCAGACGTAGAACTCGGGAACGTTGCCGGTGGCGGCAGTGTAGCGGGTGCCGACGTATTCCTCGAATTCGGCAACGCGGGAGACGTTCACGATGTTCACCGTGCAGCCGCCGAAACCGCCGCCGGTCATTCTTGCGCCCACGCAGCCGTCGAAGGAAACCGCGGCGTCGAACATGGCGTCGAGTTCGGAGCCGGTCGCCTCGTAGAGGTAGCGGATCGAGTTGTTGGCCTTCCTGAGCAGCTCGCCGAATTCGTCGAGCTTTCCCGCCTCGAGAACCTTTACGGCCTCTTTTACGCGCGCGTTTTCGGTGACTACGTGGATCACGCGCATCATGACGGTCGGGTCGGAAATCTCACACATGTATTCACGCAGTTCGGCGACGGAGTACTCGCAGAGAGTCTTATGCGGTTCGGAAATGCCGCGGCTGCGTTCGATGCGCTGCATCTCGGCGAGGCCTTCCGCGACTTCGCGGCGGCGTTCGTTGTATTTGGAGGCGCCCAGGGCGTGTTTTTTGCAGGTGTTGGCGAGAATGAGCACGTTGTCGCCCAGGTCGAGCGGGACGTACTTGTACTCGAGGGTGCCGCAGTTGAGAAGGATCGCGTGGTCCTTCTTGCCCATTGCCGACGCGAACTGGTCCATGATTCCGCAGTTGACGCCGCAGAAAGTGTTCTCGGCGCGCTGGCCTGCAAGGGCGAGTTCGACGCCGCTCAGTTTTCCACCGAAGAGTTTCGAAACCGCGAGGCCGGTCGACACTTCGATAGAGGCGGAGGAGGAGAGCCCCGCGCCGAAGGGGACGTTTGAAAGGTAGCACGCGTCAAAACCGCCGACTTCGATGCCGAGAGCAAGCAGTTCGCGAACCACGCCTGCCTGGTAGTTGCCCCAGTCGAGCGAGCGGACGGCTTCGATGTCTTTGACGTCAAACGTTCTGATTCCGTCGATCGTTGTGGCGGCGAGACGCACCGTGGAGGGCGTTCCGTTCTTCCTGATTGCGACGACCGTGTCGAGCGTGAGCGCCGCCGGGAAGACGAGGCCGCCGCAGTAGTCGATGTGTTCTCCGATCAGGTTGACTCTGCCCGGGGCAGCGAAAAATCTGAGGCCGTCCGTGTCGCCGAAGCGCTCTTTGAAGGTCTTCCTGACTTCCAGAATCTTCTTTTCAACCGGTTGTTTGTTCATGTCTGTAACTCCTTAAAACTTGCG
>JAEEGG010010605.1_pt1 | contig 20313 bp, 16 predicted proteins | sample 9134161 | NCBI WGS metagenome assembly JAEEGG01 (sample SAMN16246543, study PRJNA631951) | gut metagenome | biome: gut microbiome; feature: rumen; material: CR-attached | host: Bos | place: Iran: Karaj | collected 2018-10 | reverse complement strand
AAAAGAATACCTATGATTATGAAACCCCAATCAAATCGTTGGCAGTGGCTACGCTTAGCCTATCTGCTGCCTATCGTGGGCGTCACCCTCGCCCTCAATGCAGAAACCGTCACCAATATGGTCTATAAAATTGACGAGCCCCAGAAACAGGTGCCCGTGAAGAAAGGCAAGAAAGATGCTACCATTAAGACCAATGCCAATCAGGGCATACAGGTCATAGAAGCATCTGAGGCTGCCGACAAAAAAAAGACTTATGAAACTGCCGTGAAACAAGAGGCAGAACCCAATATGGCAGTTTTGATTCTTAATACCAAAAAGAAAGGAGAAGAGCCGTTGCTCATCGTTGACAAAAAGATTGCCACAATAGAACAGGTGCGGGCTCTCCCCAGAGATGCAGTCGCCAGTGTGGGTACGATGAGAGAAGGGGCTGCCATCAGTTCATACGGTGAAAAAGCCAAGTATGGTGCACTGATTATCACCACCGTCAAGCATCAGAAGGAAATATATAATGAGCAGATCAGTCAGCCTGATGTCTTCGACAAGGTGGATGAGGCACCGCAATTCCCTGGCGGTATGGCGGGAATGATGCAATATCTAAGCAGCAATATCCGTTACCCTGAAGATGCAAGAGAGGCTGGCACTCAGGGACGTGTCATTGTCAGTTTTATTGTTGAGAAAGACGGTAGTATCAGCAACGCAAAAGTGGCGAAGCCGACGTATTCTTCCCTTGATGAGGAAGCTCTCCGTGTGGTCAACGCTATGCCGAAATGGGTGCCAGGCAAGCAAAATGGTGAAGCCGTCCGTGTGAAATATGCAGTACCAGTATCTTTCCGCTTAAAGGGCGAAGACCTACTGAGTGGAATGAGTGAAAGCACCTCTTTTAAGGACTTGACCAACCGTTTACCAGGTGCAGAAATCGACGAGAACGGCAAAATCTTCATTAATGGTAAGGAGGTGAAGCGGCTGGTGTTTGACGGTTCTGAAAATGATATAGGAATAGCCATCGTGAATATCATGCTCAAAGATCCTGAGCATTTCGATTACGTAATTGATGGTGAACCCGTTGCTGTAAAGGATCTGCAGGAAAAGAATGCCTCCAAGACCAACCCGATCAAGAAGATAGAGTATGTCGCTAAGGACAGCGAGCACCCTAAGGACAGATTGCTTATCACGACAAAGTAAGCAGAATAAACATGAAGAAAACCACCATCATCGCATTGCTTGCCCTCGCCGCATTGGCAGGGCAAGCACAAGAGATTAGAACGAACGAGCCGACGCTCGGCGACTATCTTCCGCTCCTCAAAGCCCAAGGCTATATGGTTTATTGTTTCGACACGAAGGACTTCAACGGTGCTCTGGCTGAACCAGTCGTGATGGAATACATAAAGGGTGAAGAGCCGAAGGATGTACTCGGCTTCAGCATTTCCATGAACTTTAGCGAGAAACTGGTCATCGGCTTTGTGCCGTCAGGAAATGACTCAACATCTATTTACACTTTCAATTTTTCTGAGGGGAGAGGCTTCAACGGACGGCTCAACCTAAGGGCGATTTATGCACCCGAGGAGCCAACCAAGAGCCGATACAGCTATGAGTCGCGCCCATTTGAGCTCGTCCCGCCTTTCGAGAAAGGGAAATTCATTCCGCTTGTCCTATATGGATCATATTGGTACGAACCCGAATCCGGTGTCAGTCGCTTCTGCGGCGAGAGTGTCATCAAGCCCGACCTTTCTTCGGACATCGTGAAAAACATTCCGCATTTCTACGTCCTTGGCATCAAGATCAAATAAAGCTCATGGACTTACGGGGACAGTTTTGAAGTCGTAGGCATTAAACGCGTTTAGGACCCGCTATCTCAGCGAACCCTAAACGTTTACTAACTAATTAACCATTAAAAACCAAACGTATAAAAAAGAAACTATTAACTCAAACTAACTTATGATGAAACTTATTATTCTTGATTTCTGATTTCTGATGCAAAGTTACGGCGAATTTAGGCTGATTCCAAGAAATCAAGCGATTTCTTCTTCAACTTGTGTGGACAAATTTCGACAAAGTCCTTGCCCGTTTATCCGTTAATTCTACCTTACTATGACGAAAAGTCTTAAGCAGTATTGAATTATGTCTTAACCACTATTTTCACAGATCTACGCCAGAATTTTGAAAACTCTTCGCCAAGATTAAAAATAATCTTCGCTGGCTTTTCAAAAACTCTTCGCTGGGATTTAAAAACCAGCGAAGACTTTTCAAAATCCCAGCGAAGAGTTTTTGAAAAGCCAGCGAAGAGTTTTTATTTTTCCAGTTAAGGGCTTCTAAATTATCAATTAAGGGTTGCAGATTTTCCAGTTAAAGTTTGCCATGTTTGTAGTTCGTCCTGCCCAACCAAAATCTTTTGCCTCAAAAGTGTGGTTATTCCAAAATTTGTTTGTATCTTTGCCGGACGAACCAACAAACCAAATCATATAAGGCAGTATGAGAATAGAAACCTACGATCTGAATGATGGCAAAATATGCATTCCTATTGCGGAAAGCTATAAGGACTGTATGGAGTTGATAAAAAGTGACAGATATAGAATCTCCGGAAAGGTAGAGTCGACAGCCTCTATCATCCGTAACATCATCAAGCCTTTTGATTCATCATTTCTTTTTTGGTTCCGCCTGAGTCAATATCGGGGGTGGCTGATAAGATTGTGCCGGTTTATGTATCGGAGGGCCAGCCGGAAAGACCAGATACAGATTCCCACGTCGGTGAGAATAGGATATGGTTTCTATTTAAGTCATGGTATATGCATTGTTGTCAATGAAGGAACCGTCATCGGCAATAACGTCAATATTTCCCAGTTCCTCAACATCGGGACAAACCACAATACCCCTGCAATCATTGGCGATAATGTGTATATAGGCCCTCAGGTCAGTATTGTTGAAGATGTCAGAATCGGGAATAATTCAACAATAGGTGCTGGTGCTGTGGTGACAAAGGATATTCCGGAGAATTCGACCGTGGCCGGTGTACCTGCCAAGGTGCTGAATTACAACAATCCTGGCAGGTACATCTTATATCGCTGGCCTTTAGAAGTGTAGCTCGCAGCCGATGCCGAGGACGCGGTTGGTGCGGGTGAAGGAGTCGCTGATGCCGGCTGAGGGATAGTCCGTGCGGTCGTAGTCGCCGTAGTTGGTCTGGAAATAGGCGGCTTTCAGGGTGATCTGGTTGGTAGCCTTGTAATTGAAACCGAAGCCGACGCTGCTGGAGTTGACCACAAACGACATGTCGTTCATATAGCTGTCGGTGAGCTGGTAACGTGTGAACTGTCCGCCGCCGGAGATTGTCAGACGGTCGGTGACATCCCATTCCACACCGCCGAGGTATTCGTTCGTACCGCCGTCGAGCAGGTTCTGTGTGTTGCCATACCAACGGGCTTTGGTGTCGTAGAAATGATGATAGCCGAGATTCAGACGAACCTGGTCGACAGGACTCCACATGGCACCGATGGCAAGCTGGGCAGGCGAATCCTCGTCGATTTTCTCGCCATCGCGGAACTTGTTGACGGCTGCAATCTCGCTGGCCTCATTGACGGTCGACTCGTTCAGCATGCGGATTTGGGTCTTGGCCTCGTATTTGGCAGCGACGTTAAAACGACCGAACTTATAGTCGATGCCGATGATCGGGGCGACACCTACGCTCGACTGGTTGCAGAGCAGATTGACACCCTGAGAATACTTTTGAAGGGCGTTGAGGCTCTGGCTGGTGCCTTGCAGCGTAGCAGACGTTTCTTCGAGGTAAGTCTTCTTGGCGGCTAACTGCTGATATTCGGGCAGGGCGGTGGCACCGGCAGCCTCGTATTGCGCCATACCGGCATTAACCTGTGCCAGACCGCTGTTGACGGTGTTGATGCCGCCGTCGACCAAAGCGGTGGCCGACTGCATAAAGCTGCCGAAGTCGACATAGCCTCCAGCGGTCTTTACTTGGATGTTGCTGATCTTTGCCTTATAGGTAGCGGTGCCGTAGAGCAGTCGCAGACCGCCATAGACCGACAGGTTGGGCAGGATCTTATAGGCTGCACCGAGCTGGAATCCGAAGTAGTAGTTGCGGCCCTGCATGTAGCCGTCCATGTCGTAGCCCGATACACCGGGAGCCTGCTGGCCGAGGGCTGTGGCAAGCTGGTCGAGGCCGCCTAACTGATGGGCAATACCGCCGACAACACTCTCGAAAGAGCCCAGACCGTCGGCAAACTCACAGCTGCCGCCGCCGCCAGGTATGGAGAAGTTGAACTGGATGCTCCAGTCACCTTTATTATAAGCCGCCTGAAGCGAGGGAATAAAGGGGGCGTCGGCCACACCCTCGAACTGCTTGGTGGTCTGTCCCTGGTTCTTCCGGCCTAAGGCGAAGACGGGGTTGGTATTGGTGATGGTACGCGTCTGATGGGCATATTGCCAGTTGAAACCTAAGTGGAATCCTTCCGGGAGGAAGGCCACGCCTGCCGGGTTGCTATACACGCCGTCGAGGCCGATGGCAGCATCGCGGGCGGGGTTACGCAGAAAGTCGATACTCTGGTTGGTGTTGGTTAAGATGCCACCTGCTGTGGCGATGGTTGTAGATGTCAGCATCACGCCGAGCATCATTCCTTTAATTTTGTTCATAATCCTAAAACAATCTTTAAAAAACGGCTGCAAAGGTAGACAGATTGTTTTAAAATGTTGTGTTTGCGCACACAAAGTTAACGAATATTAACGAAAATTGCACACAAATATGCACAAATGTGCAATTTTGTGCAAGACAAAGTAACTTTTTAAAGACATAGTAACAGACTAACAGATTATTAAAGACATAGTAACAGACTAACAGATTTTTATATTAACAGATAATTTTTTCTCAATATATTCTTCATGTTAATATATTTGTATCTGTATGTTATTAAATATGTTAGTCTGTTACTCTGTCTTTAAAAGATATTCTGTCTACTTTTTCAGTTCTGGGTAGGAAATACGCGTGTGGTAGATGGTCTTCAGCTTTTCGATGAGGACGGTCTTGGCGTAAGCGATATCGCGGAAGGTAATGGGGCACTCCTTGAAATAACCCTCCGCCACTTGTGTGTCGATGAGACGGTTTACGAGTTCACGGATGCTCTTTTCCGTATAGTCAGGCAGCGATCGTGAGGCGGCTTCTACCGAATCGGCCATCATCAGAATGGCTTGTTCCTTGGTGAAGGGGTTGGGGCCGGGATAAGTAAACAGGAGCTCGTCGACAGCCTCGTCGGGGAAGGCGTTCTTCTGTTTGACATAGAAATATTTGGCCTTTCCGAGACCGTGATGGGTGGCGATAAAGTTCTTGATGACATCAGGCAGATTGTATTTCTCGGCCAGTTTCAGACCTTCGGTCACGTGACTGATAATCATCTGGGCACTGTCTACGAAGGTCATGCTCTCATGGGGATTGACACCCGACTGATTCTCCGTGAAATAGATGGGATTCAGGACCTTGCCGATGTCATGGTAATAGGCGCCGGTGCGTACGAGCTGACTCTTGGCACCGATCTTATTGGCAATCTCAGCAGCCAAGTTGCCCACCTGGATGGAATGCTGGAAAGTGCCAGGCGCCACCTCGCTCATCTTGCGAAGCAGCTCCTTGTTCATATCCGAGAGCTCGATCAGCGTGATGTTCGAAGTAAAGCCGAAGGCCTTTTCGATGAGATAGAGCAACGGGTAGGAGCAGAACAGGAAGATGCCGTTGACGACCAGATAGTTGTATTCGCTGACGTTGATCTTCGAGATATTGTCGTTCTGAATCCAGTCGAGGGCAAGGTTGGTCAGCGAGGCGGCCAACGTTACCAGTACCGCCGCCCAGAACAACTGTGAACGGCTGGAGAGCTCCCTCAGTGCGAAGATGGCCACAATGCCTGCCACCACCTCCACGGACACAAATTCCAAAGGCCGCTGCAAGGCACTGGCGCAGATGAGGATCATGACGACATGCGTCATAAAGGCCGTGCGCGAGTCCATGAACACCCGGATGAAGACGGGAACCATTACAAACGGGATGATATAGACATGCAACACATTCTGCGCTACCATGACCGAGGCGATGACGGTAAAGAGAATGAGCAGTGAATAGAGCATGGCAATAGACCTGATCTTCTCGAAATAGTCTTCGCGGAAGAGCGACAGGAAGATTGTCAGACAAATCACGAGGATGGCGACATACAGAATCTGTCCCATGATCGTGACACTGATCTGCTGGTCGTTTTTCTCACGACGGTCCAGTTCCTTCTGATAGGATAGGAGGATGTTGTAGGTCTTGCTGTCTACAATATCTCCCTTGTCGATGATTTTCTGTCCGCGCTGGCATATACCGATGGCTAATGCTACGCTGTTGTTCAGGTCGCTCAGACTGGCCTCACTCCGCTCTTTGTCGTAGGTCAGGTTGGGGGAGATATAGTCGTTCAGGTTGCATTTCTGAAGGATCTCCCGATGCTTGTCGAGTTCCGGGTCCTGGAACAGCTGTTCGTAGGCCGAGACCGTGGAATAGATCTTGCTAATCTTCACACTAACGGCGGTCTTGCCGCTGACGATCCTGACCAAACGGGTTGTATCTTTGTTTACCGAGGCATAATCGGTAGTGCTCATCACGCCCTGTTGGTAGATGGCGTGGAGGCGGTTGGCGATGATGCTGATGTAATCGTTGGATATGCCGGGAATACCCTGGTTGTAATCCTTCGCGAACTGTCTGACCTGCGCGCTCTCTACGCCTTTATTCAGATTGAAATAGGGCTCATATTGCTGCAGCAGGCTGTCGCGTTCTTCCTTGACGGCCTCGTCAGTCTTCAGGATCGGGAAGTCGAACGGTGCCCGCAAGTCGGCATAACTCCAGGGCTTTCCTTTTTCCACTTTGAATGAGGTGTTGGTATCGCTGGGGAGGAACCAGACGATAATGGCCACGGTAACTATGATGAGACCGACGCGAATCAGAAAGTCGCGCCAGGTAATGTCGATTTTCAGATTGAAATTGTTCATGACAGTCTATTTTTGCTGCAAAGATACAAAAAAATAATCTCATTTAAACTAATTCCCGTAATTATTCATAATATTATGGTCAATTATGGGAATTTGTTTCTATATATTCTTTACTTTTTACTTTTTTTTGTACCTTTGCAGCAAAATTCGATTATTAATATGTCAGAAAGAAGAGTGAGGGTGCGTTTCGCACCGAGTCCAACAGGCGCTTTGCACATCGGAGGTGTGCGTACCGCCTTGTATAATTATCTGTTTGCACGCCAGCATGGCGGCGACCTCGTTTTCCGTATTGAAGATACTGATTCCACGCGTTTCGTGCCTGGAGCAGAAGAATATATCATCGAATCGTTCAAGTGGTTAGGCATTCAGTTCGACGAGGGTGTCAGCTTCGGAGGCGACAAGGGCCCCTACCGCCAGAGCGAGCGTCGTGAGATTTATAAGGAATATGTGCAGCAGCTGTTGGATGCCGGGAAGGCATACATTGCCTTTGATACACCTCAGGAACTGGAGGCCAAACGTGCAGAAATCCAGAATTTCCAGTACGACTGTCATACGCGCGGAATGATGCGCAATTCGCTGACGTTGCCCGAGGCAGAGGTAAAACAGCTGATTGCCGACGGCGTGCAGTATGTGGTCCGCTTCAAGATCGACGCCGGACAGGAAGTGCTGGTGAACGATCTGATTCGCGGAGAGGTGCGCGTAAAGACAGACATCCTCGATGACAAGGTGCTCTTTAAGAGTGCCGACCAGTTGCCGACCTATCACTTGGCCAATATCGTGGATGACCATCTGATGGAGATTTCTCACGTGATTCGTGGTGAGGAGTGGCTGCCCAGTGCGCCGCTTCATGTGTTGCTCTATCAGGCCTTTGGCTGGGAGGACACGATGCCGCAATTCGCCCACCTGCCATTGTTGCTGAAGCCTGATGGCAAGGGTAAGCTCTCGAAGCGTGACGGTGACCGCCTTGGTTTCCCCGTGTTCCCCTTGGAGTGGAAGGACCCGAAGACAGGCGAAACGTCACGTGGTTATCGCGAGGACGGCTATTTCCCAGAGGCAGTGATCAACTTCCTCGCCCTGTTAGGATGGAATCCCGGAACGGAGCAGGAACTGTTTACACTCGACGAACTTGTGCCGCTCTTTGATATCTCGAAATGCTCAAAGGCCGGTGCGAAGTTCGCTTACGACAAGGGCATCTGGTTTAACCATGAGTATATCCTGAAGAAATCGGCAGAGGAGATTGCTGCCCTGTTCTTCCCCATTGTGAAGGAACACTGTCCTGAAGAGACCCTGGAGCGTGTGACGGCAGTGACGGCGATGATGAAAGACCGTGTTAACTTCGTCAAGGAGCTGTGGCCGCTGTGCTCGTTCTTCTTCGAGGCCCCGACGGAATATGACGAGAAAACGGCGAAGAAGCGCTGGAAGGAAGATTCTGCACAGGTGCTGACGGAACTGATCGGCGTATTAAAAGGTATCGACGACTTCTCGCTGGAGAATCAGGAACAGATTGTTCACGCCTGGGTGGAACAGAAGGAATATAAGCTTGGTAATGTAATGAATGCCTGGCGCTTGGCACTCGTTGGTGAGGGCAAAGGACCGGGAATGTTTGATATCTCTGCATTCTTAGGTAAGGAAGAAACCATCAAGAGGACAAAACGTGCGATAGAAGTGCTTGGCTGATGATATATAACCTTATTATATATATCTATCTTCTTGGCGTGGCGATTTACAGTCGCTTCAATGAGAAAGTGCGGAAAATGTGGCGTGGTGAGCGCGAGGCCGTCCGGATTCTGAAGGAAAAGGTAGATCCGGAAGCCAAGTACGTGTGGTTCCATGCTGCCTCTTTAGGAGAATTCGAACAGGGCCGTCCGTTGATGGAACAACTGCGTAAGGATCATCCGGAGTACAAGATCCTGCTCACTTTCTTCTCTCCCTCGGGTTATGAGGTACGTAAGAATTATGAGGGTGCAGACATCATTACCTATCTGCCGTTGGATACCATTACGAATGCCCGTCGTTTCCTTCGGGCTATCCATCCGGTGATGGCGTTCTTCATCAAGTATGAGTTCTGGTATAATTACCTGCATATCCTGAAGCATCGGAATGTGCCTGTTTATAGTGTGTCGAGTATCTTCCGTCCTGATCAGGTGTTCTTCAAATGGTATGGACGGCAGTATGGACGCGTGCTGAACTGCTTTACCCATTTCTTTGTTCAGAATGAAATCAGCAAGGAACTGCTGGCTAAGATAGGCATCAATAACGTGACGATCGTGGGTGACACCCGCTTCGACCGAGTGCTTCAGATCAAAGAGGCGTCCAAGCAGCTTCCTCTTGTCGAGGCGTTCTTGACGAAACCGTCCCCTTGTTTCATCGCGGGTTCGTCGTGGCCGCCTGATGAGGAGATATTTATCAAGTATTTCAATGCGCACCGCGACTGGAAACTGATCATCGCTCCGCATGTGATCGGCGAAGATCATCTCAAGCAGATTGAGAAACTTCTCGAGGGACGCAAGGTGGCGCGCTATACCTCTCTAGAAAATCTAGATAATCTAGAGAGTCTAGATATTCTAGAAAAAACAGATGTCCTTATCATTGACTGCTTCGGGCTGCTGTCGAGTATTTATCATTATGGCGATGTGGCTTACGTCGGTGGCGGCTTCGGCGTCGGTATCCATAATCTTTTGGAAGCAGCCGTCTGGGATGTACCCGTGTTCTTCGGCCCCAATAACCAACGGTTCCAGGAAGCCCAGGGTCTGAAGAAGAGCGGCGGCTTTGAGATTTCCAATTATGCAGATTTCGAACGGCAGATGAATCGCTTCATCGCCGACGAGACCTATCTGAAGGCGCAGGGCCGGTTGGCCGGAGAATATGTCAAGGGAAAGGCAGGTGCTACTTGGCAGATACTGTCTTCAGTCTGCTGACACCCTGATAGCTCACGACCCCCTTCTTTTTTAAGAACTCCATGATGATATCGCTCGTTTCCAAGTTCAGCGCGTGGGCTGAGCCTTCGGGAATCTCGCTGGTAGCAGGGATATAGTTGTTGGTAACCACCTTGTACTTTTTCTTCATTTTCAGTTTCTTGCCGTCGAGTGTCATCAGTTTGACGCTTTTGATTTTCTCGGGGAAATCCTTCTCAAGGGTGATCTCGCAGGTCATGCCGCCAACGAAAGGAAAACTGTGAAGTGTGTTGTGGCAATAAGAGAGCATCATGTGGAGGATCTCATCGCCAGTCAGTTCCAGGACGACGGCATGGTTGTCGTATGGATCCATTTCCAATACATTACCAACGGTAATGTCGCCTTGGGGCAGGGCCTCGATACGTACGCCGCCAGGATTCACGATGCCAATTACCGATTCGGTCTCTTTCATGTAGGCGTCACAAATCATGCAGCCTAACTCCTCGCGGGTTTCGAAGGGCGTATCGGCAACGGCCAGAACTGTACGAAGGGTAGGATTGTCGTTGTAGAATCGGATCATCTCCTCCACCACTCTCACGGTATTGCGGTATTTTCTCACGTCGATGTATTCTGCCTTCTTGTCAATCACCTTGCCGTTTTCCACGGTGAGGGTAATATAAGTAACGCGGTTAAATTTGTTCTTGTTCTGAGTAATCAGCACACCGTTCTTCACCTCGCCGCCTTTCAACTGAGTGTGGGTATGTCCGCCGATAATCAGGTCGAGCCAGGGGAACTGCTCGGCCATCTTAATGTCGTCGGGATAGCCTAAGTGCGACAGGAGAATAGTGACATCCCATTCCTTGCTGAGGGACTCGTACTGGGGAATCACCTCCTCGGCAGGCTTGAAACTGATGCCATCCAAGTTGTCGGGATGGGTGCTTGGAATACCTCTCGGACTGAGTTGAATGCAACCGATGACACCTACCTTCAAACCTTCTACATCGAAAACCTGATGAGGTATTATTTTGAATCCTGAGGAGTCAGATGGGAAAGCATTGGCGCAGAGATATCTGAAGTTTGACAGGCCTATCAACCGTTTCAGCGAATGCACGTCGAAATCGTGATTGCCTAAGGCGGAGGCGTTGAATCCCACTTGGTTCATCAGTGCTACCATCGGATAAGCTGGCAGGATGTATTTGTCGTTGATAGGGTTTCCGGTACGGTTGTCGCCTGCCGAGAAGATCAGCAGCGACGGGTCTATGGTACGCAGACTGTCAGCCAGGGCTGCCAATTGTGGAAATACCTCAATCTGGGCATGCATATCGTTGGCTGCAAGGATGTGAATTTCACGTTTCTCTGCATAAGTAACAATGGCCAGCATCAGCGCTAACCACGTCATGGCAAACTTCTTCATGATTCCTTTTTGCGCTAAAAGTTATTAATCAAGCTGCAAAATTACAAAAAAAAGTTGAACTATGTATGCGTGTGACTAAACTTTTTTGTAATTTTGCGGTCTAAAAGGTGTAAACGTTTATAAGAAATCATAAAATGAAGAAGTATTTTATCATCGTAATAGCTGCCGTGGCTTTGATGAGCGCTGGTCAGCAGGATAGTGCCATCACCAAGGAAAATGGTACTGTGATTGTCAATACCACCACCATCGCCAAGGATGTGGAGGGCTACAATGGTCCCGTACCCGTGAAGATCTACATTAAGAAGAACAAGATTGAGAAGATCGAGGTGCTGAAGAATCAGGAGACACCGAAATATCTGGCACAGGTGAAGAAGGCCATGCTGAATGCCTGGGACGGTCTGACCATCAAGGCGGCGAAGAGTAAGAAAGTGGATGCTGTGACAGGCGCTACCTTCACGTCGGAAGCCCTTATCGAGAATGTCAGCAAGGGCCTCGATTATTACGAGAAGAATAAATAAAGATCTCGACGCTGTTGACGATGTTCTGCCACAGGATATAGCAGCCGGGGCCTACCGACGATAAAGGGTTGAGGTAGGCGGTGGAGAGCCAGATGGCAAAGGCCGTGTTCTTTTGGCCGAGCGCCTGCCCCGCTTCCTGGGTATGGTCGAAATAATGACCGATGAACCGTCCGACAGCAAACTGCACCACGCACATCAGCAATCCTAAGAAGGCAATGGCCATCAGTAGTGTGAGGGTAGTCTCGGCATTGACGATGTTCTTGACTGTGGTTCCCGTTACAATCATCAGCGAACAGGCCCAGAGGTAATAGCTCAGGTCTCTTACGCTGATGATTTTTTTATGCAGTCGGTGCATATAGTGTTTTACGATATAAGCCAGGAACATCGGCAGGATCAATACCATAAACACCTCATGCAGGATTTTGGTAAAGGCGGCCCAGAAAGTAATATCGGCAGACTTCTCAATCATCGGGAAACAGACCGGTACTAACAGCACTGTGATGAAGTTTGAAAGGAAGGTATAGGTGGTCATCTGTTCCAGCGAGCCGCCAAGTTTCTGAGTGACGACGGCGGCGGCTGTTGCACAAGGGCTGATGACGCACATCAGAATGGCTTCCATCAAAATGAGGCTGTCGCCCTGCATGCGGAAACCGATGATCAGTCCCATCAGCGCCCCGATGAACAGCAATTGGAAAACACCTGTCCAGAAATGCCAGCCCACGGGTCGCAGCTGACGGAAGTCTACCTTACAGAAAGTGACGAAGAGTACCAGGAACATGAACAGTGGCAGGATGGTCGCGAAGATGGGGCCGAAGAACTCGGCCGCTCCTTCTAACGACGGCGTCAGGCCGAAGACAAGATAGGCCACCGCTCCGATGCCCATCGCCACAGGCAATGTCCAGTCCTTAATAAACCTGATAATTCCCTTACTCCTTCTCTCCTTCACTCCTTACTCCTTCTCTTCTTCCAAGTAGAACTTCGAATAAGCGACGTAGTGCTCAGCATTATCCGTCTGTCCGGGACGAACGGGCTTAAGATATTTGGCCGGTACGCCGCCCCAGATCTCTCCGGCGGGAATCTTCGTGTTCTGCAGCACCAAAGCGCCGGCAGCTACGATGGACCCTTCGCCTACCTCGCAGCCATCGAGTAGAGTAGACCCCATGCCAATCAACGCATGGTCGTGGATGGTGCAGGCATGAACGGTGACATTATGCCCGATGGTCACATAGTTGCCGATATGTGTGGGGCCAGTGTCGAAGGTGACGTGCACACACGAGCCGTCCTGGATGTTCGTGCAGTTGCCGATGGTGATGGGGGCAACGTCGCCGCGCACGACGGCGTTGAACCATACGGAACATTCGTCGCCCATGGTCACGTCGCCAACTATCGTTGCATTCTCGCTGAAATAACAGTCTCGCCCCCACTTGGGAGCGAGACCGCGATAACTTTTAATCAAAGCCATTACAAATTCGTGTAATTCGTGTAATTCGTTGTCGAAAGAATTACAGGTTCGGATTGATCTTGTTCCACTCAGCGATGGGAGGAACAATGTTCAGTGTTACCAGCTCATCGCGCATTTTGCAGAGGTGCTCGTAGCTCTGATCCAGCTTGGCATTCTCTTCGGGCAGACCCTGAGGAACTTCGAAGTGCGCACCGTCCTTGTCCATGGTAGTCTTCATGGCCATCATGATGTGATCGTACTTGTCGGTCTTTACGTATGTTCCAACGGGGAAACGGAAAGGCTCACCGCCCATAGCAGCACGGATCATCTCAACAGAGAGATAAGCGGGGCTCTGGAAAGAGCTGCGTCCGCGGAGCTCGATGATCTTGGCACCACCCTTGGTAACGTCGATCTTCATCTGCTCCCATTCCTCAGCGGGGAACTCAGCGGTACCGATGATATCGGTCAGCTTACGACCGGCAATCTCTACATGGCTACCGAAGACGGCCATCTGCTCACCGTGGCCACCGTAAGTAGCGCAACCAGTGATCTGGTTCTGCATCACACCGAACTTCTTGGCCAGTGCGCTCTGCAGACGGGTTGTATCGAGACCGGCGAGGGTTGTTACCTGACCAGGCTTCAAACCAGAGTACAGCAAGGTTACCAGACCAGTCAAGTCAGCGGGGTTAAAGATAATCACCACGTGCTTCACATCGGGGCAGTACTTCTTGATGTTCTGACCGAGCTCCTCAGCAATCTTACAGTTGCCGGCGAGCAGATCCTCACGGGTCATACCAGCCTTACGGGGAGCGCCACCTGAAGAGATAATGTACTTTGCGTTCTTGAAAGCCTCCTCGGCATCGGTGGTAGCCACGATGTTTACATCGTCGAAACCACTCTGGCGCATCTCCTCAGCTACACCCTCTGGAGAGAATACGTCGTACAGACAGATTTCACTTGTCAGACCCATCATCAGGGCGGTCTGAGCCATGTTTGAACCAATCATACCGGCTGCGCCGACGATGGTCAATTTCTCATTTGTTAATGTTGCCATAATACGTATATTTAATTTGTTTGAGATATCAAAAGTGCTGCAAAGTTACGGAAAAAAAACCACAGATTTTGCTGATTAACAGAGATTAAGATAAATAATTCTGTGAAATCATGTGAAATATACGGCTAAATGTATTCAGAATCTCAAAATCTTTGTATCTTTGTAAGGTTGAATTTGCAAAAACGAATAAAAAATGGATATTAATCAGCGATTAACAGACCTGCGAGAGCTGATGCGACGTGAGCATCTTGCCGCTTTTATCTTTCCCAGTACCGACCCTCATCAGGGCGAATACGTGCCTGATCATTGGAAGGGGCGGGAGTTTATTTCCGGCTTCAATGGCTCGGCAGGTACGGCGGTGGTGACCATGACGTCAGCGGCCCTCTGGACCGACTCCCGCTATTTCTTAGCGGCAGAGGAACAACTGAAGGGGACCGAATATCAACTGATGAAATTGAAAATGGAGGGTACACCCACTATTGCCGAGTGGTTAGGGCGGGAACTCACGAGTTCCACCGAAGTGGGCATTGATGGTTGGTGCAGTTCTGCCAATGAGGTGAAAACCTTGATTGCCGACCTCCGTAAACACGGTGGCATAACCCTCCGTACCAATCTCGATCCGCTGAAACAGATCTGGCGTGATCGTCCGGCCATTCCGGAAAATCCGGTAGAGATATACCCGATTGAATATGCCGGTGAGAGTTGTCATGAGAAGTTGGGACGTATCCGTCAGGCCCTGCGGGAGAAACATGCCGACGGGATGCTGATGGCTGCGCTCGACGATATTGCCTGGACCCTGAACCTACGTGGCACGGATGTGCATTGCAATCCGTTGTTCGTCAGCTATCTGCTCATTTCAACAAAGTCGGCCACACTTTATATTAATAAGGTGAAACTTTCGCCAGAGGTGATTGCGTATCTGAAGGCCGAAGGGGTAGGGGTGGAGCCTTACGAGGATGTCCGCAAGGGCTTGGCTGATTATTTCGAGTATAATATTCTGATTGACCCCGACGAAATCAACTATACGCTGTACAAATCAGTAACGCGTGAAATTGTAGAAGAAGAGTCGCCCGTCAAGCGGATGAAGACCGTGAAGAATGAAAGGGAAATAGCGGGTTTTAGGTCGGCGATGCTGAAAGACGGCATCGCAATGGTGAAATTTCTGAAGTGGCTATCCGGATATTCCGGAAAAGACGGAATTTCCGGAATATCCGAAATCTCGGCCTCCGATAAACTCGAAGCGTTTCGCGCAGAGCAGCCCCTCTATCGTGGTCTCTCCTTCGATACGATTGCCGGTTATCAGGCCCACGGTGCCATCGTGCATTATGAGGCAACGCCAGAGACAGATATTCCGCTGAAACCGGAAGGTTTTCTGCTGCTCGACAGTGGGGCACAGTATCTCGATGGCACAACGGATATCACCCGCACCATCGCCCTCGGTCCTCTCACTGAGGAACAGAAACGGGTCTATACCCTTGTGTTGAAGGGACACATCCAGATAGAACTCTGTAAGTTTCCCGCAGGAGCCAGCGGAACCCAAATTGACATTCTCGCCCGTCAGGCGCTGTGGCGCGAGGGTTTGAATTATCTGCATGGCACGGGTCATGGCGTAGGAACTTATCTGAATGTACATGAAGGTCCTCATCAGTTCCGTATGGAGTGGAAACCAGCCCCATTGGTGGCGGGCATGACTATTACCGATGAGCCCGGTATCTATCTCGCCGGGAAGTTTGGCGTGCGTATCGAGAACACATTGCTCATCACCCCTTACAAGGAAACAGAGTTCGGACAATTCCTCCAGTTCGAACCGCTCACGCTCTGTCCCATCGATACGTCGCCTATTCTCAGGGAACTGTTGCTTCCTGAGGAAGCAGAGTGGCTCGACCGTTACCATCAACTTGTGTATAATACCCTTGCCCCGTATCTCGATGCAGAAGAAGTCGCCTGGTTACGTGAGGCTTGTTCGCCCATTAGGAAAGAAATATGAGGAAGAACATTTGGATTGTATTGTTGGTCGGCTTGTTTGCTGTGACGCAGGCTTATGCAGAGAATAACGCGCAGCCCGGAAGGAAGAAAGTCGCTGTTGTGTTCAGTGGCGGCGGTGCCAAGGGCGTGGCCCATGTCGGTGCCTTGAAAGTGATAGAAGAGGCGGGTATTCCGGTCGACATCATCACCGGCACATCGATGGGCAGTATCGTGGGAGGCTTGTATTCCATCGGTTACAGGGCCGACGTGCTCGACTCCATTGTCAGGGCGCAGGACTGGAACACGCTGCTGCTCGACCGTGAGGACCTGAGTCTGCAGCGCATTGCCGAGCGCGAGAAACAGAATACCTATATGATATCCACCGGTATTACGCTGAAAAAGAACAAGGGATTGTCGGCAACCGGCGGTATCATTAAAGGCAAGAACCTGCACGGACTGTTTGAGCGGCTTACCTCGGGCTATAATGATTCCCTCGACTTCAATACCCTGCCCATTCCCTTTGCCTGCGTGGCGACGAATATGGTTGATTTCTCCGAACATGTGTTTCATAGCGGCGTGCTGCCGCAGGCCATGCGGGCTTCGATGGCCATTCCTGCCGTCTTTACACCGGTGAGAATTGACGGAATGGTGCTTGTCGACGGTGGTATGCGCAATAATTACCCCGCCGACGTGGCTCGTGAAATGGGCGCTGACATCATTATCGGTGTAGCAGTACCCGACGAGGACAAGACGGCCGAAGACTTGGGGTCGACGACGAGCATCCTGAAGCGGATTGTGGATTACAATACGAAGAATAAATACGATGAGAATGTTAACATCACTGATGTGTATATTCCGGTGAACACGCATAATTACAGCGCCGCCAGTTTCAATGCGTCCGCCATCGACACACTTATCCGCCGCGGTGAAGAGGCTGCCAGAGAGCATTGGGATGAACTGGTGGAACTCCGCAAACGCCTCGGAAACTTTACCCCCAAACCACAGACGCCTGTCGTGCTCCTGTCGCCTGACTCCGTGAAGATCACGAGCGTGGAATTTGTCGATGTCTCACCTATTGATGAGAAGTATATCCGTGCCAAGTTTCATTTGCGAGCGAACGACCACATGACCTCCCGTCAGGCAGAACTCGTCACGACGGCCATGCGGGTCGACCTGTTCTATCAGGAACCGTCGTACCACCTGACGAAAACCAAAGATGGTATGAAGGCCGTGTTTACAGGCGGTCAGAAGAAATCCTCGCAGCTGAACCTCGGCGTGCGCTTCGATACGGAGGAGATGGTGGCCCTGCAGGTGAATGCCGATATCCCCATGCGACGGGCGCTGATGACCGATATCGACCTGACGCTGCGCTTAGGTATGAGGATCATGGCCCGTCTGGATGTGGCTTTCTATCCTGGACATCTGATGCGGCCTACACTGTCGTATATCTTCCACCGTGACGAGATCAATATCTATGAGAAGGGTGAGAAGGACTATAACTTCTCATATAACCAGCATGCGGCCGAACTGGCTGTGCTCAACTTCAACGTGCGCAATTTCACTATCAGCGGTGGAATCCGGTGGGATTACTATCACTTCCCCCATGTGTTGAAGGGAAAAGATAACGAACTTGCCAGAAGATCGTTTGAGGACGACCATTTCTTCAGCTATTATGGGCGGATAGACTATAATTCCGAGAACGACTGGTATTTCCCTTCCCGGGGATCGAAACTTCATGCGCAATATGTCTACTATACCGACGACTTCGCTGGTCTGAAGGGTAAGGCCGGCATGCACGATGCAAGTGGCATGTGGCGTAAGTCGTTTACCATGGGCGAGCGTTTCACCCTCCAGCCGATGTTCTACGGACGGATGCTTTTCGGTAGCGAACGACCTGGTATTTTGGGTAATATGATCGGCGGCGAGTGGTTCGGTCACAAACTGACCTGGCAGATGCCTTTTGCCGGTGTCAATTACATGGAACATGTGGATCCTTATCTTGTGGCCGCGCAGTTGCAGGCGCAACAACGCATGGGTAAAAGCAGTTATCTGCTGCTGAGGGCGGCTGTCGCACAACAGGCAGAGGATATAGAATCGCTGCTCGATCGCAGTACCCTGTTGGGAACGTCGTTGTCGTACTATTACAATACGATGTTTGGCCCGTTAGGAGTATCGGTTGGCTACTCCAACAAGACAAAAGAACCCTATTTCTACGTTAATTTTGGCTATGTATTCTGATTTTTCGCCTTCACGTTAATAAAAAAAGGATAAAAACTTGGTGGTTTCGCAAAAAAGTAGTAATTTTGCACCCGCTTTTCGTGGCACCTATGCCCGGAGCGTTAAGTTTAACATAAAATTTTAAAACAAAGAAACAAATGATTATTGTACCAGTAAAAGAAGGCGAGAACATCGAGAAGGCCCTCAAGAAGTTTAAGAGAAAGTTTGAAAAGACAGGTGTGGTGAAGGAACTCCGTCGCCGTCAGCAGTTCGACAAACCTTCTGTGCTTAAGCGTCTTAAGATGGAACACGCCATCTACGTACAGCAGTTACGCACGAACGAGGAATAATAAAGTTCCTTAAAAAATTTGGTAGTTTCGAATAATTTCCGTAAATTCGTAGCCGAAAAGGATGTTAGTGTCCTTTAGAGGCAAAAGAATGATAAACCAGTTTCTGAACTACCTGCGATATGAGCGGAACCATTCCGCGCAGACCGTGCAGACATACGAGGAGGCTTTAATCGAGTTTGAATCGTATATCATACTTAAGGATAGCGGGCTCTCGCTGGCCACAGCAGATACCGATCTCATCCGTGATTGGATGGAGAGTCTGATGGATAAAGGAAACACTGCTTCAACCATTAATAAGAAGTTGAGTGCATTGCGTTCCTTTTATCGCTTTTCCCTTAGACGAAAGCTGGTAGAGCGCGATCCGGCCCACTGCGTGACCGGTCCCAAGAAGTCGAAACCCCTGCCGCAGTTCCTCCGTGAAGGAGAGATGGACAGGCTGCTCGACGACTTGGAATGGAATGATACATATAATAGCATGCGCGCGCGTACCTTATTAATATTATTATATGAGGCGGGGCTGCGACGCTCGGAACTGATTGGACTGAACGACGAAGATGTGGACTTCGTAAACGGTCAGCTGAAGGTAACGGGTAAGCGTAACAAGCAGCGCATCATTCCTTTCGGGGAGGAACTGGCTACAGCACTACATCGTTATATGACGGTGCGCGACGCTCAGTTCGGGGCTGACTGCAAGGCGCTCTTCCTGAATGACAAGGGGCAGAGAATGGCAGACTACCAGGTGTATGTCATCGTACGGAAGTATCTGTCGGCCGTCACCACGCTGAAGAAGCGGTCGCCCCATGTGCTTCGTCATACCTTTGCCACGGCCATGCTGAACAACGGTGCCGGGCTTGAGGAAATCAAGAACCTGCTGGGTCACGAGAGCGTCAGTACGACGGAGATCTACACCCACACCACGTTCGAGCAGTTGAAGCGAGTTTATAAAGAGGCTCATCCAAGAGCCTAATCCTAATTAATAACTATCTTAAAACAGGAGGTAACTATGGAGATTAAGATTAAGTCGATCCATTTCGACACTACTGAGAAGTTACAGGCATTCATCGAGAAGAAGATTGCCAAGTTGGAAAAATCATTTGAGGATATACAGAAAGTAGAGGTGCAGTTGAAAGTAGAGAAGCCCGCTACTGCCGACAACAAGACCGTGAGTCTGTCGGTAGCGGTGCCTGGCAACACGCTGTTTGTGGAGAAGACAAGTGACACCTTTGAGGAAAGTACCGATCTCTGCGTGGATTCTATGCGTAACCAGCTACAGAAATTCAAGGAAAAATTGAGGGATAGATAAAAAAATCCCAGAAAAGTTTTGGTATTTCAAAAATTAGTAGTAACTTTGCAGCCGTTTTCCGACAGGTCGTAAATCTGAAACAGAGAGCGGCTGCTTAGAAACGCCTCTTTAGCTCAGTTGGCCAGAGCACGTGATTTGTAATCTCGGGGTCG
>JAEEGG010010603.1_pt1 | contig 20316 bp, 17 predicted proteins | sample 9134161 | NCBI WGS metagenome assembly JAEEGG01 (sample SAMN16246543, study PRJNA631951) | gut metagenome | biome: gut microbiome; feature: rumen; material: CR-attached | host: Bos | place: Iran: Karaj | collected 2018-10 | reverse complement strand
AACGAAAGAAAGACTTTGGCGAAACAATCTTTAGGAATTTCATTTTCTAATGTGACAAATATTCCAGAATCAGCTACATTGTATGAAAAAGGAAATATTTTTGCGGATGTAGCTTTTGGCGATAAACGGTTTGGCGAGTATCCAATTTGGCCGAAGCTAAGAAAGAGATTTATTTATCTTCTAGGTTGTAGAACTAGTACCGGAGAATTGGTTGGACCTGTGTTTCGTATTATTTGGAATGTAACTATTCCAATATGGATATTGATTTATGCAGGATGCAAACTCATTACCAAGAAAAAATGGATGTATTTATTAATTTGGGGAGCGATTGTTTTTCGAATTCCGATTGTACTTCTAACACAGCCAGCCGGTTGGATAATGTATCTCTTGCCGTTTTATTTCTTTGGTTACATATACCTGATTTATAAGCTATTATTGCATTTTTCGAAAAAGAGTTTGGCTGCGTAGTTGCTATTTTGCCTAATCTGATGTATGATGTATAAGATTTAAAAGTGAAAGGAACCTTTATTATGAAAAAGACAATTATTACCGTAGTTGGAAAGGATACCGTTGGTATCATAGCAAAGGTCTGCACCTACCTTGCAGACAATGGAATCAATATTCAGGACATTTCTCAGACGATCGTGCAGGATTATTTTACGATGATGATGATCGTTGACATGAACGGCTGCGTAAAGAGCTTTGGTGACGTGGCAGACGAACTGGAGGAGCTTGGAAAGGGCATGGGCCTTGTGATCAAGTGCCAGAAGGAAGAGATCTTTGATCAGATGCACAGAATTTAAGTACCTAATTTAAGTGCTTCACGCCATCTTTTGCAGTTCACTTGGGCTGTCGTATTTTGAGGCTTCACGGAATCACATGGAACTCAAGAGTAAGGTACTTAAAACAGATAAGTACACTTAAGACAGATAAGCACGCTTAAGACAGATAAGCACGCTTAAGACAGAAAAGAGCACTTAGGACAGAAAACGGCATATAAGACAGAATGGGGCACGTTAGACAGGAAAGGGCAAGAAAAATGATTAACATCTATGAGGTCGTTGAGACCAATAACATGATTGAGAAGGAAAATCTCGACGTGCGTACGATTACGCTCGGGATTTCGCTGTTGGATTGTATTGACAGCGATCTAAAGAGACTGAATGAGAAGATTTATCAGAAAATATATGACGCTGCCAAGGACTTGGTAAAGACGGGCGAGGAGATTTCCAAGGAATTCGGGATTCCGATCGTAAATAAGCGTATTTCCGTGACGCCGATCGCACTGATCGGCGGTGCAGCTTGTAAGACGATTCATGATTTTGCAGGGATCGCACAGACCCTGGACAAGGTGGCGAAGGAGGTTGGCGTAAACTTTATCGGCGGTTATTCTGCGCTTGTGAGCAAGGGCATGACTGCTGCCGATGAGCTGTTGATCCGTTCAATTCCCCTGGCGCTTTCTACGACGGAGCGCGTTTGTAGCTCGGTCAACCTTGGCAGTACGCGAACCGGTATCAACATGGACGCCGTTAAGCTGATGGGTGAGATGGTCAAGGAGACGGCTGAGTTTACGAAGGAGCAGGATTCCCTTGGCTGCGCGAAGCTTGTGGTATTCTGCAACGCGCCGGATGATAACCCGTTTATGGCTGGCGCTTTCCACGGTGTGACAGAGGCGGATAAGATCATTAATGTCGGCGTCAGTGGCCCCGGCGTTGTAAAGACGGCACTCGAGAAGGTACGTGGCGAGAATTTTGAGGTGCTTTGTGAGACAATTAAGAAGACGGCATTTAAGGTAACGCGCGTGGGTCAGCTAGTAGCGCAGGAGGCATCCAAGATGCTGAACGTGCCCTTTGGCATTGTGGATTTGTCCCTGGCTCCGACTCCTGCAGTTGGTGACAGCGTGGCAGACATTCTCTGCGAGATCGGTCTGGAATATGCGGGCGCACCCGGCACGACCGCGGCTCTTGCCCTGTTGAACGATCAGGTCAAGAAGGGCGGCGTCATGGCATCCTCTTATGTAGGCGGCCTCAGCGGTGCGTTCATTCCCGTCAGTGAGGATCAGGGCATGATCGATGCCGTGTCAGCAGGCGCGCTGACCTTGGAAAAGCTTGAGGCGATGACCTGTGTTTGCTCCGTTGGCCTTGACATGATCGCGATTCCAGGGGATACGAAGGCAACGACTATTTCCGGCATTATTGCAGATGAGATGGCGATCGGCATGGTGAACCAGAAGACGACGGCTGTCCGTATTATTCCGGTCATCGGCAAGGGCGTAGGTGAAAAGGTAGAGTTTGGCGGACTTCTTGGTTATGCGCCGATTATGCCTGTCAATCAGTTCTCCTGTGATGCATTTGTGAATCGCGGAGGAAGAATTCCGGCGCCGATTCATAGTTTTAAGAACTAATAAGTTTTATCATGGGGGGATATCATGAGGAAGATTCATCTGGTCATGCCAATGGGCGGCGGTGGAACGAGGTTTGGAAATAAAGGGTTTCAGGTGCCAAAGCCTCTGATTGAATTACAGGGAAAGCCCTTTTTCTATTGGGCAACGCAGTCAATCGTTAAATTTGTCGAGATAGAGGATTTGACGTTTGTCGTGCTGGCCGAGCATGTTGAGCGCTTTGAAATTGACAAGAAGATTCTTTCCTTTTATCCGAATGCAAAAATTCAGGTGATTCCTGAGGTGCTTCCCGGGGCTGTATTGACATGCAGGGCAGGAGTGGAAGGGATCGAAGATAATCTGCCCATTTTGTTTAATGACTGTGACCATGCCTTCCTATCGCCGAAGTTTTACGAGTTCTGTAAGAAGGCGGATTTTAACGGAATAGATGGCGCGTTACTGACGTTCCATTCGGACAGCCCGAACTTTAGTTATGTCAAATTTGACGAAAATGGAAAGGTTACGGGTACGATTGAGAAGGTTGTTGTCAGCAACGAAGCAATCTGCGGCGCTTATTACGTAAGGAATAAGGAGGTGTTCCGGTCCGCCGTGGATGCCTACCTAAAGACCTGCGCCTATAAGGAATTTTTCGTCAGTGGAATTTATAATGAGATGGTGAAGCAAGGGGGGAGACTTCAGACGTTTGGCATTTCTGAGCATATTTCCTTTGGCACGCCACAGGAGTATGATTCCGCATTAATGGATAAAAGGTTGGAGATGCTAATCTAATGTCGATGTTATTCTTGGCGGGTGCGATCATTTTGATTTGTTTGGCGCATTTGATTCGCGTCCTAAGGTGGGAGCTTTTTATTGATATTTATGAGAGACCTGACAGACCGAGGCTGATTCGCGGTCTTTCCATCGGATACCTTCTAAACTATGTTGTGCCCTTTAAGCTTGGCGATGCCTGCAGGGCCTGGTACTCAGGAAGGAAGATGAAGAATGGCGTTTCGCTTGGCCTTTCTACTGTCATTGTGGACAGGTATCTTGACGTTGTTTGCGTAGGCCTTATTTTTGCAGTTCTCTCAGTTACGGATGGTCGTGAAGCAATTTGGCAGAAAACGGCCTTCTTTTATTTGGCAATTGCGGCGCTGGCACTTCTTTTACTCCTGGGCGTTTATCTGTTCAAGGGATTCGTCAAAAGAGTAATAAAGGCGATTGCAGGGATTTTTAATGAGAAAATCGAAGCGGTCATTTTGCAATTTGCATGGGCGCTGACCTGGAATTTTAAGGATATTTTTCAAAAGATCAGGAAGCTGAAGCTCATCGGCAGTACAATTCTGATGTGGCTTGGTTATCTGGCCTCTTATTCCTTGTTTGCCACGTTTTTAAGCTCCCATGGCACGGAGATTACCTGGAAGGATATGTTTATCCTGCTGTTTACGCAGAATGGCATCAAAGAGAGTACAGGTATGATCACGTTCTTTTCTGATGACGTATTTTCTGCAAATTCTCTGTTTATGGTCTGCTATTTGTTATTGCCCTTACTGTTGCTGTTGTGCTTATCCTTTTTAGTCAAGAAACGTGCCGCAGATCAAGTGGAGGAAGAGGGATATCTGAATTTGCTTCCTCATCTGGATCCCAAGGAAAGGCTGCGCTTCTTGGAGGTTTATTTCTCGGACTCCAATCGGGATTATATAGCAAATTATTTAAAAATCAATCAGAATATTTCGATAATTCGTGACTATTCTTCCGGCTCAAATGCGACGACCATGCTCTGCATGGATGGGACAAGCACCTTTTTCCGCAAATATGCGTTTGGGGAGGATGGCGAAAAGCTAAACGAGCAGATTCAGTGGATCGAAGAAAACAGGGAAAGGCTGGCACTTCCGAATATCCTCAGGAAGGAAAAAACGGAGCGGTATTGTTATTATGACATGCCCTATGTCAGCAACGCCGTTGGCCTTTTTGAGTATGCGCATTCCATGCCCGTGGAAAAGTCTTGGAAGATGATTCAAAATGTTTTGGAAACCTTGGAGAGCTCGATTTATCAGATCAATCAGCGTCCCGCTGACGAGGAAACCATTCGCAGATATGTCCGTTCCAAGGTTTTAAAGAACTTGGATAAGATTACGAATGCCAAGCGCCTCAAGGGTCTGCAGCAATATGATCATTTGATCATTAATGGCGTGGCTTACCGTAATCTGAAGTTTTATGAAAAGTATTTGACGGAAGAATATCTGCTCAAGGTCTTTCGCCAGGATTCATATGCGGTCATTCATGGAGACCTTACGATTGAAAACATTATCTGCACTCGTGATGAACTCGGTCAGGATGATTTTTATATCATTGATCCGAACACCGGAAACGTCCATAATTCGCCAAACCTCGATTATGCAAAGCTTTTGCAGTCCATTCACGGCGGTTATGAATTTTTGATGACGACGAAGGAAGTAAAGCTTAGTGAGAACCATATTGACTTCCTGTTTACAAGGTCGTCCGCATATCTTGAGCTTCATGAGAGGCTGAGACAATATTTCGCCGAGAAATTTGGTGAGGAAAGAACGAGAAGCATTTATTTCCATGAGATGATTCATTGGCTGAGGCTGATGCCCTACAAAATCGAGAAGGATGGAAAAAGGGCGCTTTTATTTTATGCAGGCATGCTGATGGTGATGCACGACGTCTTTGAAAAATATGTGGAGAAGGCCGGCGATGGCAAGGGCGTGAGGTAGAAGAGGATGAAGGAATATTTGGCCTTGTTTGATTTGGATGGGACTCTGTTTGATACGAATGAAGTGAATTTCTGCGCATACAGGGATGCGCTTTCCCGTCACGGAGTAACCCTAGATCGTGAGTTTTTTGTCAGGGAGTGCAATGGCAGGCATTATACGGAATTCCTTCCAAGGCTTCTGCAGGATCCGGCTGCCATTGAGGCGGTTCACAAGGAAAAAAAGACGGATTATGTCCATAATCTTGACAAGGCAAGATGTAATCGGCATTTGTTTAACATGATTCAACTGATGAAGAATCGCTATCACCTGGCCGTAGTTACGACGGCGTCAAGGAAAAATTGCATGGACATCCTTAGTTATTTTGGGTATGAAGATCTGTTTGAATTTTTGGTGACGCAGGAGGACATTACGAAGGTGAAGCCAGACCCCGAAGGGTTTCTGATCGCAATGGAGCATTTTGGCATCGGGGCCGAAAAGACGGTTATTTTCGAGGATTCTGAGGTGGGCGCCATGGCGGCAAGGGCGACGGGAGCCACCGTGTTCCTTGTTAACCAGATGTGACGCATGAAATGTCACAAGGCTTAGTTCTAAAGGCCAACATCAAAGACTAATATCGAAGAGTAATATCAAAGATTAACATCAAAGACCAGTACGTAAATAAAATATCGTACATGTAATTAGATTATTATAGCAAAAGGGGGACCCAATGGATAAGATTTTAGTGTTTATTCCCATGTATAATTGTGAAAAGCAGATTGTTCGCGTATTGGGGCAGTTTCAGGGGGAGATCTGTTCCTATGTCAGCGAGGTCATTGTCATTAATAATCGCAGTACGGATCACGGAGAGGAAGCCGTTCAGAAGTATTTGACGGAGCATCCCCTGCCCATTCCCGTAAGGCTTCTTCGGAATGATGAGAATTATGGCCTTGGCGGCTCGCATAAGGTTGCCTTTCAGTATGCTTTGGCGCATCAGTTTGATTATTTAATTGTGCTTCATGGGGATGACCAGGGTGACATTTCAAATATTTTGCCTTATTTGAAAAAGGGAACCTACAGGAAATACGATTGCTTTCTTGGCGGAAGATTTATGCGAGGCTCTAAGCGGCAGGGGTATTCAAAATTCCGTACTTTTGGCAATTTTGTGTATGACATCTTGTTCTCCATCGGTTGCTGGGATAAGATCTATGACTTGGGCGCAGGCCTTAATATGTATAAGGTCAGCATATTCAAGGAGCCGTTCTATGAAAAATATACGGACAATCTGATGTTCAACTGTTGTATGCTGTTTGGCTCCGTGTATTATGGGCATAAAATGAGGTTTTTCCCGATTACCTGGCGGGAGGATGATCAGGTCTCCAACGTGAAGATGATGAGTCAGGCGACAAAGACCTTGAAGCTTTTGGCAGATTTTGTATTTGACCGCAAGGGCTTTGTTTCGGCAGAGCATCGTGATAAGATTGTGGATGCTTATACGGCTCAGGTGATCTGGGAGACGAAGGAATGAAAAAGCTTTTTTTACAGGCAGTAAAATTCATCGGACTCAGCGGTATTGGCTGGATTCTGGATTTTATGACCTTTACGGTTTTGGGATTTTTCTCAAAGAACATTACGTTAAATAATTTTATCAGCTCTTGGGTGGGCGTGACCTTTGTCTTTATTTTTGCAACAAGAAAGGTATTTCAAAACAACAGTAAAATACCGCTGAAAATGAAATACCTGATTTACCTTGCCTATCAATGTTTATTGATTTATTTGATTTCAAAGCTCTTGGGCTATGTAAATGCATGGATTGTTAAAAGTATTGCGATAGAGTTTGTCATCAAGCTTGCACCTACGATTTCTAAGATCTTTGTGACCCCGATTACGATGATTTTGAACTTCATCGTCATGAAAACGATCATCGAGAAGATATAAGCTTCTTAAGGATGTTGCGTGAAAGGGCAATCTGGATTAGATGTTGCAGAAACCATTCTGTCACAAAATTACCAATGGGATCTGGCGTTCGTCTCTGAGCGCGCGATGCGTCTTTCTTGCGGCAACGCTTTCATAGATTTGTCCGCGGCGCAGATCCTTGCATAATAGTTCATAGGTATGAGGCGGAAGCTGATGTTTGGCTTCCGCTAATTTTGTGATTACGGGAATTTCACTCTTATTCTGGAGCTTTGTCATGAGCGGCGCAGCATCCTTCTTAAAGCCAAGCACCCTTGCGTAGGGAACCCTGCCGTCCATTCCGAAGGCCTTCAAATCCTCCTTCGTGTAGTCCAAAAGAATATGCAACAGACATCTGCTGATACGAGTGTAGGTCATATTTTTGCTCTTTAACTGATCGCAGAATGTCGCATAATCCTGATAGCTATTTAACTGATTTCCAATGCGGTCGGACAATTCATCACTTACGTCTACAAATCTGTCATACCCTTGATCGCGTGTCATTAACAGCTGATAGAGAAGCATTTCAGAGAAGTCATTCAAGGTGATGGGCGGTGTTTCCGAGAGGCTTTGCTTTAGGGTTTGATGCGCCGCTTCGGGAATTTGACCGCGAAGGGAATCCATAACAGTTGTCGTTTCAGAGGAGAGCAGTGCCTCGCGAATGGCCTTCGCGGAAACATAAGCAGAGCTCAGCATGCGGTCATGATATCCTGAGCCTGCTCTTGGAATGGTCAGTGGTTTCATGGAGCTGCCAAGCTTTAAAATGGCTTTGATATATTCGATGCCAAGGATGTTGTTAGGAAAGCCCAAGACATTTTCATGCATGGCAAGAGCAGGGGCATAGTCCGTGATAGCGCGGTTTCGAGCAGAGGGATAGGAATGCCCGGCAGCAAGACCGCTTCTTAGATTTTTGGCATAGCCCTCAGGCTCCTCTAACAGTATTTCAGCAAAGGAGCGAAGAACGTCCGTATTCCCGCATTCACTTCCGAAACAAAGATTGTCGACAACACCAAGCTGATCAAGAATGGAAACTGCACCTGTCGCAAAATATTCAGCGCTGGCAGCCGTATGAGAGATGGGAAGCTCAAGGACGAGATCAGCACCGCTTTCCAAAGCCATTTTTGCACGAACGAATTTATCCAACAGGGCAGGTTCGCCACGCTGGGTAAAGTTGCCGCCGAGGACAACGATGGAATAATCAGCACCGGTATTCTTGCGACACTGTTCTAAATGATGCAGATGTCCATTGTGAAATGGATTGTATTCAGCAATAATTCCGTTGACAATCATGGCGACCTCCTTGTTAGTATGTGAAAAAAATAACGGCACGTTCAGAAAAAGGTACAAGAAAACGGCCTATTTTTGCTTGTTTTGCGAATCTATCTTTAGTATAATATAAATTAGTATTTTTGTAAAACGATTATTCGAAATAATGTAACTCAAACATCGCAAAGCGATTCATTAGAAAGGGGAAACTATGTCATACATTGATAAGATCAAGGACCGTGCAAGATTGGACAAGAAGACGATTGTTCTTCCGGAATCAAATGATAAGAGAACGCTGATCGCTGCTGCTAAGATCATGGAGGAAGGCATTGCGAACATCATCATGGTTGGCAGTGAAGAGAAGATTATGGACGGAGCCGGCTGGCTAGAGGTTGACCTTTCTGGCGTGAAGGTCGTAGATCCGACGAAATGCGAAAAGTTTGATTTTTACGTAAATCTGCTTTATGAGACCCGTAAGGCAAAGGGCATGACGCCCGAGAAGGCAAGAGAAATTTTGTTAAACGATTATTTGACCTTTGGCATTGTCATGGTAAAGGCAAATGATGCTGACGGAATGGTTGCAGGTGCCTGCCATTCCACGGCGGATACGCTTCGTCCCGCACTTCAGATTTTGAAGACGGCGCCTGGCGTAAAGCTTGTGAGCGCATTCTTTGTCATGGATACGCAGTTTAAGGATCAGGGTGAGAACGGTACCTTTGTTTTTGCAGACTGTGGCCTGAATCAGGATCCTTCTGCGGAAGATCTGGCTGCGATTGCAGACAGCTCTGCGAGAAGCTTCCGACTTCTTGTTGGACCGAGACCTGTCATTGCCATGCTGAGCCATTCGACCAAGGGAAGTGCTAAGCATGCGCTGGTTGACAAGGTGGTCGAGGCAACGAGGATTGCGCATGAGCAGTATCCTCAGCTCCTTTTGGATGGCGAGCTTCAGCTGGACGCTGCGCTTGTTCCTAGCGTTGCAAAGTCAAAGGCTCCCGGCTCTGCCATTGGCGGTAAGGCAAACGTTCTGATTTTCCCGAACTTGGATGCCGGCAACATTGGATACAAACTGGTACAGAGACTTGGCGGCGCAGAGGCTTATGGTCCGATGCTGCAGGGAATTGCTAAGCCCGTAAATGATCTGTCGAGAGGATGCTCCTGGCAGGACATCGTAGGCGTGGTTGCCCTTACTGCAGTACAGGCACAGGTGCTGTAAGCCTGTTAAATCAATGCGCAAGCTGCAGCTTTCCTTCTGTAAGGTGAGAACCTTTTCAACGAAAAAATGAATGTTATGTGTAAATAAAGGAGATTGTAACCATGAATGTTTTAGTTATTAACTGTGGAAGTTCTTCATTAAAGTTTCAGCTCATCAACTCGGACTCTGAACAGTGTATTGCGAAGGGGTTGTGTGAGAGAATTGGCATTGACGGAAGCCAGATCAGCTATACGCCAGCAGGTGGAGAGAAGGAAGTAAAGGTAACGCCGATGCCGGATCACACGGAGGCCATTCGCCTTGTTTTGGAGGCATTGACGAATCCAAAGACGGGTGTTGTAAAGAGCCTGGATGAGATTGATGCCGTTGGTCATAGAATCGTGCATGGCGGTGAGAAATTTGCAGAGTCCACGATCATCAATGACGACGTGCTGAAGGCGATTGAGGAGTGTAACGATCTTGCTCCCTTACATAATCCTGCAAACCTGATTGGCATTCATGCCTGCCAAAAGCTCATGCCGACGACTCCGATGGTAGCTGTCTTTGATACTTCCTTCCATCAGACGATGCCGGAGGAGGCTTATATGTATGGCCTTCCCTATGAGTATTACAAGAAGTATAAGGTTCGTCGTTATGGCTTCCACGGGACGAGCCATTCCTATGTTTCCAAGCGCGCGGCTGAGATTCTCGGTGTTCCTTATGAGAGCCTGAAGATTATTGTTTGTCATCTTGGCAATGGCGCCAGCATTTCTGCCGTTAAGAATGGCAAGTGCGTAGATACCTCCATGGGTCTTACGCCTCTTGAGGGTCTGATCATGGGAACGCGAAGCGGTGACATCGATCCCGCCATTTTGGAGTTTATCGCGAAGAAAGAGAAGATGGATCTGCCGACGCTGATGAACGTCCTGAACAAGAAGTCTGGCGTGCTGGGCTTGTCCGATGGACTTTCCTCAGATTTCCGTGACATTGAGGCCGGGTATGACAAGGGAGACGAGAATGCAATCCGTGCCATGAATACCTATTGCTATCACGTGGCAAAGTACGTTGGTTCCTATGCGGCTGCCATGAACGGCGTTGACGTCATTGCATTTACGGCCGGCGTTGGTGAGAATGGACCTCTGGTCAGAAGACTTGTCTGCGAGCATTTTGGATTCCTTGGCGTGAAGCTAGATCCTGAGGCAAATGGAAAGAGGGGCGTAGATCTTGTGATCAGCACCCCTGACAGCAAGGTAAAGGTCATGATGATCCCTACCAATGAGGAATTGGCAATCGCCAGAGAAACGGTACGACTTGTAAAATAAAAAAGTTGTTGACAAAATGAGAATTGTTTTGTATACTTTACGAGTATGCGAAAAGGAGTTCCTATGTTATTGAATCTCTCTGAGGTATTTAAGGAACAAGGGAAGGTGGAGCAGTTCTGCGTCCCGGTTGAAATGGAATCAGCGAAAGTAGCTGGTACAGAGTATTCAATTGTGGAGAAGGAAGATGCTAAATGGATCCTGACCAATATCGAACCTGGAAGGGCGAAGATTGAAGGAAACGTAAAGTTGGTATTTGATGCTCCTTGTGACAGGTGCTTATCGAGCGTGAAGGTTGAGCTAAGCTTAAGGCCGGAGCGTTACGTGGTGCCGCCTGAAACCTTAAATCCTGAAGATGAAGAAGTGGACGACCTAAGCTTTATGGAAGGCTACTATCTCAATACGGAAATTCTTTTGTACAATGAAATCATGGAAAACTGGCCAGCAAAGATTCTCTGCAGGGAAGACTGCAAGGGCTTATGCCTCGTATGTGGCAGGAATCTCAACGAGGGGGAATGCGGATGCGATCGATTCGTTCCGGACCCGCGCTTGGCAGGAATACAAGATCTTTTCAAAGCGTGTAAGGAGGTGTAAATCATGTCGATCTGTCCCAAGAATAAGTCTTCTAGATCTAGAAGAGACAAGAGGAGAGCAAACTGGAAGATGACTGCTCCCACTCTCGTAAAGTGCAGCAAGTGTGGTGCCTTGATGGTTCCTCACAGAGTATGTAAGAATTGCGGTTCTTATAACAAGAAGCAGGTTGTATCCGTTGAGGACTAATCTGAACAAGTGAAGGCTGAGGGCTTTCTCCGAGAGGGGAAAGCCTTTTCTATTGATTTTTTTAGGATTTTTTGATATAATTAAATGCAATTTTGTTTGTTGTACACCTCGTTTTGAGGGAAAGCTTAAAGTCAATTAGAAAGGGACAGCATATGGCAGAGATGGTAAACGTGGCTGTAGATGCCATGGGCGGGGACAATGCCCCGGCAGAGATTGTTAAAGGAGCCGTAGAAGCAGCTAATGCAGATAAGCGCATTAAGGTATATTTGGTTGGAAAGCAGGATGCCGTCAATGCAGAGCTTTCTAAATATCAATATGATCCCGCGCAGGTTGAGGTCGTTCATGCATCTGAAGTCATAGAGACGGCAGAGCCTCCCGTGGTGGCAATTCGAACGAAAAAGGATTCCTCTTTGGTGAAGTGCATGAAGCTTGTCAAGGAGGGTACCTGTGACGGCATGGTAACCGCTGGAAGCACGGGGGCAACGCTCGTCGGAGGTCATCTTCTTGTTGGACGCATTAAGGGCGTGGAGCGTTCACCGTTAGCACCCTTGATCCCTACGGAAAAGGGAATTTGTCTTTTGATTGACTGCGGTGCAAATGTGGACGCGAGGTCCTCCCATCTCGTACAGTTTGCCAAGATGGGCAGTGTCTACATGGAAAGTGTCGTTGGCATAAAGAATCCTACCGTTGGCATTCTAAATATTGGCGCGGAGGAAGAGAAGGGGAACGCCTTGGTAAAGGAAACCTTCCCTTTGCTGAAGGCATGTAAGGATATCAACTTCATTGGAAGCGTGGAGGCACGTGACGTGACGGCTGGCGCTGCTGACATTGTTGTCTGTGAGGCATTTGTCGGTAACGTTTTGCTGAAATCCATCGAGGGTGTCGGACGTACAATGATTAAGATGATAAAGAGCGGTTTGATGAGCAGCTTTAAGAGCAAGATGGGAGCATTGTTGATCAAACCAGCGTTGAAAAAGACCTTGAAGGCGTTTGACGTGGAGGAATATGGCGGAGCACCGATGCTCGGCTTAAATGGTCTTGTCGTCAAGACGCATGGCAGCAGTAAGGCGGTTGAAATCAAAAATTCCGTTCTTCAGTGCATTGCATTTAAGGAGCAGAAGATTAACGAAAAGATCAAAGCAAGGATTTCACCGGAGGAATAGGGTTGTTATGGAATATGAAGCATTGGTTCTTCTGATCGCGAAGGAATTGAATATAAAGCCAGAAAGAATTCATAAGGACTCGAAGCTGTCAGATTTAGGGGCAGATTCGCTTGACGTGTTTCAGATTCTCATTGGTATTGAAGAAGTATTACAGACAAAGATCGCACCGGAAGCAGCGGAAAAGCTTCGGACGGTGGGGGACGTCTGGAACCTGACCTTAAAGGTCGCAAGACCTTAGCCAAAAGGCGGGGAGGAATGATTGTGAATAGTTATACGATGGAAAAATTAGAGGAGCGGATTTCTTATCATTTTCAGAACAAGGCACTTTTGGAACAGGCCTTGACACACAGCTCCTTTACGAATGAGCAAAAGAAGGTAAAAACGCCAAATTATGAGCGCCTCGAGTTTCTGGGAGATGCCGTTTTGGAGCTGGTCTCCAGTGAGTATTTATTTCAAACGGCCAAGAACCTGCCGGAGGGAGAAATGACGAAAAAGCGTGCATCCATGGTTTGTGAACCTGCGCTGGCCTTTTGCGCCAAAGATTTAGAGTTGGGAAAATTCATGCGCCTTGGCAAGGGTGAGGAGAGTACCGGCGGCAGGACGAGGGAAAGTATCATTGCAGATGGCATGGAATCTTTGACTGGAGCGATCTATCTCGACAGCGGGATGGAAGAAGCGAAGAAATTTATCTATCGGTTTATTCTAAATGATCTGGAAAACAAGCAGTTGTTTTATGACAGTAAGAGTAATCTGCAGGAAGTAGTTCAGGCGAATTTTAAGGAAGAGATTTCCTATGAGATCGCGGGAGAAAGTGGCCCCGAGCATAATAAAGCCTTTGTAGCCAGGGTGAAGCTTGGTAAGGACATCCTTGGGGAAGGCAGCGGAAAGACAAAAAAGGCGGCAGAGCAGCAAGCTGCTTATCAGGCGCTTTTAAAACTGAGGGATAAGGGATATGTATTTAAAAAGCATTGAGGTTCAGGGCTTTAAGTCCTTTGCTAATAAAATTACGTTTCAATTTCACAACGGAATTACAGGTATCGTAGGGCCGAACGGTAGTGGTAAGAGTAATGTTGCCGATGCCGTTCGTTGGGTGCTCGGCGAACAGCGCATCAAGCAGCTGCGTGGTGCGAGCATGCAGGACGTTATCTTCTCGGGCACAGAGCTGAGAAAGCCTTTAAGCTATGCATACGTTGCCATTACTCTGGATAATTCGGATCATCAGTTGGCAACCTCTTATGATGAAGTGACGGTTGCGAGAAGACTGTATCGCTCAGGAGAAAGTGAGTATTTACTGAACGGAACGCTTTGCAGATTGAAGGACGTCAATGAATTGTTTTATGATACCGGTATTGGTAAGGAAGGGTATTCCATCATTGGTCAGGGTCAGATTGATAAGATTCTGAGCGGCAAGCCTGAGGAACGAAGGGAGCTGTTCGATGAAGCAGCCGGTATTGTAAAGTTTAAGCGCAGAAAGGCAGCTGCCATCGTCAAGATGGAGAGTGAAAAGCAAAATCTCGTTCGTGTCAGTGACATTCTTACGGAATTAGAGAAGCAGATTGGACCGTTAGAGAAGCAGTCAGAGACGGCAAAAATCTACTTAAAGCACAAGGAAGCCTTGAAAACGTTGGATATCAACGTGTTCCTGTTAGAGCATAACCGCTTGAAAAAGCAATTGGATGACGTGACGGAAAAGTGGAAGCTCGCCGGAAATGAGTATGCGGAAAGCACTAAGGAATATCAGGGCATCAAGGAAGAATATGAAAAGGTTCAGGAGGAGATCGAGCGCCTGAACGCTGATATTGAGGCGGCAAGAAAGGTACTTGGCGAGGCTGGGCTTTATCGTCAGAAACTGGAGGGCGAGATTGGCGTATTGAATGAGCAGATCCATTCTGCTCAGGCCAGCGATGCACATTTAAGGAATCGTAAGGAAGCAATCGAGAATGAGATTCAGGAGCATGAGAAGGAAAAGCAGGACATCCTGAATGATAAGGTCGATACGGACGTAAAGGTGGAGGAATTGCTTGCAACTGCCGGCACCGTTCGAAAGGAATTAGAGGCAATTCAGGGACGGATTGAGGAACTGAATGCAGCCATCGAGGATGGAAAGAATACGATCATGAATGAATTGAACCAGCGGGCATCGATCAAGTCCCGGCTGGGTCGTTTTGATACCATGATGGAGCAGGTTGGTATCCGTAAGGCCGAGCTGCAGTCAAAGCTCCTTCGCGCAAAGTCTGACGAGCAAACGCGCGGTGAGACGCTTCGTAAGCTGGAAGAAACCTTCCAGAACCTGACGGCGCAGATCAAGTCAATGAATGAACAGGTGACGGACAAGGAGGGAGAGCTTGCGAAAATACGACAGGGCCTTGGTGAGAAGGATGCGAAGCTGCGTGAGACGCAGAGCCAGTACCATCAGCAGAAATCAAAGCTAGAGGCTCTTGCCAACTTAACGGAACGCTATGAAGGATATGGCGGATCCGTCAAGAAGGTGATGGAGCAGAAGGAAAAGGAAAAAGGAATTATCGGTGTTGTTGCCGACATTATTAAGGTGGACCAGAAGTATGAGGTCGCCATTGAGACGGCACTTGGCGGCAACATTCAGAATATTGTGACGGACGATGAGGAAACGGCCAAGAAGATGATTCGCTTCCTCAAGGAGGGAAGACTTGGAAGGGCAACATTTTTGCCCTTGACCAGCATTAAGAATCCGCAGGAGTTTAAGAATCCGGAGGCCTTGAATGAAAAGGGCGCGCTTGGCATGGCGGATGAGCTGGTTCACGTGGAGAAGGAATATCGCGACGTGGCAAAGGCCATGCTTGGCAGAATTGTTGTCGTTGATAACGTTGACAATGCGGTTAAGATCGCAAGGAAGTTCCAGTATGGCATTCGTATGGTAACGCTCGAGGGAGAGCTGTTGGTTCCCGGCGGTGCCATCAGCGGCGGTACCTTTAAGAATAACAGTAATCTGCTTAGTCGCCGTCGTGAATTAGACGAGCTCGAGAAGAAGGCAAAGGAGCTCCTTGCTGACGTGGATCGCATTAGCAAGGATATTGAGGATACAAAGACCAGAAGAAATGGGCTTCGTCTGGAGTTAGAGAATCTTCGCACGGAGATTCAGAGAAAGTCCATTGAGCAAAATACTGCAAGACTGAGTATTGAACAATCCAGGGAGCGAATGGAAGAGGAAGAAGAGGGCGTGCAGGATCTTCGCCGCGAGGTGCAGGATCTGGAGAAGCAGGTTCTCGAGATGAATGAGGGCAAGGAAGCCGTTGCCGAAGAGCTTCTTAAGAGCGAGGAACTGGAAAAGGAGACGCAGGCTAAGATTCTGACCTTCCAGAAGGAACTGGAGGAAAAGCGAGGTCTGGAGACGGAAGCGGTTAATCAGTGCTCCGAGTGGGATCTCAAGGTCGAAAAGATGAAGCAGGCGCAGGGCTTTAAACAAGCTAATGTTGATCGTATTGACGGTGAGATTGCACGCGCCGGTAAGGAATTGCAGGAAATTCTTGATGCATTGACACAAAATGCAACGCTTGTCGAAGAAAAGAATCGTAGCATTGAAGAAATTCAAAAGACGATTGCTGCATCGTATGATGCGGAGACAAGCTCCGAGAAGACGATGAAGGAAGCTACTGAGCAGAGGGAGGCATTGTCCGCAAAGCAGAAGAGCTTCTTCCAGAGACGCGAGGAGTTGGCAGAGAAGAATGCCGCGTTGGATAAGGAAGTGTTCCGTCTGAATTCGTCCAAGGAGCGCTTGGAGGAAACGATCGAAAATCAGATCAACTACATGTGGGATGAGTATGAGATCACCCTGACGGATGCGGCGGGACTGCGCAATGAGGAAATGACTGATTTGCCCTCCATGAAAAAGGAAATTGAAGCCTTAAAGGACAAGATACGAAAGCTGGGGAATGTCAACGTCAACGCCATCGAGGACTACAAGAATTTGATGGAGCGTTATACCTTTATGAAGACGCAGCATGATGATCTTGTGGAATCTGAAAAGGCGTTGGAAGCGTTGATCGCAGAGCTGGACAGCGCCATGAGAAAGCAATTCATGGAGAAGTTCGCTGAGATTAGCCATGAGTATGACAAGGTATTTAAGGAGTTATTTGGCGGCGGTAAAGGAACGTTGGAGCTTCAGGAGGATGAGGACATTCTCGAGGCAGGCATTCGCATTATTGCGCAGCCGCCTGGAAAGAAGCTGCAGAACATGATGCAGCTTTCTGGTGGCGAAAAGGCGTTGTCCGCCATCGCGCTGCTCTTTGCCATTCAGAATTTGAAGCCTTCACCGTTTTGTCTTTTGGACGAGATTGAGGCGGCGTTGGATGATTCGAACGTGGTTCGATTCGCGAAGTATTTGCATAAGCTGACGAAGAATACGCAGTTTATTGTCATCACGCACAGGCGTGGAACGATGGAGCAGGTGGATCGCCTCTATGGTATTACCATGCAGGAGAAGGGTGTGTCGGCGCTTGTTTCCGTCAGCCTCATTGACAAGGATCTTACGGATTAGCGTTTAGATGGGTGATGCCGTCCGGGCATGAGTCTTCTGGGAACGGCTCGGACAGCACTAAGCTCACCGGCGGCTCTCATTCGAAGCCCCTTGTTCGATTAAAAATCTCACGCGGGGCTTTTCGATCCTTGGTTCGCTAAGTGCTGCCGGCTAATTGTTCCCAAAGGACTTATGCCCAGCCGACATGAGGATTCCATAATAGTTCGCTAAGTACTGCTGGCTAATTGTTCTCAAAGGACTTATGCCCGGCCAGCACGATATTAACAAATGTTTGCCTGAGAAGGGAAAGCAGCTAGTAGGCAAGCAAAAGACGAACAAACTGCTTGCCTGGTGAAAGGGAAGTAGCCGGCAGGCAAGCAAAAGTGGAACAAACTGCTTGCTTGGTAAAAACGAGAGGGTAGTGTAAATAAGGGATTGGTAATTGGTTAAGCTCTTAATAGTGCAGGAGTAAAGAGGGAATTTGTATGTGGAAGTTTTGGAAGAAGAAAAAGAAAGAGGATGTGCTTGAAGAACAGTCTGCGGAAGGAGTAACGGAAGGTAGCGAGACCGCGGAGGAATCGGAGGCGTCAGAAACATCGAGTGAGTCGATGGAGCTGGACGGTTTCTTGGGATCAGCAACTCATGAAGGGCAGGTTGAGTTAGGAAATTCGGCAGAATATGAGGTGCAGGAGAAGCAGGAAGGATTTCATGCGTCTGAGGAATCGGAGAAGCAGGAAGGATTCCGCGCGTCTGAGGAATCGGCAAAACTGAATGAAGCCGAGATATCAGAGGATTCAGAAGGATTCAATACGAACGAGGAACTTGCTGGGGCAGAAGAAATCGAGAAGGCAGAAGGATCCGTAGAAACTTACGAAGCAAAAGAAGAAACATGCAAGGCTGGAGAAGATACTTACATATCGAAAGAAGAATCTTATGTAGCTGAGGAAGAGGCAGAAAATACAGAGGTAGTAGTAGACGAAGCTGAGGAAGCGGCTGAAGAAGCCAAAGAAGCAGAGGAAGCGGCTGAAGAAGCCAACGAAGCTGAGGAAGCGGCTCCCGTCAAGGAGAAAAAGGGCTTTTTTGTAAGGCTGAGAGAGGGGCTTGCAAAGACGAGGGATAATATTGCTCGTGGCTTTGACAGGCTCTTTACGGCGAATGAGATTGACGATGACTTTTATGAGGAATTGGAAGAAATTCTGATCATGGGAGACATTGGCGTGAATGCAACGACGGAAATCATTGATCGGTTGAAGGGGCAGGTCAAGGAGCGCCATCTAAAGAAGCCCGTGGAATGTAAGGAGCTATTGATCCAAAGCATCCGCGAACAGATGGAAGTTGGTGAGACGGCCTATGATTTTGAGACGCAGCAGTCCATTATCATGGTGATAGGTGTTAATGGCGTGGGTAAGACGACAACGGTTGGAAAGCTTGCGTGGAAGCTCAAGGATGACGGCAAGAAGGTGTTGATCGCGGCTGCGGATACGTTCCGTGCGGCTGCGGGAGATCAGTTGGCTGAGTGGGCAAGGCGTGCAGGCGTTCCGATGATCGGTGGTAAGGAAGGCGCAGATCCGGCAAGTGTTGTTTATGATGCGGTGAATGCGGCTAAGGCCAGGGGCGTTGACGTGCTCCTTGTGGATACGGCAGGAAGATTACATAATAAGAAGAATTTGATGGAAGAGTTGCGGAAAATGAACCGCATTATTGACAAGGAATATCCCAATGCACATCGTGAAAATTTGATTGTGCTCGATGGAACCACGGGGCAGAATGCGCTGGCACAGGCAAGAGAATTTGGGGACGTGACGAACCTGACGGGAATAGTTCTGACAAAGATGGACGGAACGGCAAAGGGTGGTATCGCCGTGGCTATTCAGTCTGAGCTTGGCATTCCCGTGAAGTATATCGGCGTAGGCGAGACAACGCAGGATCTGCAAAAGTTCAATCCGGATGATTTTGTGAAGGCATTGTTTGACGTTGATTTGACGGAAAATACCATGATTGCCGGATCTGATACATCTGAAAATTCAGAAGATGGTATTTGATGGCGCACACGAATATGTCATATAAATTTCTAGATATAAAACTGCTAATCTTGCTAAGCAACAAGTGAAATGCTAACAGGATTTATGTTTATAGGAGTATGCAATCTGAGCTAATAAAATTTGAAATCATGGAATGACATATGAAAGTTCTATGGAGAAGGAGACAAAAATGAGCGAGACGGAAGCAATGTTAACGTTAGAGAAGTTTGAGGAAGCCAGTGAGGTTGTCGGCAAGGTAACGTTGGAGACGAAGCTGGTATACAGTGATTATTTTAGTGCACAGACTGGCAACAAGGTGTATTTGAAGCCGGAAAATATGCAGTTTACGGGTGCTTACAAGGTGCGCGGGGCATACTATAAGATGAGTACGCTGACGGCAGAAGAGAGAAGTCGCGGCCTGATCACGGCGTCCGCAGGAAATCATGCCCAGGGCGTGGCATATGCCGCAAAATGTTATGGCGCAAAGGCAACGATTGTAATGCCGACCACGACCCCTCTGATGAAGGTTAACCGTACGAAGAGTTATGGCGCCGAGGTTGTTCTGTTTGGTGACGTTTATGATGAGGCATGTGCAAAGGCGTATGAGCTTGCAGAGGAGCATGGTTACACCTTTATTCATCCTTTTGATGATCTGACGGTTGCAACGGGGCAGGGAACAATAGCAATGGAGATTGTGAAGGAGCTGCCTCTTGTGGATTACATTCTGGTTCCCATCGGTGGAGGCGGACTGGCAACGGGTGTTTCGACGCTGGCAAAGCTTTTGAATCCGAAGATCAAGGTGATCGGCGTGGAGCCTGCGGGCGCAAACTGCATGCAGGAGAGCATTAAGAATCAAAAGGTTACGACGCTTCCCGTGGTCAATACCATTGCGGACGGCACGGCCGTAAAGACGCCTGGAAGCAAGCTTTTCCCGTATATTCAGAAGAATTTGGATGACATTATCACCGTGGAGGACGAAGAGCTGGTCGTAGCGTTCCTTGACATGGTGGAGAATCACAAGATGATCGTTGAGAATTCAGGC
>JAEEGG010010599.1_pt1 | contig 20323 bp, 15 predicted proteins | sample 9134161 | NCBI WGS metagenome assembly JAEEGG01 (sample SAMN16246543, study PRJNA631951) | gut metagenome | biome: gut microbiome; feature: rumen; material: CR-attached | host: Bos | place: Iran: Karaj | collected 2018-10 | reverse complement strand
TCCCGATACTTGGGCAGCGTCCACAGGCCGTCCTCTACAATCATTTCCAGATGGTCGGCCTCGTTTCTGATGGCCTCCATGTGCGGACACACCGTGTCGTGATAGGCGATGGCACGCTGGTGGATGTCTGTGATGCGGTTGGCCACGCGACGGGCATCGGTCAGCTCCTCCACCAACCGCTCTATGCGCTCAGTACGCTCGGCAATCTCTTCTATCAGCTTCATGTTGCGGGCACTCAGCCTGTTGGTCTTCTCTTCGCTAAACACATTCTTCATGCCCTGTACATTCTTGATGAGCTGACTCTGATAATGGGTGCTGACGGGGATGATGTGGTTCATGGCCAGGTCGCCCAGCACGCGGGCCTCTATCTGCACCGTCTTCACATACATCTCCCACTTCACCTCGTTGCGCGCCTGCAGCTCCTTGCGGTTCATCACCTTCATCGACTCAAACATCGTCACAGTGTCCTCGTCGAGATAATGCTCGATGATTACCGGGCATGACTTGCACACGTCGAGTCCCCGACGCTCGGCCTCCTTCACCCACTCCTCGGAATATCCGTTGCCATCGAAGCGCACGGGTTTGCTGGCCTTGATGTCGTCGCGCAACACGCTCAGCACGGCCGACATCTTGTCCTCGCCAGCAGCCATACGCTGGTCGACACGCACCTTGAAGTTGGTGAGTGCTTCGGCCATAGCCGAGTTGAGCGCTATCATGGCCGAGGCGCAGTTCACGCTGCTGCCAGGAGCACGAAACTCGAACCTGTTGCCAGTAAAGGCGAAGGGCGATGTGCGGTTGCGGTCGGTGTTGTCGACGATGAGGTCGGGAATCTGTGGGATGTCCATCTCCCTTTGCTCATTAGATGTTTGCGGCTTTAAGCTCGCCGTTTGCTCAATAGTGTCAAGGATGCCAGAGACGTATTTCCCCAAGAAGGAGCTGACGATGGCCGGTGGCGCCTCGTTGCCGCCCAGGCGGTGGGCATTGGTGGCACTCATGATGCTGGCCTTCAGCAGCCCGTTGTGCTTGTAGACGGCCATCAGCGTCTCCACGATGAAGGTGGCGAATCGCAGGTTCTCCTCCTGCGTCTTCCCAGGTGCATGCAACAGCACCCCGTTGTCGGCCGTCAGGCTCCAGTTGCAATGCTTGCCGCTGCCATTGATGCCGTCGAAAGGTTTCTCGTGCAGCAACACGCGGAAGCCATGCTTGCGAGCCACGCGCTTCATCAGGCTCATCAGCAGCATGTTGTGGTCAACGGCCAGGTTGCACTCCTCGAAGATGGGCGCCAGTTCAAACTGGTTGGGAGCCACCTCATTGTGGCGTGTCTTCACGGGGATGCTCAGTTCCAAGGCCTGCACCTCCAAGTCCTTCATGAAGGCCTGCACGCGGTCGGGGATGGTGCCGAAGTAGTGGTCGTCCATCTGCTGGTTCTTTGCACTCTCGTGGCCCATCAGCGTGCGCCCGGTGAGCATCAGGTCGGGACGAGCACTGTAGAGTCCCTCGTCCACGAGGAAGTACTCCTGCTCCCACCCCAGGTTCACCGTCACTTTCGTCACGTCGTCATAAAACAGCGAGCACACGTCGGTGGCCGCCTTGCCCACGGCATGCAGCGAGCGCAGCAGCGGGGCCTTGTAGTCGAGGGCCTCGCCGGTATAGGCTATGAAGATGGTGGGTATGCAGAGCGTGTCGTCGATGATGAACACGGGGCTGGTGGGATCCCATGCCGAGTAGCCACGGGCCTCGAAGGTGTTGCGGATGCCCCCACTGGGAAACGAGCTGGCGTCGGGCTCCTGCTGCACCAGCAGCTTGCCGCTGAATCGCTCCAGCATGCCCCCCTTGCCGTCGTACTCCACGAAAGCCTCGTGCTTCTCGGCCGTTCCCTCGGTGAGTGGCTGAAACCAGTGGGTGTAGTGCGTGGCGCCCATATCTTGCGCCCACTGCTGCATGCCGGCAGCCACCGCGTCGGCTATCGAGCGGTCCAGGCGTGCGCCATTGTCCATCACGTCGACCATCTTCAGGTAGACATCCTTCGGCAGATATTTGTACATCTTGTCGCGGGTGAACACATATTTGCCGAAATAATCCGACGGGCGCTCCTTCCGAGCCTCCACCTCCAGTGGATGCTTCTTGAAAGCCTCTTCCACCACTTGGAATCTCAAATTTGTTGCCATAATCTCTCTAATCTGTTTCTATGTCGCTGCAAAATTACAAGTATTTCTTCGATTATCAAAAACTTTGGCGAAAAAAAACTTACGATGCTGCCACACCTTGATGCTCGCCGCTAATGGCAAACTTAGGTCAACTTTTGGCTGGTGGGTAACAATTAATTGCCTTTTTTTTCTTTTTTTAGCGAAATAATCACTACCTTTGCATCCGAAAATCAACCTTTTAAGGTAAAAAGTACGTATATGAAAATCAAAGCTGACTACGCCAACGCTCCCCAGTGGAAGGAGCTGACCGTGAAATCGAGCCTTCCCCAGGAGCTGAAGTGCCTCGACGAGATTGCCCACAACCTGTGGTGGGTGTGGAACTATGAAGCCCGCGACCTCTTCCGCGACCTCGACCCCGAAGTGTACCACGACGTGAAGCACAACCCCGTGCTGCTGCTCGAACGCCTGAGCCTGACACGCAAGGAGGCCATTGTGAAAGACAAGGCGCTGATGAAGCGCATCAAGAACGTCTACGAGCTGTTCCGTGCCTATATGGACGTGGAGCCCGACAAGAAGCGCCCCTCCGTAGCCTACTTCTCTATGGAATATGGCATGCACTCGGCGCTGAAAATCTACAGCGGAGGTCTGGGCATGCTCGCTGGCGACTACCTCAAGGAGGCCAGCGACTCGAATGTCGACATGTGCGCCGTGGGATTCCTCTATCGCTTTGGATACTTCACACAGAGCCTCTCCATGGACGGGCAGCAGATTGCCAAGTACGAAGCCCAGAACTTCACACACCTGCCCATCGTGCGTCAGCTCGACGAGAACGGGCAGCCCCTGGTGGTTGATGTGCCCTACATGAACTATATGGTACACGCCTACGTGTGGTGCGTGAACGTGGGACGCATCAAGCTCTACCTCCTCGACACCGACAACGAGATGAACTCTGAGTTCGACAAGCCCATCACCCACAGCCTCTATGGCGGCGACTGGGAGAACCGCCTGAAGCAGGAGATTCTGCTCGGCATCGGCGGCGTGCTCACCCTGAAAAAGCTGGGCATCAAGAAAGACATCTACCACTGCAACGAGGGCCATGCCGCCCTGTGCAACCTGCAGCGCCTGTGCGACTACATCGAGGACGAGCACCTGACGTTCAACCAAGCAATGGAGCTGGTGCGCGCCAGCGGACTCTACACCGTCCACACACCCGTACCCGCCGGCCACGACTACTTCGACGAGGGCCTCTTCGGCAAGTACATGGGTGGCTACCCACAGCGACTGGGCATCAGCTGGGACGAGTTCATCGGCATGGGACGCACCAACCCCGACGACCACGGCGAGAAGTTCTGCATGAGCACCTTTGCCTGCAACACCTGCCAAGAGGTCAACGGTGTGTCGAAGCTGCACGGATGGGTGAGCCAGAAGATGTTTGCCAACATCTGGGCAGGCTACTTCCCCGAAGAGAACCACGTGGGCTACGTCACCAATGGCGTGCACTTCCCCACCTGGTCGGCCACCGAGTGGCGCAAGCTCTACGCCAAGTACTTCTCCGAGAATTTCATGTTCGACCAGTCGAACCAGAGCATCTGGGAAGCCATCTACAACGTGCCCGACGAAGAGATTTGGGCCACCCGCATGGCGCTGAAGCAGAAGCTCGTCGACTACATCAAGGAGCAGTTCCGCGACACCTGGCTGCGCAACCAGGGCGACCCCTCGCGCGTGCTCAGCCTGCTCGAGCGCATCACGCCCAACGCCCTCATCATCGGCTTCTGCCGCCGCTTCGCCACCTACAAGCGCGCACACCTGCTCTTCACCGACCTCGACCGTCTCGCCAAGATTGTCAACAACCCCGAGCGCCCCGTGCAGTTCCTCTTCGCAGGAAAGGCACACCCCGCCGACGGAGCCGGACAGGGACTCATCAAGCGCATCTACGAAATCAGCCAGCGCCCCGAGTTCCTGGGCAAGATCATCTTCCTCGAAGACTACGACTTCCTGCTGGCACGCCGCCTCGTGAGCGGTGTCGACATCTGGATGAACACCCCCACCCGACCCCTCGAGGCTTCGGGCACATCGGGCGAGAAAGCCGAGATGAACGGCGTGGTGAACCTGAGCGTGAAAGACGGCTGGTGGCTCGAAGGCTACCGCGAGGGCGCCGGATGGGCACTCACCGAGAAGCGCACCTACGACAACCAGGGCTACCAAGACCAGCTCGACGCTGCCACCATCTACTCGCTCCTTGAGAACGAGATTGTGCCCCTCTACTACAAGAAGAACAAGAAGGGCATCAGCGAGGGATGGATCAAAGTGGTGAAGAACAGCATCGCACAGATTGCACCCCACTACACCATGAAGCGCCAGCTCGACGACTACTACTCGAAGTTCTACGAGAAAGAGGCACACCGCTTCAAGCAGATAGCACGCGACGGCTATCGCCAGGCCAAGGACATCGCCCAGTGGAAGGAGACCGTAGCCGAGCGCTGGGATGCCATCCGCGTGGTGAGCAGCGAGTGGAACGTGGCCTCCACAGGACTGGAGACGGGCGTGAAGTACTGTCTGCGCTACGTCATCGACGAGCAGGGACTCGACGATGCCATCGGACTCGAGAAGGTGAACATCATCACCGACAAGAAGGGCGAGGACCGCATCTACAGCATTGAGCCGCTGAAGCTGGTGGGCCGCGAGGGCAACAACTACACCTTCGAGGCTGAGCTGGCACCGCGCCAGGCTGGCGAGTACCGGTCGGCCGTGCGCATGTATCCCAAGAGCAACATGCTGCCCCACCGCCAGGACTTCTGCTACGTCCGCTGGATTGAGCTGCCGCAAATTATCTAAGACTGCCTTGGAGTTACGAGTTACGAGTTAGGAGTTAGGAGTTGGAACATATTCCCAGCTCCTAATTCTATTTGTCAGGGCTTTGTATAATGAAACCTATCACAGGCGAAAATTTGGAGCGCCTTAGCCCCTGAGTCAGGGGATGGGGTCTGAACAAGCGCTTTCTCATTACTTTAAGCTAATACACGTAAAACCCCAAACTTTCGGGTAGTTACGCAAAAAAATGCACTTTTTTAGGGGCAAAGTGCCGTATTGCCGTATTGCCGTATTGCCGTGTTGTAACTATCCGAAATTCTGCGGAGTTACGTTTTTCGTAATGGTTATTTGGAAAAAAGATGTCGCGAGCTTCACAGCCCGCGACACCTTCGTCACAAAAATGAAAAAACACAATAAGATGAAAGACACAATCCTGAAACGAAACCTAAACCACCCAACTCACGCAGGAGCTGACACCCAATGAGGTTGCGATGGCCGAGACGATGGCGGCAATGAGCCTAATCCAAAAGTCCCATTTCTTGTTTGGAACACTCATAGCTTTCAAACGTTCTTGCGCCCCTTCGGTAGCAAGCGACCAGAGGTCGAGCGCAATGTTCAACGTTCAATGTTCAATGTTCAACGTTCATTACTGGCCGTCATCCAGGTACTTGCCCTTCTCGCTGCTCAGCGTGGCTTCGCCAGCCTTCAGCTTCTGGGCGAGGCTGGTGTACTCGAAGCTGGCCTCCTGCTTCAGCAGCTTGGGGTTCATCTGGCCGGTGGGGCGGCACTGCAGGCGCACCTTGCTGATGTGCTCGCTGAGGTCGTACTTCTCCACGCTCACGGCGGGCTTGCTCACCACGGTGGCCTTGAAGATGCAGAGGTCGCCAAACTTCACGGGCTGGCCGTCGAGGGCGAGTTCCTTCACGCAGTCGGCAGCACGGTCAGCACGCCAGCGATGACGTCGCGGGTGTAGGGCGAGCCATGCAGGGCGATGTGCTTGGCAAGGGCATTGATGTCTATCGGCTCCTTGTTGTCAACGCGCCCATAGACCTTACCGAAGTTGCGGGCTTCCTGGTTCTTGTTCTTGTAAAGATCAATCTGTAGCATAACGCAAAACAATTAAAAGGTGAAACATAAAAGAAAACTTATCACTTGCAAAGTTACGAATAAGAAGTGTTGCGTGCTAGCACGCAACACTTTTTAACCTTTCCGCTCATTCACCAGCGCACCGTAGGGACGGACCTTGTGTCCGTCCGCAAATGGTTTGACGAATAGCCGCACCTTGAGGACAGACACAAGGTCTGTCCCTACGGTTGATGGTTACTCATATAATAACATAACGTTAAATCTTGTAGATTTTTATGGGCGGTTGCTACCAATTTGTGAAATGTTTAGTAACTTTGCAGCCGTTTTTGCAACAAGATAGAATGAGGCGCCACCGAGACGGATATACATTTACGGTTTTTCCTGCATCTACGCAACCGATGGAGCAGCGAGAGAAGAGCCAAGCTTGCATGTGCTCTTCCGAGTCGCGACAGAGGTCGACCGAAGGTCAAGGGAGGCCGCATTGTTTTTTTTCTTTCCGGCTGCGACGGCGGACGCCAAAGACAAATAGAATCCGAATGACATTTTAATATACCCAAATATCAACAATCAAAAAGTATCACAACATGAAAAGAAAAACTTATGAGAAACCGACGACGAAAGTCGTCCTGTTGCAACAACAAAGCCACATCCTGGCATTGAGTGAAAGTAGCGTGCAAGCCCAGCGCAATGGGTATGGTGATGCGACCACAGAGGATTGGGAATAAACGGAAGGAGGACAAGACTATGAAGAAGTTTATCACAGACATCAAGACCCTGGCCGCCCTGCTCATCGCAGGAGCCGCCTTCACTGCTTGCTCAAGCGACGACAACGCTATCGACGAGCAGCCCGTGAACCCCGCTACCCAGAAGTACACCATGACCGTCAATGCCTCGAAGGGCGACGATGCCACCACCCGCGCACTCTCGCTCACCGGCTCTACGCTCAACGCCACGTGGGATGCAAACGAGAAAGTATTAGTCTATCAGAATGGATTGCCGATTGGCACGCTGACCGCCGCCGAAAGCTCCACCGCATCGACCACGCTCAGCGGAACGCTCGACAGTGCTCCAGACGCAGACCAAGACTTGACGTTCTATTTCCATACGAATGCAAAACCCACTTACAGCGGTCAGGACGGCACGCTGACAAAGATTGCCTCGACGTATGACTTCTGTGCGCCCGCCACTGTCGCCACTGGTAACTTTACGGTCGACGCTCGGAACAAAACGGTCTCCGTCTCCGATGGCATCTCTTTCGGCGCCAACCAGCAGGCCATCGTTAAGTTCACCTTCAAGGACAAGGCCGACGGAACCACCCTGCTCAGCCCCAGCGCATTCACTGTATCGGTTGACCTCTCTGCCGCTTATAAGGCAGCATTGCAGTCTACAAACCCAACATTATACTATGCATTGGCTGCACAACTTCCGTATGAGAACAGTTTAACCATTCCTGCTTCAACATACACAGAGAATGGCGAAGGTATCATCTATCTCGCAATTCCAGACAAAGTGGGAACTGCGGTGAGCGATGCTACAACGGCAACGGGTATAAAGAGTAATCTCCAAATTACCATCACCGCCACCGTCGGCTCCGACACCTACACGCTGATCAAGAGCGGCTTCCCGTTCACGAATGGCCAGTACTACGAGATTACCGCGAAGATGACGAAGCAGGTTACGGTATGGATCCAATCGGCGTTTAGCGATGGTTGTTACGTTGTGTTCAACAACGATGACACCCACGTCACACTTACCGATACAGGATATACTTATCAGAATGACTACGGGGAGATACTCAAATGCTATACGGCTACCTTGACGGCAGGCGCAACGACTTACACGGTCTATAGTCCATCATACGGCGCACTGGCCTCGGATGTCTCTGTCAGCGTAGGCGATATAGTGATATATTCGTATAGAGATAACAGTTGGATCCCAAAGTATTGGTAAATGACACACCGTGCTCACAAGGGGTCTGACTCTTTGTGAGGTGCAATAACAAGGAGGGCGGCGCTTCCGCCACGGCGGACGGCTCCGCCCTCCTTTCCTCTACCGACAGAAGAATCGTTCTTTGACTTACCGAGACCGACAGATAAATTTTGACCTTCGGTCGAAAATGCTCACGCTCGGCAGGAAAAAACATTATTCCTGCTCTCGCTTTATCGCATTTTTCCGGCGATTTGCGCGTTAAGTAAGAAAAAAGTGGGATGCGTGCAAGCACGCAACATTTTTTTAACGCTCCCTTTCCAATCGTCTCCAAGTAACTGCTCATTACGAATAAGTAACGAAAAAAAACAACTTCTTGCCTTGCAAGCGACCAAAGGTCGAGCGGGGATGATTTTCAACAACGGTAGGGACGCACAAGGTCCGTCCCTACAGTCTCCATTGTGTCTGTCCCTACGGTTGATGGGTTCGTTCGTTCCAGTACATATTCCAGCCGTCGAGCAGGGGTTGGTAGTCCATTTCCACGCCGTTCTCCACCTGCCCCATGGCGCGTGCCAGGCGCCGCCACATGAAGCCGTAGCGCGAGGGATAGGGCATTGTCACGTCACTCGGCTGCAGGCCATCAGCGTCTTTATAGCCCATCAGGCCAATCACGCGCGCAATGTAGGCCTTGGTGTCGTTACCGTCGTTGGGCGGTGCCCAGCGATAGATGATGTACCTGATGGTGGTGCGCCCGTGGTGGTGGTAGTAGTTGTCGATGAGCAGCTTGAACGCTGCCCGCCAGCCGTAGGCCATCGATTCAAACTGGCAGAACTGGGCATCTGTCTGCTCCTTGCGCAGCCCCTTCCACTTGGCGGCCGAGCGGCGTATGTTCAGCGGGTTGTTGTTTCGAAGGCCTCGTGGCAATTTTTTCGTATCGTTTTCGTTCATAAATAGTACGGTTTTTTTTGAATTACGAATTACGAATTCCGAATTACTTGTGCGGAATTCGCAATTCGTAATTCGTAATTCTTAATTCGTAATTGCCTAATTGTTCTCGCATTTCTCGTATGTGCCGCGTGCGGTCTTCTTTATCAAGCCGCCCTTCAGCCAACGAGTCAGGTAACTTGTAGCTGTGTTAATATCTTTGCAGATGCCATTCTCCACCAGCACCTTTGCAGAGATAGTCTTTGGCAGCTGCTCGAACTTCTTCATGACCTCGCTGCTGATGCCGCGCGGCTTGAAGGTCTGCTGCTCGGCGTCCAAGGCTTCGAGCACCATCTGGCCAAAGAGGTGCACCTGCGCCTCGAGGCACCAGTCGCCAATCAGTCGGGCAAACTCGAGGTCGGAATCGTCAACTACGAGGTCTTCGCCCTTCTTCGCAGCTTCCAATTGGCGCAGCACCATGCGCACCAGCGTGTAGCGAATCATGATGACGGGGATGCGCTTGCGGAAATAATCCAGGCAGCGGTCTTGCTCCACAAGAGCGCGACGGGTCAACTCCTCCTCGTATTGGTAGCAGAAGTCCACCAGCCGAGGCACGTGGAGCTCGCCTGTGACCTTTTCGAGGTCGTAGCCTACACTCCTCAAGAGGCACTCGCGCTCGTGGTTCCTGAGCGCCCTACGGCGCTCCAGCATGGCGTAGTCGTTGTCGGGCATCAGGAAGAGGACGAGGCGCGTCACAAGGCCGTCGAGGACGTTGCGGGGCATTATCTTGCGGCTCATCGATTCGGTGGTTCCGCTCATCACCTCGTTCCAGTTTATTTGCATGGGGCCATTCGTGCTCTCGGCATTCGCAAAGTCCACACCAGCCACCTCGTTGTGAAATGATTTCAGCTCCAAGTCGGCCTTGCCAGCCCAGCTGCCCACTTGGGCACGCAGGGCGGTGGCAATCTCACTCTCCACCGTTATCAGGTGCAGGTGCAGGGGTTCGCCCGTGTCGGGGTCGGTCACGTCGTTGTCGATGGCATCTTGAAGCCTTCTATACAGGATGGCGTTGGAGGTGCTGCTGGGGCAATAGCGTATCACAGGGTGCGGCCTGTCGGGCAAAGCCTCGTTGGCCTTGCGCTTCTTCTCCTTCTCCTTGTAGGTGCGCTCCGCCTCGCGGCCAAGGCGGTCAGCGGCTTGCAGGGGTGCAAGCAGCAGCTTGTCAAGGAGCGTGATGAAGCTCTTACCGCTGGCGGCTGCGCCTATGATGTAAACAAGGAACGAGAGTCGGTAGAACTTTCCGTCGAAGTGCTCCCACCACGTCCTTGTGAGATACGTGCCGAGCATCGCGCCCGCCGCGAGTACGCCGCCGAGGCGGTGGTGCTCGGGCAGGTCGGCCACAGCCTCTCGCAGCACGGGGCTTTCAGCCAGAAGAGGCTCAAGCCGATGCCAGTAGGCCTCATAATCGAGTGCAGCTTGCGCGCCAGCGCCAGCGACGTTGGCCTGCTCAGGGAGCTGTACACCCAGAGCGTCCAGCACCGTGCGGAAGTTGCGCGGCAGGGCAACCCAAAGCTGCTTTTCACAAGCACTATTTGTAATACCGGCGAAATCGGTTGGGTCTTCCACGGCGTAGGCATCCACCATAGGATGCTCACGCATGGCGGCTGCAAGCATCGCTGGCTGGTTGTTGCAGATATACCGCAAGTGCGCAGCAAGCCGGAGCAGCACGCGATGGCGGTCGCCAGCTGCTGGCGCACTACCGCCGTTGTGCAGCTCGAACCATTTGGCGATGATGTCTTTGTAAGGTACTCCATGATAGCCTTGTTTTACTATTTCCACCAGTCGGTCTTGGGCAGCACCGTCGAGCACCACTCCATCACCGTGTGAAGCAGCAGGGGCAGCCACCCCGTGGCAAAGAGCAGCACCGTGCACACCGCCCGCAGCAGGGCGACGAGTGGGTTGGCTACTATTTTGACGATATTGCGCGCCATATTTTTCATCGTAGTCTTCATTGTTGTAGGTAAAAAGTTCGTTGTGGTTGATGTAAAGGATGTCGTTAAAGCTGGGGCAGAACGAGAGTCGCGAGGCGTCCTTGCAGCTCTCGTCGGGTGCCACCTTCAGGGTGTTGGCTAAGCGCTGCTGGTTGTCGGCAATGTTGCCGCAGTTGATGTCGGCCTTCGCCACCAGGCGCAGCCCGTGGCCGCTGGGCGTGACGTGCGCCAGCACGATGCCATGACGGTGGGCAAACTGGCCGATGGCATCGCCGCCGAAGGGTTGTGCGGCTGCGTCCTGGTTAATCCAGTCGTACCACAATTTTTCGGGATCGTCCACATGGTCGATGTCGAGCATGAAGAGGCCGTTCAGGCGGGCGGCGCGCTGGGCGCGCCAGCGCGCGGTGTAGCCTTTGCGCGAGGTTGTCTCGTCGAAGGTGGCTTGCCAAATGATCTTGGGGAGCGAGCGTTTCAGGCGGTCGGCATCCTTGCGCAGTTGCCTTACCTTGGGCTGCTCCTCGGGGGCGCCAGCCGCCTCGATGGTGGCGGCTTGCTCCTTCAGCTGGCGCAGCTCGGCGATGGTATTCACCACCGCGTCGCTCACGATGAGCTGGCTGAAGCGTTCGGCGGTCAGCTCTTCAGTTGGGCTAAAGAAGTTTCGTTGGATAGAAAGCATTGTTGTACTTGGGTAAAGAGTTTAAGAAGTTGTTGCTGGTAGTGCGGCGTCTCGGCCATGTTGATGGCCATGGTCACCGTCACGGTTTTCTTCGTCTTGTCGAGCGTAACGTTCACGCCGCCCTCGCTCATCAGCACGCGCTCGCGCCGCGGGCGCGGCTTGGCCTTCTTGGGCTGGTGCTTGGCGGCCATCTTGTCGAGCTGGTCGTAGAGGTCGCTGATGGGGTCGGTGGCGTCGGCGCGTGTGATGAGGTGCGCCACCATCTGCGGCTTCTTGCCGGTGGTGCGGTAGATCTTCGCGTCGCCCGTCTTGCATACAAGCTCCTGCGTGCTGATGCCCGTTGAGCGCTGCGCGCGGAACTCGCAGTCCTGTTCGGCATTCAGCACGGTGAGCACCCCCCGCATGCGCAGGGGGTACTCATTGTTAGTCGGGGGCGCCGAAGGGCACGAAGCGGGCGGGGCTGGGGTCGTCGCCGGCTGGCTGGCTGGCGTTGCCGGCTGGCTGTTCGCAGTCGTAGATGTTGAGGTTTTCATAATTGTTTCTTTCTGCTTTGGTTAGTTCGATTAAAATCTTTGCGCAGAGTTCAGGCTTGCAGGTGACGCTAATCCTGAACCACGGGTTAGTTACCTTGCTCATGCTGCTCGGCCAATTGTTTTTCGCGGTCCTTCATCGCGTTGCGCAGCAGCCCGACGGCGGCTTTCACAACATCCATGAGTTCTTCCACGTTCACTCCCTTGTGTATATGCAGGATGTTGGCGAGGAAATAGCTGCATGCCATCACCACGAGGTGGGTGCTGGTGCCTTCGGGGATTTGGGTGCTCATCTTGTCGGCGAGCTTAGAACCTTCGACGAGGAACTTCTTCAGTTCATTGCGTTCTTTCTGTGTCATGATTCAAAAGTTTTTTTAATTCTTCATTCTACATTGCTCATTGTTCATTGCTCAATGTTCATTGCTCATTGTTCATTGTTCATTGTTTAGAGTACTGCGATGCGGTTAATGTAGAGCCTTGTGCCGTTGCGCACGTTGCCCTGCTGGTCGGTCCATGCCTCGGCGCGTGCGCTGAGGTCTACCTTGTAGAAGCACTTCTCGTCGCACTGGCCGCACTTGGTGGCTTGCTCGCCCGTGAGCTCGGCGAAGAAGGTGTCGGTGCCAGAGGCCAGGTTGAAGCCCATGGCGGTGAACGACTGCGGCTGGCCGTTGCGGTCGGTGTACTGCCGCGTCTGCAGCGGGTGCTGCTTCAGGATTCTGCAAATCAGTTCCATAATTTTGATTTTTAAGGGTTTTACTTAGTGGGAGTTAACGTTAATTCCGCCGCAAAGATAGACACAAAAAAAACGCTGCACAATAGATGCAGCGTTTTGCTAAACTTTTGCTAAACTATTGCTAAACTTTTGCTAAACTTTTGCTAAACTCTTCCTCTTATTTCTGTTTTTCCTTGAGCTCCCGCTGAATCTCACTGTCGAGTGCCTGGGCCACTGCGAAGCTCTTCTCAAACACCGCGCGCTCCTCGCTGCGCGGTGTGAGCGTGGGCCACTGCTCGTAGCGCTCCTTGGTGAACTTGTAGTATGCGAACTCGCGAATGCTGCCATACTTCAGCGGCACTTGCACCTGCGTCCAATCGATTGGCAGCTGCCTTATCTGCTGGCAGCATTCGCTCAGGTTGCGCGAGAAACCATATTTCCACCCCAGCAGCAAGCATGCACCCAGCCACGCCCGCTGGTTGTCTACCACATGCCCCGTCCCATTTACCGCCATCAGCGCCCGTGCTATCAGCATAGGCGAGGGGCGGGGGGCTTCGTCAGGGCTGGAAGCATAGTGCTCCGAGCCAGAGCGGTTCATGGTTCCGTTGATGACTAAGTTGTAGATTGTGGCGCCCTGAAAGTAGTTGAAGATGCCACCCGATGGTTGGTTATCTAATAATTCCATAGTATTTCTTAAAAAATTAATGAAAAACAAGGGAGAGCGGGCACAACCCAGTCGACAACATCCTGCCTCAACCGCCTATAGTCAATTACGAAATGCTGCATCCTGGCAATGCCCACGTCTCCACGACGTGAGCAGGCAGACTATCTACTCGTATTGACTTGTTCTATTTAGGCGGTTACGACAGGCAACGAGAAAACTGTCTAAGCTCATTATATTTTAATAACGAAAATATTGGCTGTTTATTGTCAAGTGGGCGATTTAACGAGCCGAATTGTTGTCAATCGGTAATTACATAAAAGAACCATAGAATGGGTTTTCTTATGCAAATTGATTGGAACATATCAACGAGTCATAATTTAGTGGTCTACCATAGGCTGAAAACGTGCTGCATAGTTAGGCATTTATTTGCAATCTGCAGCACGCTGCTGCTGAAATTTCTGAAAATCTCAACAAATATTTCCGCAGTCGTTCCGCAGTCAAAAATGGGATAAATCTCTCGAAACCCCAGTGTTTCTGGGTAAAGCGCGAAAATACGGCAATACGGCAATACGGCAATGCGGCACTTACCCATTTTCAGCTCTCCATGCAGGGCACGTTGATGGCGATATCTATAAAAGAAAACCTTTAATTATTATATTTCCAATATAATAATTAACGCCAATAGGACATAGGATGTGCCGTATTGCCGTATTGCCGTATTGCAGTTTTTGTAACTACCCGAAACTTTGCGGAGATACGTATTTTCGTAATGGGGGGGTAAGGCAAGGCACTTAGCCCAACAACCCTTGAGTTAGGAGGCGAAGTCGCTTACCGTGCCGATTTCTTCGTGAAGAATCCTATGCGATGGTTGCGGCCTTTGCGGCCGAGTGAGCGCAACTGATAGACGCCATCGGGCAAGGACGCCACGTTGATGGTGGGGGTGTAGGGCAGGATGGCCACGGGCTGACCCAGCGCTGTCTCCACGATGACGAATTCGGCATCGAGCACCGAGTTGTCGTTGGGCAAGGCGATGGAGCGGCCATCGGTGCGGGCGATGACAGGGGCATGATACTCAGGACCAGCGTTGAGTAGCAGTTGGACGGAAGGACTCTCCTGTCCATAGCGGTCCATGGCGGTGACGGCGTAGTTTACACCTTCGGTTTCCACGGCTATTTGCGTAGCCCTGATGCGGGTGGCCATCAGGTTTTCGGCGCGGTTGACGTCGACGGGATAGTCGCACGAGGCATAGACGTTGTAGAGCAGATAGGGCGCTCCGCTGCGGTCTTCGGCTCCGCTCCAGCTCAGCATGTTGCCCTTGAGCAACAGCTCCTTGGGGGCGGTAGGCGCAGGGCGACCTTCCCATGTCATCGGCGGCACCAGGGCGGGCGTGGCGTCGAAGCGGCATCCCAGTTGGTAGATGCCTTTCACGTCGTCGGTGAAAAACTTCGAGCGGAAATAGCAATGTCCCAGTCCAATTTGGCGCACCACGTTCAGTTGGCGCTCCACCTGGCCGAGCGTCCAGTTCCTTCCCTCGTGGGGGTCGAGGAAGTAGATGCCCAAGCCCGATACTACGGTGCGTCCATAGCTGCGCTCTTGCCAATCGATGGCGAAGGGGTAGAAGTTGTCGCCCTGGAAATACATCATCGGATAGAGTTGGTCCATTAGCCCTGTGCGCAACCACTCCTGGGCATCCTGGCACACGGCGGTGCGGGCATTCCATCCTCCGGCGCGATAGCGGGTCAGGTCGTCGTGCTTGCCGATGGGCGAGCACGACATCTTCACCCATGGCTTCTCCGCTTTCACGGCGTCGTGGATGGCACGGGCTATGCGCGTGATGTTCTCTCGTCCCTTGGCGCGCGTCACCTTTATCTTCCATTGCTCGGGATAGCGTATGTAGTCAAGGTGTATTCCGTCAACATCGTAGTTGTGCACAATCTCGCGACAGATGTTGGCCAGATAGGTGGCCGTCTCTGGGTTTTCGGGGTCCATGAAAGTGTCCTCGCCAATGCGCTTCACCAGCTTGGGTTGCTTTTTGCGCATCTGCTGAGCACCAATCTTGTTCCACTTGCCAATGGGGATGGTCACCACCCATGCGTGGCACTCCATGCCGCGGCGGTGGCACTCGTCGATGCACAACTGAAGTGGGTCGTAGTTAGGAGCTACGCCGGGCTTGCCGCTGAAGCCGCCCTCCCAAGGCTCCAACTGCGAGGGGTAGATGGTAGTGGCACGCACACGGGCTTGCACCAACACCGTGTTGATGCCGGCTTGTTGCAATTGGTCGAGCGTGCGTATCAGGTCTTGCTTCTGCTGCTCCTGGTTACGCCCAGGCAGGGGCCAGTCGAGGCCTTGCACCACGGTGAGCCACACGGCGCGCACCTCATGTTTGGGCGATGGCGTGGTGGTCCAGGGCAGGGTGGGGCAGTCTTGGGCGTGAACGAAGAAGGAGGCTATGGTGAAAAGGAGGAGGCAAATATGTCGCATTAATTCTCTGTTTATTGATTGTTATTTCAGTTTTTCAATTCTCATCCAGTCGGCTTCCACCCATCCGCGGTCGGCCTGGGGATCGGTTTCGGCGGCTACGAAGCCGAACTTGGCACCTATCCACACGCCTTCGCGCATCTTGAAGGTGTCGGCGCAGGGGGTGAACTTCTTTCCGTCGAGACTCCATGAGAAGGTCACGGTGGAGTTGTCGACCGAGAGGCGCAGGAAGATGTCTTCGTGTATTCCGGGTTTATAGTCGATGGCGTCTTTGTGGGTGGGCTTCAGGGTGGCTATCACTTGCTCGGTCTGCGCTTTCCCCTTGTCGGCTCCCATGCAGGTCATCCGCACCAGCTGGAAGCTGCTGTCCTGCCGGCGCACCACCAGTGCCGAGTAGTCGCGCCCCATCATGATGATGCCGCCAAATTGGCCGTTGGCCTTCGACGTAAAGCGAAGCTTGGCTGTGGCCGTGAAGGCGTCGGCGGGTGTCTTTTGTAGCAGCATGTTGGGGACCAGCCACAGGCTCTTCCAGTCGGAGGGCAGCTTGTGGGTGTAGATACGCATGGTGCCGAAGGCCGTGGGCATGCCAAACTTCTCGTCGTAGTTGGCCTGCCATTGCCATTGCTTGCCCAGCGAGGGAGCGTTGAATTCATCGCTCTCTTGGGGATTTACGATGGTAGTGGCAACAGCAGTCTTCGGTTTGCGGAAGGTGGTCACTGGCTCGCCCTTGTTGCCCATGATGGGCCATCCGCTACTCCAGTCAACGGGTTGCAGGTGCACCACACGGCCGTATGCGTCTTTATCTTGGAAATGCAGGAACCAGTCTTCGCCCTGTGCCGTGTGTACCCATCCCCCTTGGTGGGGACCGTTCACATTCGTTTTGCCCTGAGCCAGCACAATCTTATGCTCGTAGGGGCCGAAAGGACTCTTCGACCGCATGGCCAACTGGAAGCCCGTGGGCACACCCCCGGCGGGGCACATAATCCAGTACCATCCATCGCGCTTGTAGAACTTGGGACCTTCGCAGGTGCGGTTCTCGGTGCCGTTGCCATCGAAGACGATGACGGGCTGGCCGATGGCGCGGGTGCCATCGGCACTCAGCTCGCGCACGGTGAGCACGCTGGCAAACTGCGCCCTGGAGTTAGCCCATCCGTTCACTAAGTAGCAGCGGCCATCATCGTCCCACAGCGGGGTGGTGTCGATGTATCCCTTGCCACTGATGACGCACACGGGGGTCTCCCACTCGCCAGCGGGGTTGCCGCCACGGGTCTTCACCATATACACGCCATAGTCGGGGTCGCCCCAGTAGATGTAGTATTCGCCTTGGTGACAGCGGATGCTGGGTGCCCATACGCCAGCGCCATGGCGTGGCGTGGCAAAGTGCTGCTGCAACAGCGTGTCGCCATCGTAGAGCGAGCGAAGGGCATGGCCCACAATCTGCCAGTTCACCAGGTCGCGAGAGTGAAGGATGGGCAAGCCGGGCACGCACTGGAACGACGAGGCCGTGAGGTAGAAGTCGTTACCATCGGGCGAGACGCAAACGTCGGGGTCGCTGTAGTCGGCATTGATGACGGGGTTGGTATAGGTGCCGTCGCCGTTGTCGGGACACCACACCTTCGACGTGTACGACTCTTGAGCCGTGCCTGCAAATGGCAGGAGGGAAAGCAAAAGGGTGCAAATGGTTTTCATATTCTCTTCAAGCGTAGTTTGTAGTTGTTGTTTTCATAGTCGATGCGCATCACGTGGCGCAGGTCATCGTCATGCTGGCGGTTGACGATGGCCGAAACAGCCAAGGCGGCGTGCCCCATGGTGCGGCGCAAGTTGAGCTCAACGCAGGGATGCAGAGAGAGCGCACCGGCTGATGCCTGACTGCTGCACAGCATCATGTCGACACCAAAAGGCCCACGGTATTTGCCGCCAAGCAGCACGCTGGCACGACGGCAAACCATCTCTTTCGTCTTTTCAAGCAAATCTACTGGGACATAACGGGTTATTATGCTCTCTTTGGCACGCTCCGTAGCAATAAGATTACCCGTGTAGGCCCCGTTCTGAGTATGGAAGAGCGAGAGGCCGAGACAGCTCACCTGCCCCGCCGCGTCGCACAGGAACTCCATGCCAAAGTCCTTCACCTTATTATAATAAGGCTCCAGCATAACGCTGCCTTGGCGCTCGAGGGTGTTGTGCAGCCAGCCCACGACGCTCGACGAGGCATCGGTGGAGAGGTCGGTGAACGTGCAAAAACGCACGCCTCGGCCACTCGACGACCACGGTGCCTTCAGCACCACCCGGCCATAGGCTTCGGCCTTGGCGAGAACGTCGGCGATGGTCGAGCACTCGTGCTGGATGCCAATGGTGTCGGGGAGGTCGGCCCTTAGTTGGTGCAAGAGCGTCATGGCGGTCCGCCTGTGCGACAGTTGACGAATATGGTCGATGTCGGTGTCGGTGGGCAGCAAGTGCTCGGCCACGCCGCAACGCAGCAGTCGCCACCGCAGGGCTGCATCCCAGCCCCAGGGGTCGATGCTGTGGGGATTCATTCCTGCCAAGTTCCTCCAGTCGACGAAGTCTACGTGTACGTGCTTCTTCAGCCACTGTCTTTTTGACAGAGCCTTCTTCGACAGGGCAACGTCGTCGACCACAACGGCATCGCCCTCCTTGGCCCACAGCAGGGGGAGCCACGCCAAGTCGTGGCGCAACTGCCGACCGGCATGCGGAGCCGTGAAGTTGGGCAAAGCGCTGGCCAGCGCCAGGTCATGTTCTGGGTTAAAGATGTGAAGTGTCATTGTTTGATGGGCTGCTCGTTGTTTTCCACACATTTTCTTGCAGCCGCGAAAAGCAAATCCCTGATCATGGAGAGTCCCTTGCTGTTGGGCATGGCATTGCGGCCTCCCGACGACACGGTCTGCTTGCCCTCGAAATAGGAGGCAAAATCCCAATGGTAGCCATCGAGCACTCGATACTCCGACTTGAAGGTGTAGTAACTGTCAAGCTCGTACAACTTCTCTTCTTCGATGATTCGCCGGGCCGCATCAAACAGCGTGTCGCTCACTTCGTAGGCCACCTTGTCGCCACGGTAGCGGAACTTCAACTTGCTGCCCCCCTCCTCCGGGAAACGGGTGAGGTCGAATTCGCCAAACTCCTCCATCATCATGCCCTGATAAAGATAGGTGACGCGCAGCAGACGTCCTTGCGGCATGCTGCGTTTCTCTTTCGGGGCATCGATGCCGGGCTTGTTGCCGCCGCCATTGGCTGACGTCGCAGGCTCTTTTGCCTTGCAGCCAAATAGTGCTCCTACGACAGCCATAGCCAGTATGATTCGTTTCATAACAATTAGTGATGATTCTATTTGAATGCAAATGTACGCAATTTTTCTGAATATCCTTGGAAAAGAAAGGAAAAAATTCGTACCTTTGCACAAAAATTCAAGCAGGATGAAACGATTTGTATTTTTGGCGGTTGCCTCGGTGCTGTTTTCACTGCATGCAACAGCCCAGCACCAGACCGAAATGAACAGGTTGCGCAAGATGCACTTGGCACTGTCGGCCATCGAATCACTCTATGTTGACACCGTCAACGGCGACAAGGTGGTGGAGGACGCCATCAGGGGCATGCTGGAGAAGCTGGACCCCCACAGCAGCTACTCCACTCCGAAGGAGACGAAGGCCATGACCGAGCCCCTGAATGGAAGCTTTGAGGGCATTGGCGTGCAGTTCAACATGAGCGACGACACACTGGTGGTGATACAGCCCGTGACGAAAGGCCCATCAGAGAAAGTGGGCATACTGGCTGGCGACCGCATCGTGGCCGTGGCCGACACGGCCATCGCCGGCGTGAAGATGTCGAAAGAGGAAATCATGCGTCGGCTCAGAGGGCCAAAGGGCACCATTGCCAAGCTGAAGGTGGTGCGCCGAGGCATACGCGACACACTGCGCTTCGACGTGGTGCGCGACAAGATTCCCGTGTTCTCCATCGATGCCACCTACATGATTCGCCCACAGATTGGCTACATACGCATAGGCAACTTCTCGGCCACCACCTACCAAGAGTTCATAGAGGCCATGGAGAAGCTGCGCAAGCAGGGCATGCAGCAACTGGTGCTCGACCTGCAGGGCAACGGCGGCGGCTATCTGCAGGCGGCAGCCGACCTGGCAGGAGAGTTTCTACGCAAGGGTGACCTCATCGTCTATACCGAGGGACGCATGGTGCCCCGCCACGACTACAAGGCCGTGGCCGACGGCAGTTTCCGCGACGGGAAAGTGGTGGTGCTCGTGGATGAATACTCGGCTTCGGCCGCCGAAATCGTCACTGGAGCCATACAAGACCAAGACAGAGGCATGGTGGTGGGCAGGCGCACATTCGGAAAGGGATTGGTGCAGCGTCC